>UMAL01072652.1_pt1 | contig 128160 bp, 126 predicted proteins | sample 1963691 | NCBI WGS metagenome assembly UMAL01 (sample SAMEA4835914, study PRJEB28245) | human gut metagenome | biome: gut microbiome; material: fecal sample | place: Denmark | collected 2008
GCTTCATATCAGGAGCAGTCTACTTTATAATTAATCCAAGCCCCGAACTTGGTATGGTAGAAAATATTATTTTAGGAGGATTATTCAGCTTAATAATACTTGGAATCAGTTCAATAATTGGTGGAGGAGTCAATCAACAGATTGTAAGTGGTCTACATGGTATTAACTTAAAAATCAAACATTCCATGTTTTTATCTGCACTTTCAATGACTATTGTCTGTATTCTTTTAATAATCGGCGGAATTCTTACACACTTTTTTGAAACAGACTTCTTTTTGAATTCCTTACTGTTCGGATGTGTTTTAATTTACGGAGTCAATACGCTGGTATTTTGGACAACCTCCAAAATCAGTTTTACAAAAGCTGCAACTGTTGGAATAATCCAGCCATTAATCATGCTGGCCATGTATGTGCTGATTACTTTTTTAGTAACTGACACAAGCTTTTTAGGTTCTGATTTAATCCAAATGACAATAAAAGTAATAATAGCAAGTATCATTTTTATATTGGCTATTTACTCATTTATTACAATAGCAGGATCTCCTTTAAAGAAAAATCTCGGTATCGGAATGCTTGATTTGCTCAGTCTGTTTATTGCTCATATGAATGAAGGATCCAATTCTCTAGAATCATTGTTTGAAAACATGAGTGAAACTGTTGAAACAATGGTTACATTTATTAGTTTCAAAGGAAAAAATGGGATAAAATCTTTATTTATTTCACCATTTGTCCATCCGGGACCTTTGGGGGATTTGGGCGGTTCCAATATGCCGACAATACTTGCAAATAAGTTTGACCATTTTACCATGGTGGCTCACGGACCTTCAACCCATGACTTCAATCCTGTCAGAACAACTGAAATTGACAAAATAGAAAATGCCGTAAAAGAAGGTTTGGAAGAAATTGAATACTCAAAAGATGCAAGTATTTTTACCAGATACAATTCAGAAAAAGCAAACATTGGAGTGCAGTTCTTTAATAAAGGTATGGTTATTTTAAGTACATTTGCACCAAATGACAGTGATGACATTGAATTTGGGGTAGGTCTTACAATGATGACTCAAAGTAAAAGTAAATGTGATGTTAAAGACTCCATCATTGTAGACTGTCACAATTCATTTGCTCCTGAAAGTGGAGAAGTTTTACCTGGAAATGAAGAGGTATTCCAATTAATTGATGTTATTGATAAAATCCAATGCAATCATCAAAGAGATACTCTAAAAATAGGATGTTATGAAAACATAATGCAGGATTTAAATAAAAATGAAGGTGTCGGTGAAAGCGGTATTAAAACCATGGTTGTAGAAGTAGCTAATCAGAGAACTGCATATGTCCTGTTTGATTCAAACAATATGGAAATCGGATTTAGACAAGAAATTATTGATGCTACAAAAGATTTGGATATTGATGAAATAGAAGTGATGACAACTGATACTCATACAGTCAACACAATATCCAGAGGATACAACCCGATTGGAATTGTAAAAAGAGACGAAATTATTGAATATGTTAAAATCAGTATTAATGAAGCTATAAAAGATTTAGAAGAAGTTGAAGTTGGAACTGGAACAAAAAGAATTAAAAACCTTCATACATTCGGTCCTAATAACTCAACAGAATTAATATCAACAATCAGTTCAATTGTTGCAGTTAGTAAAATTATAGCTCCAGTTTTATTAATTACTGCATTAGTAATTGTATTTATTTGGATATTTTATGGTGGTTTATAAATATGCCACCAATAAAGTATATGTAATAACCCATCCAACAAGGAACGGCATTATTCCATCCCATAACCATTGGGAAAATCCGGAGATTTCATCTCCAAATTGTTTTTGAGCAAGTTGCCCAACAAAATATAGTATAATAAATGCAAGTGCGGTTGCAAAAACATCGTTTTTAATTCCAAACCAGCTTAATGTGAATCCAGTAGAAATAATACCTGTAATGATACCAACTACTAAATGAAGACTTGTTATTTTAATTGTAGTGTCCATTTATTTCCTCCAAAAAATTAAATAAATATAATTATTATTAATTATACTATATTAAACTATTGATATTTATAATAAAAAGGTGTAAACAATGAAACCTATGTCTAATGTAGACATTTTTACAATAACTGATGAATTAAATAATTTATTAACCGGTGCAAGAGTAGACAAATCATTTCAACCAACAAAAGATATTGTTGTAATGAGATTTCATGTAGCTGGAACCGGAAGGATTGATTTAGTAATGGAATGCGGTAAAAGAATCCACACCAGCAAATATCCTCTTGAAAATCCTATTAATCCTCCTGTTTTTCCAATGCTTTTAAGAAAAAGGATAAAAGGTGCCAATGTAGTTAGTATAACCCAGCATAATTTTGATAGGATTATTGAAATTAAAGTTAAAAAAGACAAATACTACACTATTGTTGTTGAACTGTTCGATAAAGGAAATATTATCCTTTTAGATGAAGACAACAACATAATATTGCCTCTTAAAAGGAAACGTTTTAGTGATAGGGACATTAGTTCTAAAAAAGAATACCAGTTTCCAGAAGAAAGGGGAATTGATCCTATCAGCATAAGTGAAACTGAACTAAAAGAACTGTTTGCCAGTTCAGATAAGGATTTGGTTAGAACATTGGCTATGAATAATTTGGGAAGCCTATATGCTGAAGAAATTATTAAAAGAGCTAACGAATTTGAAGAAATTGACAAACATACTCCTTCAGCTGATTTAAGTGAAAGTCAAATAGCTAACCTAAATAAGGCTATCCATTTGCTGTTTGATAACCTGCAAGAAGAACATTTCAAACCTCAAATTGTTAAAAAAGACAACAAAGAAGATGTTGTTGCTTTTGATTTAGTAAAATATGACGGATTTGAAAAAACATATTTTGATAACTTCAATGAGGCCTGTGATGAATTTTATTCCAAAAAGGTAAACACTGACATTAAAAATATTAAAGAAGCTGCATGGAATAAAAAAGTAAACAAGTTCGAAAAAAGATTAAAGCTACAGGAAGAAACACTTGATAATTTTCATAAAACAATTGAAACTAGCCAACATAAAGGAGAAGTAATTTATTCTAATTACACCACCATAGAAAATTTGGTAAAAGTAGTAAACAACGCTATAAGTAAAGATTATTCTTACAAAGAAATTGGAAAAACACTGAAAGAAGCTAAAAAGAACTGTCTAAAAGAAGCTGAAATCTTTGAATCCATTGATAAAATGGGCGTTTTAACACTTAAACTAAATGAAACTTCAATAAACATTAATCCAAAATTGACTATTCCTGAAAATGCTGAGATTTACTATGAAAAAGCTAAAAAAGCTAAAAAGAAAACAAAAGGTGCTACAATAGCTATTGAAAATACTAAAAAGCAACTTGAAAAAATCAAAGCTAAAAAAGAAGTGGCTATGGAACACATTTCAGTTCCTAAAAAGAGAGTTAAGAAAAATCTTAAATGGTACGAGAAATTAAGATGGTTTGTAACTTCAGACAATGTTTTAGTAATTGGGGGAAGAGATGCCGGTACCAATGAAGCTGTTGTAAAAAAATATATGGACAATAATGATATTTATTTACATGCAGATATACATGGAGCAACATCAACTGTGATAAAACTAGAAGGCAATAAAGTAAATGATAGTATCCTTAAAGAATCCGGAGAGTTTGCAGCATCATTTTCAACTGCTTGGTCCAAAGGTTTCACAACACAGGATGTATTTTGGGTCAACCCTGAGCAGGTTACAAAAACACCTGAAGCCGGAGAATTCCTGCCAAAAGGATCATTTGTAATAAGAGGTAACCGTAATTACATCCGCAGTGCAAAAGTCAGAATTGCTATTGGAATTGTTGATTATGAAGGAAAAAGGTTAATGGCCGGTCCTGTTGATGCTTTAGAAACACATTGTGACAATTTTATTGTGTTGAAACCCGGATATACTAAAAAAACAGCAATAGCTAAAAAAATACTTCATGAAATAAATGAAAACGACTTAATAACTTTAGATGATATAATCAGAGTTTTACCATCTGGAAAATGTGATGTTGATGAAGAATATCACTTAAGAAAAAAATATGAAAAGAATTAATCCTGATAATTTTCAGGATTATATTCAAAATATTCACCGGGATTTAAAATAACCACATCAATATTCGGATTTAACTGACTGACAAAGTTAGCATAAATAGAAGGGTCCTGTTCAATTGGCGGAAATGTATTGTAATGCATTGGAATAGCTACTTTTGAATCAATCCACCTTGTAGCCAGTGCTGCTTCAAAAGGACCCATTGTAAACTTATCTCCAATAGGAAGCAATGCAATATCCGGTTTATATATTTCCCCAATAATTGTTTTCATATCCCCAAATAATCCAGTATCACCAGCATGGAACAGTTTAGTTCCGTCTTCAAGTGTTATTAAAAAACTGGCTGCATCTCCAGCAGGAAGTGGCTCTTCAACAATATCTAATACTGAAGAATGTTTAGCATCAAGCATTGTAAATTTAACTCCACGGTATATGAATGAGCCGCCGATATTTACACCAATATTGTTAATTCCCTGTTTTGATAAAAATAAAGAAATCTCATGAATTGCTGCTACAGGAACATTATTTTTATTGGACAGTTCCATTGCATCTCCCAAATGATCGGAATGTCCGTGAGTAACCAATATGATATCCGGATTAAATTCTTCAACAGGAATTTGACAAGCCGGATTATTGCTAATAAAAGGGTCAATTAAAATATTTAAACCCTCATCAGTTATTATTTCAAAAGCTGAATGACCTAACCATCTAATTTCCATTTAAATCACCTTTACTGTATATAATTTGCAACTAAATTTTCATCCAAGTTTGCTGCAATATCCCAAGTTTTCTCAAAGCTAGTTCTGATTTCAGAAATAGATTTCCTATCTTCATAAATAGCTCCATATTCCACATCACTGTTATTGCTACCTTTAGAAATAATCATAGCATTAGAATCATCTGTGATTAAGTTAATTGAATGTACTTGAGGAACTGTTTTAATTTGTACTCCCTGTTTAAGAAGTGAAGAAACTAAAATCATGTAAGACATATCAGATACATCAAAATCATTGATAATTACCCTTGAATATACTGTCGGAACATGTGATAAAAACCTGTCAGACAAATCATTTAATGATGGAATTTCCAGCATTATCTCTTTATGTACATCATTAGCCAGTTTATCAAATGCTTCACTGGAAGTTATTAAACCTCCATCATAAACAACAAAGCTTCTAAGCAACTTAGGAACAGGCAAACTTTCAGGATGATTAACATCTATTTGGATATCTCTTGGTTCGCCTATTTTTCTAGGTTTAGGCGGTTCAAAGGTATCATTTTTTATATAATCTTCATCTTGGCGTAGTGCCCTTTTAATTTCTTCAGATTTATCATATTCAGATTGAGCATAGCTGTGGGAACGTTTTTTAGGTTTTCTAGTGATCTTTAAAGGTTTGTCGTAATTTGGAGTGAACTTAAGATTATTTCCAAAATTGGTTGTAGATTTGTCATTGCTAACTCTTAAAACTGATTTAGAATCATCTTCCTGATTAAAATCAAAAAATTCACTTGGAGATGTTTCATAATACTCTTCTTCAACATATTCTGGAAGATCATCTTCATAATAATTGTCAAAAGTATCTCTAATTTTTAAAGGACCATTAGAATTATCAGAATGTTTATTAAATGATGGAGCTTTAATATCATTAGATTCTAAAAATTCTTTAAAAATAGAAGATGTTTTATCGGCACTAGCATCAACAAAATAGCTGATAATCATAATTATACCAACTATTGCAATAATAAATCCAACAACCAGCAAAAGGTCTATCAAATTATAAACATTTGCCTCATATATTATGAGAACCCCAACTACAAATAAAATAAAACCTGAAATTAATTTCAATGTGTTTCCCACTATCTCACCTGTTAATAATTATAATCACTCTATTAATTAAATTTTGTATAATACACTTAATAAATATGTTGATAAAAACGCTATTTTTCAAGAGAAATTTAGAAAAAAAGACATGATAATAACTTTTATAAAAATAGTAATATTAATATAATATGAAAAATAATTATTACTACCGGTGATAATATGAAAATTTTAGAAAAAATCAGCAATGACAAATCAGGACAAGGCGCAGCAGAATACATATTATTGTTTGGAGGAGTAATAGTTATAGCCATTTTCGCTTTAACCATCTACAAATCATATATGCAAACAAGCGACAGCAATTTAAAAGTAAAAGATGATATATCAGAGGTTAGAACCACTGTTCGTGAAAACAACAGCATATTAGGATAAAATGAAAACAGACAACAAAGGACAAAGCAGTGCTGAACTAATTTTAATAATTGGAGGCCTAATTGTAATAATTCTATTCATTGGAACATATATCTCCAACATAACAGACACTACTCAAAACAAATTAAAAACAGTAATAACAAAAGAAAGAAATTTTTTAATAAATAAAATTTAGAAAGAAGAGCGTAAAATCTCTCTTTCTAACTTAAAAGATTAGAAGTTAAAATATCTCTCCAGGATTCGGAGTTGATATTATTTAATTTCATTGAAGTTCTTGTGACTTCCCTAATGTTTTGTGGACATGCATTGACACAGGCACCACATAAATTACAGTAATCTAAATTAATAGTTGCCTTATTGTCAATAATTTCTACTGCATCACATGGACAAACATCTTGACATGCGTGGCAGGCGTCCCCTTTACATGTTGATTCATCTGTTTCAACCAGTTTTAAAGTTCCTTCAAACGGTTTGGTTACATTAATTGTATCAACAGGACAAACTTCTTTACACCAAGAACAGTTTACACAGCCATCCTTAAGAATGGATGCAGTACCATTAATTTCAGGAGCTTTAATTTGGTCTTGAAGCATACATGTTGAACATACTGCTTTAATTGCATCTTGAGGACAAGCCCTCTTACAAACACCACAATAAATACATTTGGAAGTATCTACTTCAATAGTATTATTAAGATTGTCATTAGAGAACTCAGGATTATTAGTTAAACTAATAGCCCCTGCAGGACACATTTCTGAACAGATACTACAGTAAACACATTTATCATCATCGACACTGATTTCACCAATAACCAAATCTTCTCTAGACGGTAACTCTCTTTTAAATAAGATAGTGTCTCTAGGACAAACAGAATAACATCTTCCACAGTATATACAATCATCATCATTAATTTCTGATTCAACTTCCCATACTGGATAATTTCCTGTTTCTTTAATATCATTACCGTTAATGGTTAATGATAAAGCATCAAATGGACATGCAACAGAACATAATCCGCATAAAACACAAGTATTAGAAGTTACAGAAACTAAATCCATTTCAATTAAACCACGTGCAATCGGTACAATAGGTCCTAATCTCAAAGAAGATGTAGGACATACATCAGTACAAATTCCACAACCTACACACCTATCATTGTTATGTGATAACTTACGGGTTTCTTCCCCGCTCCTCTCAACATTAAACATAAAATCCCTCATGCTTTAGATATAGCTTGATTAGGACAGTTTTGAATACAAAGGTCACAGTCATCGCATTTTTCAGGGACAATAGTTACATCGCCATCTTCTTCAATGAGAGCGCCTTGTTCACAAATCTTTACACATAAACCTTGTACTGGACAATTTTCAATGTGACCGCAAAGATCTGAATCTATTTTTACTGCCATATAACCACCTCAAATTTGATATGAAAATTATTTTATGAAAAAATAATATTTTAATATCAATTAATACATTGTCGAACTGCATATATAAACATGTCGATTTAATTCGATAATAAAATACTATTTTAAAATATTTCCTTTTTTATTAATTTCACCACTCCTAATTCGTGTAGACGAAATAGGATGACCATCATCTGCTAAAACAAAGCTAACAACAACAATATCTAATGGAGACATTCCTTTAGAATCTCTAATTTCATTAATTTCAACTGCTACAGGTTCAGTTTCTTCACTAACAACAATTGCATCAAATTCATCATCGAATACAGTTGTCCCATATGCATCATCTAAAACCATAACAGTGTAATTTAATCTGTCCTTAAAAAATTCCTTAAGACATCTCATCCTATCTTCACAGGAATCAATATCTCCCTTAAGACCACCAAAAGCATTAGAAGTTACTCCGATTTCAACCTCTTCACCTAATTCAAAAGCAGTTGCAAGTAACTTTTTATGACCATCATGGAACTTATCAAAAGTTCCCCCAACAGCTATTTTCTTATATTTTTTATGATCCATAATATTGTCCTATAATTAGTTTGCTAATATAAATTTATATAAACTATTATAAAATATTAGCGATTAAAAAAATCATTTTATGGATAAAAAAGAATTAAAAAAAAATAAAAATAGAGTAATAAAAATTAGAATGGTAAAGATGTATAATAACTCTTAAAAGTAAATGTATTAATATTCCAATTCTTTATTACACCTAATGAGTTTCTAGAACTTACTGGATCAGCAACTACCCATGTATCACCAATTAATACCTGAGCCCAAACATGACCTATAGGTCCGCTTGAAAAAGTACATGTTCCATGAACATATCTTGCTGGAAGATCTGCTGCTCTAAATAATGCTATAACTAAATGAGCCTGGTCACAGCAGTTACCTCTTTTATCGGTTAAAGTTTTTTTAGCACCCCGAGTAGTATCATAATAACCAGCATAAGCTATATTATCAATAACATAATCAAGTATTGCACTAGCTTTTTGTGTTGGTGTTGATAGTCCCGCAGTTAATCTCTGAGCTAAAGCAACAATTGTAGGGTCATTAACTTGACAATTAGCAGTAGGCTGCAAATATGTGTTAATATTAGCCAATTCACTTTCAGTAGCTTTTACATTGACCCTATTGATTACAAATTGAGAAGATTCAGAATCTATTGACTTAATAGTAACATAAGCAGGCAGCTGTTGATTATTACCATAAAATGCAACAACACGAGCAAATGCATATACCAAACCGTCAAAAGTTATAGTTCCTACATTAGAAGGCATGGATTCTGGAGCTTTTCCATTAGCATTTACATAATCTATAATAGACTGTGCAACACTAATATAATCTACCAGATTACCTAAATTACCGCACTTATTGTAGTTATCAGGATTAGCAGCATCTTTAGAATCCAAATCACTGAAATCACCATTATTTATATTTATAGTTGCTATAGCTGCAAGATATAAGAATTGTGCTAGAGTATAACTTTCACCATTTATTAAAACGGAATCTGGCAATTTGCCCTCTGATTCAATAAATGATTTTACAACTTTAGATGCATCAATTATATTTGCAATTGAAATAGTGCCAGATACATGGATATATGACTGTCCGCTGTTTGAGTAATTACCCTCAATTGTAGGATAATAATAATAAGCTATCGGATAGTCTCCTTTTCCTAAAGGATCAACAGTTATTGTAGCTATACCCTCAGCATTAGTAATTGCATTTTTAGTAATGCCCTCATAATAGAACTTAATAGATGCTCCACTAATTGGATTGCCTTTAGCATCAGTTAATTTAACTGAAAAAGTTCCATTAGTTCCTGCATTTATGTTAATATCCTCTGCAGTGATTATGGTTCCATTAACCAAAATCATATTTGATCCAGAACCCTGACAAAATGTATCATTAATTGCATATGAAATATCATAATAACCTACATTAAGATGAATATTTAATTTAGCAACACCTGACTGATCAGTATATTTAGTATAAGTAACTCCAGAGACGGTAAATAGAACAGCAATGCCACTAACAGGTTTCTTATCTTTATCAGTAACTGTGACTTCAAAAGCAGAACCGTCATTTGGCAACATTACTAAATCTTTTCCTTCAATATTTAAAGTTTGTTTAGCAACGACCACATTGTTTGATCCATTATTATAATCTAAAGAGCCTTTATTGGAATAAGAATATGAAACTAAATAAGTTCCAGGATACAATCTAATATTTATACTTGCTACACCATTGGAATCAGTTGTACGATTATAAGCAATACCATTAATCACGAAAGTAATAATCTTATTAGCTAAAGGTTTACCGTATAAATCAGTTAATTTAACTTTAAATTCAGAACCATCATTATAAACCATGGTTAAATCATTACCTGTCAAAATAGTAGTTGAATTTACAACATGCAAGATACTGCTTGAACTGGAAGAACAATAACCCTCAACTCCATCAAAACCATAAGTTATATTATAGTCACCATTTTTCAAACCAGAAATAGTGATGGTAGCATTACCATTTTTATCAGTAGTTGCAGTTACCTGTTTATTATCATATCTGAAGTAAACAGTTTTATTCCCAATCGGATTTCCTTTCACATCAACTAATGTTACAGTATAATTACTATTAATACTATCCATAATAACATATGCATCTTTACCAATTATAGTGGTATTTGAACTACTAACATTAATTCTATTAGATACCTCAAGACCATTATAACTACTTGTAATAATATAGTTATTTGGATAAAGTCTAATACCTAACTTTGCAATACCATTTTCATCAGTAATCTTATCATAGAATACACCATTAACATTAAACCTAACAGCAGCATTTGCTAAAGGTTTACCTTGACCATCAAGAACAGTAATGGCAAATGCAGTACCGTCCCTATAATACATATCAATATCTTTATTATCTATTAATGTAGTTAATACACTAATATTATAACCCTTAGCTTCACCATTAGGATGATAAGCAGTCAATATATAATTACCAGGATAAAGTGAAATAGTTAAATTTGCAGTACCTTTATCATTTGTTCTTTTTTCATAGATAACACCATTAATATTAAACCTAACAGTTTCATTAATTAATGGATTACCCATACCATCATAAAAAGTTGCATAATATTGAGTACCATTCCTGAAGTATTTAATTATATCACTACTATTAATAGTAGATAAAACAGTGATATTATAACCCTTAGCTTCACCATTAGGATGATAAGCAGTCAATATATACTTATCAGGATATAAAGCAATATTTAATTTAGCTATACCACTACCATTAGTATTGCGAGTATAGAAAACACCATTAATATTGAATCTAACTTCTGCATTAACTAATGGGTTTCCATTTCCATCAACAAATTTTGCATAATATTGAGTACCATTTTTATAGAATTTCACAACATCATTTGCAGATATTGTAGACAATACTTCAACTAAATTTGTAACTGAAGAACTTCCATACAATGAAGAACCTGCATAACTTGCTGTAATATTATATTTTCCAACAACCAAGTTAATATTCATAGATGCAACACCGTCACTACCAGTAGTACGATTATAAAGTTTACCATTTATTAAAAATGATACAGTTTGATTAGATAATGCTTTACCAGTAATATCAGTTAATTTTACATCATAAGTAGTGCCATTTTTAAAATACAAAGTTGTATCATTACCACTTAAAACAGTGTTTGAAACAGAACTTTGAGGTTCAGAAATAACATCATTGTTTGAAATCTGTTGTGATCCTATAACATTATTATTCTCATAATTAGATTTGATTACTCCGCTGCCGGAATATTCACCATTAAAATTATAAGAATAATTGTCTGAGATAGATCCATTACTAGAAACTTCTAAATTTTGATAAGATAATTGATTATCATCTTGTATCAAGTTTGAATTTTCGATATCAGAAACATTATTTAAATCCGCTGCACATACAGACCCTAACATTAGGAAGAATGCACATATAATTGAAATGAACAATGCTTTATTTATCTTTGAAATTTTTCCACCTCTTAGTTCTCATTACGAAAATTTTAATAAAAATATTATATTATACTAACATATAGTATTCATAATGAGTAATTAAGTATTTAGGATTTATTATTATATAAATGTTTTTACAAGTTTATTGATAAAAAAACCCATTTAAATTAGCTAAATCAGTAAGAAAATGATTAAAACTTTTATAAAATTTAAATTAAAAACAAATAACATTGAAATAGGTAAAAAAAGGATAAACTATCTTCAATTCAAATTCAAAAATTAAACACACAATGAAAAATAAATCTTACATATAACCAATTAGCATATTTAAAATCTAATTATAAGGAAGTTTTAAATACAAAATACATTGAAAATTTATTTTTATAATAAAAAATACCATGATAGAACTCAAGAATTAGAAAATAATGAATTTAAGTTAAATATTCTAAAAACAAGTAAATTTTTCAAAAAAACCTAAAAATTTCATAGTTGATTCCATGATTTACGAGAAAAATATTTTCCAGAAAAACCATAAAAATATAGATTTAAGATTTGGGCTTGCATATCCAAATATCTACAAAACAGCTATGTCATCATTAGGTTATAATATATTATATAATTTAATTAATGAAAGGCAAGACACATGGTGTGAGCGAATCGTTTATCCCCATACCAATTCTATTGAGTCAAATAATCCTATGAAAAACTTTGATATAATCAGCTTTTCTCTACAATTTGAAGAAGATTATTTTAATGTTTTGAAAATGATTAAACAATCAGGAATCCCCCTTAAAAGAAAAGACAGAAGTGAAAATGATCCTTTAATAATAGCTGGAGGACCATGTGCAACTGCAAACCCAATGCCATTATCTGACTATATTGATGTGTTTGTAATCGGTGAAGGAGAAGTTACTATAAATAAATTTTTAGACAGATACCTTGAAAATAAAAATTTGGATAATCTTTTAGATATGGATGGAATATACATTCCTGAATTCAACAATAATGCAAAAATAGCTCTCATAGATGATATGAAAAATGCATACCATATAACACAGCCAATCATTACCAAAACTGACAAGGAAGATTATAAAACTGTGTTCAGTGATTCAATTATGCTAAATGTTTCAAGAGGATGTACAAGAGGTTGTAGATTCTGCATGTCCAGCTATCTTTACAGACCTTTAAGAGAAACTACAATAAAAGAATTAGTTGACATAGCACTTAAAACACGAGAAAATACTAATTTAAACAAAATAACATTAATCGGAGCAGCTGTTGGAGATTATTATGATTTGGAGGGTCTTACAACAGCTCTTGAAAGTGAAGGTTTTCAAATAGCTACCCCCTCTCTACGTATAGATTCACTTAGTAGGGAAACTTTAGAAACCTTAAAAAAAAGTGGTTTGAAAAGCATTACAATTGCTCCTGAGTCTATTTCAACACTACGTGAAAGAATTAATAAAAGCATTTCAGATGAAAAAATATTTTCTGTAATAAAAAATGCAGTTGACCTTGATTTCAATATTAAATTATACTTTTTAATTGGAATTCCCTATGAAAGTAAAGAAGACATAGAAGAGTTAGCTAACTATATTGAAAAAATAGCAAATATGCATAAAAACAGAAAATATATAAAATTCAGTATCAATCCAGTTATCCCAAAACCTCAAACACCCTTACAATGGGAAGTTTATAATTTTAAAGAGATTAAATCAAAAACAAGATATTTGAAAAAGAAATTAAGGAAATATAATGTTAAATTCGAAAGTCCGAAAAAAGGGTTGATTCAATATATATTATCTTGTGGAAATAGGGAAGTTGGTGCACTTATTGAAAAATCTTTAACAGAAGAGGTAACATTGAAAGAATGGCAGAGTTACTTGCCAAATTATAATATCAATGATGAACTACCTTGGTCTAAAATTGATATTGGAATTAAATCTAATTTTTTAAAAACAGAAAACAGAAGATTAAAAACAAAAAAGCAAACTCCATGGTGTGGAGATTCCCCATGTTATAAATGTGGACCATGCAACTAGAAAAAATTTTTAAATTAAAAATAATATAATAAATAATAATACTTAGTGAGGAAAAAATATGATAAATCCTGCAAAAAGAACCAGTACAATTGAATTATCCCAGATAAGAAAAATGTTTGAAGTTACAAATCCTAATGCTATAAACTTAGGAATTGGAGAACCTGACTTCGATGTTCCTGAAAACATTAAATTAGCTATGGAACAATCAATAAAAAATAATGAAACACATTATACACCAAACAAAGGTTATATTGAATTAAGAGAAGCAATTACTCAAAAATTCAAAAAGGACAACAATATAAACACAAATCCCGAAAACATAATAGTTACTGCAGGAGCCAGTGAAGCATTATATATGTGTGCACAGGCATTTATTGAGAAAAATGATGAAGTAATTTTACCAGATCCAAGTTTCCTTTCATATGAAGCATGTATAAAGTTAGCTGACGGAAAAGTTGTTGGAGTTAACTGTGAAATGGAAAATGAATTTAAATTAAAGGCAGAAGATGTTCAGGAAAAAATAAACAAAAATACCAAAGCTGTAATCTTAAATTCACCGTCAAACCCAACTGGAGCAGTGATGGATAAAGAAGATATTAAAGCTATTGCAGATTTATCTATGGATCATGATTTCTTAATCATATCTGATGAAATATATGAAAAAATCATTTATGATAAAAAACATTACTCCCCTGCAGCATATAGTGACAATGTAATAACAATCAACGGATTTTCAAAAACATATGCAATGACTGGCCTTAGAATAGGTTATTTAAATGCCAAAGAGGAATATTTAGAAGAACTGCTTAAAATCCATCAATACAATATAGCATGTGCTAACTCAACAGCCCAAAGAGGAGCTTATGAAGCATTAACAGGACCTCAAGATACAGTTAACAAAATGGTTAATGAATTTAAAAAGAGAAGAGACCTGATTGTATCAAGATTAAATGAAATGGGATATGAAACCGTAAATGCACAGGGTGCTTTTTACGTATTTCCAAAAATTGAAAATCCTGAAGAATTTGTTAAAAAATCAGCTGAAGAGGGAGTCATAACCGTTCCTGGTGCTGCATTTGGACAAAATGGTGAAAATCACGTAAGAATGTCTTATGCAAACTCCTATGAAAATATAGCTAAAGCTATGGATATTCTAGAAAAAGGTGAGTAATATATGGATGAATTTAGAACCAAAGGCGGAACAAAAGCAGCAATTGTTGGAATAGGTTCAAATACTTTCCTTACTATTTTTAATATTGGAATTGGGATCATATCCGGAAGTTATGCATTAATCTCTGAAGGAGCTCATACTTTATCAGATGTTGCAACTTCCATAATTGCATATCTTGGATTTAGAATAGGTCAAAAACCTGCTGATGAAGAACATCCTTTGGGACATGGCCGTGCTGAAGCTATTGCCGGACTTATAATCGTATTATTTTTAACTATGGTAGCTTATGAAATCATGACTGGAGCTATAAACAAAATAGTCCATCCCGAACTTATAACAACCCCAAGTTATCTTGCTGCAGTTATGGCATTAATTGGAATAGGCGTTAATCTTTGTATAAGCAGATATATTATTGCACTTGGAAAAAAAATAAGAAGTCCTGCTATTGTAGCAGACGGAAATCATCAGAAAGTAGATATTTTCTCATCAGTAGCTATATTGGTTGGAGTTTTTGCATCAAATAGTGGATACTCTATAATTGATCCTGTCATAGGTCTTATTATTGGATTATTTGTTTTAAAAACTGCATATACTATTGGAAAAGAAAATATAGATAATATTATGGGAAAAATACCTTCTAAAGAATTGATTAAAGATATTGAAAAAGCAGCTACCAAAACTCCTCAGGTACTGGGAGCACATAATATTAAAGTGGAATATTTGGGGTCTTATTCCGTTGTTTCACTGCATATTGAACTTGATGAAAACATGACTTTAAAAGAATCACATAAAATAGTTCATAGAGCTCAAAATAATGTGCTTAAAAAAGTTCCATTAGTAAAATCAGTAACAATACATGCTTGTCCAGCAGGAATAGAATATGACCATAAACAAGAAATAGATAAATAAATTAAAAAACGCCGGGAACGGGATTTGAACCCGTGTGATCATAAGATCATCGGATTAGCAGTCCGACGCCGTACCAGGCTGGGCCATCCCGACAATACATAAAAAAACAAAGTAATATATAATCTGTTTAAACTTATTAATAAAGTTAATTGTTTTTTATAAAAATGGCATGTTCAAAAGTGGACTAATCTCAAAACTACAAGTTATCTAAAAAACCCAACTCCACCCCGTGGTTCTACAAGCATCAACTGTTAATGGTAGAGCTGCTCCCTTCCGGGCCTGACACATTCCCATATTTAAGATAATTAACTTTTACCCTCCAGTAAAAGTCCCATCACCATCAATCCTGTAGGACGAAGTTTCTATGTCGTTTTTCTTAGGCTCATAATTCCTTAAAAAGCCGCCTTTTGAACTTCAACTGCACCAAAGGGGGTGTGTGCTTACAGAGGACCCCTAACCCTCCAGTCTAGCCATATACATATATGAAATTAATATTATATAAATGTTAGGTAAAAAATTTCAATTCTGGAAAAAAAACTTATTACTGAAACTAAAATATAATCCAATTTATCCAACAAGAACCTATGTAAATCCCACATATATAAAAACAGAAGTTTAAAATTCAATAACCCCAAATAAAAGATATTTTAAATAAACAAACTTCAAAATCAAAAAATCACGTTATTTTTAAAAATATAGCTTAGAAAATAAAATACTGGAAAAAAAACTTATTACAGTAAACCAATAAAATTTATTAAAATAAGAAAAAAATAGAAATTATAAAAGGATTTTATAATATTAACTTAATTATGTCTCCATCGGAAATAATTCCTACTAATTTGCCATTTTCAACAACAGGCAACTGATTTAATATGTTTGAATCAGGAGCGTGAGACTGCATGATTTCAATAGCTTCCTGAATAGTATTTTCAGGTGAAACAGTTACAACATCTTTAATCATAATAGATTTAACATCAGTTCCTAATTCATATTTATCCAATATTAAATTATGACCCAAATCAGTTGCAGTGATAATACCTACCAGTTCACCATCATCAACAACCGGCATTGCACTTATTTTATGTTCCATAAGTTCTTCAAATGCATTAACCACATCTACATTAGAAGGTGTAGTAATTACATCAGTTGTCATTATTTCCTTTACTTTCTTGTCTAACATCATAACTTCCTCCATATTTTTCAATAATGTCATTAACCATTATATCAATAGTATATTTAACATCAACATTATCAATAATTTTTGAATTATGTTTTATTGCCTGATCAATCATAAAAGACTGGGTTTTCCTGATTAAATGAAAATTACTCAAATAATTATCAAGTGAACGTTTAACCCATGGCTGTCTGCATCTTGAATAAAACCGGGATTTGTGTGTATCTTCATCCCTAACAATCAAGGTAAATAAAATCACATTGCTTTTACGGATAAGGTCCTCTTTTATGAATCCCGGTACTATATGAACTCCCTCAATAATGATACTTATTCCTTCTTTTAATGCTCTTTCAATAACAGCTTCCACACCTACATTCACAACATCCACATGACTAATAAAACCTTCAACAACAGGATCAGGACCTAAAAGCGGTGTTCTAATACTCTCATATGCATTAAAACTAGATTTATGAATAACAGGACTTAATTCTTTAGAAACTATTTTACGCATAACCTCACGTATCATATCTGTACTGATTAAGTTTTTTAATCCTAAACGACTGGCCAATTCAAATGCCATAGATGAAGTTCCAACTCCTGAAGCTCCACCAATTAAAATAATAAGGGGCTCTTTTGATTTTCTAACATTTCTCCACTTGATATATTTCTCTGCAAGAACAGGGTCCACATAATTTTTCAAATAATTAGTTACAAAGATAGCCAAATCTTCAATAGAAATTTCAGAAATATTTTCTTCAAGAAGTTTATTTTCAATACATGAAGCTATTTCATAAGCTTCATCATGTCCCAAATCAGTGATGTGTAAAGAACGAGCCATTATACCTTTCGAAAAAGGTTCTTTGTACTCCTTTTTACCAACAGCACCCTTAATCATAATCATAATAATCACAAACTAATTATTTAATTTTAGAAATATAAATAGATATCTTAAATTAATATTAAATAAAATTTGTGATTTGATTTTAGCCACTAAAAAAAATAATAAAAAAGATAAGTAAGATATTTACTCATCTAAAGAGATTATATTAATTGTATAATCCGCACCTTCACCAACATCAATTAAAACTGCACCATTATCCTTAAGCATTCCAGGATTAGCTACATCTGTAGTATTTCCAATTTTACTAATGGATTTTGCTTCATGAATATGACCACAGATATTAATTTGAGGCTGGAACTCGTGAATAGATTTTAAAATTCCCTGACTGCCGACGTGATCTCCGCTTTCAGTTAAATCGGCACCAGTATTATAAGGAGGAGCATGAGTAACCAATATTTTTACTTTAGGTACTTCATCATTAGCTACAAAATCATAATTAGCTAATAATTCATAAACATCCCCATAGATTTTATTATCTTGAATCTCACCAGGAGTATCAAATGGTGTAGGATTGGAACCACCGTATCCGAATAAAACAACATTATCAAAAGATAAAATGTTATTGTGTAAACAGATTGCATCTGATTCTCTAATTGCATTGCATATTCCTGCAGGATCACAGTTACCTGGAACAGCCATCACTTCACAGTCACAATCAAGTATTTTGCCAATAAATTCATCAACAAACTCCAATGGGCCAAAATTAGTAATATCTCCAGTGATAATGACAATATCAATGTCATTATTATTAAGATATTTGTATAAATTCTCGTTGTCTTCTCCGTGAACGTCACTTATTGCTAAAATTTTCATAAATATCACTTACTTATTCTAAAAAGAAAGATCCCATTTCTTTCAAACCTGTTTTAAGGTCTTCTTTATCTCCATGAAGATCGACAGTAACATCATCTTCAAATTCAATTATTAGACCATTCCATTCAGCTATTTCTTGAACTCTTTCTTCAGCCAATGCTTTTTTCAATGTTATTCTCCCTGTTGTTAATCCCGGAGGAGTGTTAACAATGAATGTTGAACGGGATTTAGGAAATTCAAAAACTTCTTTACCATGCATTGCATCTTTGAATAAACCTAACCATTTGTCAACATATTCTTCACCTTCTTGTGAAGCTAATTCCAAGAGTGTTTCTTGAATACTGTTTAAAGACATTTCAGCTTTAGCTAAACTATTAATTAAATCAGGATGAGATGGGTCTTTTTTATATGAGCTTATTGAAGATCTGATTAAACCTAATTCCGGATTAATTCCTTTAGGAATATCATAACCTTTTTTATTTAAATCGGTTAAAAGATTAAAAACAATTAACCAATTTTGCTCAGAAGGTAAACTCATAAATGTCCACCTATGATTTTTAAGGTTGTGTGATTAATTTTAGCATCAGCATCTTTTAATTCTTTTTCAATTTCTCTAATGTTATTATAAGAATCTAAAAATAATACATGGTGGCTATCAGTACCGGAAATACTTAATATAGCTAAATCATCACCATCTTTTACTTCTCTTTTTTCAATAGTTGCTTTGAATTGTACGTATGGTTCGTACTCTTCAGGAATATCTGGATATTTAAATATACCATCTAATGTTGCTACAAACATATTATCACCTTAAATATACTTAATTTAAATCATTGAATTTTAACAATCATATCTTTTATACTAATAATATATAAAGTTAATTACGAATTATTCGTAAAATATAAAACTAAAATTTAAAATCGCAAATATGCAGGATAAAAAAATAATAAAATTAAAAAAAAATCTGTAAAAAATGAATGAAAAAATAATTTCATTCAATGATTAAAACCAAAGTGTGTTTTCAGTGCCTAAAAAAATGAAAAAATTGAAAGGAAATTAATCCTTACAATTATTTAGCGTTTTCACCTAATGCTTTAGCTAAAGCAGGAGCTGCATCAATAGCTTGTGCATCTAAAGTTAAATCATCAGCTGTTAATCCCATAGCTAATCCATATAATTGAGCTAAGTGGAAAACAGGTAATGCGTAGTCGGTTCCGTATTTATCATTTACTTCAGTTTGACCTTGGTCAAATTGTAAGTGACAGAACGGACATACATTAACGATAGCATCTACACCAGCTTCAGTCATGTGTTCGAGTTTTTCTTTAGTGTAGCTTAAAGTTACATCTAAATCTCTGGATCTTAATCCTCCACCTGCACCACAGCACATCATTTTGTCTTCGTAAGGTACAGATTTAGCACCAGTGATTTCTACTAAATCATCTAAGATAGATGGATCTTCTGCTTGTTCTTCAATACCGATTTCAGCAGTTGGTTTTAAGAAGTGGCATCCGTAGTGAACAGCAACATTTAAGTCTAAAGGTTTTTCAATGAGGGATGCTAATTTTTCGTATCCTACATCGTCTCTTAAGATTTGTGCAAAGTGTTTTACTTCAGTAGTTCCTTTGAATTCTTTACCAACTTCAGATAAAACTTCATTAATTTCTGCTTTTTTGTCTTCACTTTCTTTTAACATGTGATTACATTCAGTTAAAGAACCGAAACAACCATTACATTCAGTCATAATATCCATTCCCATATCTTCTGCAATGGATAAGTTACGAGCTGCAATGGAAGCCCATGTTTTTTCATCAAAAGAACCAAATACACCAGGAGCAGGACAACAAGATGCTCCTTCCATGTCTTTTAATTCAATATCTAATGCGTCAAATAATTGTCTGGTTGCTTTTTCAATACCAGGGTAACGGTTGTTCATAATACAACCTAAGAAGTATGCAATTTCCATATTAATACTCTCCTCAATTAAATTATTCTTTTAAATCTCCGGTTGCTTTATCATAACCAATTAATTCATCAAAAGCAGTGATTTCACATATTTTTTGTACTTCTTCTAAAGCTTCTGGGAATGAATGAGTGGTTGCAGGTAATTCTGAAAGACCGATTTTGGATCTTAAAGCTTTAGTTGCATCATTAATAGGTACTCCGTGACCGGTTTTAATTACAAATAAACCAGTTTTTTTGTGAGCAAGAGCCATGTAACCAGCATGAGCAGCAATGTTACGTGCTTTTTTAATGATTTCAACGATTTTAACACTTCTAGGACATCTTTCTTGACAGGTGTAACAAGTAGTACACATCCATAAAGCATCATCGGAAATTACTTCTTCTTTTAAACCAAGTAAACATTTCCTTACTATTTGTCTTACTTTATAAGGAGTTCTTCTTCCAGAAGGACAACTTCCACCACAGGTACCACATTGGAAACAATGTTTAACTGTTTCGATTCCAGCATCAATGAATTCTGCTGTAAATTCTTTATCACGATTTGCATCGGTTAATAATTCTTTATCAGTCAATAAAGTCATATTATCTCTCTTTTTATCATTATCTTTTGAAACTTCGTTTTCAACTTTTTCGTCGTTAACTACTTCTTCAGACTCATCAATTGACTCGTCTTCAGTTTCAGTGGTGTTATTTTCATCTTCAGAAACTTCATCATCCTCATTTGAATCATCAGTTAAAATATCTAGTTCGTCAAGAACTTCAGTTTTTTCCTCTGCATCATCAATTTCCGGAGCAATTTCTTCGTTTTCTTCAACATCACTAGTTTCAGAAGTCTTAACGTCTTTTTTAAAAGTCATATCCTCAGTGTCATCTGAACTAATTTTAATCTTAACCATAGGTTCAGTAGTTTTAGTTCCTGAAACAATACTTTCATCAAGATTGTTGGAAGATGTAACTTTGGTATCTTCAGATTTTAAATCATTAATACCTTTTTCTTCATTATCTTTACCTCTTTTAAATAAAGATTTTAGATTATCAATAATAGACATTGAAAACACACCTCGGATAATCATCGGAATATATTCCTCAAATCCATACTAATATTCTGTCAAAAAACCATATATAAAGGTTACTAAATTTTTCAAAAGTGTAAGCTAAAAGATTACACTACCAGTTATATTTTGGATAACCTTAAAATAGAAAGTAAAACCAATATAATGTTAAGAAAATAAATGGAATGTTTAAATTGATTGAAAAATTTGAAATAAAATCACATGATGGACCTGGAAGAGTTGGAAAAATAAACGATGCAGCTACCCCCAAATTATTTTTTAAAAATGATATTAAAATAGCACCTTCTGAAGGGTCTGCATATAATATTGACCGTGAAATTGCCCAATTCAATGTTAAAGAAACTTTAAAACTAGCTAAAGAAAATGTAGATAAATGCAATGTAGCTGTAATTCAAGGTTCAAAATATATTGATTTAAGAATTGATTGTCTAAAACAGTTAGAAGAAATAGGTTATAACGGATTTATAATAGCTAACAGTGATGAATTATTATTACATCCGAAAGATCTAAGCAATATGATTGTTAATTTAAGAAAAAATATGCACCCGACCAGCTATTTAATATTTTCATTTGCTGAACCATCATTTATGCCTCTTTTAGCTTACATGGGTGTTGATGGATTTTTAGCGGATTCCAGCAATTATTATAGTTATTTAAATGTTCTGTTAACTCCAACTAAAACATATGACCTGGAAACTTACCCCATTTATGAAAACATAACAAGAGAAGAACTTGAAGAAAAAAATATTGAAGCTCTTAATTTTGTAATTAAAGAAATCCAAACTCATATGAAAAACAGTTCATTGAGAAATTTAGTTGAAGAAAGGTCACTTACCAGTCCTCAAAATGTTTCTGCTTTAAAAATATTAGATAAACAACATAAAGATTATCTTTTAGAATACAGTCAATTATTTTAATACTAAAGTATTAATCATATCTTTAAATTCTGTAACTGGTTCCAAAGAAGCTTCAACAGTTCTCAATTCAAAGATATAAATATTTCCATTTTCTATAAACACATAATTGTGAATGTCAAAGTTGATATCTGGAGTATCCATATTTGCATGTGTTTTAATAGCATGTTTTCCGGCGATTTCAACAAAATCGGATTCTAAAATAACACCACCATCATCACTGATAGCATCCTCCATAAATAACTTATAATCTTCAATATTTGTTCTTGTTGGAAACATTACAACATTAAGTAAATTTTCTTCCCCTTTAGACAATGTAGCTACACAATCAGGATTATTATAAGTGTCTGCTTTTTCTTTTTCCCAGGTTACAGGATATTTGAATGTTAAATTAGAAGTATTGACGTTTCTAAATTCCATAATCTAATCTCCCTTTTTGTGTTTAACATCAATAGGTGCTGTTTCATCTTCATCATCATCTAATGTGTCAATATATTTGGAAAATGGTTCAGGAAGTTTAGGCATTACTTTCTTTAAAATTTCAGACGCATCAAGTTCTAATGCCTGACCTGACAAAAACTGTTCGACACTGAAATCAAACTCAAAAGGTTTAAGCAAATCCTCAGTAGGTACTTTTAAATTAATCTTGTTTTTATTTAATAGCATTTTAATCATGCTTGTCTCACGAATTTGTTCATTCATGTCATCAATAGTACTATTTATCTCAAATGCTATAGCTTTATTCTTCTCATTTACATCATGTTTAGCTTTAGATATGGATTTTTCTAAATCTTCAACTAACTGAGCATTTCTCTTATTAATATTGTCTCTTGCTTCATCAATGACAACATTAATTGCATTAAGAATAGACTTGTTTAATTCCACATTGTAAGCTAAAATCATCTTATTTTTATAATCAAGCTCTTTAAAAATAGCTACTCTTTCTTCATCTACTTTATTAAGTTTTTTATTAAGTTCCTGAATTTCATCCTTAGCTTTAATCAGTTCATCCTTATCATTAATCTGTTCTTTTAAATCGTCCACATTATCAAAAAATGAATTTTTAAGTATATTTATCTGATTATTTAAATCGGCAATCTGATTGTCTTTTTTATTAATAATTTCTTCATACTCGTTTAATTTATCCTGAGAAAACTGATTGCCAACCAATTCCTCATATTCTTCACTTGAAAGAACACGAACAAGATCATTATCTTCAAAAGGGTCTTCTTTTTTGAGACTAACCTGTTTTTGTTTTGATTCCTTTTCAATAGCATTACCGTCTTTGTCTTTGCTAGTGTACTTTTTAGTATAGACTCTGACAGTTCTATAATCATCATTTTCCATTTTGAACACCTATTAATAATAAATACAACTTATTAATTTAAATAGTTTATCCAAAAAAGTAAGAAATTAATTAAAATCCATTTAAGCAGTTACAATTTTGTTTCCAATTTGCAAATCATTTAACTTACTACCATATATTTTAGCCACAGCCAAACGGATCAAAAAAAAAATAAAAAAATAAAAATTTAAAGACTTTCATTTTCAATCCACAGCTCCATTGCTTCTTCAACAGCTTTAGAATACCACCCCGTTTCAAAAAGCATCTTGGAAGAAGCCAGTTTACGAAAATGCAAGTCCAAATCATTATTGATAGTAATGGTTACACGTTTGTTTTTTGTCATGTATAATAATACTGTAACTTATTATACATAAATTAGTAAGTGTTTTTTCACATAAATTCACTAAACAAAAAACAAAAATTACATCACTTTCCTAAAAAAACAAATAAAAACATTTATATGTGATGAAAATAAAGTATAATACGATATGAAGTAAAATTCATGTCAGACAATGAACATCAGTCAACCATTTTATAATCTCCAAAAATATATTAGGATATGTTTCATTGAATTTAAGAAGTAGAAAATCCAAAAAACACGTTCTACTTCTCTCCCCTTATTTTAATTTAAATTTCATCAAGAATTTCACTGTCAGCTCCAGCTATCTCAACTAGATATTCTGCTTCAACTATATGAAGTTTGGAAGGAATTACAATACAGTGAAGAGGTCCTCCAAAATCATAATCAATCAACTGACTAATTTTACCAGCTTTTACAACAACATCTTTAGAGCCTACCCTTGCAATACCAACAGCAAGAGTATCTTCAGTAACTGTCCCATCATAATCTAAAGTATTTTTAATATTCATCAGATATTCCAAACCCTGATTAACAGTCATGTAACGGTCTTTATGAGCTTGAATATCAAGTAAAACTAAAGTATGTAACTCCATAGCCAAGTTCTCTTCAATAGCTGTATATGGAGATTTTGGATAGAAATTATGATCAGGGAAAGGAATGGTTGTAACCTTACCGAACTTATAGCCTTGAAGTCCGGAAATAGCCGGTGCAGAAGATAAAATAGATGATCCGTGAATCACTTCGTAATCAATGCCTTTTTTAGAACATTGAACTAAAAAATCACTGTGGGTAGTAGCTATTAAAGGATCCCCACCAGTAATTAAAGCTACATCCAAATCAATAGCTTCATCTAAAAATTTACTTTCTTCTTCAACTTCATTTCTAACTAAAACTTCAATTTTTTTACCTATCTGGGATTCAATCTCATCAAAGCTAGAACCAAATAATCTGGAAGTGAAAAATTCCGCATAAATTTTATCGACACTTTTTAAACATTCTAAACCTTTAAGACTGATATCGCCTGCATCAAATAATCCTAATCCAACTAAATAAAACATAATATAAGATTTTAAAAACATAGTATAAAAGTGTTTTTTTAGAAAATATTATAATAAAACTAAAACAAAAATTAGTATTAGAGGTATTTAGTATGAAATCAGTTAAAGTTCCATTAAAAGAATTAAATAACACAAGAAAAAAGCTGATGGAAAAACAGTTAATGAATATGGATTACAAAATAAAAACAGAAGATGAATACGGTTTCATACCAATAAATACTGATGCTGATTTTAAGTGCAATTATGAAATTGTTGATGTCGAATTAGAAGCCATGAAAAGATATCCTAAAAACATAAGTGAACTGCTTAAAGATGATTTAACTTCTAAAGAAATTGAAGATTTAAAAACATCCTTCGATATAATCGGAGACATTGTAATTGTAGAAATTCCAGAGAATTTGGAAGAAAAAAAATCAAAAATCGGAAAAGCTACCCTTGAATTTACCAAAAGAAAATCAGTTTACATGAAAAAAAGCGCAATACACGGAACAATAAGAATTAGGGATTTAGAACTTATTGCAGGTAAAAACAATCCTGTAACCATCCATAAAGAACATGGAACACGCTTAAAGCTAAATGTTGAAGAAGTTTATTTCTCACCAAGACTAGCTACTGAACGAAAAAGAGTAAGTGACAGTGTGAAGGAAAATGAAAATATTCTGGATATGTTCTGTGGAATCGGTCCTTTTCCTGTAGTAATAGCTAAAAACAATAATGTAAACATTACTGCTGTTGACATTAATAAAAATGCAATAAAATACTTAAATGAAAATATCCGCTTAAACAAACTACATAATATTGAAGCTATCTGCGGCGACATTAATGAAGTTAGTAAAAATCTAAATAAAAAATATGACCGGATTATAATGAATCTTCCAGGACTTGCTTATGAGTTTCTGGATTTGGCCATGACATTAACAGCAAATAATGGAATTATAAATTATTATGAGTTTTCTGATTCCTACGGACAGGGAATAGAACGCCTGCAAAAAGCTGCAAAAAAAGAAAATAAAAAAGTCGAGATTTTAAATACCCGCAAAGTTAAATCCAGCAGTCCCGGAATGTGGCATGTTGCAATTGACGCTAAAGTAATTTCTTAGTTATATCATCAATCAAAACATAAGTTTCAATAACCCAAAGACAAACAAATCCAAATATTGACAATATAAATGTTACCGGATTCATAGCTTGGAAATTTGGCATCACATAAGGCATTGTATAGGCAGTTAAATTCAATATAAAATGAAGAACAATAGTGGAAGCCAAACTTTCTGTTTTGATATAAATAACACCAAATAATAATCCCATAAATGATGCATAAACTATTTGAATAGCTGTATTAGTCCAGTCTCCGCCAAAACCTGTGATAATATGAGCACATCCAAATATGAATGCAGATAATATCACTGCCTTAACAATACCTCCTTTAGAGTTACCCCATTTTTTAAGCATATTTGTAAGAATAACTCCACGGCAAAGAAATTCTTCCCACAAAGCTATTGCCGCACAGTAAATTAAAGCAGCTACCACACCAAATACATTAACTACAATACTGCAATCATAGGTTGCCTCTAAGATTCCGGATAGCTGAACTAAACAGAACAATAAAACCGGAATTCCCAAAAGCAATCCTTTAGAAATCCCCCTAACATTCCATGGAATGTCCTCAAATAACCCTAGTTTTTTAGCTATAATTATTAAAATAACAAAAGCAAAAAGATTATTAATTGAAGATAAAACATAATCCATTGCGGGCAAACTAAGTATTTCCGGAGGCAGTATAAATATTAAACCAATTGTTACTGCCCCAAATCCAAAAATTACAACAAAAGCCAATGCTAAAAGTATGCTGAACAAAATAACATGCTTTTGTGAAAATTTTTCATTAATATCAATCACCTAAATTGGATCAATAATTCCATTTTCAGTTATAATACCAGTAATAAGCTCCTTTGGCACAATATCAAATGCAGGATTAATAACTTCAGTTCCCTTAGGACAAATCCTACATCCGCCATAATATCTTACCTCATCGCCGTCTCTTTCTTCAATTTCAGTGTCAAATACAGAAGCATCCATGTCAAAAGTAGATAATGGAGCAGCTACATAAAATGGAACATGGAAATGTTTAGCTGCTAAAGCAACCATTAAAGAGCCTATTTTATTTACAACACCACCTTTAGCTATCCTATCTGCACCAATTACAACTTTATTAATTTTGTATTGAGACATCAAATAACCTGAAGCCACATCAGGAATTAATTTGACTGGAATGTTTTCCTGCTGCATTTCCCAAACACTTAATCTGGCTCCTTGACCTCTTGGACGTGTTTCATCACATATTACATTAATATTTTTTCCCTGATGGAATGCAGAACGAATAACACCTAAAGCAGTACCATAATCAACACAGGCCAGTGATCCAGCATTACAATGTGTTAAAACAGTATCTCCATCCTCAATTATTTCGGCACCATATCTCCCAATAGCTAAATTAGTATCAATATCTTCTTTATACATGGTTAAAGCTTCTTCCAATGGGTCATCACTATTTAAAACCCTGTCAACTGCCCAAAATAAATTGATAGCTGTTGGTCTTGCTGCTTTAATTTCATCTGCAGCATTATCTAAATCTTCACCATGCAAATCAGCCAATGCCATTCCAAAAGCTGCTGCAACTCCAATAGCTGGAGCTCCCCTAACAATCATGTCCTTAATAGCTACAATAACTTCCTTATAATCATTACAATAAACATAAGTCAATTCATCTGGAAGTTTTGTTTGATCAATAAGCTTTAATTTATTATCTTCCCATTCAAGTGTTTTCATAAATAATACCTTCTGTTAATTAGAAATAATAAATCTTTAAAAAAAGGAAAAGCATAATTCCCCGTTAGTTTCTAATTTAAATCCATTAATTAAAAATATAATTAATAGTTTTTTAATTTTAAAATTATGCTTTTCTTCCTAATGAAATATCCATTATATTGGAAATTGATTAGAGATGTAAAAATACATCTACTTATATTTTATATTTGAAATATTATATATATTTTAAGATTTTATTGAAGAAAAATAAAAAAATACCAAAAAATATTAGTGAATTAATTTAATTAATCCTAAATTTTATAAAAATTAAAAAAAAGATACAAGATAAAATCTTGTATATCAATTAATCATAGAATTTTCCTAAGAATTCTTTCATTCTTGGATTATCAGAAGCAAATACTTCTTCAGGACTTCCATTTTCAACTATAAAACCGTCATCCATAAATATAACTGTATCTGCAACCTTTTTAGCAAAGCTCATCTCATGTGTAACAATAACCATAGTCATCTTTTCAGTTGCTAAATCCTTTATTACCCTTAAAATTTCACCAGTTAGCTCCGGATCAAGGGCAGATGTTGGTTCATCAAAGAATAAAATATTAGGATTCATTGCTAAAGCTCTTGCAATAGAAACCCTTTGCTGTTGACCACCAGATAATTCACATGGATAAGAATCTTCCTTATCAGTTAAATCTAACTTTTTAAGTAAATTTCTGGCATCCCCGTAAACATCATCTTTATTTCTTTTTTGAACTTTAATAGGTGCATTAGTAATGTTTTTCATAACTGAATGATGAGGGAATAAATTGAAATCCTGGAAAACCAATCCAAATGTTCCGTCAAAATCAATGATTCCACTATCTTTGGTTTCTAAACCAGTTATGCATCTGAGTAATGTAGATTTACCTGAACCAGACGGTCCAATTATACATAAAACTTCACCTTTATCCACTTTAAGAGAAATATCCTTCAATACTTCATTTTTACCGAAACTTTTTTTAAGATTTTTAATTTCTAATAAACTCATGATATTTCCCCCTAATCATAATAATCCAATTTTTCTTCAATGTATTCCATTACAAATGCAACAATTACATTGAATATGTAATAAAATACACCCGCTATAAGTAATGCCATAATTGAAGCTTCTGCAGCAGCAATTTGCTTAGCTACTGTGAACATTTCTGGAATAGCTATTACAAAGGACAAAGATGTATCTTTTACAAGAGTAATTACTTCGTTTGTTATTGAAGGAAGGACTATTTTAATGACCTGAGGCAAAATAATTATAAAAAATGTTTCTAATTTGTTATAACCTAATACCTGTGCAGCTTCATACTGTCCTTTAGGAATAGCTTCAATTCCCCCTCTGTAAATTTCAGCAAAGTACGCAGAATAATTAATTGAAAAAGCAATGATTACAGATATCATCCTATAATCAGGAGATAATGAAGCACCAAAAACATAATACGGTGCAAAGAACACTACAATTAATTGTAACATTAATGGTGTACCTCTCATAATTGAGATATACACTTTCATTAACCATCTTAACGGTTTGAACTTACTCATTCTTCCCCAAGCTACTACAAGACCTAGAGGAAGTGAAAATAATAAAGTGAGTAAAAAAATTTCTATGGAGGTAATCATACCTCCACATAATTCTGTTATTACAGTACTTAATAACATATATTATTCGCCTAATTTATTTCCTTATAAGAGAATCTTTAATATCATAATCACTGTATTTGTCAGCAATTTTATCAATAGTACCGTCTTTAAACATTTCATCTAAAGTGGATTGTACTTGGTCTCTTAATTCAGTGTTACCATTTTTAAATCCAATAGCATATTGTTCTGATGATATATTGTCATTTAATATTACAAAATCGCCACCATTATCTTTTGAATTTATTTGGTAATGTGCAACACCAATATCAACTGCAATAGCATCACATGCTCCAGATTCTAAGTCCATAAATGCAGTATTATAATCAGCTACTTCAACTAAGTTTCCAAATGTATCTGCTAATGCTTTTTGATCACCTTGAAGTGCAGCTAATGCAGAGGAATCTTTTTGAGTTTCTACATTTTTACCTTTTAAGTCACTTAAAGAATCAATACCTGAACCGTTTTTAACAACAATAACCTGTTTGTTATCAAAGTAAGGATCAGACCAGGTGTATTGGTCTTCTCTGCCATTCATAGTAAATCCATTCCAGATACAATCAATACTTCCGGAATTTAATTCACTGTCTTTAGCATCCCAATCAATAGGTTGTTTAACTAAAGTCCAATTGTTTCTGTCACAAACTTCCTGTGCTACATCTAAATCAAAACCTACATACTCCCCATTGTCATCTTTGTAACCATATGGAGGAAATTCTGCATCAAATCCAACAACTAATGTCTTATCATCGTTAACTACTTTACTTTCCCCATCAAATACGCCAGAATATGCCGCCACACCAACAATTAAAGCTATTATGACGATTATACAAGCGATAATTCCAATTTTCTTATCCATATTTTAACACCAAAATATCTATTAAACATATCTTAAATTCTTAAATTAAGTAAAAAATCTAAGCTATACAATAAGTTTTATTTCTTTAAATATTTATTATTTTATACTATTAATTGCTGAAAAAATGAATGGATGCAATAATAAAAAAAATGAAAAAAATTAATTAAAAAAAGAAAAATTAGTAATGACTTTGAGGAGTCATTCCTAAATGATGGTCTTCGCTTTTTTTACCTGGAATACCATAAGCATCTGCCCTACATTGAGTACATGCTCTAAATACAGGAATAATTTCTTCAACTTCTTCACGAACCTTTTCCATCATGGAACATCCCGGACGTTCATAAATTTTCATTTTATTTAATGGAATAAGTGGTAAAACATTCATTAAAGAAGCTCCTCGTTTTTTAACTTCCTTAGCTATTTCAACAATATGTTCATCATTTAATCCTGGAATTAAAACAGAATTAACTTTAACAACCATACCATTTTTAGCCGCTTTTTCAACACCATCCAACTGATTTTTAATTAATATTTCAGCGGCTTCGTATCCTTTGTAAACTTTCCCTTCATATTTAATAAATGAGTAAATATCCATTGCTATATCAGGATCAACTGCATTAATTGTCACAGTAACAGAATTTACTCCAAGTTCAGCCAATCTGTCTGCATATTTAGGAAGTAAAAGACCGTTAGTACTCATACATTTTATTAAATCAGGATGAGTTTTACCTAGCTTTTCAAAAAACTCAAAAGTTTCCTCATTCGCTAATGAGTCTCCAGGTCCAGCTACACCAACTACAGAAATTGGTCCTTCTGCAGTTACATCATCAACATGGCTGATAGCATCATCTGGTTTCATTATACAGCTAGTAACCCCCGGTCTATTTTCCTCATCATTTATATTCCTAGTACAGAAATTACAGTAAATATTACATTTTGGTGCTACAGGCACATGAGCTCTACCTACCTTATCATGCATTTTTTCATTAAAACATGGATGTGCTTTAGTTATGTGTGCAAACCTGGAACCGTTATGTTCATTCATATAACATCACTCCCCTACTTGTAATTATGTTTGTATATAATCGAACTATATTATAAAGTTATCTACAAACCCCTATTCAACTCTGCAATATAGTCATTAGCTTTGTCAATCCAATCATCCTTAATTAATTCATCAGTAGCTATTACTGCCACAATATCTCCAACAGAAACATCTTTAATTATTTTAAATCCTTCAGGCAAAATTCTAAAGATTGCATCATAAATTCTTCTTTGAAGATTTGAATGAGGATCATCAACAACCAAATCTTCCAATTCCATCTGATTTCCGTCAAGATCAATATTGTATCTGGTCGGCTGATAAAGTTCATCTCTAGAATATCTTCTCCACAATAACTTTAAAATATTTGGAAGATAATTCTCATTTTCAATAAATATTTTAGTAACATTATTATTTTTATCATAAGTGAAGTTAGCCACATCACCAAATTTAATAACTCCAGAAGTCTTTTTCATTTTAATAGCTAAAATAAAAACTGCTTCATCAGGGTTAGCAAAAGCTTTTAAATCTTCAACAGCAGGACCAAGAACCAAATCCTGAAAAATCTGTTTAATAATCATTTCATAGACTTCTGCGCCTTTTTCATCATAGCATTCTACTAACATCAAATCAACTCTTGACTATTTATTATCTTGCCTGTGACCCATTCCAGATACTAAAAGAGCAGCACCTACTGCTCCAATGTGTTGAGAATACGGAGGTACAATAACATCAATACCACCTAACATTTCACTAACAGCTTCAACAAGTCCGGAAATTAATGATGTTCCCCCTACCTGTATAAGAGGTTCTCTTAAATCAATTTCCTGAAGTTGTTGTTCATAAACTTGTTCAGCTACAGAATGACAGGTTGCAGCCGCTGCATCAGCTTTAGAACCTCCAGCTGCAAGAGTAGTAACTAAATCCTGAATACCGAAAACAATACAATAACTGTTAAGTAATGCATTTCTATAATCCCCCTGTAAAGCAAGAGGACCTAATTCTTCAATAGAAACATCTAAACGGCGGGAAGCCAAATCTAAAAATCTTCCAGATGCACCAGCACAAATTCCCCCCATAGTAAAGTTGTCAGGAATACCGTCATTAACAGTAATTACCTTATTGTCCATACCACCAATATCCAATACAGTGGCTTCTCCTTTTTGATGACCTGCCAAATATACTGCACCTTTTGCATTAACAGATAATTCCTCTTGGATTAATTCAGCATTTAACTGTTTACCAATATTTATACGACCATAACCAGTAGTACCAATTCCATCAACATCATCAATGGTGTATTCAGTATCTGCAAAAGCTTCTTCAACACCTTTGTAAACAGAACCCATAATATCTTTTGTTTCTGTCCAGCCAGTACCAATAACCTTATTATTTTCCATAGCTACAACTTTTGTAGTTGTTGAACCTGAATCAATACCTAAAGTAAGGCCTTCCTGTTTTTCACGGGCAAGAATACTTCTACGTGTTACAGTAGTAGCTAGTGCTTCCATACGAATAAACAATTCATCCGCTTTTGTTCTTTCTGTAAATGAATATGTAACTACCGGAATACGGGTATTATCCTGCAGGAATTTACGTACTGCATTTCTTACAAGAGCTCCTTCTGCACATCTGAAACAGGAAGCAATAAATACTGCATCAGGTTTGCATCTTCCTTCAACAATTGCCATTGCTCTTGCAATCATTAATTTTAAACTTGAACTTTGAGCAGAAAATCCAAATTTAGCATATGATTCATCAATATAATCCAAATCAATTTCCGGAAGAATAATTTCTGCACCAAAAGTATTAGCTGCTTTTTCAATTTCTTTTTGAATTCCACTATATTCAGTTCCGCATGAAACTAAAGCAATTTTAACCATTATTATTCCTCCTTAAGAGAGTCTAAAAACTCATTAATTTGATTTACCATTAAAAATGTTCCATCCCTATTTTTTGGATATGTAATTTCAAGTATAGGAATATTCCTTTGCCTAAGCAGGAATATTGACAATTCATTTGTTCTAGCACAACCTACACAACCAAAACCAAATGGAGCACCATCAACTAAAATAGCTGCTTCAGCTTCATCTATCAAAGGACCTATAATGGACATTCTTCCACGAACACCTGAAGGAACTTCAATAGCCGCGTATTTAAGACCTTTAATCGGGTCTTCTTCAGTAATATTCATTGGAGGAGAATCAATTTCCGGATCTTTAATTTTTTGCCTTATTTGTTTTTGAAGAACTAAAGGAGTGTGACCTTTCCTTTCAATTAAATCTGCTAAGATTAATGAATTTGGAGGATAAATAGCTACTTTCACCATGTTTTCACCTATCATTATTATTTTCTAAACATTCATTCATAATTTTTTTAAATTCATCAACATCAATCGGTTTTTCAACCTCAACTTCTACATCACGAGGATTTTCCAAAGCATCTGCCACATCACCAAGTAATCTGTATTCATCTTCCATTTGGTGGAAACCTTCTCTTGGTCCAAATCTGTGGCCTCTGCATCTTCTAGGATCTCCAGGAGCAAAACCTCTTTCTTTTGTGAAAATGTGATTCGGATCCAATTTTCTTATTTCGCGAATCGCTTCAAAAACATCCTTTGTTTTTCCACTTACCATAGAACCGTAACAGGTATTTTTTATTGTAAGAGGCAAATCAAGCATATGCAACTCATTAACAATTTCACTTTCACTAACATGAGCTCCAGGAGCAATTATAATCATACGGGTAATTACATCAGGGTCCCAATCTTCCTTATCCAATTCCGGACTAATCGTTAGATTCCTTAACATAAACTATCTCTCCATCTTTAAATTTTTCAAGTTTAGAATAATCAGAGACAACTTTACCTAAAATGTTTGTTGAACTAAATGATTCTGCAGTCGGCCCGAATTCTTTATTATCTTCAAATCTTACTCCGATTAAACCAACATTCTTTGCAGCCATATTAGTTATACCAATTTCGCATGCTTTTACAATATTTTCAGGAGTATTTTCCGGAACAAGACCTTTTGAAGTATTTGAATCACCTTCAAATATTAATATGTGCATTCCAGGTACTGAAAAATGAACTTTAATTTTACCAATCGGCTCTTCCAAAAGACCGGATACTAATTTAAAGTATTTGACCGTTCTTGGAGCATTATCAGTAAAGTTAATTTCACATAAATCATCTTTATGGATGGATTTGGTTGTCACTTTTCCCTCATTTAAAATATCAATAGTATATTTTGGAGTTTGCTCTACAATTAAAGCATCCTCGCCAGTTACTCCCTCTTTAATATGTTCAATGTTTAAACTAGCTAATTTTTCATCAATTTCATTTTGATTATGGCCAAGCAACATTAATCTGTCCTGATTAGATTTAATAGTTATAAAATCTCCTTTTTTAGCTATATCAACAATTTCCATTCCTTTTATGATTTTACCTACATTGGTGTGATTTGGACTTAAAACCCTATTTTCTCTGTAAATATATAATTTTCCAACACCCACACCACTGTTTCTCACAGTCACAGTTCCTCTTGTTCTGGAAACAACATTTTCTTTAGGTTTATTTATTCCTTTCAACTCATAAAATCCTAAAAATGACTCTGATTCAAAATCAACTTTAATTCTGCCGTCTTTAATAACTGAAAACAGATGCTCAACAGAAACCGGAGAATCATTGTCAACTTCCAGTGAAACATAAGTAAATAACTCATTGCCTTCTTCCAAAACAGTGTCCAAATCAGATACTGCAGAAGAATCTGTAGTTGTGCTTCTCTCAATAATAGGTTCAATAGCTTTCACTTCATCATCGTCCGTCAGTAAGTTTAAAGTTTTTTTACCACCAATGACTCGTGCAAATATTCCTTTATTAAATGGAGGAACACTGTAAACATTAGTAGTGTTTTCTTTAATAAGAATTAAATGTGTAGACTCATTACTAAAACTGGATAAACTTAAAACAACATCCCCTTCATAATATTTATACTCTTCAGAAGTAGGTTCCAAATCAGTAACAACAGGACCAATAGCCACTTCATTTGAAGTTGACCACCTAATAGACAAGTTTTCAAAATCCTTATACTGTTTTTTCCAAACATCAACTAAAGGCTGTGCTTCTTTAGTATCAAGAAGTTCCAAAATAACTGATCCTTGCGTTGTTTTAATTTTAAATTTGCTGACATTCTTTTCAAGTTCTTTTTTACCCTTAATTAAACAGATAATACTGCCGGGAGTGTATGGAGCATTAGATTCATCAATAACATCTTGAATTGTAGAACCTTCTGCTACATTCATTTCTTCTCCATTAATTTTTATTAACATATAATCTCCCACAAAGAATTTTAATTAATATATAAATTTTAAAGCTTATAAAAATAATTATTCCTTTTTAGATTTAAAAACCGGATTGGTTTTTTGATTGAAAACTTCCAGTTTTTCACCATCGCCATTAACCAAATATAAAGAACACTCCCCAGTAACTTCACCGACAACATTTGCTTCAATAGAATAATCCTTCAAATACTTTTTAATAAATTCACAGTTTTCCTCATTTGCTGTAAATATAAAACCAGAACCAGGATATGATTTTAACCAATTTTCCCAACTGATATTTTCATTTTTCGGAATATCCTCCAAATTGACAATTGCTCCTTTATCAGATGTTTCAAGCAACATTTCCAAAGTTCCTAAAATACCCGGATTACTAATATCCTTTCCAGATTTAATATAATCTCTTTCAGCCAAATACTGAACCGCTGTAATTTGGTCCTGAACCAGTTGTTTATCCTTATCATAAGTAGTGTCCCAATTTAGTTCAAACATTTCATGAGGTTTGCCGTCTAAATCAATAGCAACGATGATTTTATCACCTACTTCTGCTCCAAAGCTAGTGATTAATTTATCTTTCTTTGCAATTCCTACAATAGCTACTCCCAAAGAATCAACTTCACCATCAGGATGTAGATGACCTCCAACCATAGGCACACCAAACTTCAAACAGCCGTCTTTAATACCTGCCAGTAAATTTTCATAAATTTCATCATGTTTTACTGACATTATATTAACCATAGCCAAGGGTTTTCCACCCATAGCTGCAATATCATTTACATTAACAAGAACAGAACAATAACCCGCCCAATATGGGTTAACATTCATTATTTGACCCCATATGCCATCTGCAGCTATTAAAACTACCTGATTATTTCCAATATCAATAGCTGAAGCATCATCACCAATGTCAATTACAACATCACCTGAAACATTATATGATTCAGTCAAAAGAGAGGTTACAGTATCAATAGAAGACTTACGGGTCACTCCCTCAAATTCTTGAACTGCTTTTACAAGGTTTTTAAAATCTGAAATAAAAACACCATCCATCATTTTTTTAGATATTTATAATATTATATTTGCAATTTAAAAGATTTGTTATTTTAATGATTTCATCCCTAATTTCATCAATATTTTTAGAATTTCTGGATTTGACTAAAATCTTTTCCTTTTTAAAAATCAATTCAAATATTTTTCTACCAACAACATCATCAGTTCCGCTTTCAAATTCAAATATTATGGAATTTTTAGCTTTAAAACCATCTTCAACAACTTTATCCAAATCACCATCGGTAATCCCGACAATTGGAATATTGAATCTATATAAAATATCTGAAGCTATTAATGTAGTATCATCTCCAACAGTAACTACCAGATCTGCATCCTTAAACTGATAAACATCCTCTCCGGCATGGTCTAAAAAAGCTATTTTAAAAACATCTTCAGATTCATTTTTTTTCAGGACTCTAGGTTTTACCTTAGATTTTCTTAAAAGCCCTGTTTTTACAATAGCCTTTGCCAAATCAACTCTTCCTAATTTTTCAACACCGTGTTCTTTTATTGTTCCGCCAATGATTTCTGTAATGTAACCGTCTTTGGCTATCAAAGTGATTTTATCACTATTTGATTTGCCAATAACAATACTGTTAACCATTATATTCTCATCAGGGCTAACACCATGCACTATTCTTTGAATCTTAGTATCATCTATTTTATCCTGTTTAAAATGATTGTCATAAATTTCTTCAGGAGTGACAATATTCAAATCTAATTTTTGAGACAAATCATCGACTAGATTTTTATTATTTCCATTCCATGAAATTATGCTTCCATCACTTTCACCGGGCCTTTCAATTTGAATTACCGGAATGTTATTTTTATTTATTTTTGAGAGATAATGATTATAAACCTTATAGCCAAAAACCTGACCTGTTACATCAGACTTTCCATAGTTTATTAAAAATATAACATCCACATCTGCATCATTGAATAATTTTAAAGAGTCGCTTGGAACTAATTTTTTAGATATGTCAATAATATCTTCTAAAGACCCATCAATAACCGCAGTTCTTCCCATAGTCCCACCTAATCTGGCTGAAACATCACCATATCCAGATAATAAATTAATTAACTTTAAAGCCCAGTTAGAATCAATAATATTAGGTCCGTGAACCACTACACCAATTTCCATAAAAACACCGAATTACAATTTTATTCTCTTTTTAAAAACCTTAGATCCGCAAACATCACAATCATCAAAAGGATAATTTTCATCAAATTCTTTTTTACAACCTTCACAAACCTTTTTCCAATTGTAAACACCTTTAATTCCATCAGTCATGATTCCGGAATAAGGAATATTAATAATTTTTAAAGTATTCTGAATAGTATAATCATCACTTATAACTTTAATATTTTTGCCTTCATCTCTAAGCATTAAAGCTAAAGCTATTAATTTTTTATCAGGAACAGATAAACGTAAAACATCCCCTGATTTTGATATGATTTCATTAACTTCTTTAATGTATTTTTCACCAACATCCTGAATAATTAATTTTCCATCTCTAATAGCCATATCCAATGTTAATTTTGACTCAAAATCTTTAACTTCATGAGTAATCTCAGGAGCAGTATAATTATTATTTGATTCCAAGCCAAAACCGTTGATAAAAGCAGATGCATCTAAAACAAAATAAATTTCCATGATTTTTATTATGATTTTAAAAATTAATAAATATTGTCAAATCCACATAACCCATTAAAAAAGAGTTATAATCAAGTTATCAACTAATTAACAAAATAATTAAAATTTACATTAAAGTGTACAAAAAATTCTTAAAAATAGCTTAAAAAAGACATGAGTGTTCAAAAATTTTATTAAAGAATTGGAGGAAAATTGGGAACAAATTGGAGGAAAATTTGATGAAAATTTGAAAAATCTATTTAAATCTGTATAAGAAACTTGATATTATACAATTATTGTACAAAAATTGAAAATTGGAGTACATATTGAAAAATTAAATGAGGCAAAAATGATGTCAACAAAAGTAGAAAATATAAATCAGAAAATACAGTTTTTAACAAAGTCTGGAATACGACTCCATATATTAAACATACTAAGTAAAAATCCCCAAAATATAAAAGAATTGGTCAATACAACACAAATAACTTATAGTACCCTATCAAGTAATCTCCACAAATTACAGCAAGAAAAATATATTCAGAAAATAAAAAACAAATATTATTTAACCCAAACAACAAAAATGTACTTAAATATAATATTAGAGTTTAAAAATGCAATAAAATTAATAAATCAATTTGATGAATTTTGGGATAAGCATGATGTAAAACAGATTAATTTAGATTCCCTGAAAAATATAACCAGTTTGCATGATTCCCAATTAATTAAAACAACCCCTATTGACATTTATAAAACTCATAATACCATAAAAGGACAGCTATTAATGTCATACAACATTAAAGCAATATTCCCATATTTACATCCTGATTATCCTGTTATTATTGAACAGGTACTACAAAAAGGAGGTAACGTTGAATTAATAATAAATGATGAAATTTTTGAAAGTTTAATGGATAATATAGAAACAGAAATTAAAAAGAAAAGTATTAGAAACGGATGTTTGAAAGTGCATAAGTTAAAAGAGAATTTAAACTTATATCTGATTATATCCGATAAAAATACTAATTTGGGACTTTTTAAAAGTGACGGTAGCTTTGATCAGAACAGACTTCTAACATCTGAAAACCAGCAAGCCATAAAATGGGCTAATAATCTTTTTGAAAACGTAAAAGCGAATTGGTGATTATTATGGCAACAAAAATTAAAAATGATTTAAAAGAGGAATATCAAGGTATCAAGTATATACTTACATCAACAATGCGAACAAAATTATTATTAAGCATTTATAATGAATCAAAAAACTTAGATGATTTACGAATAGAATTAGAAAAGCCATCAGCAACAATACTGCATGGTTTAAAAGAATTGGAAAATTTAAATTTTGTTAAAAAAGTTCAAAAATATTATCAATTAACATCAAACGGTTATCTGTTAACCACAAACATGATCAAATTAATTGATAACTGGTATGCAACTAACAAAAACGAAGATTTTTGGAATTCCCATGATTTAACAGCCATCCCCCAAGAAAATCTTAAAAACATTTATCTTTTAAAAAATGCAGAATGTATATCTTCTACAACAAGTAATTTATCAAAAGCTTACAATAGCTACACCAAATTAATTGAAAATGTCGAAGAATTAAAAATAACATTACCTATTTTTTCAGAAAACCATTTAAGGCAAATTGTTCAATTAATCCAAGAAAAAACACTGCACAAACTTGAATTAATCACCCACCAGGACATACTGCCATTAATTCATAGAAATCCATTATTTAAAAAATGGCTGATTAATAATGAAAATGTAAAAATAATTTGCATAAAAAATCCTTTAAAAACCTTTTTAACATTGGGGGATGAATTTATGTCACTTACATTATTTTTTAAAGACGGGCACTACGATGACTCACAAATCCTAATTGATAAAACCCATGAAGGATTGAAATGGGGAGCATTATTATATAATCAAACAAAAGAGTGGAGATGGAACCAATGACAATTAAAAAGTTACTTCACCAAATCTTTTTAAAAAGAAAAGGAGGAAAAACTTCTGCAAAAATTGTAGATTTGCTGCTGATACGCCCATATAACGGAAGTCAGATAGCAAGAATCATAGAAATGGATTACAATACTATTGAATACCATTTAGAGATTTTATGCAAAAGCAAATTAGTAATGTGTGAATCTGACAGCTATGGTTCATTATACTATCCTACAGATTTACTGCTAAAAAATCATGAAGAATACGAAAAAATAAAAGAGATGATGACAATAACTGCATAATATAAGGGGATTTAATTATGAAAAGTGAAACAACCGAAAAACATAAAAAATTATCATCTACTGATATTACCTGTGGTGTAATAACATTAAGTGACAGCATCACTACAAATGAAGATGATTTATCCGGACAATATCTTGCAGATGAAACATCAAAAAGATACACCTTAAAATCCAAAATAATAATACCTGATGACAGGGAAGCATTAATTAAGACTATTAAAGAAATGGTTGATGAAGATATTGATGTTATCTTAACAACCGGAGGAACAGGACTAGACAGTAGAGATATAACTGTTGAAACTGTAGAAGAACTTTTTGATAAAAAAATTGAAGGCTTCGGTGAAATTTTCAGACATCAGTCTTTTTTAGAAATCGGTTCAGGAGCGCTTATTTCAAGAGCAACAGCAGGAGTATATAAAAAAACAGTGATTTTTTCCATGCCCGGCTCACCTAATGCAGTTAAAACAGCATCCAACATCATAATAGATGAATTTCCCCATCTAGTATTCCATGCAAAAAAATAAAAATTTTAAAATGATGAACTTAACCATTCATCATCTTTTTTTAATTAGAAAAATTCGTCAACAGTTATTAAAGGTTCTAATTTAACACCTTCACTATCAAAAGCTTCAATAGCTCCTTCCTGCCTATCAACAACAACAAAAGCTCTTTTTACATTACCTCCATTGTCTTGAATAGCTTTAATAGCTTTAAGTAATGATCCTCCAGTAGTTGTAACATCTTCTACAACAATGACATCATCACCTTCGTTTAATTCACCTTCAATAAGTTTGGAAGTCCCATAACCTTTTTTCTCTTTTCTAATCATTAACAAAGGAATTTCAGATTCGAGAGAAACTGCAGTAGCTATTGGAACCGCCCCAAGTGCAGGACCTGCTACTTTATCAATATTATCTTCACTAATAGATTTTGTGATTAGTTTAGCTATTGTTGACAGGATTTCAGGATCAGTAATAGCCTTTTTCATGTTTATGTAATAATCACTTTTTTTACCGGAAGATAATGTAAAGTCCCCTTTTAAGAAAACACCATTTTCTTTTAATAAATTAATTAAATATTCTTTAGTAATCATCTAAATAACCAAAATTTAAATATCATCATCACTTTTAAGTAAAATTTTATCCCCAATAACTTTTACAAGTTCACTAGGAACAACATTTTCCCCTCCAGCTTTAATTTGGTCTGCAATACCGGTTTTTTTAATAACCAAATCAGTTACTTCAAAAGTGTCTTTATCCATTACAACATCAACAACTTTACCAATTAACTCAGCACCACCGTCAAGGACTTCTTTGTTAATTAAATCTTCTTTAATCCTCATAAATAATCACCTTAATTTTTTAATATGTTTTATTATAAACTTCGATATATATTAAATTTTTCCAAATTTTATTTGCTATCTAAAATACAAATACTTTCATCATTTTGCATGTCATGATAAAATTCAAGCTTATTTTCATTGAATTCAAAAATTTTAACCATATCATACAATTCCTTATCAAATTCCGGAATAAATTCACATAATTTATTTGGATAATCTTTAAATAAATTTTTATTAAACTCTAACCTGTTGCTATTTTCAAAAATAGCTCCATAATATATATCCGTTTCAACTAAATCCTGGAACATATGACTTCCAAATGACAATTCAGGAACATAGCCAACTTTACTGTAGGACTCTTCCAGAATAGCGGAAAATTTACTAATGTCTGCAAATACTACTGGAATTCCAAGTTCTGGTGAAGAAGTGCCTAACCTGCCTGGAACAATCAGCATAGCTTCTTTGTCATGATTTCTACAGTAAGCATTAATAGCGCTGATTAATTTAGCTAATGAAGCTTTTTTAGTAAATGGATATTCATAATACTTATGAGGATCAACATAAACTAAAATATCAAAGTTCTGTTTTCTTGACCTTCCCATTGAAGAATTCTTAATATGGAAAAATACTTCCCCATTACCTTTAGGAATTTCAACAGCCTCTTTAGTAGTTGCAACCTGCAGAGGCCTGCACTGCAACAGATTAATAACAAAAGAACCTTCAGGACCTACATTTACAGTATATTCAATGTCAACAGGATAGTCATAAGCTGCCTCTAAAGTTTGAAGCAATTCCTTCATCAATGATGTAAATTTATCATTGTTAACTAAACCGTTACAATTTACAAAGGTTACCTCTCTTCTTTGACCCCTTTCACGAAATCTGCGCTCTGCATCAGTGTCATGTTCAACTACTGCCCTTTTTGCATAAATTGGAACTACCTCAATACCTTCATCAACAGAAATTTCACTTACTTTAATATTTTTTAAATCCAAAACATCCAAATAATGCTGAGAATGTTTATGCCTCTCAACAACACTTGGAACTTCCATAGCTTTCGGTTTATCCAAATTAACAATACGGGGATAATCTCTTTGAGTCCTATCTACCGCTTTTGTACCTAAACCCATGACTAATCTTAACATTCCCCCATTATGTCCCATATCAGGCAATGGAGAATATGGACTATACGAAAATCCAACTCCTGCTGCAGAAGGGAAGAAATAATCCTGATAATAAGATCCTGACACTCTCTGAACAAGTAAAGACATTTGTTCATCGTTATCATCCAAATCATTTAAGCTCCTATACTCTAAAGCAGATATATTCATTGTACTTGCATATACTGTTTTAACAGCTTCTTCAAAAGCTTCCAACCGTTCTTCAATAGACCCTCTATTAACACAGAAAACAGACTCATATTTTCCGGCAAATGCATTCCCAAAACCGTCTTCTAAAAAACTACTTGATCTTACAATAATCGGACTTTGACCGAAATAATCCAGAAGCCTTCTAAACTTCTCACGAATATCATCAGAAAAAGTACCGTTTTTCAAACCTTCCTCAAGTTCTTTTCCAGCCTCGTAATAACCTTCTTTAGTTCTTTGCTTTACCCGAATATCCCACAAATCATTTGAAACAATATATGTATAAAACAAATCAGAACATATGTAAAATGAATCATCAGGTTCAAAATCAGCATAGATATCCGGACGGTCATGTTCTATGATTTTACGTGAAAGCAGCATACCGCAGGCTTTACCTCCAATCATACCACTTCCAACAACACGATTATAAACTGAAAAATAGTCTTCAGGTGCAAAATATTCTTTAACTTTCTGAATCATGTTTTTATCTTTAGTCATGAGCATTCTGCACATTAAATCGCATTTATCAGAAATATCCTCATTATTTTCATGCTGTAACTTGGTCAATTCAAAGAATCTTTCCCAACTATCTGTGTTTTGCTCATTATGATAATCAGCAGCCCTGTTAACAACCTTATAAAAATTACTTACTTCCAAACCGTCAGTCAATGTTGTTAAAATTCCTTTTTTAGTTTCATATTTATGACCTAAAAACATATTCTGAGAATATCTGTTCCATACTTTCAGAGGATGCACATACACATCATCCCTATGAGAGTACAAATCTAAAAAAAGCTGTGTTGTTTCACGAATTTTAGCTATCGCTTCAAAAGAATGCTTACCTCTAATAATCGGGAAATAAGCTACAGTATCAAGAGAAAATAAATAAGGGCATGTTACTCTAAAGAAATTTCCCATCATCAAATCGGTAGACCATGCAGCCTGTAAATCAGACAAACAGTCAAATACATAAAAAGCATCCCTACCCTCTTTTGTAATGATGTTATGAACTTCCAAAGTAAAAGGTTCAAACTGCTTGTTCGGGTCCACATGATAAATTTTAATTCCGTCACGTTCAATCATTGCAAAGTCAGTTTCAGAATTATTCTTTTCAACCTCCAACTTTAAAAAATCATCAGCAGTCATGTCTATTAATGGCTCATGCTGACCAAAATTTATGTAAATCAGGTTTTTATTATCTTCCTGAGCTTGTTTAACAAAAGGCTTCACAAAATATAAAAATTCATCTAAATTAGAAACTTGCCATACTACATTATCTCCTAAACGAATATTATCTAAGGTTTCGTCTAGCTGCGGAATACCGGATTTTATTCTTTCGAAAGCAACCATATTAAAAACTCCTAAGAACATTCAATTTTTCAGCTAAATTTTAACATCAGTTATATATATGTTCAAAGAAGTATTAAAATATTGAAGATTTTTATAATATTTGTTCCATGGAAACCTTTTGAATTTTCATTCCAATATTTTCATAAAATTTTATGGCACTGTCATTGCCTTCCCAGACATTTAATGTGACATTATGACATCCGATACTTTTTGCATATTCCAAAACATACTCGTATAATGCAGTTCCAATTCCTTCATGCCTTGCATTTTCATCAACACACAAATCATCAATATAAATAGTTTTATGGTCGCAAAAAGAAGTATCGTTATGATAATTGGTTACAATACAAAATACATACCCCACTACCTTATTATCTGATTCATAAACAAATACTGGAGTTTCACTATTTTTTATAATCCCCTCAAGTTCAGAATCATTATATTTTGTTCCGATATATTTAAATAAATCCGGACGAATGTCTGAATGAACTTTCTGAACCTGAAGCAGCAGTTCATTAATTCTTCTGATGTCTCTTATACTTGCCAGTCTTATCATGCAATATATATTACTAGCTAGTATTATAAAAAATTAACTTAAAAATTTATTAATCCAAAACTCTAAAAGCTTCTGAATACAATAATCCTTGCAGTTATTTTCTAAAATAGAAGCAGCTAAGTTATAAGCTACTTTTTTATCCAATAAATCATTTTCAACTTCATCAATTAAATGTAAAATTGAAGTGGTTAATGCTACATTTTCCTGTTTTCTTGCAGCTTCCTGTAATGATTTTATAAATTCTTCCTTATCGTCACCAATATTACTATAAAACTCATTAATATCCAAATCATATCTTCTTAAACGAGCTAAAACACTGCATTGAGATTCTTTTGTAATCCATACCTGTCTTTTAATAGCTTCACTTATTGATTCAATAACACATTTAGCTATCAATTCACCAAGTTTCGAATGTTTTCCTGCATTGGATAATCTGTTTTTGGATTCCATATTTGAAAAAATAGCTATTCCGTCAGTTCCTGTTCCTGTTGCAAATCCATTTGAAAACTGACTGGGAATCCTTAAATTGTTTAAAGCTACAGTTTTTGCTTCAGTAGCAGTTACTAATCCATTAGCTAATGTTCCGGGTTCTAACGAAACATTAGTTAAAACAATTATATTGATTGTTCCAACATCAAAGTGAAACTCTCCATTTTCCTCATAATAGCTTGCACTGTCTCCTGCTCTTGAGGCATTTACTCTTACACCTGCAGTAGTTATTGCACTGACTTCAAGATTTTTATAATGTTTTGTAACAACACATGCATTTTCCATCTGAGCGGAAGTTAAAAGACCTGTTGTAAAATCAGAATCAATTCCTAAAATTTCGCTTTGCCTAAGCAGATAATCGTTTATGCTGTGGTTTTCTAAAAAATCAATGTTTTCCTGAGATAAATAATGGTTGAAAGCTGTTTTAAAATCTTTTTTGTAGCCTCCATTTAAATCAGATGTTGAAATTCCATTCCTGCAAACTCCAAACTCAACCACTATAGAGTTTTCACAGATATATGCTCTGTCTCCAGTTGAATTTTTAAAAATAAGTCGTTTAGCTTGCAAGATAATACCTTAAAAATAAAAAGAAAAAAAGAAATTAAATAATTTCTTTTAGATTTACATCATTGGAGGCATACCGCCCATAGCAGCAGGATCCATACCGCCCATGTCAGCATCACCTTTACCGCTAGATGCGATTACGTCATCAATTCTTAAAATCATTTCAGCTGCTTCAGAAGCAGATTGGATAGCTTGTTTTTTGACACGTTTAGGTTCAATTACACCAGCTTCTTTCATGTCTGCTACTTTACCGGTAAATACATCTAATCCCATTACAGCACTGTTTTCATGAGCAGCTCTTAAATCTACTAATGAATCGATACTGTCTAAACCTGCATTTTCAGCTAAGGTTTTAGGAACAATTTCTAAAGCTTCTGCAAATGCATTTACAGCTAATTGTTCTCTTCCACTGATTGAATCAGCATAGTCTTTGAGTTTTTTAGCCATTGCAATTTCAGGAGCTCCTCCACCAGCTACAACTTTGTCATCTTCAACAGTAGCTGCTACAACACCAATTGCGTCTTCAATAGCTCTTACGATTTCATCAACAATGTGTTTGGTACTTCCTCTTACGAATAAGGTTACAGATTTAGCTACACTGCATTCTTCTACAAAGATCATTTCTTCGCCAGATACTTTTCTTTCTTCTACAATACCTGCTTCACCTAAATCGTCAGCAGTTAAGTCTTCTAAGTTAGTTACTACATTAGCACCAGTAGCTCTAGCTAATTTTTCAATATCTGATTTTTTAACCCTTCTTACAGCTAAAATACCTGCTTTAGATAAGTAATGTTGTGCTAAATCGTCAATACCTTTTTGTGCGAATAATACATTAGCACCGGATTCAGCTACTTTATCTACCATGTCTTTAACCATTTTTTCTTCTTGTTCAATGAAAGCTTGCATTTGAGCAGGGTCAGTTATTCTGATTTCTGCATCAACTTCAGTTTCTTTTACTTCAAGAGGAGAGTTAACTAATGCGATTTTTGCATCTTTAACTTCAGAAGGCATACCTGGGTGTACTCTTTCTTTGTCAACAATTACTCCTTCAACTAAAGTAGAGTCTTCTACAACAGCACCGTCTTTTTTCTCAATTTTAATATTATCAGTGTCTACTGCACCGTCTTCAGCTACTTTTTGAACTGCATCTACGATTAATTTTGCTAATGGTTCACGTGCTGCTTCAGTTCCTTTACCAGTCATAGCAGTCATAGCTACTTTAATTAAAGTTTCTTCATCAACTGAATCGATTGCAATATCATCTAAGATTTCTTGTGCTTTTTCAGCTGCTTGTCTGTATCCCATTGCAATGATTGTTGGGTGAATATCTTGATCTAATAAAGATTCGGATTTTTTCAATAATTCTCCAGCAATGATTACTGCAGTAGTAGTTCCATCTCCAACTTCGTCTTCTTGAGTTTTAGCTACTTCCACTAACATTTTAGCTGCAGGATGTTCGATATCCATTTCTTTTAAGATTGTAACACCGTCATTGGTTACAACGATATCTCCAAGTCCGTCCACTAACATTTTGTCCATTCCTTTTGGACCTAATGTGGTTCTTACGGTTTCAGCAAGTACTTTTCCTGCTAAAATATTGTTTCTTTGAGCATCTCTTCCGACAGACCTGTTTGTTCCTTCAGGTAAAATAAAAATTGGTTGTCCACCTTGTGCCATTAAAATCACCTTTTAAAATTAATTTATTATTTATAGAACAGTTTAAATATCAACATGAAAAATAATTATATTGTTGAATAACCCTTCTACCATATAGTGAGTTTAAGGTTATATAAATACTTATCGGTTGTAAAAAATGGAATATATTGATCTTACACACAAAATAAAAAATGAACTCTCAGAATACCCGGGAGATCCTAAAACAAAACTTAATTATTTTAAAAAAGCTGATGAAACTGACAGTTCCACATTGCTTAAATTAGAAACTGGACTCCATACAGGCACACATATGGATTCCCCATTCCATTATATCATAAACGGCAAAAAAATATCCCAATTGCCTCTTAAAAATTTTATTGGTAAAGCTAGTATAAATTATGTGGAAAGCAAAAGTAAAGAAATTTTAGTTAAAAATTGTAATTTAAAAAATTCAAAAGAAAAGATAGCCATAATAATCACAGGATGGAGCAAATATTTTGGTAGTGATAAGTACTTCTATGAAAATCCTTACCTCTCCGATGAATTAACTGAGTTAATCATAGAAAAGAACTTTAAAGGAATTGCAATAGATACATGTTCAGTAGATAAATATGGAAAAGATACAAATCATAAAAAGTTACTTGAAAATAATGTGTGGATTGTTGAAAATATAACCAACTGTGATAATTTAAATAAAACTAGTTATAGTTCATTCTTTATTCCGTTAAATATTGAAGCAGAAGCTTCTCCAGTCAGAGCATTTCTAAAAAAAGATTAAAAATAGATTATTTTTTATTAAATCGCTTTTTCTCCAACCTAAATGGAGGAGTTCTGTCCATAGTTTCATAAGCTTCCTGTTCTTCCTGAAGCTCATTAAAGAAATTATTGATTTCTTCCAAACGTTTAATTTTATCATCTCTGGAAGACAATTCTTTTTGAAGACTGATGTAATCTTCTTTAGGAATAGTAGACTCCCTTAAAAAAGACAATTCTTTTTGAAGATTAATGTAATTATCTTTAGGAATAGTAGACTCTCTTAAAAGAGATACCTCATTTTCTTTAGCAGTAATCATGTTATTTTTTTCAGACAACTCATTATTTTTATATTCAAGTTCCCTTTCAAGATCAGAAATCCTGCTTTTGAATTCTGCATTATTTTCTAATTTGATAACCTGAATCTTATAATCATCAATAGTTCTTGAAAGTGTATTAATTTGAGCATCTTTCTCAGCAATACTTTTAAAAGATTCGTTTAATCTTTCATTAACTTCAGCAAGCTCTTTTTTCTTATAATCCCTTAATTGCTCTGCAAAATATTCTTTAATCTCATCAAGAGAATTGTTTACATAATCTAATTCATAAATTCTATCTTCCTGATTTTTAATTAAAGCATCCTTTTCCTCTAGCTGTTTTTTCAAAAGACTAATTTCATCCTCAGCTTTAAATTTAATAAGAGAAACTTCTTTTTCTTTGTTAAGAATATGATTTTCGAGTTCCTGAATCTTCTGAGGAGTGGTATCTCTAGCTTTAGCTATTTCCAATTCAGTTAAATCGAATTTAAGCCTGTTTAGCTCCAATAAACAATCACGAATTAAATTTTGTAAGGTTTCGTTTTCAATACCAGCACCTAATTCCATGTTATCCCTTTAATTCAAAAATTTTTATCCCAATATCTAGTTGAATAATAAAAATTCAAATATTATAACTATTAAAGTATTATGAAATTCATACTATTTAAATTAAACTCTAAAAACCACCAAAAATTGAAATTAAAACTAAACAGAAATTATATGAAAAATAAAAAAAATATTAGAAAAAATAAGAAAATAAAAAGGATAAAATTAGAGTATTTTATCATTGATTAATTCAGCATTTAATACAGAAGCTCCAGCAGCTCCACGAATTGTATTATGCCCAACCAATACATATTTGAAACTGTTATCAAATGCTTGGTCTTTCCTTAACCTTCCAACAGAAACAGACATACCATTACCAGCATTTCTGTCCATTCTTGGTTGAGGCCTGTCAATTTCTTCTTTGACAATTACTGGATTTTCAGGTGCAGAGAACAAATTTAATTTTTGAGGCAATGCTTTGAAATTAGCCATTTTTTCTTTAACATCATTAATATCAAAGTCATCATCCAACTCAACAAATACTGCTTCAGTATGGCCGTCAATAACAGGAACCCTATGACATGAAGCACTTAATTTGAAATCAGCATTGGAAACTTTTTCCCCGTCATAGTTACCTAAAAGATGTAATGTTTCACTTTCCATCTTTTCCTCTTCACTGCCAATATAAGGAACGAGATTATCAACAATAGCCATAGAAGGCACACCATTATAACCTGCACCAGATACTGCCTGCATTGTTGACACTCTAATTGCATCTACATTAAAATTATCAACAATTGGTTTTAATGACAAAGTTAAAGCAATAGTTGAACAGTTAGGATTGGTTACGATGAATCCATCCCAATTATTTTCCTTTTGCTGAGCATCAATCATATCCAGATATTCCGGATTAACTTCAGGGATAACTAAAGGAATATTTTTTTTCATCCTGTGAGCACTAGCATTACTTGCAACAACATAATCACGAGCAAAATCTTTTTCAACTTTAGCTGCAAATTCTGTTGGAAGAGATGAAAATACAATATCCACATCATTATCCATTGCATCAGCATCAGTTTCTTTTACAATAATGTCCTTAACAGAATCAGGCATTTCATTATCAAGATACCATGTAGTAGCATCCTCATATCTTTTACCTGCAGATCTTGAAGATGCAGCTAATGCTGTAATTTCAAAATCTGGATGGTTATCAAGTAATTGGATAAATCTTTGACCAACCATTCCAGTTGCACCAAGTATACCAACATTCACCATAGATAACACCTATTCTAATCCTAAAACATCATTCATACTACTTACAATACCTGATTCCGCATCTGGAATGTATCGAATAGCTCTAATTACACCTGCAATAAAAACTTCCCTGGTGTGAGCACGGTGAGTGAATTCTATTCTTTCACCATCTCCGATAAACATTACAGTGTGGTCTCCAACAATGTCTCCACCACGAATAGCATGTAAACCTATTTCCTCTTTGGTTCTTTTACCAACCATTCCTTGTCTTCCATAAACTCCTACTTCTTCAGGGTCACGGTCAAGTTCATTAGCTATTACTTCAAATGCAGTCATTGCAGTTCCAGATGGAGCATCTTTTTTCTGATTGTGATGTGCTTCAATAATTTCAATGTCAAAATCATTTAAGATAGGAGTTAATTTTTTCAAAGTATTGAAAAATACATTTACCCCAATAGACATGTTAGATGAAATAACTGCTTTTACATCATTGTCTTTTACATTTTTAATATTTTCAGCCATTTGTTCATCAGTAAAACCAGTAGTACCTACTACAACATTAACACCACATGCTGTAGCTTTTTTAACTGTTTCAACTGCTGCATGAGCTATGGTGAAATCAACTAAAACATCTGCTTTAGATTCTTTTAATGTTTCTTCTAATTTTTCAGCACCGACTATTTTAACTCCAAGTTCACCAGCACCTGCTTGAATACCTGCATCCACTCCAGCTAATGGAGAATTAGGAATTTCAATAGCTGCTACTACTTCCATATCATCTTGCTGTGTTATTTTTCTAATAATACCAGAGCCCATTCTTCCAGCTGCTCCGGTGACTGCTACTTTAATCATAAATATTACCAACTTAAATTAAATCTGCTTCTTTTAAAGCATTTTTGAGAATTTCAACATTTTCATCTTTCATATCTGTTAACGGTGCCCTGAGAGGTCCTGCAGGAAGACCCATTATGTTCATTGCTGTTTTTGCAGGTACAGGATTGCTTTCAATGAAAAGAGCGTCAATTACATCAATCATTTCGTAATGAAGCTCCTGAGCCCTTGTATAATCATCATTTAATATACTGTCAACCATTAAAACCATCCTCTTAGGATCAACATTAGCTGATGCACTGATTACACCAGTTCCTCCTAAAGCCATGATTGGTAAAGTCAAGCCGTCTTCACCAGACAATATATTGAAATCTTCTTCAAGACCTTCTTTTGTTAAAGCTTTATAAAGTTTAGATACTTTATTTACACTCCCACTAGCTTCTTTAACTGCATCCACACCATCAATTTTAGCTAATTCCACAATAGTTTCAACACTCATGTCTACACCAGTACGTGACGGAACATTATATGCTATAATAGGAATATCAGTTGCATCACTAATAGCCTGATAATGTTTAATTAATGCATGCTGTTGTGGTTTATTGTAATAAGGAGTAATTACTAAAGCGGCATCAGCACCTAATTCTTCTGCAGATTTAGTCAATTCAATAGCTTCATGTGTAGAATTACTACCAGATCCGGCTACTGTTTCGACTCTGCCACCAACTTCATCAATTAAAATTTCCACTACTTTTCTGTGTTCCTCATGAGTTAATGTAGCTGATTCACCAGAAGTTCCGGCACCAAGCAAACCAGTTACACCTTTATCAATTAAATAATTAATATTGAATCTAAATCCTTCTTCGTCAATGTTACCATCATCAGTAAATGGAGTTACCATTGCAACATATGTTCCTTCAAAATTCATTTTAAAACCTCTTTAATTAATTCAAGTGCTTTTTCACCATCTTTCCAATCGACAAATAATACCACAGCAGTTTGAGAGGAAGAAATCTCAACAATGTTGATATCGTTTTTTCTAAGCGGGTTTGTAATATTAGAAATAATGCCAGGTTCATCGATAAACTCAGGACTGACTACAGTAATCATAGCTGTATCATCACCAAGAGACAATGAACTTAAAACATCTTCATCAATTACCCAACTGTGTAATAAATGATATGCTTTATCAGAATCCTTTTTTTCTACAAATACAGTTATAGAATTCTGACCTGCTGAAATGCCAAATATGTTAATTTCATTTTCTGCAAGACATGAAGTTAAATCTGCTAAAAGTCCCACTTTTTTGAGCATTTCTTCTCCAACAATAGCAATGACAGAAATAGGATTTTTATACAAAGATACAGTTTTTAACATGTCTCCTTCAAAAGGGCCAGTTATTTTTGTACCTTCAGAACTTAAATCACCATTATTGAAGTTGATAATTTTTGCACTTATAAGCGGATCTTTATATTTTAGAGCATGAGGATGTAAAACCTGTGCTCCATGAGTAGCTAAGTCCCTCATTTCTTCAACAGAAATTTCATCTAATAATTCAGCTTCTTCTATTTTATTAGGGTCAGTTGACATTACTCCGTCAACATCAGTGACAATAACTACATTATTGGCACTTAAACAATGCCCAAGTAAAAATGCAGTTACATCACTGCCGCCCCTCCCAATAGTCGTAATTTCACCACTAGGACCTTTTCCTAAAAATCCGCAAATAACTGGGATAATACCTTGGCTAATAAGATTTTTTATTCCTTCGCATTTTTTATCAGTTGTTGCAAAATCAATTTTGGCATTGAGTGAATTGGAATCAGTTATAACCGGCCATTTATCATTGTATGGATCGATAAATTCTGCCTTTACACCTAAAGATTCAATAGCTGCAGCAAATAATCTTGAGCTAGTTAATTCACCCATAGCCATTATTTCTGCCTTTTGCTTATCAGTTAAACCTCCACCAATAGCTTCATTAGACAATTCAATTAACTCATCAGTTGCATTATTAACTGCAGAAACAACTACAACTAATTGATTACCTTTCATATATTCATTTACCACAGATTGCGCTGCTTTTCTAATTCTGGAGCCATCTCCAACCGATGTACCTCCGAATTTCGCTACTATTAAATCCATTAATATTCACCTATTTCCATAAAAATTTCACTAGATTTTTGATTAAACAAAAATACCTAATTATTTATATGAATAAACACATTAATAAACTTTTAAAATAGGTTACAAAAGAATAAAATTAAAAAAAGTAGAATGATAAAATTGAACAAAATAATGATAATAATAAAAAAAATTAAAAAAAATGAAAAAGACTTATTCTTGAGTTTGTTCTAATCTCACAAGTCTTGTAACATATCCAGCGATTTTATTTCTTAAATGTTTAGTACTTACAGTGGAATATTCCATAACTAATTTTTTATTTTGGTCAAAATCAGTAGTGAAGACTCCTTTGTGAGTTTCTATAAGCTCTTTTGCTAAACGTTTAACAAATGAAGTTCTAATATTACCCATTAACATTCCTCCTTAAAATTTCTTTTTGCTCATTTTTACTTAATGTAGTTAGCATATCCATGATTTGATTACTAATATCAACATCAATATGGTTTTTTTCAGACAACTCCCCAATTTTTTTATGAATTGAATCCTCTCTTTTCTTATCATATACAGGCATGCCAATATAGTCCTTTGCAAGAGCTATATCCATAGCAAATGAAGTTCTCTGACAAATTAAATCAAAAATTTCATTATCAATTTCATCAATGCGTTTTCTAGAGTCTAAAAGCACTTTCTCGGCATCTTTTTTATCTTTAAAAGATTTTAGCTTGTAATTATTTTTCAAGAAATCACCATCTTTTGATAATAATGATAATAATATAATTTATTAGTATTATACTATTTAATACTATGGATTATTTGACGTTTCTAATAAAAATTTATTTTGGTCATACATAAAATTATTATCCTATAAACTGACACCCGATGTTATCAACTTTTGTTTCAATAACCCTTCCTTCATATTTGGACCAAGTTTCCTTAATATCATCAATTGCTTCATCCTCACATATAGCTACAAATGATGATCCAGTTCCAGATAAACCTGAAGCTATTGCACCAACTTCCAAAGCATCAATAGCTATATTGGAATCAAAACCTAAAGTGTTTGCATAAATTAAACCATTTAAATTAAGTGCTTTAAAATAATCTCCTGATCTGGCCAATCCGAAAGCTGTTTCAACAAGTGGTGACAGCACTTTCATACGGCCAACATCAGAACTTCCGGATTTAGAACCAAAATTAGGCATATAAACCAAAACAGGATATTCTTCCATTTTCTCTTTGATGATGAATTTTCTATTTTTGTTATCTGTAACAACAACTCCTCCAAAATATGAAGCTGTTGCATCATCAAATGATCCGGTTATAGTAACTTTTGCCTCAAGAGATGCATCAATAGCTAAATTGATTATTTCCAAATCATCAAGAGGCATTAAATTAAATTCTTCTGCAATAATTTTGGAAGATATACTTACAACAGCATTAGATAATGCACTGCTGCTTGATAATCCTGATGCCATCGGCAGTTCTGATTCTGTCTTAAAATTCATTCCAAAATCATCTGAAGAAATTCCATATTTTTCAAAAGTTTTTTTAGCACAAATCTCCATCAATGTAGTTGGTGCTCCAACATCATTAGAGCAGGTTATAGAACTATTTTGAGTATTGGCACAGCATTTTATATCCAAACCTATACCAAAAGCAGCACCGAAACCTGTAGCTATTGCATTAATTACTGTTGCTGAACCTGGAGACCTTACTGATTTTTTCATTATTTTACCTCATCATAAGGAATTTCAACTTTACTGAATATTTTAGCCCTGTTTCTTGCATTTGAAGCTAAATTACTTCTAAATTCATCATCCAAAATCATCTTATCAATAGCATCAGATATAGTTTCAGGACTGTTCGGGTCAATTAACAGCCCCACTCCAGGAGTTATAATTTCTTTAATTCCCCCAACATCACTTCCGATAACGGGTTTTCCGCAGGCCAGAGCTTCAATTAAAACCAGCCCGAAACTTTCTGAAAAAGACGGCAACACAAGCATATCTGCACATGGCATAATATTTTCCACATCATTTCTGGCCCCTGTGAAATAAACATCAGAAATATTTTCTTTTTCTGCTTTATCCTTAAGCTGTTTTAAAAGAGGGCCATTTCCTACAACAACAAGATTATAATCAGTTTTAGCTATTTTTTTAGCTTCCAGTAAAGAATTTACATTTTTACGTTTGATAATATTGCCTACAAAAAGAACAATTGGCTTATCATTTTTAAATTGTGATTTGAACTGAGTATTTGAATTATTATTAAACTTATCAATATCCACAGAATTCCAATACAACCTTGTTTTATTTTCAATTCCAGGAACTTTAGTAGCTAATATTTCATCTTTCAAAGCATTGCTTACTGCAAAAATAACATCTGCCTTTTTTAATACTTTTTTAATAATAGGCCTCATAAAAAACTGTTTTTTATACATTTCAAACATGTCAGAACCATGTGCAGTTATATATGTTTTAATACCATGTTTTTTTCCAACTTCAACACTTGCTGCCCCTGCAGGAAACAGGTAATGGCCATGGATAATATCAATGTCAACTTCTTTTAATAAGTTTTCCAATGCTTTTTTTGCATTTATCTTAAACATCAATCCACGGATTCCAGGAATATTAACTCCTTTGGTTCCGATTACATGAATACCATCAATATCTTCAATATCTTTATGAGGATAAGTTATTACATAAACTTCATGACCTTGTTTTACAAGTTCCTTGGATAAAGTATGAATATGAACCCCTACACCACCTACATGAGGCGGAAACTGACCGACCATTGCTATTTTCATAATAAAAACCTTTCAAAATTATCATTTAAATAGTTACCTTCCATATCAACCAAAATAACATTTAAATCTAAATCAAATCTCTGCATACATCTCTCTTTAATAGCCAATGCAATACTATTACAAACATCCAAATGCAAATTTTCTTCATCTAAAATATCCAACATGTCTTCAGTTGTTTTAGAATCATACAGTTTCTGAAGTGTTTTTGTATCAGCACCGCAAATACCTGCATGAGTAATCATTATTTCCCGTCTTCCGTCTGCTATTGCATGTTTGGTGTTAAAAATTCCACCGGCTATTTTAATCAGCTTTCCAATGTGACCAAAGAAAGTAAATTCATCAATTCCTCTTTTTTTGGCTTCCTCAAACATAAAACCCACATAATTTCCAGTCTGAATAATATGCTGCTTTGTAATGTCAAGTTGCTTTAATGCCAATTTTTCACCAATATTTCCCGGAACAAAAACCAGATTATCCAAATTTAAAGCCAATGCAACATCTATTTGAGTAACAATGGAATTTTTATAAGCTTCACTAGACATGGATCTGGCTATTCCAGTAGTTCCAATGACAGATATTCCTCCAACAATACCCAATTTAGGATTCATTGTTTTTTTAGCTATCTTTCGACCTTCAGGAATTGAAATTGTTACTTTAGCTACTTTATCTTCCGGCAAAATCCTTTCCAAATTTTTCCTAATCATTCTGCGGGGAACCGGATTTATTGCATATTCCCCCACTGGAATTTGAAGGCCAGGTTTTGTTATTTTACCAACACCCTCACCACCAGTTATTATGACACTATCTCCATCACTGGTTTTATCCAATAATTCAACAGTAGCAACAATAGCCAGACCTACAGTAACATCAGGATCATTATAAGGATTCTTATGAGCTACAGCACAGGCAGAAGAATGAGATAACCTTTTGCATTCATCAATTATAATGTCTAAAGTTTTTTTAGGTGTTTTGACTTTGACACAATCAATATCTGAAGTATCCAAAATAGATTCCAAAGCTGCAAGAGAACAGGCAGTAGCTATAGTTCCAGTAGTAACTCCAGTATAATTTTCATTTGTCATGTTTACAAGTTATAAAAAAAGAAGATAAAATTAAATCAAAGATTTAACTTTATTAACAAGTTCATCTAAAGCAGGTGCACCAACAAATGCCACTTCATCATTAATAGCTATTGTAGGAACAGCCATAATTCCAAGGCCAATTGCTTTTTGCCTATTTTCTTCTGAAGCAATATTACAAACAATAATATCCGCAGCATCACCTAAAACTTCTTTTGCTTCATTAGCAACATTAACTGCAGCCGGACAATGAGGACAGCTATCAGATGTAAATACTTCTACTTTCACTACCATGGTTTTTATCTCCTATTAAATTAATTGATTGAATAATTTATGAAAACTTATATATAACTGTTAGCACAAGTTTTTAAGAAAAATTATTCATCAAATGGACACTACAAATATTTATTATATATGAAAAAAATAAATTTTAAATGATTACTATGGAAAATTTGTCAAATGATATAAAAACAATAATAAATACTGCTTATCCGTACATAAAGGAATTCAATCCCGCGCAAAAAGCAGTAATCGAATCAGGATACTTAGAAGATAAATCTAATTATATTATATCAATTCCAACGGCCAGTGGTAAAACAGTACTTGGAATTCTGCCTGCTCTGAAAACTATTTTAAATGGTGGAAAAGCCATTTATGCAGCACCCCTTCTTTCAATTCAAAATGAAAAAGTAAAAGAATTTAAAGCCTTTGAAGAACATGGAATTAAAGTAGGCAAACACCCATCCAACTCCGATTTATCTGTTATGGTTTTTGAATCATTTGATGCGCTTACAAGATTTTCCTGGAATGTACTTCGTGAAGTAGATACACTGATTATTGACGAATTCCATATGATCGGAGAATACTCAAGAGGACCCACATTAGAATCAGCTATTACAAGAGCTAAAATTATCAATCCAAGTTTAAGAATAATTGCTCTTTCAGCTACTTTAAAAAACATAGATGAAATTGAACAGTGGCTTGACGGGAAAACTGTAGAACATAATTACAGACCAGTGCCTTTAAATAAAGAAGTTTTGGATGCTGAAATGTTCAATACAAAAAATAAAAACGATGTTATTGTAAAAATTGTTGAAAAAGCTATTGAAGACAATTCACAAGCATTAAGTTTTGTGTCAACAAGAAGATTTACAGAAAGCTTAGCTACCTATGTCGCTAAAAAAATAGATAAAAAAACAACAAAGGAACAAAAACAGAAATTTAAACAGGTAGCTGATAAATTACTGGAAGTTCCAAAGAAAAAAGGATCACTTCCAACTACAACCTGTCTTAAACTGGCTGAAGCTGCTGAAAAAGGAGTTGTATTCCATCATGCAGGACTTTTCAATGAACAGAAAGAAATAATTGAAGATGAATTCAGAAAAAGGAATATACTGATGATTACTGCAACTCCAAGTTTGATGTACGGTGTTAATTTGCCATCAAAATATGTGGTAATCAGAGACCACACCAGATGGACAAGCAACGGTCCTGCATCAATACCTGTTTTTGATTATGAACAGATGTCCGGAAGAGCCGGAAGACCGCAATATGATGATGTAGGTTATTCCTATTTGGTAGCTAAAACAATGGATGAGGCATTTGATTTGGAAGCACGTTATGTTAACGGTGAAATTGAATTAACAAATTCAAAATTAATAGACAACAAAGATGCCATCTACAAACAGATTATAGCACAAATCGCATCTTCACTTTCCAAAAACCTTGATGATTTAAATGATTTCTTTGGAAAAACATTATACGGATTCCAAATGAAAAACAATCCATCCATGTCCATGTTTGCTCAGGACAGTTTAAACTGGGAGCTTGAAAGCGCTCTTGAATTCCTGCTTCAAAATGGAATAATAAGAGCCACCCCAGAAGGACTTAAAACAACAGACTTCGGCAATCTAATAGCTAAATCAAACTATGCAGTTGAAACAGCTGTAAAAATTAAGGAATATGTTTCAACTATGGAAAAATTAAACCCTGCAGAAATGATTTATGCATTAGCTGAAACTCCTGATTTACCATTAATTTCATTTAAAGGAAGAAAAAGCAAAGACCCTGTTCGTGACAAACTATCTGAATGCGGCCTTTTTGCAGTTGATATAGGAAACCCCGAAGCCACTGCCGTTTCTTTAATCGAATGGATTGATGAGCGAAATGAGTATGAAATTGAAAATGCATACAATGTTTATTCAGCATCTACCAGAAGATCAGCTTATGAAGCTTCCCGTTTAGTTAAATTTGCTAAAAACACACTTGAAGTTCTTGGAAATTATTCCAACCTGAAAGACATGGATTATTTATCTGCCAGATTATATTACGGAGTAAAAGAAGATATAATCCCTCTTGTTGTAGGAGTTAAAAGACTTGGAAGAAAAAGAGCAAGACTTCTTATGAAAACATTCGGCGATAATTTAAGTGAAGCAAGTGAAAAAGATTTACAAAAAGTAGAAGGTATCGGTCCCAAACTTGCAGGTAAAGTTAAAATATTTACTATGAATCATTAAAAAAAGAAAGGATGAAACTATCCTCCACCATTAGCTGCACTGGAAGATATTTCAACATCCTCAAACATTTTTTCAGAGTTTTTAATGGCTTCAATATCTATATCCTTATCATCATGATAAGTTTTAGTTTTAAAATCTTCATCATTTAATAATTCTAATTTATTTGCAAGATACCATAAATTAGTTTTATCGATTTTAACCCAGGAAGCATCATTTTCCACTTTACTGTCAGTAACCTCACCAACAGTTCCAGTATCTACATATCTTACATGTGATCCAAGATCTATTTCCCTATTTCTTGCATCAACAATCATTTTTAAAAACCCCTTTTTAAGAATACTTATTTATTCTTCTTTTTCTACTTCAACTTTTTGAGCTTCAACTTCTTCTTCAGCTTCTTCAGGTTTAGGTAATTCTTTAGCTAAAATAACATATCCACCAATGGTTTCAATGTCTTCGAAAGGTACTTCAAGTTCTTCTTTAGAAAATACTCCTTTTTTTAAAGAAACAATCATGGAATTGATAGTTCCTTCTTTTTGATCAATATCAAAATCACTTACAGTTCCAACTTCATATGCGTTTTTATCTAAAACTTTAGAGTTTAAAACTTCTTTAATATTCATAGTTATCACCTTATTTTTAGATATTTTAAAGAAAATATCTTCTATAAAACAGTAAATATTATAATTATATCAATATAAATAATTAACTATTAAATTTATAAAAGGTTAGAATAATATGGAAAATGCTTGTCGCATAATAATTGAGGACATTTTAAAAAACAAGATAAACACCAGAAAAGAGCTGGAAGTCAAAAAAAGACAGTTATGTCGTGACTTAAAGCTATCCAGATTTATGAGCAATGCAGATATTTTGGAATATGCAACTCCCCAAGAAAAAGAAATTGTTTCAAACATCTTAAAGAAAAAACCTACCCGAACAATGTCCGGTGTTGCAATAGTTGCTGTAATGTGCCATCCTCATGAATGCCCTCACGGAAGGTGTTTTTACTGTCCAAAAAATAACAATGCACCACCAAGTTATACCGGTGAAGAACCTGCAGCCCTAAGAGGTAGAATGTATGAATTTCATCCATATATACAATGTTTTAACCGTTTGAAACAGCTTAAAAAAATAGGACACCCAATTGATAAAGTGGAACTCATCATAATGGGCGGAACATTCCCTTCCAGAGACTTATGTTATCAGGAATGGTTTGTATCACAATGTCTAAAGGCAATGGTTGATTTTGGATTGATACTTAAAAACAAACCTGAAGACAACGAATACAATTTAGATTCTGCAGAAATAAAATGCTTTGAAAAAGATATTCTTAAAAGCTATGAGCCAAGCAATTATGTACTTATTGATGATGTTCAAAAAGCCAATGAAAATTCCAAAGTAAGATGTGTCGGAATGACATTTGAAACACGTCCGGACTACTGTAAAAAAGAACACATAAATAGAATGCTTGATTTTGGAGTTACAAGAGTTGAATTAGGTGTTCAAACTTTATCTGACGAATTATACACTAAAATTAAAAGAGGCCATACAATAGCTGATGTAATAGAATCAAATACACTTCTTCGTGACAGTGCCGTAAAAGTAGCAATGCATATGATGCCTGGATTGTTTGTAAGTCCTGATGAAGATTTAAATATGTTCAAAAAGCTATTTAGCGATGATAATTTTAAACCGGATATGCTTAAGATTTACCCGTGTCTTGTTACCAAAGGCAGCGAGTTATATGACCTGTGGAAAGAAGGAAAATATAATCCGTATACTGATGAAGAAGCTGTTGATTTAATTGTTAAAATTAAACAGATTCTTCCAAAATGGGTTAGAACCATGAGAATTCAAAGAGACATTCCATCAACATTAATTGAAGCAGGAGTTCAAAAATCCAACCTTGGAGAACTGGTTTACAACAAATTAGAAGAACATGACATTAACTGCCAATGTATCCGCTGCCGCGAAATAGGTCATAAAAAAACAAGTCAGGAATATAGTTTAGATGATTTTAAATTATTTAAAGAATCATACAATGCATGTGGCGGTGAAGAAACCTTTTTATCAATTGAAGATAAAAACGAAGAAAGTATCGCAGGATTTTTAAGATTCAGAATTCCTTCACCAAATCACTACAGACCTGAAATCAGCGATGAAACTGCACTTATACGTGAATTGCACGTCTATGGAAATATGATTAAAATAGGTGGTAAAAATCCAAAAATAGGTCAACACACAGGATTTGGAGAAAAACTATTAAAAGAAGCTGAAAAATTAGCTATCAAGAAAGGAAAAGATGAAATAGCTATAATTAGTGGAATCGGAACCAGAAATTATTATCGTAAATTTGGATATGAAAGAAAAGGTCCATATATGGCTAAAAAATTAATCTGAAAAAATCAAGACAAAAGTATTATATAGATTATTCGTAATAGTACTAATTAAATTACTTATATAGGAGTGTTATATAATGTATAAAATAAAAAACTCAAAAGAGTTAGCAAGCCTTATCAATTGTATAAACTTAAATAACATGATAAGTGAAGAAGAAATGGAAGAATATTTAGATAAAGTGGGAGAACTAAACTTTAATTCCATTACAATAAGTCCGACATATGTATCATTAGCTAAAGAAAAATTAGCTGACAGTACTACAAAAATAAGTACTGTTGTCGGATTTCCTTTAGGTTTTGAAACAACAGAAGGTAAAGTAGCACAAGCAGCTAAAGCTCTTGAAGACGGAGCAGATGAAATTGAAGCAGTAATCAATTTAAACCACCTAAAAGATCATAAATATAACTTAATCCATGAAGAACTCAGCCAGTTAAGAGAACTTTTAGGAGATAAAACCTTAAAAGTCATTGTTGAAATGCAGGCAATAGAAGACAGTGAAAAAGCAAGTATTGCAAAAGTACTGGAAGAAAATAAAGTGGATTTCATCAAAACATCCACAGGATTCATTGCCCCAGACAATATTTATTCAAAAGTTAATGATATTAACATAATCCAAAAATATGCACCACAACTTAAAATTGAAATTTATGGTGGCGTAGATACATATAAATTAGCTAATCAGCTTTTAACAGGTGGGGCTGATTTAATCGGCAGTGACAACGGATACGAAATTGTAGATAAATACCGTACTTTAAGAGAAAACACTCAAGTAACACCAAAACCAATAAGATTCGATTAGAATCTTAATCCATCACTTTTTTTTAAATTTAAATAAAAAATAACTTTTTTTAATAAATAACAATATTTTAAAAAAATAGTCAGTTCAAATAAAGATAATAAATATTTTAAAAGTAGTTAATGCCATGGGCCGGACTTGAACCAGCGACATCCAGATCTTCAGTCTGGCGTTCTCCCAACTGAACTACCATGGCATATGGACCGAACGAGATTCGAACTCGTGATCTCCTCCATGTCAAGGAGGAATCATACCCCTAGACCACCGGTCCTATGCAACATTACTTATTTTATTTAACATAGTATATAAAGTTATCTGTTACAATAAAAACCGATGAAAAATAAAAATATAAAAAATTGACCAAGAAAATGGCCAATAGATTTAATAAATTGTTAAAAAGCCTATTTGATAGCTAATTTGATATCTTCAGCTTTTACAGTTTTTCTACCAGCGTGGCGTGCGAAATTTACAGCTTTTTGTGCAATTGCGTCACCTTTTTCTTCTAATGCTTCAGCTAATGCAATTTTTGCATCATCACTAATTCTTTGTGCGCCAGCATTTTTTAAGATACGACCGACTGGTGCGATTGGTAATTCACTCATAATGACACCTCCAATTAAAACATAGTACCATATAGTATATAAATGTATCGGCAATAATGGCTATTTACCCTTTATACAATAACCATAAACATAATAGTATATCATTTTCCAAATTGGAAAATTTAAAAAACAAAGTTAATAATTGAAGAACAAAAATAAGCAATGATAGAAAAATAAACCATAACAGAAAAATAAAAAATTATTTTGACACAACATCACCCTTAAGGTAAGTAGCTGTTGCATCAGTGATTTTAACCTTAATAAAGTCTCCTAAATTAACACCGTCAACAATTACTGGAATATAAGAATCTGTTTTAGCTATAAATCCACCTTTAGAACCTACTTCCACAACAACGGCATTTTGAACAGAACCAACTAATTCTTTGTTTTCTTCTTCAGTAATTTCAGTTTTGATTCTAGACAAATTCCTAGACCTTTTTTTCATGACTTCATGGGGAATTTCCTTAAGAGAAGATGAAACTGCACCTTTCCTATGCTGATATTTTGACAAATGAATCAAACTTGGTTTTATATTTCTAAGTAAATCAACAGTTAACTGGAAATCTTCATCACTTTCAGTTGGATATCCGACAATAATATCTACCGCCAAGGTCAAATCCGGAATTTCACTTTTAAATTTTGAAACAATATCCAGATACTGATCCAGTGTATGGCCTCTTCTCATTTCAGATAAAACTTTATTGCTTCCTGTTTGTACAGGCAAATGAATGAAATTATATACCTTCGGATGTTTAATTGCATCAATTATTTCATCAACATTATTTAAAATGTTTTTAGGATGCATCATTCCAACACGAACACGAAATTCTCCATCCAAATTAGCCACTTCTTTAATTAAATCAGACAGTTTTTCGCCACTATCATATCCGAAAGCGGCAGTGTCCTGAGCAGTAAGCTGAATTTCAACAGCACCATCATCAATAGCTTTTTTAGCTTCGGCAACTATATCCTTAATCGGATAACTGTTTAATGGTCCTCTTGCAAAACGAGTACAGCAAAAAGTACATGCTCCCAAACAGCCCTCAGCTATTTGAATTATGTGAATTAAAGAACCATCAGAAACTTTAGGAACCCCAACTTTACTGTCTTTTGAAAATCCGCACTCACGAATAACCCTGCCACAATAAGTTCCGTTAACTACATCTGCTGTTTTATTAAGTTGATGAGGTCCTATCCAGCTGCAGTCAGGAGCTACTTTTTCTAATTTTTCAGGATCAATTTCAACCATGCACCCGCTTACGATAACTTTTTTATCTGGAAATTTTTCCTGCAACTGCTGAATTTTATAAACTACCTTATTTTCAGTCGGGAGCTTTACATAACATGTATTTACAATTATAACATCTGCCAGTTCAGGAGAATCAACCAAATCAATATGATTTTCTTTTAAAACTCCTCCCATTATCTGAGCATCGGCTTTATTGAATGTACAGCCATATGTGTCAATATATACTTTCATGAAACTTACTCGCTTAATGTTTTCTTAACAATATATTTGGTTAAATCATAATCGAAATTATTGAATTTAACAGGTTTTCCATAAACTCTTTTAATTACTTCAGCTCTTGCAAATCCGGAAGTAATTTTACGTTCCTGTGTTTTAATAACATGTATTCTAACAATGTGCTTATCAATTTTAACAATATCTTCTGTAGATATCTGGAAATCCCTGTCCAAATCCAATTTATATGAATCGACTTCACCATGCAAATCAACAGAAAATCCTATACGTGCAGGAATTTCAACTGAATTGGCCCATATTGTAACAATATCTTCAACTAAAGATTTTTTAACACGTTTATTTTCAGTTTCAATACTTGTTATTTCAACCTGACCTTCTTCAGTAAGCAAACTATCTCCAACAATCAATTCATCATTAGGGGATAATTCGATGAATGTTTTTATAGATTCACCCTGCTTTGAAATAATAACCCTATACAATTGAGGTTTTTTAGATGAAACAACATTTTTAAAAACATGACCGCAATCTACACATTTTAATAAATATTCTTCCGTAATCTTCTTTTTAGATGATTTCTGCTTTGAATTTAAAATATCAAAATCATCAGAACCGCAAATTGGACACTCCATTATTAATGCCTCCAAAAAATAAAAATTATTGTTTTTCTTTTAGATAATGATTAACAAGACCATTATCTTCTAAAATATCTAACATAAACTCTTTAAAAGGTTCAAAAGTAACTGATTCACCAGTAGTTTCATTAGTTAATATTCCTTTTGACAAATCAATGTTTATAATATCTCCGTCTTTTGCCTGAATATCACAAACAATTACTGGCAATCCAATGTTAATTGCATTTCTGTAAAAAATTCTGGCGAAAGATTTAGCCACAATAGCATCTACACCTGCAGTTTTAATAGCTACTGGAGCCTGCTCTCTTGATGAACCGCAACCAAAATTTTCATCAGCTACTATTATGTCTCCTTTTTTAACATTCTTTGTAAAATCTGGACGTTCTCCTTCAAGTACATGATCAGCCAAATCTTGAGGATTAAAGGTTCTCAAATATCTTCCTGGAATAATAACATCCGTATCAATATTTTCACCAAAAGTCCATGTTTTTCCTTTAATTATATCCATATATATCACTTATTTTTGGATTTCATGACCATAATTTTGTGCTTTAGTTGTAAGAACTATGCCTCTGTTTCCGACATACTCTTTAATCTCTTCAACTATGTGTTTATTATTTTTATCAAATACTGAATAAACTGTAGGTCCAAAAGAGCTCATACCTACACCATAAGCTCCAATTTCCCTTAATTTATCCATCAAATCCCTGATTTGTTGAGACTGAAGCGAAACTTCCACATTTTTAAATCCTCTTTTTTGAATTTCATCAATTGAATGGCCAAATGCTGGCAAATCCCTTTCAAGTAAAAAAGGAATCATATTCATAAATATAATGTGGGAAGTTTGTTCCACTTCATTTTTAGGAACAGGACAGTAATCCTGAAATATGTTTACTTCCTTTTGACCGTTTACTGTATTTTTGGAATCAAGAATAACCAGTAAAATCTCCCAATCATCAGGAAAATCATAGTGAGCCAATAATTGAGGAGGTTTAGCTTGTGAAGCAGATGATGGTAAAAATGATGATTTTGATTTTAAGCTATGTCCACCATCTACAATAAATCCCCCAAAATCAAATGAAAACACACCAATTCCGGAAGTTCCTCCACGTCCGATAATTTCTCCTAAAGAATATCCGTTTGAATAAGCACCAATATGTTCAGCAATAAGCTTTCCGGTTGATAAACCCATTTGAGTTCCAGAACCTAAACCAGAATGGGGAAGATAAGCTTTATCCACTCTAAAATAAAATCCTTCGTCAATATCAAAATGGTCAATTACTTTTTGTGCTGCAGAAGTTATTTTAGATACACATTCATTACGAATCACATCGTTAAATTGAGTATTATCCTTGAAATCAATAGTGATTCCTTTTTCTGCTGGTTCTCCATATAAGACAAAGTTAGGGTCTTTAATTGTAAGACCTATACCTCCATCTATCCTTCCATAAGACCCATTCATATCAATTAAAGTTAAATGAAGTCTTGAAGGTGACTTAATAATCATGTATTTAAACCCTCAGTTCTTATCTTCTTTTAACTGTGTTGAGAATTCTTCTTCTACACTTTCACGATACATGGAATTCATAGTACAGAACGGGATAATTCTACCGTCTGGAGTTGCATAATGGATAATACATTTTTTAACCCTATCTTCATCAAAATTAAATGGATCCATAAAGTGCATACAGGAAATAAGCATAGCATCTTTTGAAAATTCTCCTAAAGCATCATAAGATCTTTTAGTAAATACATTTAACAATATTTTCTTAATATCCAAACCTTCAGGTACTTCATTAGTATTAATCAATTTGGGAAGGTTTTTCACAGCACTAGCTTCAACCCTTTTCTTAATTCCAAATCCACCTTTTTCAAGTTTGTCGGAATATTTGTCCAATAATTCAAATAACCCTTCAACATCAATGAATTTAGTAATAGGAATCAAATTGTTTAATGTATTTTTCCCTTCAGTTTCTTCCATAAACACATAAGTAGCTATTCCACAGTGCTGATTACAGTTTAAAGTAACACTAGGACTTTCGCCTTCAAGAGCACCGATAAAACGTGCAAATGGTTCTACAGAAGATGGAGGATAAAAATCATCAACATTTACATCACCATGAGTTTGTTTAGCAATCTCATTAACAAAATCCGGAATAGTTATCCTTTGTTCTTCAACCTGACTTGCAGGAGTTCTTCCTGAAAATGAAACCGGCTGGAAATTGACTCCATAAACATTTTCCCTATGATCAAATGCAAATTTAATAATTTCACCGATTTGCTGATCATTGACACCTTTAATTAATGTTGGAACAAGAACTACACCAAGACCTGCTTTTCTACAATTTTCAATAGCCTGAATCTTTTGAGGAAGTAAATTTTTACCTCTGTTATTGATATATGGTTCAGGAGTTACACCATCAAAAGCCAAGTATACTGTGTTTAAACCAGCATCTTTTAATTCTTTTGCAAAATTTTCTTTTCTAGCTAATCTTAAACCATTAGTAGCTATTTGAACATGAGTAAAACCTTCTTCTTTAGCCATAGCTACAAGTTCGACCAAATCCTTCCTAACAGTCGGTTCACCACCCGCATATTGAATAGCTGGAGTTGGATGAGGTTTTAAATTCCTCAGGTTCCTTAACATTTCCCTAATTTCATCCTGTGTAGGTTCATACAAACGTCCGGAAACAGCCGCATTTGCAAAACAAACAGGACATCTTAAATTACATCTATTTGTAACATCAATTAAACCTAACACAGTGGAGGTTTCATGGTCTTCACAAAGCCCACAATTATTAGGACAATCTCCGAATTTCTCTACAGAAGGGTTTTCAACTGAAGTTATTGTAGGTTCAAATTGTTTAACCCTATTATAAAGCTTATCATCACTCCAATATGTATTTACAAACTCACCATGTTCATCACAGGTTTTTTTAATCAAGATTTTACCGTCTTCATCAAAAACCTCTGCATCAAGTGGTTTGAAACAAATTGGACACAAACTTTTTGTCATTTTTATTCTCACAAAATCACCCTTTGCTAATAATTAATAAACTATTAACCATTCATTACATAATATAAATATATTAACTCAATTTAATATTTAAAGTTAATTAATGTTTTAACATTAAATATAAAAGATAACACATACAAAGATAAAACTTAATAAAAAAATGAGGAACATATATGGTTGATAATACCCAAATTTTTATAATGGCTTGTATTACTATCCTATACTTTATATTGCCTGCTTATGTGTCAAACGGTTCTGCATTAGTCTTTGGAGGAGGCCTTCCTTTAGATTTCAAAAAAACAGACAAAAATGGCAACCGATGGATAGGTAACGGAGTTACATGGAGAGGATTAATCGGTGGGACAATTATGGGAACCCTTATGGGAGCAATTCAGGGATTGCTTGGGCCAATAATACTTGAAAACTTTGGAGAATTCATTTATACCCCAATCTGTACAAATTTAGTAGAAGGAATAATAGTAGGATTTTTACTTGGATTCGGTGCAATGGTTGGGGATGCAGTAGGAAGTTTTTTAAAAAGAAGAGTGGGAATTGGACAGGGAAAACCTGCCCCCATTTTAGACCAGATTGATTTTCTTATTGTTGCTTTAATATTCAGTTCAGTAATGGTAAGCTTTTCCATAACAATTATTGCAATAGCTGTTGTATTAACATTGATTATACATTTAGTGGCCAATACCGGAGCTTACTTAATAGGAATAAAAGATGTATGGTATTAAACCACACATTTAAACTTTTTTTAATTTAAAAATTTGTTCATCATCACTGCAGTACCAACTGCCGGTGCAACAACACATTCTTCATCAGTTAAAATGGTATCCATAGATTTAACTTCAAGACCTAAGAATTCTGCAGCTTTTTTATCTAAAATATCTTTTCCAAGACCAGTAGTTACAATCAAATCCAAATTCTGTTTTTCAGATACCTGTTTTAAAGCATCTGCAATTTGTTCAACCTGCTTTTGATGAGTGAATTTAGCTAATTCAACAACATCATCTTCACTTAATGAATCCAAATCAGCACACAATACTCTTGCTATTCTTTTCATACAACTTTTTTTAGACTTGTTTTCACCATCAAAAGTATCGCAAACATAATCATCTAAAGTTATTAAATCCAAAACAGTATAAACATCTGCAGTTTGTGCAAATAACTCGGAAGCCACCCTGTATTCTTTTCCATGTAACTGAACCTTATCCAAGAAGCTGGCCAAATTGGTTCTTAATGTTCCTGTATATACCAGTTCGCCGGTAGTCAGTCTTTCAAAATCGGATCTTCCAATTGCACATTCTTTTCCATCTTTAATTGGGATAATATCCGTCGTTGTACTTCCAGTATCTATGAAAATACAATTATCACTTATTAATGTAGCTATTTGGGCAGTAGCTATCCAGTTAGCAGCTGCTGCCTTTAAAGGAGTTTTTTCAATTTCTTCTTTTGATAACATCCCATCAATTCCAACATAAGCTGTCGGACACTCAAAAGTTTCCTCACATTTTTTAACAACATCTAAAACTCCGTCTTTTTTTGTATCATATGCATCCACCAATTCTGCAGTCATAGATATTCCTACAGCATCAATTTCATCAATCGGACAAATATTTTCAATCAATTCAGTTAAAACTTTAGGTAATGCTTCATTATTGCTCCACATCGGAAGATAAGCAAAATCCACTTCAATATTTTTTACTTCATTATTTTCAAAATCAACAACTGCCAAGTCAGTGTTTGCACCGCCAATATCAAAACCTGCTACTTTCATTCTTAAATACTCCTAATTACTAAATTATCCCCTGATTTTTTAAATTCAATTTTTCCATTTAAATCTATTTTTTCATTTAAATCTTTAATATCTACATTTTTATCAATCAAATCAATGATAGATGAACCAATATTAATATTGGCTATTTTTTTAAGACCTGCGTAAGGAGTGGTGAATCTGGAATTAATTTCAAGGACATAAACATCCTCAATGTCTTTTTCATCATTGCTGATTACCAAATCCACACCAACAAATCCTTTTAAGCCATCAATTGATTCAACTGCTTTAATGGCTGTTTTAAAAGCCAAATCTTTAAATTTGCTTTCAAATGGGATTTGTCCCCCTAAATAAGTTCCCTTATCACCAGTTAAATCTATAATCTGTTTATTTAAACTTATTGGAATAGCTGTACTGCCGTCACAAAGCAAACTAACACTAATATCTGTTCCTTCGATAAATTCCTGAACTATTACTCTGGAACCTGGAAGAAATATTTTTTCCAAACTATAATCCAAATCATCAATGCCATTTATTATTTTAATATTTTCACAATCCACACCAACAAGAGGTTTGATTATAAGTTTTAAATCATCCAATGGTTTTTCAGCATGCCATTTTTTATAAAGGTTTTCCAATGCTCTTTTCCAATATCCCACTTTGTCTATTTTTAATTTAAAAGTTCTAGGCTGTGGAACAATATTGTATAACAATTCATAAGAAACAAATTTGTCAGAGGAATTGTAACATGCTTCAGAAGAGGAATTATAAATTTTTACATTATTCTCTTCTAAAATTTTTGTAATATTGTATAGGCTATTATTATTTTCTGCAGCTATGAAAATAGCTTTTTTAAAACTAGCTGCATTTTTTTCAAGCCAGGAAATTATATCTTCATTAATAAATATTGGTGTAACATTATCATAATCCTCTATAATCTCCTTGTAAGATTCATTAAGAACAACTGTTACATTATAATCTTTTAAATCATCTAAAAGTGAAAATATTAAAGCTTCTGCTTCTGAAATAATACATTTATCTTTTTCACCGGAAGCTGTAAAATATTCGAACAGTAAAATTGAATCATCATTGATAGACATCATAAGTAATCATCATACCTTTTAAATTTAAATTATTCAATGGGAAAATCATTTTTTCACCATCAAAAACCATATGCACTAATGCATTTTCATTTTCTTCAAATTCCTTAACAGAAACATCTTCATTAATTTTTATCATTTTACGGTCAAATGATGACATTATATTTTCAGGGGCTTTAATATCCAATAAACCATTATTATATGCTTCTTCGATTGCATCAATAGTTTTAATAGCGGCATCCCCTTTTCCATAAGGATTTTTAGCATTTTTCATTTTATTTGCAAATTCTTCATCATTGAGAATCTTTTCAGCGTTTTCTAAAATATTATTTTTATTAGCTCCCACCAAAATATTTCCCCCTGCACTGACTGTTTCAGGCCTTTCAGTATTATACCTTAAAGTTAAAACAGGAACATCCAAAGTAATTGCTTCTTCCTGAAGACCTCCGGAATCTGTTAAAATTAAAGTAGAATGTGAAGTTAAAATTAAAAAGTCCAAATATCCCAACGGTTTAATAATATGGACATTGTCCAATTCATTTAATTCATCAAATAAATTAAAGTTCTCCAAAGTCTTTTTAGTTCTTGGATGAATCGGAAAAATAATATTCATGTCTTTAAGTTCTTTTAAAGAAGAAATAATATTTATTAACCTTTCCTTATCATCAACATTTTCTGCCCTATGCATAGTCAAAGTTAAAATATTATCCATATTTTCAATGTCCAAGTTAGCCAAAGACTCTTCCTGAATTCCCGCTTTGTTTGCTATTTCCAAATGCCTGAAACAGGCATCAACTACAGTATTTCCTGTAATAAAAAGTTTTTTTCTTGAAATTCCTTCAGCTAAAAGATTAATTGCAGATTCTTCAGTCGGAATAAAATACATCAAAGAACAGGCATCTGCAGCCATCCTATTTAATTCTTCAGGCATCGTAATATCAAATGATCTGAGTCCCGCTTCAACATGTCCAACAGCAATATGTAATTTAGAAGCCACCAATGCTCCTGCAAGAACTGCATTTGTATCTCCCTGAACAAGAACTATATCCGGTTTTTCATCAAGCAAAACTTCTTCGATACCCTGCATCATCAAACCAGTTTGTTTTCCATGGGAACCAGAACCAACATGAATATTATAATCTGGAGATTTGATTTCCAAGTCTTTAAAGAAATTATCCGACATTTCTTTATCATAATGTTGGCCAGTATGAATAAGACAGGAAGTTATACCTCGCTTTTCAATTTCATCAATAATTGGAGCCATTTTAATAATTTCCGGCCTGGTTCCAAGTATAATAGCTATTTTCATTTTATCGACCTATATAAAATTAGTTAATCATGAATAATAAATGTTGGTTATTTAAATAGTATAAACTTCTACTAATACACATTGGGGTGATTATTATGACCGACCTTGATAAAGAAATTGAAGAAAAAATATACGATATATTAAAAAAATATCACAAAGACGAAGACTACAATTTAAATTATCTTATTACAGATGATATTGTAACCTTCTTTTTAAGTATAAATGAAGGTAATTTAGTTACCATGGAAGATTTATACAAAATTTCAGGGATTTTGAATGCTAAAATCAAAGACATGGTTCTTGTAAACCAAGAATACAGATTTTCATTTGAAATGGAAAAATAGAATTTGGGACATCTTATTTCCCGAATTCTTCTTTTTTATCAAAACTTATTTTTAATGCAGAATTTTTTCATAATAAACTCAAGTAACAATAAAAATTACCTGTTTTTTAGTTTATCCGTTCAGATCTTCCAAACTTTTTATCATGGATTCCCTTATAGCATATTTTCTTTGCAAATCGCCTAATGAATCAACTAAATTTCTTTTAAAGCGTTCACAGGCATAATCATCATAAACAAATTTAACTCCATCATATTTAATATCCATTAAAATCAGATAATCCGGATCCAAAACTTTAATATTGGCTCTAGGGTCATTCTCTGCAGGATTTAATAATTCTTCAACTTTTTCCAAAGATAACTTCCCAATAGCTACATCAACAAAAACACGCATCATTTTACGAACCATGTTCCATAAGAAGCTTTCCCCATAAATATCTACAAAAACAGGTGAAAGTGTGTCATGCAAATTTGGAAATTCCTTTTTATGATAATCATTGAGATTTGCTTTGGTGATTTTAATATCATCAATTGTTCTGGTTGTTGTTTTTTGGAATCGTTTAGTAAAATTAGTAAAATTATGAGTTCCTTTAAAAATTTCAGCTACTTCATTCAGTTTATACAAATCCAAATCAGACCTAAATAAAACATAACGATACTGTCTCATTTCAGCATACCTCGGTTTAAAACCAAATCTTACCGGAGCTTTAGCCAGTATCTGAATATCATCAGGCAAACTGTTATTGATTTCATTAACTCTAACTTCTTTTTCAGACTGGAAACTGATTACATTACCTAAACTATGAACTCCTGCATCAGTTCTGCCGGCTATTCTAAATCTGGACTTTTTTAAATCATCAATATAACCTAGTTTACGTAAATGGTAAATCAGCTCTTCTTCAACAGTTCTTAAATCAGGTTGTCTTTGAAAACCATGAAAATTAGTTCCGATATAGCCAATTTTTAAAGCTGTCCTCTTCATAATAATATATTATTATAAATATTAATTAAAATAAATTTTGCAAAAATAAAAAAAAGTAAAAGGTTATTCAACACCTTTTAATGATTCAACCATATTTAATTTTCTAATTTTTCCTGAAAACATTAAGTTAACCACTATGGATAATGAAAATGTTATTATAAAACTTAACATTAAGTTTCCAGGACTTAAGGTTATAGGAAATTGGAATGAAGGTCCTGCAGAATCCGTCATTGATTTCATTAAGAGATAACCGAATGGAATTCCCAAAACAAAACCCATTGAAGTAAACCATAAATTTTGCGTTAATAACAACTTTCTCAAATTATTTGTTTCAAATCCTATAACTTTTAAGGTAGCTATTTCCCGCTCAATTTCTGTAAATGACAATAATCCCAAATTATAAAGGACAATAACAGCCAATAATGCTGCAAAGAATATTAAAATAGATACCATTGAAAGCATTGATTCAGATATCTCATTCCAATTTGAAACAGCCGTATCTAAAGTATTTACTGCTTTGATTCCATTATAATCTGAAGTTACATTCTGAGATGTAACAATACTTGTTGGAGTATAATTCAATCCCAAATCTTCAAAATAATCAGGAGTCATTATTAATCCCTGAGATATAGGGTCTGCATGAATAGAGCTTACTTTGGTAGATACCCATTTGTCATTTCCTACAATATGCCATTTGATTGTGTCTCCTTTTTCAACACCCAAATTATCAGCCATCTTCATGGAAATGGAAACACCGTCATCAGGAATTTCTGTCGGATTTCTATGATTGTCTGTTGGAGTTACCAAACTGCTTTTATTTAAAACCAGCAGCGAACCTGAATCCCTATGGTCATTAACATCAAATTCTATTCTGCCTTCCATTAATTGAGTACCTTTAACCTCATCAGTTATGCTGTTGATTTGACTAATTGATGCATCATTATCAACAATTAATTTAGAGGAATAATGATTAATGTCTTCATATTCCCAGTCACGCAAGTCATTCATTCCGTCATACATTCCAAATGCTGAAACAAGCAGTGCAGTACATCCTGCAACACCTACAATTGTCATTAGTGACCTTGTTCTATTTCTTTTTGCATCCCTATAATTCCAGCGTGCATTAAAGCTGAATTTTTTCCATATCTTTGACTTTTCCAGCAATCCTGAAACTGCAACTTTAGGAGATTTTGGCCTGATTGAATTTGCAGGATTTTCTTTAGAAATACTTCTTGTTGCCCAGTAAGAAGCTATTAATGATACACCAACCATTAATGCTGCAACTATGACAAAACTAATACTGTATCCAACATTCCATCCAGGTAATGTATAAACAGCCTGCATTGATTCTAAAAACAATTTTGGAATAGTCAATGGCCCCAATATTAATCCCAAAATACTTCCTGCCAAAACTAGCCAGAAACCGTACGAAATATAGTGGAGCATTATAGTTCTGTCTTTAAAACCTACCGCTTTTAAAACACCAATCTGAGTTCTCTGATGATTAATTATCCTTGCCATTGTAGTTAACAGAGTTAAAACAGCAATCAATATGAAAACAACCGGGAAAATATCACCCATCATTTTATGCTGATCCAGTTCCTCATTAAATTGAGAAACACTTTGATGATCTGCCTGTTTTACAAATGAACTGTAATTTCCACCAATAACTGAATCCAAATCAGCTACATAATCATTCGGATTTCCATTAAAATCAACAAGCAATACATTATACTGTATTTGTGCTGGAAATGCCTTATAAGACAGGTAAGCATAACCTGTTTTATTGAAATCTGTAATAATTGAAGTATCTGAAGGAGTATAAACATTTTCAGGAGAATAACCAAGACCTTTAATTTCTTTATTAATGGTTAATCCGTTAACTGAAAATGAAATGTTATCCCCAACATTTAAATGTTTAGCATCAGCAAAACGTTTATCTAACCACACACCATCTTCATCATCAATATCAACATCTTTTCCTTCAACAAGATAAAATTTAGAAATATCATTATTTTCTACAAAGTGCAGCGTCACATCAGGGTCATTATCAAAATCACCTACCGAATTAATAACCAGCTGTCTTTCACTGGCTGTAGTTGCACTTAGATTATCAACTTTATCTACAGTAGAATTATCCAGATGACTGCTATAAATCCATCCATCCGCTAAATTTGTAGCATCATAATAATCATTTACACTTTGCTCAAAACCAGTGTATTCCCCACCGATTCCTGCAAATACAAATATTCCTAAAAAAGCCATTAAAAAGATTGAAAGAAATTGAGATTTATGATTTTTAATATCCCTAATCATCTTTTTAGACAACATAAAATCACCATTCCAAATCAGTTACTTTTTTAGGGTTTTCATTAATTGTTATGCTTTCAATTTTACCATTTTTAATTCTTATAACCTTGTCTGCAGCTTCAGCAAGAATTGCATTATGTGTAACAATAACTACAGTGGAATTGTTGTTAACACTCATATTCTGAAGTAAATTCAAAATTGAAACACCTGTTTTAGAATCCAGTGCTCCAGTAGGTTCATCACATAAAAGCATAGACGGTTTTTTAGCAACAGCCCTAGCTATTGAAACTCTTTGTTGTTCTCCACCTGACAACTGTGAAGGAAACTGATTAGCATGCCTGTCCAATCCGACAGATGCCAGAACTTTCATTCCATCAATATCAACATCTACAATATCCTTCATAAGTTCAACATTTTCAAGAGCAGTCAAATTGGGAATTAAGTTATAAAATTGAAATATGAAACCAACGTTTTTAGCTCGGTACTTAGTCAGCTGATTGTCATTGAAGCTTTCAATATTATTTCCATCTACAATAATTTTACCACTGGTGACAGTGTCTAAACCTCCTAAAAGGTTTAAAAGAGTTGATTTTCCAGCTCCCGAAGGACCTAAAATAACAACAAATTCACCTTCTTCAATAGTAAAATCGATATGATCAATAGCTGTTAAAATATGCTCTCCGGATTTATACTCCTTGACCACATTTTCAAATTTTACAATATCACTCATATTAAATCACTTAATAAGATATTAATTAAAATATTATATAAAAATATTATATAAATATTTAGTCATACCTAAATTTATTATTGGCAATATCATATATATTTTTTCCAAAAAAGATTTGCATTTAACAGTAACTATTAAACCATATTAATTATAAAAATATTATAAACCAAAAAATTTAGTAATGGAGTTATAAATGTCATTTAAAAAAGATGAAATGTTAATAATGCCGGCAGTTGATATTAAAAATGGCAAATGTGTACAGCTAGTCCAGGGACAACCCGGAAGTGAAATGATAGCTATTGAAAACCCTGAAAATGTTGCAAAACACTGGGAAGATTTGGGAGCTGAAAATTTACATATTATTGATTTGGACGGCACGATTGACGGAAAAACCAGCCTCGATGTAATTAAAAAAATATTAAAGGAAGTTAGTGTACCTATACAATTAGGCGGAGGCATAAGAAGCATTGATTATGCCAAAAGACTTCTCGATTTAGACATAGAAAGATTAATTATCGGAACTATGGGCATTGAACATCCTGAAACCATAACCAAACTGTCAGATGAATACGGATCAGAGCGAATAATGATTTCACTTGACAGTAAAGACAACAGGGTTGTAATTAAAGGATGGCAGGAAAAGATTGATAAAAGTCCGGCAGAACTTTCAAATGAATTTAAAGAACATGGAGCGGGAAGTATTCTTTTTACCAATGTTGATGTTGAAGGTTTATTAGGAGGCTTTTATACTGAGCCTGTTATTGAGCTTAAAAACTCTGTTGACTTGCCGATTGTTTATTCCGGAGGAATAACCAGTATTTCCGATGTTAAACAATTAAATGAAAGTGGTGTTGAAGGTATTGTAATTGGTTCTGCACTTTACAAAGATAAAATCGATTTAAAAGAAGCTTTAAAATACCAAAACAGGTAGTGAAATTATGAAAAAAGTAATGGCAACAGGTACATTCGATTTATTGCATCCGGGACATGGAATTTACCTTAACGAAGCTAAAAAACTTGGAGGCGAAGACGCTAAACTTTATGTAGTAATTGCTCGTGATTCAACTGTTGAAAAAAGAAAAAGATACCCTATAGTTGGAGAACAACAACGTTTAGAGTTAATAAAGATGATAAAAGGAGTGGATGAAGCTTATCTGGGTAATGAAAATGGAGACTTCCTTAAAATTGTAGAAGAAATTAATCCTGACATAATAGCTATTGGTGCTGATCAAAGACATGACATTACTAAATTACAAAAAGCTATTAACAAAAGAGGATTAAAAGCTAAAGTGGAACGTGTGAAAGCATACCACAATGCAGAATTAGACAGCAGCTGTAAAATTATTAAAAAAATAAAAAAAATGGATTTCAAAGGAAAAATAAACGATAATTGTGATTAGTGAGGTAAATAAATATGTATAATGTAGCAATAGTAGGAGCAAGCGGATATACTGGTGGAGAACTTCTCAGAATGTTATTAAATCATAGCGAAGTAGAAGTAAATAACATTACTTCAAGAAAATATGACGGAACACCTGCACATAAAATACATCCGCACATAAGAGATTCCGGATTAGTTTTCAAAAATAAACAGCCAAGTGAATTGGATGCAGATATAATATTTACAGCCACCCCTCACGGAGCATCAATGAAAATAGTTCCGGACTTGCTTGAAACCGGAACTAAAGTTATTGACTTAAGCGGAGATTACAGATACCGTGACACCAAAGTTTATGAAAAATGGTACGGATTGGAACATACCAGTGACATTAAAGGTGTTTATGGTCTTCCGGAAATTTACAGAGATGAAATTAAAAAAGCTGATTTGGTAGGAAATCCTGGATGTTTCCCAACAGGAGCAATATTATCCTCTTACCCTTTAGTAGATAATGATTTGGTTGACAGAATAGTCATTGATTCAAAAACAGGAGTTAGCGGAGCAGGAGTAAATCCTTCAAGTACCACACATTACCCAAATATTGCAGATAATGTCAATCCCTACAAAATTTCTTCACACAGACATGTTTCTGAAATTCAGCAGGAATTACATGGGTTTGAAGATGTTAAAGTTTCATTTACCCCACATTTAGTTCCAGTTATTCGAGGAATCCAAACAACAAGCCATAGCTTCTTAAGAGAAGAGCATTCAGACATTACTCCTGATGAATTAAGAAAATTCTATGAAAAAACATACGGTAAAGAATACTTCATTAAATTAATGGATGATGGAGAAATTCCTCATTTAAGTTCTGTTAGAGGATCCAATTTTGTTCATATTGGAGGATTTGAAATTGATGATACCGGAAGAATTGTAATGCTGTCCTGTATCGATAATCTTGTTAGAGGTGCATCAGGTCAAGCTATACAAAATATGAACATAATGCTTGGATTAGATGAAACAACAGGATTAAACCATTTTGGACTTAATCCATAAAATATATAACACCCTAAAACAAACAAATAAAATCAAAGAGAGGGAGATAATATGAAAACTTTAATAATTTATTATTCCCAACACGGAAGTACAGAAGTTGTAGCTAGAACACTTGCAAAAGAGTTAAAAACTGATATACTCGAGGTTACTGATTTAAAAAATAGAAGTGGATTTAAAAATAAACTAACTTCCTGTATTGACTCAATTAAAGAAACAAAAACTGAAATAGCTCCTTCTGAAGTGGATTTAACAGAATATAATTCAATCTACATAGGAACTCCAACTTGGGCAGGAAAACCAACACCTGCAATTATAACATTAATTGACAGATGCAATTTAAGAGGAAAAGACCTATACCTCTTTGCAACAATGACCGGCAGAGGGGGACAGGCTACAGTAGACAGAATGGCTGAAAAAGTAAAAGCACGCGGAGCCAGAGTTATTGAGACATTTACATTAAACACAAAGGATAAAGATATTGAAACTTTAATCAATGATACTGAAGTAATTATTGACATATTAGACTTAAAAATGTACAGTGGGTAAATTATGAGTGTTGATAAAAAATCTGAATTAAAAATTAGAGCTATTGAAAATGGTACAGTAATTGACCATATTACTGCAAACAAGTCATTACATATCCTTAAAATACTAGGGCTTCCAGACAGTGAAACTAAAAATGTTACAGTAGCTATGAATGTTTCATCAAAAGAAATTGGTAGAAAGGACATAGTTAAAATTGAAAACAGAGAATTAAACCACGAAGAACTTGACCAAATTGCATTAATTGCACCTAAAGCCAGTGTTAACATTATCAGAGACTACAAACCAGTGAAAAAAGATAAAATTATACTGCCTAATACAATTACTGGAATTATCAAATGTACCAACTCAAAATGCATAACCAATTATGCAAATGAACCTATAGCTCCTAAATTTAATGTTATAAACAACCATCCACAGGTTGTCAGATGCCATTACTGTGAAAAATTAATTAAAACAGAAGATATCGAAAAACAATTCGAATAATCTTCCACTTATTTTTTTATAAAAAAATCAGCCAATTAAATAATCAGCCAATCTTTTAGATAATGCCAGGATAGTTAAAATCGGAGGTTTTCCCGGAGAAATTGGTAACACACTTGCATCATCAACAAACAAACCTTTAATTTCAGTTTCCAGGTTGCTGTCTACAAATTTTCCAATAGCTGCACTGCCGCCGGGATGTGCTCCTCTGTAAACTGTAGAAGCTATTGTAGCTGGATTAACACCTGCTTTTTCCAGAATAAAACCTGCAGCAGCTGCACCTTCAGCCAAATACCTGATATCATTAATAGTGTTTATTTTAACAACATCCCCGTCATCAGTTATGTATCCTTTGCATTCATCAGATGTTTTAACCATGATACTCAATATATCTTTAGGTTCAGCATCCCCCCCTATTTTAGACGGAATGAATGATGAGTAATGAGGTGACAGAACAAAGTTTTTGCCAACAACAAGACCCGCCATCTGAACTTCAGTGTTGAAGTTAATGTCTTTTATAACTCCTCCTACTGAAACAAAGGGATCAAAGAACAGTTCTCTTCCGGCATCAATCCCTATTTTTCTTAAAATTAAAGCAGAACCAATAGCTCCGGCAGACAATACCACTGTATCAGAGTGCAATATTTCCTCTTTTCCATTTTTAATAAATTTGACTCCTTTTATCCGATTATCTTCAGTTATCAAGCCAGTGATTTCAGTTTCATCAATGAATTCTGCACCATTTTCAATAGCTATGTCAACAAAGTGTTTTCCTGTCCATTTTGCATCAACAGGACATCCAAATGCACACTGACCGCACTGAATACATTTTTCTTCATAAATAGCTTTCGGCATTTTAATCGGATTTAAACCCAGTTCTTCAGCTGCATCCAAAAATAATTGTGTTCCTTTGCCTATATGAGTGTCATCCAAACCATGAACCTTAATCAGATTTTCAACATAATCATATTCTTCTGAAAGATTAATTCCATAATCATATAACTCCTCATCTAATGCCCTAACCATGTTAGCCATTGAAACCATTGTTGAACCTCCAACACATGTAGCTGTAAGCAAATCAACACTTCCATTGTATTTATCATAATAATTAAAAGCATCTTTAGAGTCAATATATTTTCCTTTTTCGATTATGGTTACTGGTACATTAGATTTAGCTAATTCCATTGCTAATATTGCTCCTCCTGCTCCAGAACCTACAATTATTACCATTTAATCACCTTATAACTTTTAAAAAAAATCTATAACATGAGTTATATTTTTTATTGTATTTAAACACAAAGGATATATTTGGAAAAAGAAATAAAAAAAGAATTCCCTTTATTACAACACATATATTAAACTTAAACTCTAAAAATAGATAATAATATATTATCATGGATATGAAACAATGAATGAAAATCTTGATTTATTTGAAAAAGTCATTAACAAAACCATTCCCAAAGTAGATTATGTGGATATCAGAGGCGGAAACGGAAATAACACCTCCATAATCATGAAAGACGGAGAAGTACAGGAAATCAACACAGGAAACTCTTTAGGTATAAGAATAAGAGTTTTAAATAATGGTGCATGGGGATTTGCTTATACAAATGATTTATCAAAATTAGATGAAATAGCACAAACTTCTATAAAGATATCAAACTCCCTTAAAGGAGATGAATCATTGTCTAAAGCAGATATAATTCAGGATAAAGTATCTACTGATGTTAAAATACCTTTCAGTGATGTTTCAATAGAAGAAAAAAAAGAAATAATGTCTGAAGCCAGCAAAGCTGCCAGTTTAAAAGAAGTAACCAGCACTACTGTTTCCTATTCCGATTCACAAAGCCAGGAAGTTATCTTAAGCAGTGAAGGTACAAGCATTGAAATGAACACAAATAGGGTTGCAATGTTTTTAAATGCTGCTGCAAGTGATGGAACCATGATGCAAATCGGACACAACAGTATTGGTGGAGTAAAAGGCTTTGAAGCTATAAGTGACGAAGACATTGAAGCTTTTGGAAGAAAAATAGGTGAAAAGGCTGTAAGATTATTGAAAGCTGAAAGTGCACCTTCAGGAAGATTCCCAATTATTGCTGACCCTAATTTAACCGGAGTATTTGTTCATGAAGCATTAGGTCATGCAGTAGAAGGGGATCTGATTTTGCAAAATGATTCAATTCTTAAAGATAAATTAGGAAGCAAAATAGGTTCAGACATAGTCAATATCTACGATGATGCAAGTTTAAAAGACGGATTCGGATATTATCCTTATGATGTGGAAGGAGTTAAAACCAAACCTAATCAGCTAGTAAAAGACGGAAAATTAATATCTATTTTAAATTCAAGAGAAACCGCATCAAAATTAAATATGGAATCTTCAGGAAATGCAAGATCAATAATAGCTGACAAACCAATTGTAAGAATGAGTAACACTTACTTAAAACCTGGAGAGATGTCTTTTGAAGAGCTGATAGAAGATATTCCTGACGGAATTTATCTTAAAGGCTCAAGAGGAGGGCAAGTTGATACCGGAAAAGGAATATTCCAGTTCAATGCTGCAGAAGGATTTAAAATAGAAAACGGAGAAATAACCACTCCGTTAAGAGATGTTTCATTATCCGGAAATATATTAGAAACCCTAAAAAATGTTGACGCTATCGGCAATGACTTTGAACTAAGTGTTGGATTCTGTGGAAAAGACGGTCAGACTGCACCGGTAGGTGACGGCGGACCACATACAAGAATTTTAAATGCTTTAGTTGGTGGAAGTAGCTAATAAAGAGGTGTAATAAAAATGATAAGCCAAGAACATGGAGAATATTTGTTAAATATAGCTAAAAAAGCTGTAAAAACTTATCTTGAAACCGGTGAACAAATTCTTGTTCCTGAAGACTGTCCTGAAGAACTTAAAGAAAAATTAGGTGTTTTTGTAACTTTAAACAAAAATAATCAGTTAAGAGGATGTATCGGATATCCTGAACCTATTGAAAGTGCAATTCAGGCAACAATCAGTGTAGCAATTGCAGCGGCATCTGAAGACCCGAGATTTCCTCAGGTAATTCCTGAAGAATACGATAATCTGGAATTTGAGGTTACAGTTTTAACAAAACCCCAATTAATGGAAATTGCGCATCCAAGTGAATATCTAAACAATATCAAAATCGGCAAAGACGGATTAATGATTAAAAAAGGATATTCAAAAGGATTGCTGCTTCCTCAAGTAGCAACTGAAAATAACTTTGATGTAGAAACTTTTTTAGAACATACATGTATGAAAGCAGGAATTAGTGCAGACAGCTATTTAGATGAAAGCTGTGATGTATACACATTCCAGGGGCAAATATTTAAATAATAATACTCCTGAAAAGTAACATTACTTATAGTGATGACAAATGGGATTTTCACTAAATTTTCTGAAAATATCCCTTTAATCATCATTAAATAATAATTCCTTTTTCTTTCTGTCAAATTCATATTTAGTTAATAATCCTTTTTCATATAAATCAGCATATTTAAATAATAATTCATCATTTGATAAGTTAGTTGTTTTAATAGGGTTCGATGATTCGTTTACTGGAGATTTATCTAATTTTTTACTAGCTTCTGCAATTTTTTTATTAAACCAAGCAGGACTTGACTTAGTTTTACGGGCATCACTATTAAAATATTCCGTTGCAACTTCTATTACTTTTTCATATTGTTGTGTATCATAATATAATGAACATAATCTCTTATATGCAGTTAAATTTTTTGTAAACTCCTTTCTATCCCATAACTGCTCGAAAAAATATAATGCTTTTTTACTAGATCTGGCGGATTTATATTTAAGGCTTAACTCATGATATTCAGATTTTATATTATGTGCCTCCTGAGAAATAATTTTTACCTTTCTTCCACCACTTTGAATTCTTGCTGCAATTGGAACAGGTTCATTTTGTTTGTCTTTATTTTTAAGGCCATGTTCATTAAAATAATCCAAACATGCATCAAAATTAGAAAAACTATAGCCAGAGTACTTACATGCTTTTTTATATTTTGATTCGAACCACAATACCTGTGATTCATTACAAAATCGTCCACTTTTAAAAAATTCTTCAACTGTGTTTATAACATTCAAATTATCTCTTTTTTTATAATATACTTCAACTAATTTTCTATATGGATAATAATCATTTAAAAAATACATATTTGTTATTAATTTTTTATAAAAATCTTCTGCTTCATCATACTTTCTTGATTTAAGGAGCTTATTTCCAAAATCCTTCTGATTAGCTTTAATTTCAATACCTTCAGAATTATCAAAATCGCTTAAATCAATTAAATTAGCTTTAACATCTTCCTCTTCTACACTATCAAATTCCTTGAATCGGTTAAAATCATCACTATAAATTAATTCTAAATTATTTTCATCTATTAATTCATCAATATATTCAGACTGATTATAATCTTCTGTAAATATATAAACTCCTTTTTTAGCACGAGTAATAGCAACATAAAACAATCTACGTTCTTCTTCTAATTTTTTATCATAATCCCAATCCTGTATTAAATTCACGAAATATGGTGGATAAAATTTATTAGGAAATCCCCAATCCCTATTAAAAACATTGATTAAAACTACATAATCTGCTTCAAGACCTTTTGCTTTATGAATTGTACGATATTCCACATTCTTTATACTTTCATAATCATTTGTTATTTGTTTATAACTACCTTTTGATTTTTTAACTAAGCCAGTATCAAATATAAACTTATCAATATCCCCATTATACCTGCCTAAAATGAATACCCTTTCATTATCTTTTGATAAATTATAAATGAGATTATAAATTGAATCTGAATCCCTATCAAAAATTATTTTTACAGGTTTTTCAATAGATTTATCTGATTTTAATGATTTTTTAAATTGTGACTCATTTTTCATTATAAAATTACCTGCAATGTCAATTAATTCCTGAGGATTTCTATAAGTTTTTTCAATGAAAACTCTATTTGCATTTGGGAAATAATCACAAAAATCATTAAACAGAGTAATATCACTATCTCTAAAACCATAAATAGATTGCCAATCATCCCCAACAACAACCAAATGAGCATTACAAGCTTGTTTGAGAGTTTTTATAAACTGAAAATTTTTATAAGAGATATCCTGATATTCATCAACAAAAATATATTTAAAATTATTGAATATTCCTTTATTTTCAACCAAGTCAATTGCTTTGTTAATCATGTCATTAAAGTCAATTAAATGATTTTTAAAAAGGTAACCCTCATAAAACCTAAAGACTGGTTCAACTATCTGAATAAAAGCCATGTTATTTAAATAATTTTTATTTGTATAATATCCTCCATTATTAGTTTCAAAGTCATGTTTACATTTAGATTTAATCTTTTTAAAATCAGAAGCAACATATCCTTTACCTTTAAATAAATCAATGAAACTTTTAATTCTTGAAGAAATATTTGATTTTGAAATTAAATGATTAAATTTTTCAATTTCCCGATCCAACTCTATTAATTTAATCATATCATGAGAGTTAAGATTATTTTCACAGTAATTTGTTATATCATCTATTTGTTTATCTGATGCTGTTTTTAAATACTCCTCAAAAATCTTTTTAAAACCTCTACCATCATATACTTCTTTATCCCTGTATTCATTGATTAACGACAGCCCAAAAGAATGAATTGTACTTGTAGGAACATTATAATTTAATTTTTCAATTAATTCTTCTACACAAGATTTTGAAAAGGATAAAAATAAAATATCATCAGGAGAAATATTTTTCTTTTCAATTAAATATTCTGCTTTAGCAAGTAATGTGTGAGTTTTACCAGTTCCTGCACCTGCAATAATTTCCAAATCACAATCATTCAAAATACAGGCAATTCTTTGTTGTTCATCTAATGATTTACCCTCAAAATTATCAAAAAAAGAAGCACTGTCTTTAAGTTCATTTTTTAATTCAATTGGCAAATCTTCAATTTGATAATATTCTTTCAATAATTATCCCTCAATTGTTTATTTATAATTAGTTCTTCATATTATTTTTTTTAAATTTCAAAGATTAACGGCACATGATCACTTAAATGTAACCATTTGTCTGCATCACAAATTTCCAAATCTTTAATTTTATCTGATGACATAAATATATAATCCACGTGATAAGGTTTATCTAAATGCCTATACATGTAAAAGGTTGGTTTAGTTTCCTCACCTTCTTTTTCACCAGTTAATTGGTGATATATATATCTACAAGATCACATTCAGATAACTTTTCGATTACTTCATAAACATTTTTAGCATGACTACCTTTTAATCTTACATCACAATTAAAATCTCCACAGATAATCATGTCTTCATTGAAAAATCCTGAATCCTTGTGTTCTTCGTAATATTTAGTAATTTCTTTAGGATAATAACTTGTTTTAGTACCATCCATATCATGATTTGTCCAAACACATAAAAGATTAAAATCATCATTAACATTAACAGGTATGAAATATCTAAGTCCTTTAGCATCCAAATCCATTAATTCTAATTTAACATTATTTTTAGCAAATATTCCAAGACCATAATACTGGTTTTCACCAACTCAATAATAATTGGAAGCAAATTCAATATACTCATCTGAATTAGATATTTCCGGATTTTCACATTCCCAAATAACATAAATATCAGCAGCTTCATTAAGAATGAATGAAAACTTTTCACGAAACTTACCATTTGCATTCCATGATATAATTCTCATTAAAATCACTCATATAGTAATATGTTAATAACTTATGTTAGTCGATTAACTTATAATTAATGTGAAGAACCCTCTTAAGTTCACAAACATTAACAATCACAATTAACAAAACCCCCATTATTCTTACCACATTATTTTACATTTATGAAAATTATAATTTCGATATACACCTAAGCAACTGATTATGGAAATGTTATAACCAACTTTTAATTTCATGAATCTAAGACATTATCCACAAGTTTAATTAAGCATCCTAGCTAAAGAATATTATATAAATATTGAAAGAGAAGCAGTATAAGTAACTGATATTTAAAATGATAACAATACATATATTTATTATGTATTATATATAAAAGCTTATTAGAAAAAATATATAAAAGTAATAATAAATTTTATTATTACCTTTCAAATCAAAAATAGTTTTTTGTAAGAGTTATATACAGGAGACAAGTTTTGAAGTTATTCCTTTTCATCCATTTCCTTAAGTTCCTTTTGAAGGTCTGCAATCTGCATTTCCTTGTAGAATCTTTCGAACCTTCCGGTTTCAATAAGAAAAGCTGAAACTTCAAGAGCATCTCTATAGGTATAGTTTGACTCTTTGATAATTTGCTTTTTGTCTTCATCCATGTAGGATGATGTATTATTTATATTGGCCATAGCTATTACAACCTGTATATAATAATTAATATAATATTTTATTATTACTTTTATATAAAATTATCAATTTCCAAACTTGTAGTTTAATCTGACATACACCAAATTTTATTCGTCACATTCCGTTAAGATAGACTTAACATAAACAATAGCTAAACTTTTTGTTTTAATTTAATTAGTTGTTATTAACATTAACGGCAAGGTTTTGTAATATCGAATCTGATTGTTGAATAAGATATATATGCAATTGAAAATATATTAATAAATCAACACGAAGAGAATTTCAAAACTATTGCCTATAAACTAATATTAAATTAGATTATAACTAAATAATGATTCCTACAAACATCCATAAAGGACTGGTATTATGGTTATTTATGAAAAAAACATCACTGACATTGAATTAGAGGATATTAACAATTTAATTACAGAAAAACAAATTGAAAACAAATATTTAGAATTTAAATCCCAAATGACTGATGGGGAAAACGATAACATTCTAAAAACAGTTTGCGGTTTTGCAAATGCTGATGGAAGATTGTTCATATACGGTTTGAAAGAACAAAATGGTGAGGCATCTGAAATTACTGGAGTTTCACTTGATGGAAAAAGTTGGGATGATAAAAAACGCCAAATTCAAGATATAATTGCTGGAAACATAGAACCCCGTTTAAATGTAGAAATTAATATCATTTATCTAGATAATACTGATGTAATTATTCTTATTAAAGTTCCTAAAAGTTGGAATCCTCCACATTGTGTTAAAAATAAGAAAAATAGGATTTTTTTATAAGGAGAGATGGTCGTACAGATCCTATGGAGTATGAAGAGTTGAGAAGAATGTTTGATTTAAATAATAGTTTAATTGAAAAGATTAATAATTTTAGGAATGGAAGAATAGTTAAATATGAATCTGAAAATCCAGAATATTATAAAGTTATTTTTCATGCAGTTCCATTAAATGCCTTTTCAAATAATAGTATCAATTTAGAAAAAGCAAAAAATGAATTAACTTATGGTAGACTTATTGCACGGAATTACATATACAATTTTGATGGATTATATAATAATAGCGAAGAGTATTTGCAACTTTTCAGAAATGGAACTTTTGAAAGATGTTATACAATTCCCTACAAAGATGAGCGAATGTACTTAGCTACTTATGAAGAAGAATATATAACATTTTGTAAAGAAATCCTTCATTTATATAAAAAATTAGATATAGTATGCCTGGTTGTTTTCTTTGTTAGTTTAACTAACATTGAAGGATATAACTTATATAATCGTGGAATTATCAGAACATATGGAAGTCTTCATGATAAAAGACAAAAATTAAATCCTTCAGGTATTATCATTAATAATGAAAATGAAATTGAAAAAAAGTTAAAGATTTATTTCAACCCTTGTGGAATCATTATGGATTGCCTGAAAACAATACTCGTTAAAAATATTGTTAACTACTATACAAGTCTGTAAAAATCCAAGAGGGATCATAAGCTATAACATATCCGTCATCACACCAAGGGGTTCTAACATTGCCCGAAGTTGTATCAGCACCAGCTGCAGGATTTCTATTAATCCAATTTCCAGAAGTATGTTTTTTATGTCTAAGCTTAACCTAATATGACCTGTTCCAGATACCCTGCATTTAACATGAACAAAATGTTTTGATACTTCAATTTATGTTTTAAACAAGTATAGTTCAATTAAGTTTGTTTCCACAATTTGTGCAGAATTTAGAGCCTTCATCAATAGGAATCCCACAATTCGGACAAAATTTAGGTTTATCATCAACAATAGTGATGCCATTCTGTTCAGCATATTCTTGTTTAAGAGAATAGCCTTCTTCATGAATTTCTGTTTCACTATCATCAACAGTATTAGCACCTAACAACTCTGCTTTTTTCATATCAAATTCTTCTTTAGTTAATAATCCTTTTTCATATAATTCTGCATATTTAAGTAGTTCATCGGCATTAGATGTTGTTGAAATGTTTTGTTGTATTGGTGCAGTTTGTTGTGGTTTGTGTGTTTTATTTAGATATGATTCAAGAGCGTTATTCATTAAATCAAAATTTTCTTTAGTAACGAATTTTAATTGTACATGTTCAGCGCTTTTTGTATTAATTATTGCACTACTTGATGCATGTAATTTTCCTCTTGCATCGAAATCTATACTAGTTATGTTATAGAAGTAAAGTTTACGACTTCCCATGTTTGATTTAAGCCAAACACTTTCTTTAAAAATTTCAATATTATCTTCATTAATTATTACATATGCATTATCGATATTTCTTACTGGTTGGTTAGTAAAAGTACTGTATTTTACCTCTTCAATTGAACATTTAAACCCTTGTTTGCCAGTTAAACTAATACCAAATTTTTCCTCAAATTCCGTTTTTTTAGATAAGGATTTTGCTCTTCTTTTTTCAAGTACCTCCACATCAGAATTTTCAGTTAGAATCTGTTCAATTCTTTGATTAATGGCTTCTTTTGTAGGTTCTAATTCATAATTTTCAACTTCATTTTTTATTGTTTTTAAAACTTTTGACCTTACTTTTTCTTGGTGCCTTCCTTTAATACCTTTACCACTCATTCTAGCGAAAAAAGCTATTCTTGTACGTGTGGGCATCATACCTCCCACTAATTCATCCAAAATTTTTTCAGCCTGTTTCTTTCTTTGCTTTTGTTCATTATCTCCACTATTAAATAATGCCATAATAATCTTCCTTTAAATAGATATCCATCATGAAAAAATTGAAAGTATTGAATAATTATATATGTTGTTACTATTTAGTTTTTACTTTTTAATTCTTGTTCATCTCATTTTATTTTTTTATCAACAGAATATATTCCAGCAATGATTATTTTTTGTTAATCATGTCTTTTAATTCTTTTATTTCAGCTTTTAATTCATTTGCTTCATCTTTCAACTGTTTGTTTTCCATACGAACACTTTTTATCTCGGCCATAATATTTTCAGATTTTTCTTCAATAGTTTCTTGAATTTCACTTACCCTGTCTTCTTCATCATCATCCAATATACGGTCAGTTAAAAATGAAGACATTAACGCAGTAATTGCAGAAAATACAAATACTCCAATTAAAATTAATATAATGGCCAATACTTTTTCATTGTAAGTTTTTGGAGTTACATCCCCATATCCAACAGTAGTCAATGTAACTATGACAAAATAAAAATCATCAACCCATCCATAACTCGGACTAAAAAGGAAGAATGCAGCCCAAAAAATCAATATTGTTATAAATATTCCAATCAAAACTTTATGCAAACCTGTTTTTCTAAATAAATCTTTAATAATATCAAATTGTGCCAATTTAACTACTCTAATTAATTTAAAAATCCGAAGATATCTTAAAAAGACAACTGGTAGAGCAACAGGCAAAATCAAAGGCAAAATATAATCAAAAGGTATTGAAGCAATTAGTCCAATAATATTTTCTTTATCAAAAATATACAACTTTTTTGAACCAGACAAAAATAAGTTTAAAAAATATTCGCCTAATAAAATTATACAAACAATCAAATCGAATTGTTGAATATTCAACATTACATCATTTGGAATCTCAAAAATGAGAGAAATAGTAATTAAAAAAAGGTCTACTATTATCAAAGCAGGTAAACCTCTAGTATACAAAAAATATCTAATATTTATTTCTTTACCAAATATTTGCATTGTTTATAAACTCCGCGGAACTAATTTATGCAATTTTTAAAACAATCCCCAGATTATTTTATAGTTATATATAACTTATGTTAAAAAGCTTTATTAAATATTTTTATTTAGTATATTATTAATTAACTAATTTAATTTTCAATTGATTTATTATGAACCCATTCCCTGTGTTTTCCAATAGCTACTCTCACAATAACATCAATCAAATCAGTTTCATCTTCCTTTTTGAAATAGTAATAAGCTGGTCCTTCCAGCATTTGCCTTAAGTCATAGAATGGTCTTGGCTTGACTGCATCCTGATGCATCAATCCATAATTTTTTAATAGCTTAACGTTTTCACTTTCGTATTTCTCCAGTTTGGATTTCTGGACTTTAATAGCTACTGTCTTTTCCTTTTTATCAAAAATCTTGGCTATTTGGGATGAATCAATCAATATACTGGATTCAATCAACAGCAATGTTATTTCCTTTCCTTTAACTGTTATTGTTGTTGGATATGAATTTTCAGTATCTAATATTAATTTCATTTTATAGCCTCTAGTATATAATATAGCGATTATTGCATATAAAAAATATGAACAAAAGAAATTAGTGAAGCTTGTGAAACTTCACTAATATTAGGAGACAAAATATGGCTTTATGCTCTGAAATTACCTTTGATGATTCTGTTAGGTGCATTCATTAACACGCCAACACTTGAAAGGATGAACAGCTTTGTATACATTGGCAATTCATCACGAATATCTTTTCTCATAAATTCAATCAATGGATAGAAATCATACATCTCGCCGTCAGGTCCTAAAGGAGCAACAGTAGTTCCTGTAGTTCTAGAGTATAACAATTTTATTCCGGGATTTATGTAGTCCATACCAATGTAGGTTTTATCGCCCATCTCTGAACCGCCATCACAGACAGCTGTTCCAAGGATATCGATATTGTCTACGCCGTAATAGCTTTTGATTAACTCTACCTGTTCGACTTTGCGGTTGTTTTCAAATATGTCAGACTTTAATGTAGTGAGAGATTTATAACAAACAGCCATTGAATTTAAGTTGGCATAGCTTCCGGCAGATTCTTTGAACTTTTCTTGAGCTTTAAGGATGGTCAAACCAGTATCGTCACCGCTTTCGAAATTGTAGGTAGCTACTTTGGATGAATTCATTATCATGTCAATAGCTGCCTTTTCAATACTTCTGCCGATAAGAATACCAACATCCTGCAGCATGTCATTAACGGAGATTAAATTGGAATCAAGCATTTGAGCAGAAACGTTTAATACTCCACCGATAGTGTCAATGGAGACAGTTTCACTTATTGGCTTTCTTACATTTATTTATGAAGTGTAGCGCCCGGAGCAATGTCTTTAGCTTCCCCAAGAACTCCTGACTGGATAGCTTCCTCGATGTTGACTCTTTGTGACATGTAAGTGTAGTACTAGCTGTTTTCCTGTATTTCCTGCTTTGGCAGAAGCCTTGTGAATTTCATCCATTTGGCTGAAGTGTCAGCTACAATCTGTGCCATCACTTCGTTTTGTACTTTAGCATCATTTCCTTTAGTTAACATTAACGTTCACCTCATTATGGTCTGCAGGTACCTTTCAGGGCAAGACCCGGCTTGTTCAACAATATTCCGACTTTGCTTTGTATAAAGAGCTTTGTGTACTGCGGCAGCTCATTGTAGATGTCTTTTCTCATGATTTCGATGATAGGATAGAAGTCTGCAATATTTTCATCACTTATAATCGGTGCAACAGTAGTTCCTGAAGATTTGGAGTAGAGCACTGTTAACGGAGCGTTTCTTAAATCGAATCCGATGTATTCCTTATCACCTATGAGTGATCCTCCGTCAGCCTGAGTAGTTCCTAAAATGTCGATATTGTCAATGCCGTAGTATTCCTTGATGTCTTCTACAGGCTGGACCAATTTGTTGGATGAGTAAGCTAATTGTTTGACATAGCTTAAGGTTTTGTATGACTCTGCCATTATTGTGAGGTCTGCTCCTGCACCTGCATTTCCCTTGAAAGCTTCCTGTGCCTTGATGATGAAATTGCCGAAAGCTTCCATGGTATCGTCGGTTTCGCTGGTATTGTAGACGGGAACGTTTGGAGAGCTCATTAATGTATCGTAGATGTTGTACTCGATTCTGTTTGCAATAACGGTAGCAACATCACCTAATAAATCCTCAAATGAAACGATATCTGAGTCGAAGACATCCTTGTTGACGTTTAAAACACCACCTACTGTGTCTATGGAGATAGTGTCTGTTACAGGTTTTTCTAATGTTTAATTCCTGTAAACTGGCACCGGGTGCGATGTCTTTGGCCTCTCCCAGAAGACCTTTTTTGATAGCTTCGTCAAGATTGATGTTTTGTCTGAAGTATGTGTAGTAATCTGAGTTTTCTTTAATCTCTTGTTTAGGAAACAATCTGGCTAACTTTAATCTTTTTGCGGTTTCATCAGTAATGGTTTGAGCTATTACCTCGTTTTGTACTTTAGTATTATTTCCTTTTGTAATCATTAATTATCACCTATGTATTTCCGGTTTCGCCGGTGCCGCCGATATCATATGGCCTGAAGACTTCAATGTATCTGTAGTCATCTGAACTTGCTACCGGATGCATTGCAATGTATTCGCCGTCATCGGATTTGATAGCTCCAGTACTGATTAAAGCTATTTTATCATTAACTGCGATGTTGGTTAATCCTGAAGCTAATTTTAATCTGAACAGATGACCTAATACAAGGATTGCGGTTTTTCTTTTGCCTCCAGTCATGGTGACCGGATCGTTGACTGCAATACCTAAGATGATTTCATTTTCATCATCGGTGAACTTTTTAACAGTCGGTTTTCCGATATCTGAGTTTTCAGATAATGTAACCGCATCATCCGATTTGATTTTGTCTCCTGCATATTCATAGCCCAGAGTTTCTCCTGTCGGAGTTGTAACGGTGGTCTGAGTAATTGTACCTTCGTCTAGAAGGAAAGTTGTGACTTCTTTTCTCTCTTCAAGTAAAACAATAGTATCTGGCATTATCAATGTCCTCCATGTAAATTTATTATGTAATCTATTATGTAATTTATTATTTATAATATATAAATATTTATATATAATGGCTACTTTTTTAAAGGTTTGGTGGGGTTGACATTAACGCTTGGAGTTTGACATTAACTGTTGAAAAATAGGATAGAATAGAAATAAGCCAGATATTGTTAGGGATTATTCGTGACGACTTATTTCTATGGAAAATAACATTTTAGTTGACAGTTTGTTTTCGATGAGATATAATTTTATAAACTCTCTTTAATTTTAATGTCGGGCAATTCGTCTCGGAATTCCATATCAATTAAACTAATTTGATGTTTTATAATACCTCTCATATGCATTGCTGGTTTTAAACAATATTCTTCAAACTCTTCTTTATTAATATCATCTATAGTCCGAACATGAGGGAATAATAATTTTAAATATGCAGTTGCAATTCTAATAATAGCTTTTGTATCACGAGTATCCGCTTTAGGAGGAATTTCCAATAATTGTTGAACAACAACTTCAAATTCAGGAACTCGCCTCATTTCATTGAGAATTTCAGAGAAATATTCTACATTTAAACCATAACCATTAATTTTTAATTCTTCCCTCATTCTAGGTAGATACCATCCTTCAATAAATCCATGGAATCTATCAAGTAATGCGGGATCCATAAAAAACTTATGCAAATTTGCAAAATATTGTTTACTTAAAGGATTTCTATTTTCATCTAATGGAATATTACCTAAGACCATTAATCCACAATTTGAATCTCCTTTATATTTAGCTACAGTAAATGAACCAGATTCTAAGTAATTTTTTAATGCTCCTCTTAACTCATTTTCATCTTGAAATTTAATTGTTTCAATTTCATCTAAAGCTAAAAATTCATATTGTTGAATTAAACCCGGACTTTCACGAGAAATATCATATAATAATTTTGCTCTAGTTACAGTCCCCCCACTTACAATCCAACCATATTTACTTAAATTTGAGAATACATAAGATTTACCAGTTCCCTTAGGAGCTAATTCCATCATGTTAAGATTTGGTTCAACAAAAACTAATAATCTTGAGATGAATAACAACTTCTGTGTAAATGAATCGAAACCATCAGGATTATATTCCATAGACCTAATTAAAAGATCAACCCATTCCATTAAAGTGAATTGATTTCTTTTAGATGAAAAATAATCGAAATCAACAGTATATGGTTTAAATGATTTAAAATCATCTAATACTATGAAACCATCTTTTTTATTATTATCAGGAGGTAAATAATCTAAGGTTATAATTCCCCAAACTTCACCCCCTTTTAACTCGGGATGATTACTAGCAACATGATGTGGAATTTTACATTCATTCATTTTTAATCCCGCATCAGGAACAGAAAAGTTCAATTTATCTTTTTTAACATCGGGTTCTATGATAATTCTAGCTAATAAGGTTATATCTTTATGTTCAGTTAGTATTGTCCATTTGATATTGTCTTGGTTATTTGCTAGGTTATTATTTATAAATCTTTTTAAATCATATTCATTTAATTCATCATTTTCATCAGTAAACATTTTAATTAACCAATCTTTTACAAAAGAAGGTATACTAAAACCTGAAAATACACTATATCTGTCCCTATTTTTTAAAACAGATTCCTCAGGAAAAACCATTTTAATTTTACTATCCAAAGAGTCCACCATAATCTTCTTCCTCCATTCCACCTTTTTTAATATTAATCTCCAATTCTCCGATTTCATCATTATCAATTTTAATTATAAATTTCTGTAATCCTTTGTTTAAATTTGAATTTAACTGAATAATATACTGATCATTATCTTTTGAAACAGGTAACATCTCATTGTTACAAATAACTATTGGTAAACTAAGAGGCAATGGAGATATAGTTATTCTTAATTGAGTTTCTTTTGAAACATTAATTGAAGAATCTAAAGGAACAATTTCATATTCAACTAAAGTTTTGTCATCGTCCTCTAGGACTATATATGGAACCAATACTTCTTCAGGAGTAGCCCCACCATGAACCTCATGAGATGGAGTATTATACAAAGAAATGTGTTTTAAAGTTACAATATATTTCTCGTTTTCATGAGCCAAACTTTCTGTTTTCATAGACATGTAATCTTCATTAACCACATCATCTTTATTTTCCCAGCACAAATAACGCCCTTCATGTTTTGCATTTTTAAACTGTTTATATTTTTTAAACCCACCAAATTGTTTAGTGCATAAAAAACTAAATCCATGATCAGAAACAATAGTAATCTTAGGAGAATCAATTTTAACAATTTGTCGAGATATCTCTTTTATAGTTTCTATTTCATCTAATACTGATTTAGGATAATAATAGTTATTATTATGAATATATTCGTCTAATTTACTTATTTTAAAATCATGAGCCGGTTTATTAAATTCAGTTGCACTTGGTAAATTAACAGAGTTAAAAGTTTTAAATTTAACAGTTTTATTAAGTGGCTTACCATAATAATTTAAAGAATAAATTAATAATGGTAACCATTCAGCTCCCAATCCATCAACCCAAATAGTATAATTACTATCATCAGTTGAAGTAGGTGTTTTTGAAAATTTGAAATACCAATCATAAAATTTGCTTGGATGATTATTTTCAGATAATATATTATCCAATTTTTCAGATTTAAAATTTAAAACTTTAGATTTATTATATTCTCTAAAATATTCTAAAACCCAATATGGAATGTTTTCATCTAAAGTAAAATTCCAATCTAAATAATAATATAGTTCTGGAAAAATATTCTTTAAATCAGAAAGAATATTATCTAAACCATGGTTATTAATGATTTCTAATATTTTATTTTTCTCAACTGAGGTAGTAGTAGTCAAATATTTAAATTGTTGTTTATAATTTAAGTGCTCTATATTTTTAAATTGTTGATTATAATCATTTTCTGCAAAAGACAATTCATATTTATTTAGATTTTCCATTAACAATCTTCTTTCTTCGATATATTTTTCACAATATTCTAATTTGAAAATCTCTAAATAAATCTTTCTAGCAAGAGTATTATTGCCCAATTTTTCCATTAATCTGAAACAATGAGAAAGATAGGTATTATTAAACTTTTTAGAATGAATAACAAAATTTTTAATAAGCCATTGATTATATTGATTTGTAATATTCGATAGATAAATATTAAGACATTCTTCAACTCCAATTTTAGAAACATCACTAATATTAAAGTTATCCGAAATAATAGAATTAAAAGAAATATTTTTCTTATTTTTTTCACTTACATAAATTAATAAACTATCCCAAAAAAGTTTATCAGATTCATCATATGGAATATCAATATCAACACTATAGATTTTTGATAAATATTCACAAGGGGTTTTAATAACATCTTGTGAAAATGTTTGATCAGGAACACAATTATGATAATTTACTAATAGAGGTTTTACCAGTGAAATTATCTCATCAAAATCATCTTGTTTCCATAATTCAAACCATTCTTTGGCATTTGAAATTAATATTAAATCATTAGTTTTAATACTTTTATTGAATTCAAATGAAGGTTGATAAATTTTGATAGATTTATTTGGACTATTTAATTTCCAAATAGGCGCCCAATCATCCTGTCTATGGAATTTATCATAGAATAGATCTTCAAATCTATCCCATAATCCGACTAATGGAATATATATTCTAATTGACGCATTTTCTATTTCAGCTAGTGATGATAATATACTTTCAAATTTTTGATCATCTAAAAATCTGATGAATTCAGATAAAGGAACAACAACTGAATCTTTATTTAAGTTTTTAACATTTTTTATTATATCAGTTGGAGTGAGCCAACTCTCATCCTTTAAAAGAAAAGAACTTAATTCAATTAAATCAGATGTTTTTTTTAATAAAGTTATTACTTCCTTTAATTCTTCATGTGAATTTAAAAATATGAAACGTATCGGAAAACGATGAGCATTTACATCAAAATTTTCAAAATCATCTTTTATCATCTTTTTTAAATCATTTAGCTCTGAAAATTTATTAATCTCCACTGTTAATACTCTCCAAATAATTAACTATCAATTCTACAGTTATTTCTTTATTAGATTTCAATGCTTTAATTACAGCTTCTTTTACTAATTCTGCATCTGATTTTTCAATTGATTCAATTGAAATTCTACTCTTAATCTTAATCTCAACAGTGGTTTTAACATCATAGAATCTACTATTTCCCTCATAAGAAATAGTACCTGCATATGTTTTACCTTCTTCTAAATCAGATAAGGTAATTATTGCATTACCTTTAATTATTTCTTTAGAATAGATTTTATCATTAACATCTACAATAATATTACCAGTAACATCTTTATCAACATTAATAGAAACAATACTTCCATCAATGGAAACATCGAGATTTGGATTTTCACGTTCAGCTTCAAATTCTACCATAACTTCAGCATCACTAAATTTACCATCCCCATCATAGGAAATATTTCCTTTATAAGTTTTTCCACCTTCTAAACCCGAAAGATTAATAATAGCAATACCATTATGTATCTTAGCAAAATAACCTTTATCAACATCGACCAAAATTTTACCAGTGGCATTTTTATTTAATGAAACTTTAATAATATTACCTTCAATAGAAACACTCATTTTAGGGTCTTTTCGTTTAGCTTCAAATTCAACAGTAATATTCTCTTCTAAAAAATTTTCATTACCTTCATAAGAAATCATAACACTATACGTTTTACCCCCATCCAGGTTTGAAAGGTCAAAATTAGCAATACCATCCACTATTTTTTCAAAGAATTTCATACCCCTAACATGGACAATGATTTCACCTATTGCTTCCTTATCAAGAGAAACAGAGATGATATTATCTTCAATAGAAACTGAAAGATTAGGGTCACGTTTTTTATTTTTATTATTTATCCATTCTAGAACTTTAACCCTTATACTATCCTCCTTCCAATCATATGGTTCTTCAGGCATAGAGGGAATAAGATTTTGATTAATTTCATCCATATCTTTTGAAGATAAATCAATATCAATAGTTAATAAAAACTTATTAAATAAATCATCAGCGTTCTCTTCAAAACACCATTTTAAATCAGATCTATTGACTTTAACACGAGTATAACAATCTTGAATTAATGAATCTGGAAGATTATTATCTTTAGGTTTTAAAAAATCGAATAGCGCATCAATAGATGAAGATACAGCAGGATTTTTATCAACATGATTAGAATATTTAAATAACCACAAAGGGGCTCGGTTATTTTTAATCCATTCCCTAAGATTCCACCTTACTTTAGCTATTGATTGATTGTTTGAATCTAAACCTAAATCAAATATATCATTGATTAATTCACTTAATTTTTTCTCATTAACAGAACCAAATCTAATTGAAAGTTCCTTCTCTTTTTTACCATCAAATAAATAATCAAAAAGAGATACTATTAAATTTCTCATATTTGTTTTGTCAATTGAGTTTCCTTTAGAATCATACAATTTACCAACATATTCTCTTAAAACAAGACTTATTGCAGCAATATTGACTCTGCATTTATAAAATCCATAAGGCGCTTCTGTTAAGGGCTTTAATTCTCTACCTAAATTAAATTGACCCTTACTTCGGGAGTCTTTAAATACTTTATCCACATAATCTTTTAATATTTTAATAGGATGATTATCAGGGATATCTTCTTTAATTTCTAACTGATTATTTACTATGTAATTTCCATTATTATCAGATAGAATAGCCATAGTAGCTTTTTCAACAGCATTATTAAGATTAGAATCTAATTCTTTTATAGTATTAGAAATTTGATAGTTTTCAGCTTGTTTTTTGGATGAAACTTTAGTCCATATATTTTCATTTTCTAAAGTTCCAGAAATATTTTCTAAACCATATTTAAATATTGTTTTTGATAATTCCATGTTAATTTTATCAGTGAAATTACTTAAAGGCAATATACCTCCTTCATCATTTAAATACCAATTTACAGGTTTTCTTTTTATATCATTTATCCACTCATTAATAATTCCCTCGGAATATTTGTTATTTATCTCAACATCTTCTTTGTAATTATATTTTTCAGCAACTTTTGAACGAGCTTTATATTTTAGATATTTTGTATAATCTTTTTCACCTAAAACTGCTTTTGAAACAGCAATGAGAATATTATTTAATAAATTTTTATCAATTACGGATTTTATAACCCTCTTGATAGAATCATATTCTTCTTGAGTTTTACATATAAATAAAATAATATGAAGATATCCTGGATGTTTAAATATTCCATTTTCAATATCTGTAATAAATCGCTGTTCATTTATACTAGCATCAAGAATAATAACTTCCGTTTCGCGTATTACTTTTTCAGAAAATTCGTTTGTAATATTATGTCTTTTATAATATATTAAATCATTTAATTTAGTACTATTCCTTAATTTTATTATTTCAGCATTAACCTGATCCTCAGGCAATGAATTAGTTGTTATTTCAAACAAACCATCTGGAGTTTTATTAATAATGCCTTTTTCATCGATGTAATTCAAAACTGTATCAACTTTATTTTCATATATACTACCAATAAAAACATTCTTAATATTATCTTCAGAAGGAATTGATAATGCTCCTTTTTTAACATTGGCAATTTTATATAAGATATTTAAAAGAAGAATTACTTTAAAAATTACCAGATACTCTTCATCCAATTGTTCTAATGCATTGAAATGTAATTTATATTTCTCTACTGAACTAGTAATTTTTTCATCATCACTTTGGTCAAAGTCATCATAGAAAAAGTCCCATAAATAATCAGCTGTTAAAAAATAACGTTCATTAATTTCGAAAGTATCAATAAAACTTCTGAAACCATGATCTATATCATCATGTAAAAATTTAAAAATACTTCTTTTGGTTGAACCAATTTCATCAGCAATGAATGTGGCCAAATATGCAGTATAAGGGTGAATTGGATAAAGATTCTCTAAAGCTTTTTTAACTTTTACTCCGTCTTTAACACTTATTTTATCAATTAATGGAGATATAATGTCAACAAAACTATTTTTTACATCTTCCCACTCTTTTTCTTTATCAATACTCCGTTCCATGAGCTCATATGTTGCAACAGGTTCCATACCATATAATTTTAGTTCAAACCTGCCCATAACTTTATTAATCATTTCTTGATTTGTATTTACTTGCGTTGTACGTGTTCTATGAGAAACAATTAAAAGAGATAATCCTCTATTTTTAGCTTCAGATATATTTTGTATTTGTAATAATATGTCCTCAACATTTATCTTATTCAAAGCACCAGTAAATTCATCCCAAAATATCATTAAATAATCTATTTCATAATCTTCTCTTAATTTATTTCTAATACTAGCTAACCAGTCAACAATGTTTTCTTGAACAACAGGATTAAGACCTTTTTTGTTAATGAAAATCTCTTCGACTTCCATTAAAATATCAACATCTTCATTTTTTAACTTTAATATTATGTCCTCATTATCATAAAATTCTAAATTAGTACCTTCTACTTCTTCTGGTTTGAGTGGAACATCTCTCAATGTTTTAATCATGTGTTCAAAATCTGAAGCAACTGCAACACGCATATCATTTTTAATTAAAGCTTTTTTAACAGCTGTTTGAATAGTTAAAGCAAATCTTCTAGGACCATCAATTGTAGATGTGCCCTTTATTATAACTGGAAAAACTTTAGTTTTTTTTCTAAAATTTTTTAGTTTAGAAGTTAAGGAAAGATCATCTAAATTGTATTTTTCAAATTCATCATCACATAATAAATGTTTTATTACTAAAGCAGCATGTGTTTTACCAGTACCATAAGTTCCTTGCAACCAAACTGGATTTTTTTGATTTTCAGTATTTAATGAATCTATCACAGAAGACAATATATCTCTAAAAGTATTATTTGGAATAAATAGTTTCCAATATTGATCCATTTCTTCGTTTTCTAAATCAAAAACTGGGATAAATTCTTCACTTACATGTATAATCTCATTATATTTCAATTAGACCCCTTCTTTTTTAAGTTTTATAATATCATCACAGGTAATGTCTTTATTTAAAAATATATTATCTAAATCACCTACTAAATCAACTTTAACAATCTCATCAGGATATTGTTTTAGCCCTCTTAATATCCTTTCAAGTTGAGTCTGTGAAATTCCAAATAATTTATTAGGTCCACCTTCAAATTTTCCATCATACAATTCAGATACTATAAAATCTGTCCTTGTTTGATTTTCTTTAACTTTATACAATGAGTAAGCTACTAATAATATATCTATATCATTAACTCCACCAATTTTATTAATGAATTTGGTAGCTTTACCTTTTTTCTCAAGAATTCCTAAATTAAATGCATCATTTAAAGGGGTTTTATCAAACATATTTATCATAGCACTTGTAGGATTCTTAAGTGTTCCTTCACTTAAATCAGGAAATGAATCCATAGCAGTCTCTAATAATTCTTCTCTAGAGATTTTTATACCCCATTCAAATGTATCACAATACCAAGTTATTACTTTTGAGTTATAATATAAATTAATCCAAATTATTCCCCAAACAAAATAAGGGTCATCTTTATAAATATTTTTTAAGTTATTTCCTAATTCTGTTGTCTTTTTAGTTTTTGAATCAATCAATCCTGCTTCAGCTAACCAATTTTTTACTGCCGGTTTTTGTTTTGGACCTAAACTATTTTCTTTTAACCATGAATCTCCAAAATCAAGAAATTCCTCAAGCCATCCTTGTCTTAATCCAAAAGTTGAATACCTGTCTATACCACTAGTTCTTTTTTTCATGCTTTTTCCTCCAGAACCTGCATAAACTGATTTAGCACGATAACAACCATACTGAACGAATTTAATGCAGTTACCACAATGAGTACATAAATTTGAATCTATTTGCACATTAGGATAAGTTTTTATTGCACCTTCAACACACTCTACATCACAAATTCCACAATGAACACAAAAAGTAGATTTATTCAATACTTTTTTTAATCTACTTCGAAGTATTTTATCATTTTGAATATTACAAAATTCGATTATTTGCTTATTTTCTTTTGTTGTAATTAAAAATGAAGTATAATTTCCATCTATATTTAATTCTCCTTTTATTTTACCATTAGTTTCGTTATAACTCACATCCCCAAGTACTTTAATCCATTCTAGAAAGTTTTCAGAGGGGTTCGTAGATATCAATTCAAAAATCTCTGATTCAGAAAAATCAGTTGAAGAATCACAATTTATCCCTTTACCTCCTGCCCTTTTCTTCCAGTTCCCTTCAAATACAAATTTATCTAAATCTTTTTCATTAGATAAGCCTCTATTTTTTGCATATTCTTTTATTAATGGAACATATTCTGTTTTAAATTTATTACTGATCTGTGAATTTATACAATCAGACCAATCAGAAGAGAAAGGACACAGTTCACAACCTACACGAGTAAGGCCATACCTATATAAAGGATTCATAGGTAACTCCCTATAAAAATTATATAACACTACTTCCGAAAAATTCCAATATAATATGGGTCGAGCATTAATTATTGATGGATGTTTTACACCATCAGCTATTTGTTTATATTTGCTTCTTTTAGCACTTTCTTCAGCTCGGACACCTTCAAAAACAATAATTTTTGACTTAGGATCAACTAATTCATTAATTAATTTATTATATGGTGCAGTTTTAAGTGCCGGTGTACACCACCTATGGATTCTACTAGGCAATCCCATATCTTTAAATAATTCACTAGCAGATTTAACTGGTTTTGCAATATTGAATTTCAATCCAGGACATTTTTCTTTATAATATTTGATACTTTCATCAATAGTGCTATAAGTAAAATCATGTTCCAATGTAGTGTCACTGAAAATGATAGTTATCTCATCAGAATCAATTACTCTAGTAATTAAATCTAAAACAGATTGAGAATCTTTACCTCCACTAAAAGAAACAGAAAACGGATTTCCAGGATATTTATTTGAAATTTCATCTATAAAATCAAATACTTTATTTTCCAAAACAGATAACTGTTTGCTATTACGTCTAATAACTTCTTCAATATCAATTTCTTCAAGTTCCAAATTTTCATATCCTTCTTCAAATACTAATGTAGGTAACTTTAAAGCACCGCCTTTTTTAGCTGTTGCAACTAAATCGCCCTTATAGTAATATCTTCGTCCAATAGCCCATAATAATGGATTTTTAACTTTAGGGTAACTCCAATTTTTATCAAATCCCAATAAATCTAATTCTTCATAAAAAACAGGCCTTGGTGGGGTAATGCCTTCATCATCAATTAATAAAATACCATTTATTTCAGTATCCCAATCTACATTATACACGGACATTGTAATCACATTATTTTGAATTATTATATAAATGGAAAATTTAATATAAATGCCATTTTTATATAAATTCAATTGGATTAAATCATTAACAAATTAATAACTCTATATATAAATTATTTAAGATTTTCTTTAAATAAATAATTACCCTTAATAACAGGAATCCTGATAATAATAATCCTTATTTAATTATTGAAGTTAAATAAAAAATGGTTTCTATTTATTAAATAATCAATTTATACTATTATATTTTATATTTAAAATATATTAATGTATCTAAATTAATATTGGGCTCATTATAACATTGTTTTTGCAATTGAATTGACATATAAAGATTTAACTGATGGCGAACTAAATATTAATGCCTGGAGCATCACCCATAAGTATGGAACAGAGATTGAAATTCTGAACTATCATAACAGAGCAATATTAAAACTAATTTTATATAACTATTGTTATGATTGAAACTAGTAAAACAGAACAATGAAAAAACATGAATGATGAAAATAAATATTATTAATAAAAATAAATTTATTCTAAATTTCCAACTATATCCTCACCTTTCTCAGTCAGTCAGTAGAGTCTGCCTTTTCTAGCTTCAGGATTAATGCATTCAACAAGTTCATGTGCTTTCAATTCACTTAGAACTTTTAAAATGTGATTTGTTCTAATTCCTGAGTTTCTAGCTATTTGTGAAGGTATCAACACTTCACCATCTAGGGACTTCATTACTTTAGTCCTATACTGAGAGATATTCACATAGCTCATTTCTATTAATTGTTCATCTGACATTTCCATACTATCCTTTATGATGTTCTTACAAAATAAATTGTGTCATTGTCATAGCTACTTAACGCATCGTATGCTGATTGTGTCATGAATCTGAATTTTCCAAAGACTCCATAATCAACACCATGTATACTGGCCCTGATGATTTTGCAAGATACATCTGTATTCCACCGGAATGTTTCAAGGGAATTACACTGTATGAATCAAGACTTTCACTGTCCCAAGAACTCCCATTATACTCTTTAATGGCCATTACTGAGCTTGTTACAATAGCTACACGATAACCTGCACTAACGCCTGAAGGTAATGAGTTTGTTGTTCTTATTTCATCAACTGGTAGTTTCCATCCTGCTTCTTCATCACTTCCAATACCTGTGTCTCCTTTAATTCCTTGAGGACCTGTGTCTCCAGTATTTATTCCATCAGTTCTAGGCTGCCTTTCGTCCTCGCCCCAATAGCTACGTTTAGTATTATACTGCTCTACACGGTTATTCAATAATCTTGTTTTAATATAATCAGTAAGTCCCATATCATCATCCATATGTTTTAACATGATAATTTATTATATTATTTATTATTTATTTTATATAAATTATATAATAAATTTAATTATGATATGGAATTTATATCATATCTTATTCCACGACAATGAGTTGAAAATAATCATTATAGTGATGTGCTTTTGATAAATTCAGTTAAAATTTCCTCACAGAATTATGTGACCCAGTATAATAATCCAAGAAAAAATTAATATAACAATCCTAATTTAGTAATATATTATATTCTTGCATAAAATAACTTCATTACTCATTTTCGTTACTATTAAAATATAATTCGTTAAATTCTTCAAATTCAATATCTTTATTTTCGTTAATGCAATTTTGGACATATTCTTGACATTTAACTTTTGAAGGCAACTCCAAAATTAATTTATTTGCCCATTTACTAAATTCTTTATAATTCTCATCATGATAAAATGCATTACAATATAACAATCACAATACAATTCTCATGAAAATCATTTAAATTTAAAGCATTTTTCCTAAATTTATTCTTAACATAATTATTATAGCAGTCAATTATTTCTTCTAAATCCCAGTAAATATCTTCTGTTAATATCAATTTACAAATTAATGTCTCAATACTTAGATTATCCAGTACTGAATTTATATCATACTTTTCACAGGTCTGATTAAATTTTTCAGAAATTCCATTTTCATCATACAATTTATTGCACAAATAATAAAAGACAAGTGTTGCATCTTTAAAATTCTTTTTAATGCCCTTTTTCAAATTTTCTTCGATTTTATGCATCAATCCTTTAAATTCTAAAAAATCTTCTTTATTATAAGATTGGATTAATAATGTTAAAAAATAATGATAATAAATAAAAATATCTTCTGGTCTACCCCCTCTTTCATCAGTAATCCAGTATTGTGGATCTAATGGAAAATTTGCTAAATGAGGTATTTCTTCAACAAAATCAATCTCTTCAAATCCAGTTTCTTCACAGGAGAATATGAAATTTTTAAGAATATGATGAACTAACCTTGTAAGTCCAGTGAAAGTTAAAAAAAGATCTGATTCATTTCCTAAAGTTTCTTTATTCCCCATCATTGAAACTATATAATTAACTTTTTTAATCTTTTCTAAATTATGAACATAACTTGATCTAATCCTATAACAATTTTTTAAAACATGCTTTAAATCTGATTTTTTAAGTGGAGTTTTAGAATTAATTGCATCCTCTCTAAAAAAATCATCACTAACATAACTCATAGAAAAATCAATGAAACGTTTTGTTGCCTTTTGATGGTCATTTTTTAGTAAAACTTCTTTAAGATTATCATAATCTTCATCTGATATATTATAAATCTCAACCAAATTATTAAGTTCAGATTTAACATTATCATCATAATCTTCCCAATTTTCCTCAAATCATCAAATTTCTGGCATAAAGATTCTATAGAAAAAACCATTAAAGAAAAAGCAAGTTCAAGGTTATAATTTAAAGCATTTAATGCTTGAAAAAACAAATCAATACTATTTAAAATAGCTTTATATTTTTCTCTAGATAATTTTAATACTTTATTTATAAAGTTTTTATAATTTTCAAAATCATCAGAAGCTTTTTGTAAAGAAAAATACTCTGGAAGAATTTTAGAAGGAATTTGATTATCGTTGGGATTTTGAGGAATCTGTCTACATAACATCTCCACATTATTTTTATCATATTCAAAAATTGATTTAAACCAAAAAGATGTTAGTAATCTAAATTCATTGAAAGCTTCTGGATGAAAAAATTGTGAAGTACTATCCAAATCATGACCCCTCAATGTTAAAAGATAAGATGAAACCCCTTGATTTAAATTAACATTCTCTAATGTCCATAAATCCGTTTCAATTTTACCAAACATCATAATATTTGAATAAAAAATTTCTTTTCCATTAAATTCTTTTACAGAAATTGTTTCATTGAAAAATTTTCCAGATAATATTTGTAACATAATAAAACACCAAACTAATTAATCTTTCATTCCATTTTTAATCCAATTATTAAAATTACTAATTATAATATTCCCCATATAACAATCCCCATAATGTAAATAAATCATCATCTGTTTCTTTAGGAGTTGTATATATTGCATATATACAGTCGCCCCTAATCCCAATATCCCTAAGATTATCATTCTTTCTTAATATTTCAATTAATTCTGAAGTAAATGATTTCATTATTTTAGATATATTTTTATTATCTTCTTTTTTGAATAATGTTGATGAATCCCGAATATCTATGAAAATACTTGATATCCAAAAGTAATATGCATTATTAAAAGTTAAATCATTGGAGTTTGGCAATTTCCCATTATCAAGAATATCTAAATTACTTTTTAAAATTTTTTCAACTCTTTTTTTACCTGCTTTATAATCATATGTCAATCAATCACCCCATCTTCAACAAAACCATTAAAAGCATAATTACTACAAAACCTGTTGCAAATAATATTAATGCCCATTTTACAATAGAATACTTAGTTGTTGCAACTTTAGCTAATTGATAATTTTGTGCAATCAATTGTTCATCAAGGCCACAATTAGTCCCTTTAACTGCATCATAATATTCCTTTTCATTTTTAAAGTTATCATTAATTGATTTATAATAAATCAGATTATTTTCAACAACTTCAGTTCTATTAATTCTTGGATATAAACAACAAATTGAAAGCAACAAAGAAAGAGACAATAATACAATAGAAATAACATACAAAATTTTCACGATGTTAAAATTACTTAAAATAAGTATTTCATCAGTAACATTAAAAAGAATATTAAAGAAGATTCAAATTATGGCTATAAAAGCTATTGCTTTTGTATCAGCGAATTTTATCCATTCTTTATTAGCATTATAAATTTTCCATAAATTATCAATCATATCGACCCTCCACATTACGTAATCAATATATCTTCATACTCTCATAAGATTTGCTTGTTTAAATGTTTTAGAATTAACATTCAATTTTTTCATCCGAGATTCCTATTTTTTATGAGCTTAACTATACAATAAATATAACCTAAAACAATTTTATTATAACACTTCATTACTTTGGAACATGATGTGTTACTAAAATTCTCTTGAACCCTTGATGCAACATTCACCTAAATCCTAAAATAATCCATTAACTAGAGTTTGAAGCTTAAATAGGTTTGAAATCCCTTTTATAAAAATTTTCGTTTCTAACGATTACCCCCTCTTTCATATAACCCTCAGTTAAATTAAATAAAATAAAATCTATTTTAGGTCTTGCTTCACTTCCCATTTCTCATACATTCCGGGTTTCTGGATTAGATTCAATAGCTAAATTAATTTTCATTAAAATCACTCGTATAGTAATATGTTATTAATAAATTATGTTAGTCTCTTAATTTATAATTAATGTGAAGAATCATCTCAAGTTCACGAACATTAACAACTACCATTAACAAATCCTCACTTTATTTTCACCATATTTTTGCATTTTATGGAAATCATAATTTCGATATACACTAAGCAACTGTTTATTAAAATGTTATAACCAACTAGTAATTGGGACTTCATCCGCAAATTTAATTAAGCATCCCAATCAAAAAGATTATTGTAAAAAAGGTAAGTGAAACCATAAAAGTAACTGATATTTTAGTGATTATAATGATGATACCTACAATACCCACTCCTGATGAATTACTTGATAAAGGATTTAGCAGAGGGAAAAAGCAAGCAGATTTAATGAGAACACAGAAAATACCAAAGCATCTGAAAGGAAAAAGAATTGAAGAAAGAAGAGTTATAACTTCCTGTCAGGTAATCAAAGACAAATTAAAATCCATTTTAGATAGTGTTCCGGATATAGAAGACCTTCCCCCATTTTATCAGGATTACATTGACATTACTGTTGGTGTGGATGATATGAAACAGGCTCTTGGAGGGCTTAACTGGGCTTATGGTATTTTAACACAACTTGAAAAAGAATACGGAAGTAAAATCAGGAAAAATCCGTCAGAAAAGGCAACTACCCTTCAAAAACAGGCCTACGGTAGAATTGCATCTGTTGTAAACAAAATCAAAAAGGATTTGGATTTTCTGGATTTTGCAAAAGCTAACTTAAGAAACATGCCTACAATTGACTTTGATGCAACAACAATTGTAATTGCTGGATTTCCAAATGTGGGAAAATCCACACTTCTTAACCAGATATCTGGAGCAGACCCTCAAATAGCCAACTATCCTTTTACAACTAAAGGTATTCAAATAGGACATGTGGAAAGACATTGGAAAAGTATTCAAATTATTGACACCCCCGGACTTTTAGACAGACCGGTTTTAGAAATGAATGATATTGAATTAAATGCAATAGTTGCTTTGGAACATTTGGCGGATGCTATTCTATTTATTTTCGATGCATCTGAAACCTGCGGATTTGGTCTGGAAAGTCAGTACAATTTATTAAAACAGATTGAAAAAATATTTGACAACATTCCTGTAATCTACCTATTTAATAAAATGGATCTTATTGAAGACACCAACTATGTGGAACAGTATGTTGATGAATTAGATAACTCCATTTTCATATCAGCTATTGAAGGAGAAGGTATTGATAAAATAAATAAAGTTTTAGACTCTGTTAAAAAAATAGAAAGAAATGAAGAAGAGGAATATTAAAGATACCTTTATATATTAAAAGTCCATAATAACAATTAAATTTAATTAAACATAATGGAGTCACAAATATGGTAGAGAAAGATATAATCGAAACCAAAATTAGCGAAGGCAAAGAAAAGGCTGAAGAAAAAATTGACGAACACAAAGAAAAGGCTGAAGAAAAAATCAATTACCGCAAGGAAAAATTAAACGAAAAAAGGGAACAGACGAAAAATATGGCTGGAAAAATGACAGAAGATTTATCCAGAGGCTTTGATGATCTTCAAGAAGGTATTAAATCAATCCAAAAAATAATTGATCAGAAAATTGATGATTATAAAAAAGCAACCATCCACAGCTTAGACGTTGATTTAATAGAAACTGAAGAAAAATACTACTTGAAAGTAGATGTTCCAGGTATTGAAAAAGAAGAAATTGATATTGAAGCTGGAGACAAAGACATTTCAATTGTAGCTACTTTCAAACCATTTACTGGAGAAATTGAAGAAGAAGAAGATAAAACTGTTTTAATTTCAGATATAAAACAAGGAAAATGCAGCAAAAGCATCAGATTCAGCAACAATATTGAAATTGATAAAATCAGTGCAAAATTCAACAACGGAACAGTTTTAATAACTATTCCTAAATTAAAAACACCAAAAAATAAAATTAATGTAGAATAAATTTTCTACATATTTCTTTTTTTAAAAAAAATTAATATCTGACTTTTCCGATATGTCTTGTAGCACCAGGATCTTCACCATTAAAATGTGCCAAATAATAAACAAACCATTCTAAAGGAACTACAAATATTAATGGAGATAATAACAGATTGATATCTGCATAATCTTCCAAATTATAAACAATAGACTTCAATTCTAAATTTTTAGAAAATTCAATAGCTTTGTCAGTTATTTCATCTGATTCAAAACCTGAACGCAGGAAAATAATTGGAACATCTTTTTCTGCACGTTCTATTAAACCGTGCCTAAATTCCGCAGAGTAAACAGGACATGCATGTTTAATTGCTCCTTCCATAAGCATAGTCATAGCTAATTTAAATGAAAGGCCGAAGTTAGGTCCGCTGCCTAAACAGTAGAAGATATCTTCATCCTTAAACTCTTCAGCTAATTTTTTATTGTCTTCTTCTGTTGTTTTTAATAATTCTTCAATAATATCAGGAATATGTTTCAAATCATCTAACAGTTCATCTGCCTTGCCATAGTTGGATCCTTTAAATAAAATCTGATAAAGACAGGCTAACTGAGTTACATATGTTTTAGTTCCAAGAATTGCTGTTTCCCTTTCACATTGTGTTATAATTGGAGTTTTAGCTTCTTTTATCATTGAACTATCAGGTTCATTAGAAATTGAAACAGTGTGAATTCCATATTCATTAGCTCTTTTAAGAGATGCTAAAGTATCTGCAGTTTCACCGGATTGTGATGTGAAAATAGCTATTGAATTTTCTCCGTCAGTTAATTTTTTATTATAATAAAATTCATAGCCTGTAAATACTTCTACACTCATATCACAGGACATTCTCAATGCATCCCTAACACTATAACATGTAGAAATAGAACTGCCACAACCAATTAAATAAATTTTATCTGCTTTTGATACAGCTTCTGAAACACTATCCATTTTAGACATTTCGCTTGCAAATGTCCTTCTAAGTGAATCAGGTTGCTCCATCATTTCATCATACATTTTATAGTTCATTGCTTAAACTCCTTAAAATTAATATATAATACTTATACTATTGTTTATTAACATATAAAAATGTTTTTTAAAAATCGATACTTTAATTAAGTAAATATTATCAAACTTATAATTATGGAAATAAATTTATCTTCAGTTGGAATGGAAAAAGGAAGACAATATGAAACAGTAATAACTACACTAAGCCCTGAGGGCAAAAGAAATGCAGCGCCAATTGGAGTTATATGTACCGGCAAAGACAGTATAATATGCCGTATATTCAAAGGAAGCACCACTTTAGAAAACATTATTTCTCAAAAAGAATTTACTGTAAATATTACTGAAAATCCGGAACTTTTTACACTTTCCACAATTGATAATCTTCCAGAAACTTATTTTGATGAAAACAATTCCATTAAAAATATTGAAAGCTATTTCAAATGTGAAGTTACTGACTTGATAGAAGCTGTTAAAAGAAGCGATCCGATTAAAAGTGACTCAAAAGCCATTGTCATAAAAGCTAAAGTTACCTCACATGTAATCAATAAAAATATAAAAGCTATTAACCGTGCTATGGGGCTGCTTATAGAGACTTTAGTTAATTTTACAAGAATAGATATGGTTAATGAGAAACAGCAAGAATATTATCTCGGAAGATTTAGGGAAGCAAAAAGAGTAATAAATAAAGTTGGATCAAAAGAAGAGCAAAAAGCAATTCATGAAATAAAAAAAGAATTAATAAAAAAAGGGTATTCACCCTAATTTTTAATTACATCAATAAATTCAAAGTTTATGCAGTCAAATAAACCTTTATCAGATATTTTGATAGCTGGAATTACCAAAAGAGCCATAAATGACATGGTCATAAACGGAGAATCCAGTTTGCATCCGAAATCAGCAGCTGTTTTATGCAATTTCTCTAATTTTTCAGCTACTTCATGACTGTCTTCATTAGTCATCAATCCTGCAATAGGCAATGCTAAAGAATCTTCAAAATCACCGTCAACAATAGCAAAACCGCCTTCATTATCAATTAAACAGTTGACTGCATTTGCCATGTCCTCACTATTTGTTCCTACAACTACAATATTATGAGAATCATGAGCTACAGAAGAGGCTATTGCTCCTTTTTTAAGATTGAATCCTGTTATAAATCCGTTGGCTATTGAATTTTCACCATAACGCTCAACAACAGCTATTTTTAAAATATCCTCTTCCAAATCAGGTTGTACAAATCCGTTTTTAGTTTCTAATGTTGCACTTTCAGCTTCAGTTATTAATTCACCATTGAAACATCGGATTACATTAACATCTGCTGAAGGTTCATCACATGAGATTTCAAAATCTTCAGATTCTTTTTTGGAAACATCAAATGTATTTTTGAATTCCGTTTCTTCCACATCAAATAAAACATTTTCACCATCAAAAACACATTTACCTGCAACATATGTCTTTAAAATATTTAAATCATTCAGATTATCTACAATAACATAATCTGCCTGCATTCCTTTTACAATAGCACCAGTATTTAAATTATAATGTGTTGACGGATTAACTGTAACCATTTCAATAGCACTTATCGGACTGACTTCCAAATCAATGGCTTTTTTAATGGATTCATTTAAATGACCTTTAATTAAGTCAGTGGTGTGTTTGTCATCACTTACTATAAAATCAAAAATAGGAAGATGTATTCTTTTTTCCAGAACTTCATTGGGCATTTTTCCGAAACTTTCGTGATTTTTCCAGTAGTCTAACCTGTCGCTAAAATCAAAAAGAGCTTCCATATTTTTAGCAGAAGACCCCTCACGAACCATTATTTTCATACCTTTTTCTTTTTTTTCAATAGCTTCTGCAAAATTACTGCATTCATGATCAGTAGATATATGTTCAGCTATATATTTATCCAAATCTTTTCCTGAAAGCAGAGGCGCATGACCGTCTATAGGTTTTCCAAGTTCTTTTGCTTTTTCCAGTTTGGCCAAAACTTCCCCATCCCCATCTATCACACCTGGAAAATTCATCATTTCACCAAGTGCAACAGCTTCATCTTTTTTAAGAAGTTCTCCGATAGTTTCGCTGTCCAAAATAGCTCCTGATGTTTCAAAACAGGTTGCAGGAACACATGATGGAATTGAAAAATAAAAATTAAAAGGAACAGATTTTGAATTTTCAATCATGAAATCTATCCCGTCAGTACCTGCAACATTAGCTATTTCATGAGGATCACAAACAACTGAAGTAGTACCGAACCTTACAGCCAGTTTTGCAAACTGTGCAGGAGTAAGCATGGTACTTTCAATATGAATATGAGAATCAATAAATCCCGGAAGAATAATCCCTGAAATATCCAATTCACTGTCGTCATTAATGACAATTGGAACTATCTCTTTAAAAAATCCGTCTTCAACTGAAATACGTGCAGGATAAATTGAATCAGTTATAACGTCTAACATATATGCACTGAATTGCATCTAATCACTTTCATGTAGGGATTCATATAAAAGAGGTAAAAATGTACCAATATCTGTTACAATACTAACTACCTGAGCACTTCCCCTGTCAGATAATTTGGTAACAGTAGCAGGATTAATATCCACACAGATACTTTTAACTTTTGAAGGAAGTAAATTACCCATAGCTATTGAATGCAACATGGTAGCTATCATAATTACCATATCAACTTCCTGAGCCTGTTTACGCATTAATTTTTGTGACTCTGCAGTGTCAGTTATTACATCAGGCAGAGGACCGTCATCACGAATAGAACCTGCTAAAACATACGGAATGTCCTTTTTAATACATTCATACATGATTCCGCCAGTTAAGGTGCCATCTTCAACAGCCTGTTTAATTGATCCTGAACGGTTGATTTTATTAATGGCCCTCATATGATGAGTATGTCCATGAGCTATAATTTCTCCTGTTTCCACTTCAATACCCAGGGAAGTTCCAAAAATATTGCTTTCAATATCGTGAGTAGCCAGTGCATTACCTGCAAGAAGAGAATCAATATATCCTTCCCTGATTAAAGCAGCCAGATATTTGCCTGATCCTGTGTGTACAATAGCAGGACCTCCAACAATAGCTATTTTACCTCCTTTACTTTTGATTTCTTTAATTTCTTTTGCAATTCCCCTAATTAAATTCATCAAAGGTTTTTCAGAAGAAACATCACTGTTCATAAATTCAAAGGTTCCACTTTTTTCTCTGGACCTTTGAGGTGGTGTAACTTTTATTCCGTCACGACCAACAACAATCATATCTCCTGCCTTAATTTCCGCTATCGGTTTAACTGATGCACGAGAATTTTTTTCATCAACACAGATTAAACAATCCATCTCAATGTTTTCAACAACAATCCAATTACCTTTATAGAGAATGTGAGTTGTATGATTTGAAGTAGAATAAAAACCTTCCGGAGCAACTTTATCTTTTGAAGATGCAACTAATTCAACCTCTTTTAATTCAGATATTGATGCACCTAATACTGACAACTCATCTAAAATAGAATTTAAAAGGTCGATAGACTCTGCATAAACTGCCATCTTAACCTTACTAGTATCAGTTTTTCTTTTACCTACATCAAATTCTAAGAAATCAAAATCTCCACCTTTATCCATGATAATATCCAGAGCTTTTGGTAAAGTTAATGAATCAATAACATGACCAGAAAGTTCAATTGTTCTACTATTCATAATTTTTGCTCCTAATTATTAATTATTAATATTGTAATTTTACTTTAAGCTAATATTTAAATAATTCCATGTTAATTTTTTATAAGAAAAGTAATAATTAACTAAAAATTTTAAAAAATAATGAACAAAAAATAATAAAAGTTAAATTAAATTAAAAGTAAAAACAATTTATCACAATAATGATAAAAAATCATAAATTATTTTTGAAGCGGAAACTGCAGTAATATCTCCTAATCTATCACCAGCTGTTTCAACAACATCCATCCCGACAACATTTTTTAAAGATAAAGTTTGAAGCATAGCTTCTATATGACCATATGATATTCCGTTGGGAGTTGGATTGCCTACAGTCGGAGCAATAGACGGATCAAAAACATCCATATCAATAGACAAATAAATTGGAGTGTCAATAGTGCTCAAATAATATTCTATATTATCCAGATGATGAAATACATCATTATTTTTAAATGTTGTGATATTGGACTGGTTTTTAACAAAATCTTCCTCTTCCTTTGAAGCTGACCTGATGCCAATCTGAACCAATTCCTTAACGCCCATTTCATGAACCCTTTTCATGACACTGGCATGGGAATACAGCTCTCCAATAAAAGTATCTGCCAGATCCCTATGAGCATCCAAATGGACAACAGTCAGATCATCATATTTTTTAGTTAATGAATTAAGAACACCAATAGTCAAACTATGTTCTCCACCAATAGTCAGAGGTTTGATTTTTAAATCAGACAGTTCGTTAACAGTATCTTCAATTATGTCACATGTTTTTTTACAGTTTCCAAAAACAACATTTACGTCTCCGAAATCGTAAAAAATATTGTCCAATTGTGTATTAAAAATAGTATTATATTTTTCAAACCCATAGGAAGCTTCTCTAACTACTATAGGTCCAAAACGTGAACCAGGATGATAAGATGTTGTACTGTCAAACGGAACACCAATTATTCCCCAAGCACCCTCTTTAAGGTTGTTAAAATCAGTTTCTTCCTGGGAAAAAGCAAATTTCCATGGTTCATATGTGTTTAAAAGCATAATAAATCAAAAAAGAACTAAATAAAATTATTTAGTTCTCATAATTTTCATATTTCCTAAAGCTACGATGTAATCTACTTCAATACCTTCAGTGATTTGGTCTTTTAATTCTTCAGGCATAGGTAAATCTAAAGTGTCGTAGTTTTCCATATCCATTAACTGAACATTGTTACCTTGGATAGATAATACCTGACCAACCCTTTTATCGATAATTGGAATATCTACTTTGGTATCTACAGGTTTAACAATACTTCTTTTTTGGTTATCGAAAATACCTACAGCTTCTAATCTAGCTTTAGCAGCACCATGTTTACCTGGGGATGAAGTAGTTAAACTTGTGATTTTAGATGCTTCCCCACCTAATACGATATATTTACCAACTTTTAATGTTTTAATCTCTACAACTTTTGTTGACATTAATTTTCCTCCATAAATTAAAAAATAGATTTAAATAAGTAATCTATAATAAGAATTATTTTAGATTAATAATAATTCTATCCAACATTTTATATAAATTATTCGTTTTAACAAGTAGGACTTCAATAATAAATATTAAATAGAAATTACAAATTTAAAACAAAGTGATAAAAATGAAAATAGCTATTGTATCAGGAAAAGATGAGGGTCCAACAAGGTTAAATGCATTTGACAATGCACTAACTGCTGCTGGAATAGGAGACGTCAATTTAATTAAAGTATCAAGTATGCTTGGAAAAAACACTCAAGTTAAAGACCTGCCAAAACTCAAACCTGGAGCTATGGTTAATTGTGTACTTTCTTCAGTTACCTCAAGCAAGCCTGGAGATACAATAACTGCAGTTGTTGCAGTAGCTATTGGGGAAAAATTAGGCTGTGTAGTTGAAACAACTGGAACAAACAAGGACCCGCAGGATTTGATTGGTGAAGCTAACTTCATGGTAAACTACATGATGGAAAAACGTGAAGTGGAAATTAAAGATATTATAATTGAGTCCGCCAGTACAACTGTTGAAAATATAGCTTCAGTTGTAGCTTCAGTTGTTTATTTGAATGATGAAATAATTGAGGGATAAAATATGGATGCGAAAGATAAAAAAATAGCTACAGACCTTTGTTACGATATTATAAAAGAGGTAGGAAGAGCTATCAGACCATATGTCGGAAAACCTGAATCAGGAGAAAAAGTTAAAATGGGGGCTGACGGCACTCCAACATCATATATTGATGTTATAGCTGAAGATCAAGTAATTAACATTTTAAAAAATGCTCCTATACGCTCATACATCATTAGTGAAGAAATTGGAGAACTGAAAGTTGGATACGGAAAAAAAGAAAGTGTTGTTTTAACTCAGGAACTTAGAAGAACTGATTTAACTCCGGAACAAAAACCCAAATTCATATTCTTAATAGACCCTATTGACGGTACAAGCAATGCAATTAAGGAAATACCTGCATATGGAATTTCAATAGCTGTTGCAAATGTTCCTGATGGCAGATTAGCTACTTTAAATGATGTTGAATTAGGTTTTATCAGCAACTTCGGAAACGGCAATTTCTTTGAAGCTGAAAAAGGAAAAGGATGCTGGTTGAATAATGAAGAGGTGCACCCCTCAGATATTGTAAACATCAGTGATATGTCTCTTGGAGGATTTACTAAAAGCGGAACCAAAGCAGCTTCCAAATTAGTTGACAATGCAAGGCGCATGCGTGTTTTAGGTTCTGTTGTTTTGGAACTTTCATATGTAGCCAGCGGAAGATATGATGCATTTCTTGATTTGAGAGGCAGCAGAATAATAGATATTGCAGCTTCCAAATTGATTGTTGAAGAAGCCGGAGGAATCATCACCAACAAATACGGTGAAAAACTGGACAATAAATTAAGTATCTATGAAAGAACAATTGTTGTTGCAGCAAATAACAATATACTCCACAAACAGATAATCGATATCTTAAATGACAATGAAAGTGATGTTATCGGAGAAGTTGGGGTAGTAAGCCGTGTAGATGAATACCATGCAATATTATTCTCTGTAAAAATCATAGATTATCTTTTGAATAACGGTATTGATGTAGTCATTGAAAGGACACTGGCCAGAAAGCTTGAAAAACTTAAAAAAGACCCTAATTTGAAAAATATAATTAACACAACCATAAAAGAGCATCCTGAATTAAAGGACCAGTTGAAAAATTTAAACTTTAACATTGAATTTAAATTGCTCTCACAAAGTATACAAGACTTTAAAAGCGATATGGCAATTATTCTTGGTGGAGACGGAACCCTTTTAAGAACACAGACTAAAATGACTGAAGAAATACCAATATTTGGAATTAATATGGGTACAGTAGGATTTTTAACTGAAATTGAAGTTAATGAAACATTTGATTCACTTAAAAAAATATTAAAAGGAGAATATTACCTTGAAAAAAGAACAAAATTAGTTGTTTCCCATGAAAACCACCATTATTCTGCACTGAATGAAGTTGTTGTAATGACTGACGAACCTTCAAAAATGCTTCATTTCCAGGTTCAGGTAGACGGAGAAATCATTGAAGAATTCAGAGCTGACGGTCTTATCATATCAACTCCAAGCGGTTCTACAGCATATTCCATGTCTGCAGGAGGTCCGATTGTTGATCCGAATGTAGGAGGATTTATCATCATCCCAATTTGTCCGTATAAATTAGGTGTAAGGCCATTTATCGTGTCTGATGAAAGTGAAATTATTGTCAAATTACTTAAAAAAGGTAAAACCGCAGTATTTGTAATGGACGGCCAAATAAATGAGGAAGCAGAATATCAGGAAGAAATCAGATTCAAAAAATCAGACAAACACGTTTACTTCATAAGAAACTCAAATAAATGTTTCTATAAAAAAGTTAAAGACAAGTTAAATGAGGGAGGCATCAACAACTAATGAACAGCCTCGTAATTGACATGACTCACGGAGGAGTGAAAATAGCCGTCAGTCTTGCAAAAAAAGATGAAACAGTCTATGCCTATGACATTTACAACACTTTGAAAAGTGTTGATAAAAAAATGTTAGCGGTTTATAATGTTAAAATTATAGATTTGGACTATTTAAAAAACTTAAACGGAAATTTAAGAGTTATCTATCCTGTTCATTTACCTTTAACTAAAAGAGATATTGAAAAGTATAATCCCTCTTTAAATTATACTTTTTTAACCCATCACGAAATAATTAAAGAACTTCTGAAAAACTGGGGCAATGACATTCCCAAAATTGAAGTTACAGGAGTTAAAGGAAAAACCAGCTGCGTTTTTATGCTTAAAGAAATCTTAATTGATAAAAACCCACTAATTTTATCCAGCTTAGGTGCATTATTATATGAAAATGGAGTGAAAAAAACATTAAAACAAAATATATCAATTACTCCTGCAAATATTAAAGAAACAATTGACCTTGCATATAAAATAGCTAACCCTGTATGCGAAATAGCTGCAGGGAAATGCGATAGCCAAAATCTTAAAAAATATGGGTGTGCAATTTTTGAAAGTTCACTTGGAGCCAGCGGAATTGGAGATGTAGGGCTTTTGACAAACATAGTTGAAAATTATCCAATAGCTAAAAATAAAAGAACAGCCAGTGAAGCTAAAAGTCAGATATTCAATTGCAGCATCGTAGCTATCCAAAAAGAAACATTAGATGAATTCTACAAAAACATCGAACATAAAAAGATAAATACTTTTTCCCTAAATAACAATGCTGATGTAACTGTTAAAAATATAGAATATGATTTGGATAAAACACTGTTTGATATAAGTTATAACAATATAATAACTGCCAACGGTGAGGTAATCTCCGGAGAATTTAAGGTTGAAACATTTGCTCCAGGAAAACATCATGTAAAAAATGTTTTGGGAGTTATTGCAACTTGTTTATCATTAAACATTCCAAAAGAAAAAATAATCAAAGGACTGGCCAATTATAAAGGAATTAAAGGAAGAACCAATAAAAAAATCATTGAAAATTCAACAATAATAGAAGAAATCAATCCCGGAATCAATACAAAAGCTATTGAAGAGTCCATAAACATGATAAGAAATTTGGATGATTATTACATAGCCATTGGTGGAGATTACGGAATAACATGTGAAGAAATTGATGAATCTAAAGTCAGCACTTATCTGGACACTCTTGATTACAATATCATTTTAACCGGAGAAGTAGGTGAAGGAATTTTAAAAAAAATGAATAAACCGGTAAAATATTCAAAAAACTTCCAGGATGTTTATAAACAAGCTATACACAACAATAAAAACCTGCTTTTGATTTATCGCTCAGATTACAGAAAACTTAATAAAAGATAATCAAAAATGTAACATTAGTTTTACATAAAATTGAAACATTTAATAAATATTAGCTAAATATTATAATTTGTAATTTAATGATAGTTATATGTTAAAATTTATTATTAAATTAGAAATAATACTTTTAAATTGGAGATTATATTTTGAATGTTGGAACAAGAGGAAGTCAATTAGCACTTGCACAAACTAATCAAGTTTGTAAAGATTTAGCATCAATTACTAATGAAAATATTGATGTTAACATAATTAAAACAAAAGGCGACAAAATAACTAATTCTCAATTATATAACATGGATGCAAAAGGTCTTTTTACTAAAGAACTTGATAAAGCATTGCTTGAAGAAGAAATAGATTTTGCAGTACATAGTTTTAAAGATTTACCAACTGAATTAGATGAAGAACTTGAAATAGCAGCAGTTCCAAAACGTGTAGCTCCAAATGAAGTACTGATCTCTAATAAAAACTGGGATGAACTAGGCCCTAATTCCAAACTTGGAACTAGCAGCCTCAGAAGAGAAGCTTTTTGTAATTACCACAATAAATGCTTTGAACTCAAACCAATTAGAGGCAATATTGAAACCAGAATCAGCAAAGTTAACGGTAGCGATTTAGATGCAACACTTATGGCTCAGGCAGGACTAATAAGATTAAATCTTACACAACACATAAAAACAGTGTTTCCCCTAGATTATATCACACCTGCAGCAGGTCAGGGTGCATTAGCCATCATAACCCGAAAAGATTCTGATAAAAAAGAAATTATTTCTAAATTAAATGACTATCAATCCCGGCAAGAAGTATTTGCTGAAAAACAAGTGCTTGAAGAACTAGGTGTAGGTTGTCAATGGCCAATTGGTGCTATAGCCCAAATGAAGGACAAACAATTTTGTATATACTCAATCCTATTAACCAAAGAAGGAGAAGTTCTAAAAGAACATACTGAAAAAGGATCAATAAGAGATGCTGTCCAATTTGGTAAAAAAATAGGAAAAGTTTTTAAGGATTATGTTTAATTGGAGGAATAAAATTGAGAACAGTAAATGTAGGAGTTATTGGAGTAGGTGCAATGGGATACAACCATGCACGTGTATATTATAAATTAGAAGAAGCTAATTTAGTTGCTGTTAGTGATGTAAGTGAAAGAACTTTAAATAAAGTAGCTAAAAAATATGATGCAAAAGGTTTCACTGATTATGAAGATTTACTCAAAGATCCTGAAATAGAAGTAGTTAGCGTATGTGTTCCAACTACCTTCCACCATGATGTTGTAATGGAAGCTATTAAACATGGAAAACATGTATTAGTTGAAAAACCAATAGCTTTTACCCTAAAAGAAGCAGAAGATATGATTGCTGCTGCAAAAGAAGCTGGAGTTATTTTAGCAACAGGACATGTGGAAAGATTCAATCCGGCTGTTCAAAAAGCTAAAGAACTCATTGATAATGATGTTATTGGAGATATCGTATCTGCATCTGCAAAAAGAGTAGGACCATTCCCTCCAAGAATAAAAGATGTTGGAGTAACTATTGATTTAGCTATTCATGATTTGGATGTAATGAACTACTTATTTGATGAGGATGTTATTCAGGTTTACGGAACCATGAACAGTATCCTGGAAAAATGTGAATTTGAAGACCATGCTGAAATCATGATTAACTTCAAAAATGAATCTACAGGAATTCTGGAAGTAAACTGGTTAACTCCATACAAAAGGAGACAAATTGAAATTACAGGAACTGACGGAATCATTTCAGTAGACTATATCGAACAAAGCATTGACGTATACGGTAAATTCGCTCAGGATATTGATATTAAACATGAAGAACCATTAAAAGAAGAATTAAGGTCCTTTTTAAATGCAGTTGTTAATGGAACTGAACCTGAAATTACCGGTGAAGACGGTCTTAAAGCACTTAAAATGGTAATAGCTGCTACAAAATCCTCCAGAGAACATAAACCTATTAGCTTTGATGAAATTGAATAGGTGATTTTAATGAAACAAAAATTAATTAAAAAAGCTCAAGAGCTTAGACAACATGGTTTTACAACTGGTGAAATAGCTGATGAACTTAATGTAAGTATGGATACTGCCAGATGGTTAACTCTCCAAAAACCTGCTGAAGAAAAACCAGAAGCTCCTGTTGACTTTTTTATAAATTGGAAAAGTTTAGGTGGAAATTCAACCCGTTTAAGATATGTTTCCGGAGCTTTAAGTGATATGGCATTATCACATGGAGAAGCTGAAGTAATTCTTGGAATAGCTGTCAGCGGAATACCATTTGCAACTATGATGGCTGACTTTCTAGAAGACATGAGTGGAGTTGAAACTTCCCTTGCAGTATACCACCCTCACAAACACAGAAAAGAAAAAGACGACGGCGAAGGAGCTATAAGTACCAATTTCGGATCTGTTGAAGGTAAAAAAGTTGTAATTGTTGATGATGTTATAACCAGCGGTAAAACTGTAAAAGAAGTTATTCATGCAGTAAAAGACCATGGTGGAGAACCTATAGCTGTTACTGTATTAATCGACAAATCAGGACTTTCTGAAATTGAAGAAGTTCCTATCGAATCTTTAATTAAAGTAGGTAGATTATAAACCTACATTTTTACTATTTTTTATAAAAAAAGAAAAAGAATAGTCATAAAGACTAATCATAATTTTAAATTATTCTTCGTTTAATTTTCTGCGTTTGTATCCAACAAATATTAACAAAGCAACGATTATAATTAATATAATAGAAGCAATAATTGTATTCGGATTACTTTTCATTATATTTTTATCAATTTCATATGCTTTTACAGATTTGGAGTCATCACCTGCAGAACTTCCAGCACTTTTTGCATTTGATCCTGAAGAGGATTTTGTGCTACTTGCTGGAGATGGATTTCCGTCAAGGCTTGGACTGTCACTAGATGAAGTACTGCTATTTGTACGAACAGTTCCACCATATGAATTGGATCTTGAGTCTCCAGTGTCTGTATTTGAATTCAAGAAATTAATCAAAGCATCAAGTAAACTTACACCTAATTTGTTAGAATTTTTATCTGTACTACTAGTGCCGTTAGACGGATTTTTTGATCCTCCATCATCACCAGATAAATCAGGGACATCCACATAACCTGCATCACCGTCAGGTCTATCTGGAACATTTGGATTTTTATCATCACCATCGTCAGGAGTTACAATAACACTACTTCCGTCACCAGGTTTAGGAAGTAAAGGATTTCTATTAGGGAAATCAGGGAACCATGGTTTTATTTTTGAACCATCAACCTTATTTGTCAAATTGTTCACATTGGTAGGAGTCGTATAATTAAATTCAGAACCTCCGTCAACATGATTGTAAATTTCCGCATAATAATCAAATGCATTGACTACACGATTATTATAATATGAAGTATTATAAAATTTTCCTTTCGTATTGAATGCATCATAACTGGCTTTCGCATCTTTCCTAGTAGATATTAATAAATTATCAACAATAACCGAATTCTCAGCACTTATTAGAGAAATCGCATATTTTGCATCACTAGTAACTGTATTATTTTTAATTACAAATGTATGGTTACCTTTAGTTGATTGAGAATAACTTATACCGTAAATATTGTCATTGTCCTTAACTTCCGCAACACTATGAACTTCAATTGTATTATTAATAATAGTATCGTTAGAATCCTGAACTTCTATACCTGCAACAAGTGCCCAGCTATCATTACCTGCCAATCCTGTCACGTTAATCTTATTATGAGCAATATACAATTGTGTATCACCATAATAATTTTGTGAATAGATTCCTATGTTTGGCCCGTTAGATATTGAATACAAATCATTATTAGTTATATTTATCTTCTTAGAAGGTCCGGTAATTTGTATAGGGTATGCAGTACCGGCAGATAACATTCCGCCAGTAGTTAAAATAGCTATATTATTAGAATCTAATGTCAAACTATTTACACGCCATACATCAATACCATAAAGATAATTATTAAGACCTGGGAAAGTTAAGAAATCTTCCATATACAAAGTATTGTTTTTAACAAGACAATCATTTGAATCGGCAATAATTATACCGTCCAATGTAGGGAAAGGACTTCCTGGCCTTTTATTAACAATACTTGCAACAATATTTCCGATAAATGTTAAATTATTACTGTACTCAATACCTACACTTGCCACATAATTAGAATTTAAATCAGCTCCAACTGCTCCGAAATTAACATCCCTCAACGGAAGCTGAGTATAAATACTGTTATTTGCAATTAATGCATTAGGACAGTTACTTACTTTTAAAGCATAATTATAGGTATTTGCCTTATAATTATGGCCTTCAAAGTTGATTATACAGTTAATAACTTCCAAACCACTAATTGGAGCAATTCTTCTTCCAACTGCAGAAATGCCGTAACCTTCACTATCACGAGGAACAGTATAATTTATAACACAATCACGTATATGCGTATTATTGGCCAATGTAAGAATTGCCGCACCATCAGCATCTTTGAAATCAAAATCATTAACTAATGTGAAATTAGCTAAGGTAACATCTTTACCATTAATCAAAAATGCAACATTTTGCAAAGTAAAATTATTACCTAAAATAGTTACATTATTTGCTTCAATTTTTAAAAGACCTAAATTATCAAAGTTTTGAGTTAATACAAATTTGGTATTAGAATGCTCAACCCCCAAAGTACCGTCAACAAAATATTCATCAATGTTAAATATGGTCAAATTAACTGTATCAGAATCATTTTGATCATCAATGTCCGGATTATCAGGATCAACTGGAAAATCCGGAATATCTGGAATGTCAGGCACATCTGGAACTTCTGGTGCATCACCAACAATTATAATATTAGGCACAGTAGTATTTTCACCTAATGTTGATAAATCATTTGCAGAAACGCATCCCATAATCACGAAAAATAACATTAACAAAGATGTAATTATTATTTTTCGACTTAATTTAATCTTTTTCACCTCTTTTTAGTTTTAATAAAATCTTTTAAAACTAAAATAAGTCATTTTATAAGATTAAAAAAAAACTTATTTAAAGTTCAAACTAAAAGACAATTAAGTATATGTAAAAAATAGTTTATATATTTATCCTTAAAATAAAATCAAAAGAGATTAATTGAATAATCTCTTTTTTAAAATATTCGTATTGTGTTTCCTGTTTGGAAATTGTTCCAGCAGGAAGTTA
>UMAL01025987.1_pt1 | contig 115942 bp, 101 predicted proteins | sample 1963691 | NCBI WGS metagenome assembly UMAL01 (sample SAMEA4835914, study PRJEB28245) | human gut metagenome | biome: gut microbiome; material: fecal sample | place: Denmark | collected 2008
TCAAAGAAAGAATAGAGCGCAAAACCCGTATACGCCCAGGCCGTTACCAACACCTGGGCCGCGCTTGTCACATCCACCGGCTGGGTGACCCGAAACCCGGTATCTGATGTTTTGATTGCCTTGCCGGTGGCGGTGGAGATCACATATCCACTTTGCAGGGCTGCCCCCACATTGGTGATGCCATCTGCCGGGCGTAAGTTCTCCAGCGCGTTGGTCCAGGCGCGGCCATCCGCATCCACCACAAAAAACGGTTCCGCTGCATCCGCGCCCGGCTTTTGGTAGTCGCCCGCTTCCACCACGTTGCCGGTGGCATCCAGTGCATCGTACAGGTCCATCAGCTCCGCACCGCTGGCCCGGATATAACCCACCAGCTCTTTGAGCTGTGCTGCATCAAAGGTCGTGTACCATGCGTGGGTCATCAAAATCAGCCAGCCGCCATCCTGCACGGCTTTGTCTACCCACGCTTTTACATCCTTCAGCGTGTAGCTTTTGTTCTTTGGGAACACTTCCACGCGCTTCATGCGGCAGCTTTCATACGGGATCTGGTTGATGCCTTTTTCCACCGTAAGGCCCAGGTCAAAATGCTTTTTTACGGTGTTCAGGCAGTCCGCCTTATAGCGCCCATTCACATAGGCATAGCTGCGCACCCCGCGGATGCCCCAGCGGCGCATCTCTGCTTCAAACTGCTGCAGGGTGGCTTCCAGCGTTTCGGGGGTATCCTGCTCCATATCGGTTTCGGTCATCGTATGGCATGCCACCGTCACGCCGCTGCGCGCCATTTCCTGCAGCTGTTCCACCGTCATGCGGCCGGTTTTGCCCATAAGCCCTGCCGGGCAAGCCACGGTATAAGGCATACCAAGCTCCTGCACCAGCGGGAACAGCACGGTGTACGCTTCGCTGCGGCAGTCGTCATCCACAAACGATACAATGGCTTTCTTTTTGCTGCGGCCCGCGTTGGTCAGCATGTGGGGTGTGGTTTCGGTTTGGGTGGTGGTGCCGTCGGCCCAGTACAGGTCCATATCCTGCGCGGACGCCTTGGCCAGCACCTGCCCGGTACTGCCGCCCGCGGGGATCAGCTTATCGGCATACTGTTTCCACACACTTTCCGCCGGGTCGGTCTGCTGGCCGGGCACCGGGGCGTGGTTCAGCACCAGGTATGGGATGTTGCAGCTGATGCACTGCACGCCATCCCGCACGCCGCGCACCGTAACGCTGCCGCTGTTGGTTGCCTGCGCTGTGGCGGCGGGCGGCACCGCTACGGTGTCCCCTGCATCCGCCAGCACCGTTGTCCCCTCCGCCTGGGGGTCTGGGGTAAACGTGACATCCAGCGCAAGGCCATCCCACCCGGTGCCGCGCTGGAAATGCAGAACCTCCATGCCATAGCTGGCTTTGGTGCCAAGGCACAGCATACGCATGGGGCTGCCAAGAATTTTAGGGTAATATCCTTCCAGTTCAATTTCGTGGGTCATTCCATTCCTCCTTATGATCCATTTGAAACCTGATAAGTTACTTGCGTTTCAAATGAAAGCGGCCCTGCTGCCGCCGCTTTGTTGCTGTTTTCTCTGTCTTTGCCTGTTTTGCAGCCGATAGAGAACATTCCTTCTTGAAACTTATCAGGTTACTCACAGGATAGCATCCTTGCTGTAACTTGTCAAGTTATTTTTATTATCTTGTAAACCCGCAGGTTTTTTGCTATACTTTTTGGGAGGTGATCCGCATGACCATTGGGGAACGCATCCGCGAAGCACGCACCGCCAAAGGGCTGACACAGGAGCAGCTGGCCGAACAGGTGCATGTGACCAAACAAGCGGTTTATAAATACGAGACCGGCATTGTAACCAATATTCCGCTGGATAAGCTGGAAAGCATTGCCGCCTGCCTTGGCGTGGCGCCCGGCTACCTGGCCGGGTGGCAGGGCTCCCCTGCCGGGGCGGAACTGGACGCTTTGATTCAAGACGAACCCATTGCCGCCTACCAGAACCTGAAAGACCAACTGACCCAGGCCGATAAGGAAGATATTGCCCGCCTGATCCAACTACGCGCGGAACTGAACCGCAGCAAAACCTGAAAGTGAGGAGATTTTATGCTGGACTGCCTGCCCATCTACCATTGGTTCCACTGCGGCAACCCGTACTCCGGCGCACAGGGCGGCATGCGCTATCTGGTAGCCCCCGCCAAAAAAGCTGACCCCGCCGATGAAAGCGGCAAGCGGAAGATCGAATATCTGACCGCCACCATCTGGCCCGGCCCATGGAGCTTGGAACACACCGCCGATGAAAAGCAGGAGATGGCAGAGTTCCCCGGCAATCAGGAGGGGCTCGATGCCGCCGTTGCCTGGCTGCACGAACGGTACGAAGCCGAACCGGATAAATGGGCCAATATTCCCTCCATTCTGGACTGTGAACCGGATAAATAAGCAAATAAACAAACAGCGCCCGACAGGTACGCTTAAACCGTCGGGCGCTATTTTTCTATCAGGAATGAAATAATAAATAATAATGAATAAAGAATAATGTCGGTGCACCGCCGTGGGCACCACACGACTATTACTCTTTTTTATGCGAAGCCAATTAAAGGCAATACCGCATAATTCTAAGTGCCGATACGGCGAGCGAGGTGCGGCAGCTGCTAAGCCAAAAGCGCAGATAATACTGGATGCTGCAAAGGTGAGCGCCGCCAGTGGCGGAAACAGCGAACCGAAGCAGGGGCAGCGGTCGCAGAGTGCGAGGGGCTTTTGCCCCCGAAGCACAATGCGGGTACCGCAACCCGACATTATCGAGCATTTTGGCAACGCAGATGCCGTGCCGCAGCCGCCGGAGCGGTGCTTGAGCCGTTAGGCGGGAATTGTGCGGTATTGCCTAAAGTTTTTCGCCAGGCCTTTTTTCAAAAAGGCCGCGCTGGTTACTGGACATCCTTATAAATATCGGCCAGGTTCAGCAGAATCTCGGTTGCCTTATCCATAGCCTCTACCGTGATGCCTTCGCACGGGCCATGGTAGTTAAAGCCGCCGGTGCCAAGGTTCGGGCAGGGCAGGCCCATGTAAGACAGGGTCGCGCCGTCCGTGCCGCCGCGAATGGGCGTTTCCAGCGGCTCCAGGCCAGCCTTGCGGATGGCGGCGCGGGCATTTTCCACCAGATGGAAATGCGGCTTGATCTTTTCCAGCATGCTGAAATAGCTGTCCTTCAGCTCCAGCTCCACGGTGCCTTCGCCATACTTTTCGTTCAGCAGCTTGGCAATGTGGCGCATGGTCTCCTTGCGGGCGGCAAAGCTTTCGGCACTGTGGTCACGCACAATGTAGCCCAGCTTGGCGCCGGTCACATCGCCTTCCATGCTGCACAGGTGGTAGAAACCCTCGCGGTTCTCAGTGTATTCGGGGCGGTCGTAATACGGCAGGGCGTTGTGGAACTCAATGGCAATGTTCTGCGCATTCTTCATGGCGTTCTTTGCGCTGCCCGGATGGACCGAGAAGCCGTGTACCGTGACAAAAGCAGCGGCAGCGTTAAAGTTTTCATAGCTGATTTCGCCCGCTTCGTCGCCGTCCACCGTGTAGGCATAGGCTGCGCCAAAATGCTCCACATCAAACAGGTCAGCACCCTGGCCAACCTCCTCATCGGGGGTAAAGCCCACGCAGATCTTGCCGTGGGGGCGGTTTTCTTTCTGCAGGATCTCCAGCATGGTCATAATCTCGGCCACACCAGCTTTGTCGTCCGCACCCAGCAGGGTGGTGCCATCGGTGGTGATCAGGGTTTGGCCCTTGAGCTTTGCCAGGAATGGGAACTGCCTGGTGCTGAGAACTGCGCCGGTACCGGGCAGGACAACATCGCCGCCGTCATAATTTTCATGGATCTGGGGCTTCACATTCTCGCCCGGTGCATCGGGGGAAGTATCCATATGGGCAATAAATCCAAGGCCCTTGGCAGCTTCGTGGCCGGGGGTGGCGGGCAGCGTGGCGTAAACATAGCAGTGCTCATCCACATGGGCATCCGCAAGGCCAAGGTCCTGCAGCTCCTTGACCAGCATGCGGGCCAGGTCAAACTGGCGGGCGGTGGTGGGGTGGGTATCGCTTACGGGGTCCGAGGTGGTATACACCTTAACGTAATTCAGCAAACGTTCATAAGCGCGCATAAAATCTGATTCTCCTTTATTGTATAATGGTTGCACTGGGGGTATTGTACCACAAAAAACAGCATTTTCCAAGGTCAGGCCCTTTTCAATCTGTAACTTTTATGTTAGAATTGGTTGTATATAGGGGAAGTGTTGGCTTTATGGGCATTGGAAGATGCCCGACGCTGCTGCGCCTACCACCAAAAGTTCGTCCCCTGACAGGAGGAAACCATGGCAAATACCATTTTCAAAGATAAAACCTTGTTGATCACCGGCGGCACCGGCAGCTTTGGCCACACCGTGCTCAAGCATTTTTTGACGACTGATATCGGCGAGATCCGCATTTTCAGCCGTGACGAGAAAAAGCAGGACGACATGCGCCATGAGCTGCAGGCCAACTATCCTGACTATTACAATAAAGTCAAGTTCTACATCGGCGATGTGCGCAACATCCAGAGCCTGCGCGATGTGATGCCCGGCGTCAACTTTATCTTCCATGCCGCTGCGCTCAAGCAGGTTCCTTCCTGCGAGTTTTTCCCCATGGAGGCCGTGCGCACCAACATTGAAGGCACCGACAACATGCTGCATGCCGCCATTGAAGCAGGCGTGGAGCGCGTGGTCTGCCTTTCTACCGATAAAGCCGCTTACCCCATCAATGCCATGGGCATCTCCAAGGCCATGATGGAGCATGTTATCACTGCCAACGCGCGTGTCAGCGCACAGCGCGGCGGCCCGGTCATCTGCTGCACCCGTTACGGCAACGTGATGTGCAGCCGCGGCAGCGTGATTCCGCTGTTTGTGGAGCAGATCAAGGCCGGCAACCCCATTACCATCACCGATCCCAACATGACCCGCTTTTTGATGAACCTGGATGAGGCCGTTGACCTTGTCATGTTTGCCTTTGAGCACGCCAATCCGGGCGATCTGTTCATCCAGAAATCCGATGCTTCCACCATTGGCGATCTGGCCAAAGCCGTGCAGCAGCTGTTTGGCGACACCGGCACCCGCGTGATCGGCACCCGCCACGGCGAAAAGCTGTACGAGACCCTGATGACCAAGGAAGAGCGGATGCGCAGCGAGGATATGGGCAACTATTACCGCGTTGCCGCCGACAACCGCGACTTGAACTATGACAAGTACTTCATCAAGGGCCAGGTTCACACCCAGGCCGATGAAGATTATACCAGCCACAACACCCGCCGCCTGGATGTGGAGGGCACCATCAAAAAGATCATGACCACCGAGTACATCCAGGAAGCACTGAAAGAGGCAGGCAAGGCATGAACATTCTTGTCACCGGGGCAAAGGGGTTTGTCGGGCGCAATCTGTGTGAAAACCTGAAAAATATCCGCGATGGCAAAAACCGCACCCGCCCGGCCCTGAACATTACTGATATTTTTGAGTATGACCTGGACACGGCTCCGGCGCTGCTGGATGAATACTGCGCCAAGGCAGACTTTGTATTCAACCTGGCCGGGGTCAACCGCCCCAAAGTGGAAAGCGAGTTCATGGCGGGCAATTTCGGCTTTGCCTCCACCCTGCTGGATACACTGAAAGCCCACGGCAACACCTGCCCGGTGATGCTGTCCAGCTCCATTCAGGCCACGCTGATCGGCCGCTATGGCAAAAGCGATTACGGCAAAAGCAAACTGGCCGGAGAAGAACTGTTCTTTGAATACAGCAAAACCACCGGCGCCCCGGTGCTGGTTTACCGCTTTCCCAACCTGTTTGGCAAATGGTGCCGCCCCAACTACAACAGCGCCGTGGCTACTTTCTGCCACAACATTGCCAACGGCCTGCCCATCACCGTCAATGACCGCGCAACTGAGCTGGAACTGCTGTACATTGACGATCTGGTAGAAGAGATGCTGGATGCGCTGGAAGCTGCGCCCCACCGCTGCAATTATGACGGCCTTACCCCGGTGCCTGCCGTGGATGGCCGTTACTGCTTTGCTCCCGTCACCCACAAAGTGACCCTTGGGGAGATTGTGGATCTGTTGGAACAGTTCCACGCCCAGCCCGCCACGCTGGTGGTGCCGGAGATCCCGGCGGGCAGCTTTGCCAAAAAGCTGTATTCCACCTATCTTTCCTACCTGCCCAAAGAGCGGATTGCCTTCCCCTTAAAAGTCAACGCAGACGAGCGCGGCAGCTTTACCGAGCTGCTGAAAACCGAAAACTGCGGCCAGTTCAGCGTGAACATTTCCAAGCCCGGCATTACCAAGGGCCAGCACTGGCACAACACCAAGTGGGAATTTTTTATTGTGGTTTCCGGCCACGGGCTGATCCAGGAGCGCAAAGTTGGCTGTGACGAAGTGATGGAGTTTGAGGTGTGGGGCGATAAGCCCACCGCCGTGCAGATGCTGCCCGGCTGCACCCACAGCATCATCAACTTAAGCGATACTGAAAACCTTGTGACCCTGATGTGGGCCAACGAACCGTTTGACCCCGCCAAGCCGGACACGTTCTTTTTGAAAGTGTAACATTTTAAACGTATATACTCAGGTAGGAGTTAGGAGTTTTGAAACCTGGGCAAGGTAAATGTCTCAGAACATTCAAAGCCGTTCCCTGCGAAACTCTTTATCGTTTGCGGAAGACAATAAAACCAGCAGTCGTTCTTCAACGCCTAACTCCTCACTCCTACCTCCTAACTGTATCGGGTGTTTTACAATGAACAAGCTCAAACTTATGACCATTATCGGCACGCGGCCGGAGATCATTCGGCTGTCGGCTGTGATTAAAAAGTGTGATGTGTATTTTGACCAGATTCTAGTCCACACCGGCCAGAACTATGATTATAACCTGAATCAGGTATTCTTTGAGGACCTGGGCCTGCGTGCGCCGGATTTCTATCTGGATGCCGTCGGCAAGGACCTGGGTGAAACCATCGGCAACATTATTGCCAAGTCCTACTCCCTGATGGTGGAACAGAAGCCCGATGCCCTGCTGATTCTGGGCGATACCAACAGCTGCCTTTCCGCCATTGCGGCCAAGCGGCTGCACATTCCCATCTTCCACATGGAAGCCGGCAACCGCTGCTTTGACGAGTGCCTGCCTGAGGAAACCAACCGCCGCATTGTGGACCACATTTCCGATGTGAACATGTGCTATTCCGAGCATGCCCGCCGTTACCTGAATGCCGAAGGCACCGCCAAGGAGCGCACCTTTGTGACCGGTTCCCCCATGGCGGAAGTGCTGCACGCCAACCTGGCCAAGATCGAAGCCAGCGATGTGCTGGAGCGCCTGGGGCTGGAGCCGCACAAATACATGCTGCTTTCCGCCCACCGCGAGGAGAACATTGATACCGAAAAGAACTTTATCGACCTGTTCACCTCCATCAATCACCTGGCCCAGACCTATGATATGCCCATTCTGTATTCCTGCCATCCGCGCAGCAAAAAGCGGCTGGACGCCATGGGCTTCCAGCTGGACGAGCGCGTAAAGCTGCATGAGCCCCTGGGCTTCCATGATTACAACCATCTGCAGATGAACGCGTTTGCCGTGGTCAGCGATTCCGGCACCCTGCCGGAGGAATCCAGCTTCTTTACCAGCGTGGGACATCCGTTCCCGGCTGTCTGCATCCGTACCTCCACCGAGCGACCTGAAGCACTGGACAAAGGCTGCTTTGTGCTGGCCGGCATCAGCGAGGGCGGCGTGGAACAGGCGGTTGCCACCGCCGTTGCCATGAACGCCAACGGCGACAACGGCATCCCCGTTCCCTACTACACTGAAGACGTTTCCACCAAGGTCGTCAAGATCATCCAGAGCTACACCGGGGTGGTTAATAAGATGGTGTGGAGAAAAAACTGAGTTTTTTTAGTTAGGAGGTAGGAGTGAGGAGTTAGGGCAATACCGCATAATTCTAAGTGCCGATACGGCGAGCGAGGTGCGGCAGATGCTAAGCCAAAAGCGCAGATAATACTGGATGTCTTATCGAGCATTTTGGCAACGCAGATGCCGTGCCGCAGCTGCCGAAGCGGTGCTTAAGCCGCAAGGCGGGAATTGTGCGGTGTTGCCTTAGGAGTTTTTTGAGGCTGCGACAAGCTGAATGCTTTGGAACGGTCAAGATCGTTCCCTACAGAGCATTTTATAGATTGCAAAAGCCCTCAAGTCTAACAGCCGTTCTTCAACTCCTACTTCCTAACTCCTAACTTTCGAAAGGTGTGTGCCCTTTGCCCTCTCAAAAAAAGATTCTTGTTGTTACGCAGCATTTCTGGCCGGAAAATTTCCGCATCAATGATATTGTGGAAGGTTTTTTGCAGGATGGCATTGCGGTGGATGTGCTTTGCGGGCTGCCCAATTACCCAAAAGGCGAATGGTTCCCCGGTTACAGCGCCGCCGGCCCTTTTGAAGAAGAATGGCACGGTGCCCGCCTGTACCGCTGCAAAGAGGTTCCGCGCAGGGGCAACACCTCGGTCAACATTTTTTTGAACTATGTCAGCTGGCCGTGGTACGCCGCCCATGCGCTGCACCGCCTGCCGGGCGGGTACGATGCGGTGTTCTGCTTTAACACCAGCCCGGTACTGATGTGCTGGCCCGCCATCCGCTATGCCAAAAAGCACCACATTCCCTTTACCAACTATGTGCTGGATATCTGGCCCGAAAACCTGTACAGCGTGCTGAATGTGAAGAACAAAGCCCTGCGCGCGATTGCCCAGGGTGTGAGCGACGCTTTATATAAGAAGGCCGACCGACTGATTGCCATGAGTGAGCCGCTGCAGCAGCGGCTGTGCCAGCGCACCGGTATGCCGCCGCAAAAAATTGCTGTGATCCCGCAGTACTGCGAGGATTTTTACGCCGTTCCTCAGCCGGATGCCGCTTTGCAGGCGCAGTTCGGCGGGCGGTTCAACTTGGTGTTTACCGGCACTTTTACCCCCGCCCAAAGCCTGGAGACCGTCATCACGGCGGTGCAGGATGCGCGCAGCCGCGGGGCGGATATGTTGCACCTGTTGCTGGTGGGCGATGGCATGAGCCGCGCCGCGCTGGAAGCCAAAGTGAAAGAGCTGCACGCCGAGGACGCCGTTACGTTTTACGGCAGTGTTCCGGCAACGGATATCCCCAAGTTCACCGCGCTGGCCGATGCTTTGATCGTCTGCCTGTCGGATTCGCCGGACTTGGGGCTGACCGTACCGGCCAAGGTTGCCAGTTATATGGCCGCCGGCAAGCCGGTCCTGGCCAGCATGGACGGCGCCGGCAATGCGGCGGTTGCCGCGGCGGGCGGGTTAAGCTCCCCTGCCTGTGATGCCGCTGCCCTGGCAGACAACCTGCTGGCACTGACCCGCATGGACGCCGCCCAGCGCGCCGCCATGGGCCAGAGCGCCAAAGAATATTATCTTGCGCATTACCGCCGCAGCGAGCTGCTGCGCAAACTGGAACATTTTATTTTGGAAGGCCGCGTTTGATGCCAAACCGGCCGTTTCCCTGATGTGAGGTGCCCTTTTGAATCACCCAGCCAAAATTCTTGTTATCATTCCCTGTTATAATGAGGAAGCCAACATCGTCAGCACCGTGGAACGCCTGCGTGCCACCTGCCCGCAGGTTGACTTTTTGATCATCAACGATTGTTCCACCGACCGCTCGGCTGAATTGCTGGCGGAACATGGCTACCCGTTTTTGGATCTGCCTGTCAACCTTGGCATTGGCGGCGGCGTGCAGTGCGGTTATCGTTATGCCCGCGCCAATGGTTATGATGTTGCTGTGCAGATGGACGGTGACGGCCAGCACGACCCCGCTTATCTGATGCAGGTCGTTCAGCCGGTATTGGACGGCAAGCTGGATATGTGCATCGGCAGCCGCTTTATCAAGTGCGAAGGCTTCCAGACAAGCTTTATGCGCCGGGTCGGCATCCGCTTTTTAAGCTGGCTCATCCATATTCTCTGTGGTCAGCGCATTCTGGATGTCACCAGTGGTTTCCGTGCCACCGGTCCCCAGCTAACCGCCTATTTTGCGGAGCATTATGCTTCGGATTATCCGGAGCCGGAAGCCATTCTGGCTGCCACGCTGGCCGGGTTCCGCGTAGGCGAAGCCCCGGTCGTCATGAAAGAACGTCAGGGCGGCGTTTCCAGCATTCGCAGTTTTAAAAGCGCGTATTACATGATCAAGGTTTCCCTGTCTTTGATCATTGACCGCCTTTCTATCAAGAAAATTCACCAGCCGAAAAGCAAATAAGGAGGCACAACGCCCATGACGGCACATTTCCAGTTTTTTATGATTTTGGGTGCGGCCATCCTGCTGCTGATTATTTTTGCGCTGCTGAAAAAGGGCCAAATGAGCGTAAAATACAGCCTTCTCTGGCTGGCACTGGCCGTGGTTCTTGTCATCTTTGCGGTATTCCCCTATGTTGTTTACGTCCTGCGTGATCTGCTGGATGTACAAATGCCGGTCAACCTGGTATTTATGCTCATGTTCTGCTTTGTGCTGCTGGTGCTGCTCAGTTTAAGCATCGGCGTCAGCCAGCTTGCGGATAAGTGCAAGCGCCTTACCCAGGAAAACGCTATCCTGGAAAAGCGCGTGCGGGATTTGGAGAAAAAACTCAGCGGCAAATAATCCCGCCAAAGGAGTTTGAGGATGGAACTGACAACACTGCTATTTCTTGGCTTTTTTGCGGCAGTGGCGCTTTTGAACTATACCCTGCCCCGTGTTCTGCGCCCTTACTGTCTGCTGGCTGCCAGCTACCTGTTTTACTGTTGGGGGGCCAACGACCGCCTGCTGGTACCGGTTTTGGTTGCGGCAACACTGGTCACATGGGGCTGCGGGCTGGTGATCGGCAAATGCCGGATAGGTCCCGTGCGGGTGATTTTCCTGCTTTTGGCGGTGTTCACCTGTGTGGGGCTTTTGTTCTATTACAAATACTGGAACCTGTTGGCGGCAGATATCCTGAGCGGCACGGTATTGCAGCCCCGCACGGATATGGTTACCCCGCTGGGCCTGGGCTACTTTACCCTTGCTGCGCTCAGCTACACCATTGATGTATACAAGCGCCGCTGCAAGGTTGAGCTGAACCCGCTGCATTATGCGCTGTTCGTTAGCTTTTTTCCCACCATGACCACCGGCCCAATTGAGCGCTACCCCCATTTTCGGCCACAGATCCACAAATCCCGCCGGTTCAGCTACACCCGGTGTGCAGGCGGTGCGTTCCGCATGCTGTGGGGCTACGCCAAAAAGATGGTCCTGGCGGACAACATGAACCTGTACATCAAGATGGTGTACGATACCCCCGCTGAGATGAATGGCCCCAACCTGGTGGCCGCCACCCTGCTGTTCAGCCTGCGGCTTTACCTGGATTTTTCCGGCTGTTGCGATATCGCCATCGGTGCTGCCCGCATTTTGGGGTATGACCTGCTGGAAAACTTTCACAGCCCGTTCGAGGCTACCAGCTTTGCCGGGTTGTGGCAGCGCTGGCACATGAGCCTGACTGGCTGGCTGCGGGATTATATCTACATTCCTCTTGGCGGCAGCCGCTGCAATGTGGTGCGCCATATGCTGAACACGCTGATCGTGTTTGCCGTCAGCGGCCTATGGCACGGGGCTGACCTGCGCTATCTGGAATGGGGCATTGCCTGCGGCGTGATTTCAGTCATTGCCCAGCTGAGCAAAGCTCCTCGCAAAGTGCTGTGGCGCTATAACCCGCTGTACCGCGAGCCTGCCGTGCAGACATTCCTCCAGCGCTGCATTACCTACCTGCTGTTCAGTTTTACAATGGTATTTTTTGCTTCCGCCATTTACAACGCTGTCCCCGGCGAGGTATTCGCCGGAATACTGCAGGGCTGGCAGGGTGGCTTTGCAGCTGGATGGGAAAGCGTTACTAATCTGGTCACCAGCAGCGGCATTGACGGCCGCCTGCCGGTGGTGTTGACCTGCGGTACCGCCATTGTGCTGGCCATGGAGCACAACGGCAACAATGTTGCCCGCTGGATCCGCAAGCAGTGCTTTGTGCTGCGTTGGACGGTCTATTATGCCGCTGCGGTATCCATCTTGTTCTTTGCCGCGTTCGGGCAGTCGGCGTTCATTTACCAGCAATTTTAACGGGGGAGGGAGATCAATTATGCCAACACAGACCCCTGCTTCCGCCCCGCGCGGCACCCAAAAGGTCAGCCGCAGTGCTGTTGCCGCCCCGGCCCGCAAGCCCACCACAAAGCAAAAAAAATCCGCTCCCTCACCGCGCAGACGCCCCAAAAAGCCAAATATCTTCGTTCGCTTTTTGCATGGTTTGATCCGCCGGTTATACTTTGGCAGCAAAACGTTGTTCAAGTTTGCCCTGTTCATTCCCATTCTGGTTTTCATGGTCTGGTTCAGCTATACGGTAGACCGCAGTGGCCTGTTCCAGGGTGAGCTTGCCCCCCGCCGCATTGTGGACTTGATGCTGCAGGGCTATGATGTGAGCAACTTTGAGCAGATGAACGAAATTGAGCGCGAGGTTGTCCAGCTGTTTGCACAGGATGTTCCGGACACCCCGGAAGTGATCGGCGTTGGCTCCAGCCGCGTATTACAGTTCACACGGGAACTTGTCGGAACCGACAGTTTTTTCAACATGGGCGTTACCGGCGCGGATGTGCGCGATAACATGACCAGCTATTATAAGATGGTCTGTTACGGCAAAGCGCCCAAGGTGCTGATTTGGAGCGTGGATCCCTGGGTGCTGTATGGGGACGAAGCCGCCTTTGACAAGCGCGCCGATGTGGAGCTGTACAACGAATTTTTGACTAAGGTTCTCGGTGTTGAAACCGACTATGAGGAAGAGGACCGCGTGGCGCTGTGGAAAGCGCTGGTGGAACCGGCTTATTTTCAGGGCAACGTAGACTATTACTTAAAGAACCGCGGCCAGAGCGTTGTGACGGATGACGATGGCAACCCCATTGACTTTAACCCGGTGGACGGCGACCCTTACGAGCAGCCCACCACCATCAAGCGCTCTGACGGCAGTGTGCTGTATGACCCCGAATTCCGGGATGCCAACCCCGACCAGGTGCGCGCCCTTGCCGCCGAAGCCTGCCCCACGTTCAACAGCGTACATATGGAAGGGTTCGACTCGCTTTCCCCCAAGCAGGAAGAAGCGTTTGACAAGTTTATCCAGTATGCACGAAACCAGGGCACCACGGTGATTTTGGCCCTCTCCCCCTGGCACCCGTACCTGTATGACTTTCTGCTGACGGAAACCGACCAGCACCAGGGCTTTTTTGAAACCGAAAACTGGATCCGCCAGTATGCGCATGACCACAATATTCCGCTGTACGGCAGTTATGACCCCACCTGCATTAAGGGGTTGGATGAGACCGACTTTTTCGATGGCCTGCACTGCAAGGGCTGCGGCATTGCCAAGTTCTTCCCCGGTGTGCCGCAGGTGTTGCAGGATGTTGAAAACAACACCCTGCCCGACCCCCTCAGCGTGACCCCGCGCACCACCCTGCCGGTGGATGGTGAGGAGAATGTTGAAAGCGTCGGGTAAGCGCTTTGCTTCTTTGGGCAGGTTGTTCCCTGCCTGATTTTCGCCTTTTGCTTACGACTTATGGCAACACCGCACAATTCCCGCCTGACGGCTTAAGCACCGCTCCGGCGGCTGCGGCACGGCATCTGCGTTGCCAAAATGCTCGATAATACACAAAGTATTATCTGCGCTTTTGGCTTAGCAGCTGCCGTGCCTCGCTCGCCGTATCGGCACTTAGAATTGTGCGGTATTGCCTTATAAAACCAGCCGCCTGCTTTGTGCATTTGCACGGCAGGCGGCTGGTTTTTACGTTCGTTTATTATTAAGGGCAACACCGCAATATACCCAAATTGCGGGGCCGCTTTTTTCAAAATTCTGCCTGCATTGTTTGGCTGGCGGTTCCGCGCAGCTGCATTATTTTTCCCATGGGCTGCGGATAATTTCGCCGCTGTCCACTTTCATGCAGCGCTCCACGGTTGCCCCGGCTTTGATGGTTGCACGGGGGGCTGCATGCACACCGTCTTCCAGCACGGCGTTATGGTCCACAATGGCACCGGCATTGATGATGCACCCTGCCCCCACTTTGGTTCCTGCGCCCACAAAGGCAAATGGCAGCACCACGGTCCCTGCCCCCAGGGCTGCGCTGCTGCATACTTCTGCTGCCGGGTGTTCAAACACCGGTGTCTGGTAGCCCGCAGCCACCAGCTTTTGCAGCCATTGCAGCCGCAGCTCATTGTTGCCAAGGCCCACAAAAGCCGCGGTACAGCGTTCCCTGATGGTGGGATCCAGGTAATCTGCCAGTTTGCCCGCAGCGTCCGGTGCCTGGTCATCCAGGTACAAAATACGGGAATAACCGCCGGCTTCCGCCAGCATTTCTCCCAGCTGTGTGCCAAAGCCCCCCTTGCCAAGCACAAGGGCTGTGTGGAACAATTTCATTGCGATACCCCTTTCCCATCCTGCCTTATGGCAGTATTTTCTGGTATGGTTATTATAGCACAAAAATCCTTATCAAAAAAGTCATACTTCACCCCGTTTTTCTCCATCAACTTTGACAAAAAGCCCTATCTTATTTTAAACACAATAGGAAGTGCGCCAAAAAAAGTTTTGGCTCTTGCTTTTTTGCGCTGCACGCTTTACACTTTAATTACAGAGATTTTCCGTACGGGTGTTTTGTGTGTTATTCTGTACACAGCCCGCCGGGGGATCCAGCCATACATTAAAGGATGGAGGGCGACTTTGTGCATTACACGAATCTTTTCGGACCATTCCCGGTCGGTTTGCGCAGCTGTGTTCTTCATGCGGTGTATTATAAGCATAATAGCCTTGTATAAGCGCAGTGTACCCGTGTACACCGCGCTCTTATTTTTTGAAGGAGGATCTGTAACATGCCGAACCGTAAAAAGGTTGCCATCATCATGGGTTCTGACAGTGACTGGCCGGTTGTAAAAAGTGCCTGCGGGGTGCTGAAAGATTTCGATGTACCGTTTGAGGCGCACATTCTTTCCGCCCACCGTACGCCGGAAGCCGCCGCTGCCTTTGCCAAATCTGCCCGCGCCAATGGTTACGGTGTTATCCTGTGCGCTGCCGGTATGGCGGCCCACTTGGCAGGTGCCTTTGCCGCCAACACCACTTTGCCGGTGGTCGGCATCCCGATGAAGGGCGGTGCCATGGACGGTCTGGATGCTCTGCTTGCTACCGTGCAGATGCCTTCCGGCTTCCCGGTTGCCACGGTTGCCCTGAACGGTGCCAAGAATGCCGCTTACCTGGCCGTTGCCATCCTGGCTGTTGCCGACGATGAGCTTGCCGCTAAGTTGGATCAGTTCCGTGCCGACACCGCCGCCGCCATTGCCAAAAAGGACGCCGCCATCGCTGCCGAAGCCGCAGCTATGTAACTTCAAATCCCGGTTTATTTGCTGTTGTTTTATCCCTTTTTATAAAAAGGATTCCATAAATCAATTCATGAAAGAATATAAAGGAGCGCATTACAATGAACGTTGAAATTAAAGAACAGATGTACGAAGGCAAAGCTAAGCAGGTATTCGCAACTTCTGACCCCGAAATCGTTATGGTTCATTACAAGGACGATGCCACCGCCGGCGACGGCGAAAAGAAGGGCACCATCCGCGATAAGGGCATTGTCAACAACAAGCTGTCCAACGCTCTGATGCAGAAGCTGGAAAAAGAAGGCATCCCCACCCATTATGTTGAGGAGCTGAACGACCGCGATACCCTGGTCAAGAAGGTTCAGATCGTTCCTCTGGAAGTCATCATCCGCAATGTTGCCGCCGGCCACTTCAGCCTGCGCATGGGCGTGCCCGAGGGCAAGGTGTTCAAGACCCCCATCCTGGAGTACAGCTACAAGAACGACGACCTGCATGACCCGTTCATCAACCATTATTACGCCTTGGCCCTTGACCTTGCCACCCAGGAAGAGCTGGACACCATTGCCAAGTACGCCTTCAAGGTCAACGAAGTGCTGAAGAAGATCATGCTGGATGCCAACATCCGCCTGATCGACTTCAAACTGGAGTTTGGCCGCCTGTCTGACGGCACCATCATTCTGGCTGACGAGATCAGCCCGGATACCTGCCGCTTCTGGGATGCCACCACCGGTGCCCACCTGGATAAAGACCTGTTCCGCCGCAGCCTTGGCGGTGAGGCCGATGCCTACCAGGAAGTTATGAAGCGCCTGCTGGGCTGATTGAACCAAGCTTAGTCCAGCCAATGTTCAGGGTGTACTGGAACCGCCGTTCGCTCTTCCGGTGCACCCTGCCATCGTTTGAAACAGGAAACGGAGAACTGAATGAAGGAGCTTTGTCCCGCCGAAGCACTGCATGAAGAATGCGGCGTGTTCGGTATCTATGATTCCACCGGCAAAACCAACATGGTCAGCGCCGTGTACAGCGCGTTGTATGCCCTGCAGCACCGCGGCCAGGAAAGCTGCGGCATTGCCCTGAACGTGGACGGTGTGCTGACCGGCTACCGCGATCTTGGCCTGGTCAGCGAGGTATTTACCCCGCGCGTGCTGGCTGACCTGCCGCAGAATGCCAAGATGGCCACCGGCCATGTGCGCTATGCCACCAGCGGCCAGCGCACCCGCGCCAACGCCCAGCCCATGGTTCTGCACCACTGCAAGGGCACTATGGCCATCTGCCACAACGGCAACCTGACCAATGCCCCCCAGCTGCGCCACAAGCTGGAAATGAACGGTTCGATCTTCCACGGCACTTCGGACACCGAGGTCATCGGCTATCTGCTGACCCAGAACCGCCTGGTCAGCCCGGATATTGAAACAGCTGTCTGCCGCACGATGGAGCAGATCGTGGGTGCTTACAGCCTGGTCATTATGACCCACACCAAACTGATCGCCGCGCGCGATCCTAATGGCTTCCGCCCTCTCTGCATTGGCCAGCTGCCGGATGGCTCCGGCTGGGCTTTTGCTTCGGAATCCTGTGCGCTGGATGCTGTAGGCGCCCGCTTTGTGCGCGATGTACTGCCCGGCGAGATCGTGGTGGCAGACTATACCGGCCTGCGCACCATCCGCACCCACTGCGGCACCGCGCCGCACACGATGTGCGTGTTTGAGTACATTTATTTTGCCCGCCCCGATTCCATCATCGAGGGCACCTGCGTGCATGACGCCCGCCTACAGGCCGGGCGCTTTCTGGCGCAGGAGCATCCGGTGGAAGCCGATGTCGTCATCGGTGCGCCGGATTCCGGCCTGGATGCCGCCCTTGGCTATGCGCAGGAAAGCGGTATTCCCTATGGCGTGGGCTTTATTAAAAACAAATATGTGGGCCGCACCTTCATCCAGGGTTCCCAGGCCCAGCGTGAAAGCAGTGTGCGCATCAAATTGAACGCAATTTCCTCCACCGTTGCGGGCAAGCGTGTTGTGCTTGTGGATGACTCCATCGTGCGCGGCACCACCAGCGCCCGCACCATCAAGCTGCTGCGCGACGCTGGTGCCAAGGAAGTACACTACCGCATTTCGGCCCCGCCGTTTGCCCACCCCTGCTATTTCGGCACCGACATCCCGGACGAAAAAGACCTGATTGCCACCGGCCATACGGTGGAGGAGATCCGCCAGATCGTGGGGGCCGATTCCCTGGGCTACCTGAGCATTGAACATGTGACCCAGCTGGCCGTCCACAGCAAGTGCGGGTTCTGCACCGGCTGCTTTACCGGCCATTACCCGGTGCCCGCCCCCAACGAGACGATGGACATTGTATACGATAAACCCCTGAGCCAGTCCCAGACCAAAAAACGCCTGTAAGCTGATAAGGAGAGAAACATAATGGAAAAAAGCTATTCTGCAAGCTACGCTGCCGCTGGCGTGGATATTACCGCCGGTTACAAGGCAGTTGACCTGATGAAGCAGCACGTTGCCCGCACCATGAACGAGCACTGCATTGGCGGCCTGGGCGGCTTTGGCGGCCTGTTTGAGCTGGACTGCACCGATATGCCCCACCCCGTGCTGATTTCCGGCACGGACGGCGTTGGTACCAAGCTGCGCATTGCCCAGTACATGAACAAACATGACACCGTTGGCATTGATTGCGTTGCCATGTGCGTGAACGATGTTATCTGCGCCGGTGCCAAGCCGCTGGTGTTCCTGGATTACATCGCCTGCGGCAAAAACGTGCCGGAGCGCATTGCCGAGCTGGTTGCCGGTGTAGCCGAAGGCTGCGTGCAGGCTGGCTGTGCCCTGGTTGGCGGTGAGACCGCCGAGATGCCCGGTTTTTACCCGGAGGACGAGTACGACCTGGCCGGCTTTACCGTTGGCGCTGTGGACAAGAGCAAGATCCTGGACAACTCCACCATGCAGCCCGGCGATGTGATCATCGCTCTGCCTTCCACCGGCGTACACTCCAACGGGTTCTCCCTGGTGCGCAAGATCTTTGACCTGGAGAACAACCCCGATGTGCTGAAAAAGACCTTTGACGGCATGGACAAGACCCTGGGCGAAGCCCTGCTGGCCCCCACCAAGATTTATGTCAAGCCTGTGCTGGCCGTGATGAAGGAAGTTACCGTCAAGGGCGTTTCCCACATTACCGGCGGCGGCTTTTACGAGAACATTCCCCGCAGCCTGAAAGCCGGCTGCTGCGCGGTGATCAAGAAGAGCGATGTGCGCACCCCCGTGCTGTTTGATGTGCTGGCTAAAGAGGGCAACATTCCGGAGCGCGATATGTTCAACACCTTCAACATGGGCGTTGGTATGATTTTGACCGTGGCTGCCGAGGATGCCGACAAGGCCATTGAGATCCTGAAAGCCAACGGCGAGGATGCTTACCGCCTTGGTGTGATTGGCGAAGGCAGCGGGGTGCAGCTGGTATGATGAAGATTGCTGTGCTGGTTTCCGGCGGCGGCACCAACCTGCAGGCCATCCTGGAAAGCGAACGCCGCGGGGAGAACCCCAACGGTAAGGTTACCCTGGTGGTTGCCAGCAAACCTGGTGTGTATGCGTTGGAACGCGCTGCAAACTTCGGCGTGGAAACCGCCGTGGTGCGCCGCAAGGATTACGCCACCAGCGAGGAGTTTGACACTGCCCTGCTGAGTGTGCTGAAAGACCATGGCATTGAGCTGGTGGTTCTGGCAGGATTTTTGAGCGTGCTGGGCCCCAGCGTGATTGCCGCTTACCCCAACCGCATCCTGAACATCCACCCCAGCCTGATTCCCAGCTTTTGCGGCCCCGGCTACTATGGCCTGAAAGTGCATGAGGAAGCGCTGAAGCGCGGCGTGAAAGTGACCGGCGCTACCGTCCACTTTGTCAACGAAGTGTGTGACGGCGGGCCCATCCTGCTGCAAAAAGCCGTGGAAGTGCAGCCCGGTGATACCCCCGAAGTGCTGCAGAAGCGCGTGATGGTGGAAGCCGAATGGAAGTTGCTGCCCCAGGCCATTGCCATGGTGTGCAATGGCGAAGCCTGACCGAACAAGGAGGATTCCCGCATGAAAAAGAATCTTTATACTTATCTGGCCGGTAACGAATATCCCGGCCGCGGCATCTGCATTGGCCGTTCGCCGGACGGCACCAAGGCCATGATTGCTTACTGGATCATGGGCCGCAGCGCCAACAGCCGCAACCGCGTGTTTGACGCCATCCCCGGCGGCATCCGCACGGTTGCCGCAGACCCCGCCAAGCTGGAAGATCCCCACCTGATCATCTATAACCCGGTTCTGACCCTGAACGATACCACCATTGTGACCAACGGTGACCAGACGGATACCATTTACCGCTACATGCGGGATAACCTGTTCCCTGGTTACGGCTTTGAAGCAGCCCTTGCCACCCGCACTTTTGAGGACGATGCCCCCAACTTTACCCCCCGCATTTCCGGCGTTGTGGATATGCGTCGCGGCGGCTACAAGCTGAGCATCCTGAAAAGCTGCGATGGCAACCCCGCCAGCGTGCAGCGCCAGACCTTTGACTATCCGCAGCCCGTTGCAGGCGAAGGCCAGCTGATTACCACCTACCAGAAAAACGGCTCCCCCATCCCCAGCTTTGCCGGTGAGCCGCTGCGCGTGACACTGGACCAGAACGATGCCGACGAATTTGCCGGAAAGTTGTGGGAAGCCCTGAACGAAGATAATAAGGTCAGCCTGTTTGTGCGTGCCATCACGCTGGAAACCGGCGATTATGAAGATGTGATCCTGAACAAATACAACACGGTGGAGGGCTGAACTTATGAACGAATTCCAGCTGAAATACGGCACCAACCCCAACCAGAAGCCTGCCCGCATTTTTATGGCAGACGGTTCTGATCTTCCCGTTACCATTTTGAATGGCAAGCCGGGCTATATCAACTTTCTGGATGCGTTCAACAGCTACCAGCTGGTGCGCGACCTGAAAAAAGCCCTGGGCCAGCCTGCTGCTGCCAGCTTTAAGCATGTTTCCCCTGCCGGTGCCGCCATTGGCCTGCCACTGGACGAAACGCTGAGAAAGATGTATCATATTAGTGCAGAGGCTGAGCTTTCTCCCCTGGCCTGCGCTTATGCCCGCGCCCGCGGTGCGGACCGCATGTCCAGCTTTGGTGACTGGATCGCCCTGTCTGATGTGTGCGACCTTGCCACCGCAAAGCTGATCCAGCACGAAGTTTCGGACGGCATCATTGCCCCCGGCTATGATGCCGATGCCCTGGAAGTGCTGAAATCCAAAAAGAAAGGCAACTACAACATCGTTGCCATTGATCCGGATTATATCCCCGCTCCGCTGGAGCGCCGCACCGTATTCGGTGTCACCTTTGAGCAGGGCCGCCAGGATCTGGAGATCAGCGTGGATACCATGCTGCAAAACTTTGTAACCGAGAACAAGACGGTGACCGATGCCCAGAAGCGCGATCTGATCATGAGCCTGATCGTGCTGAAATACACCCAGTCCAACTCCGTCTGCTATGTGCAGGACGGCCAGACCATCGGTGTGGGCGCAGGCCAGCAAAGCCGCATCCACTGCACCCGCCTGGCAGGCCAGAAAGCCGACAACTGGCAGCTGCGCCATATGCCCAAGGTTCTGGACCTGCCGTTCCGCGAGGATATCTCCAAGCCCAACCGCGATAACGCGATTGATGTTTACATCGGCGATACCCCGGAGGATGTGATTGGGGATGACGTTTGGGCCGAAACCTTTACTGTGCAGCCTGCCCCGTTGACTGCCGAGGAAAAGAAAGCCTGGCTGAGCAAGGTAACGAATGTTGCCCTGGGCAGTGATGCATTCTTCCCCTTTGGGGACAACATCGAGCGCGCCCGCCGCAGCGGTGTGACCGCCATTGTGCAGCCGGGCGGCTCCATCCGCGATGATCAGGTTATTGCCACCTGCAACAAGTACGGCATTGCCATGGCGTTCTGTGGTATCCGACTGTTCCACCACTAAGCAAAAACGAAGTTTTTGCTAAATAATAAATAATAATTAAGAATGAAGGTGTGCCGCAAGCGGCACGGTTTTGGATATTAGAGTTCTAATATTTTTTAAGCGGTGCGCAGCAACGCGGTCCACCTTCATTATTCTTTATTCATTATTCTTTTTTCATTTCAAGCTAAGGAGTTTGCCATGAAAATTCTGGTTGTTGGCGGCGGCGGGCGTGAACACGCCATTATCCGCGCGCTGAAAAAAAGCCCCGACTGCGGCGATATCTGGTGTGCCCCTGGCAACGGCGGCATTGGTTACGATGCCACCTGCAAAAACATCTCTGCAACGGATGTAGACGCCATGGTCGCCTTTGCCAAGGCAGAAGCCTTTGATTATGTTGTTGTTGCACAGGACGATCCCCTTGCCCTTGGCATGGTGGATGCTTTGGCCAAGGTGGGCATCCCTGCTTTTGGCCCGGATGCCGCTGCCGCCCGCATTGAAGCCAGCAAGGTGTTCAGCAAGGACCTGATGAAAAAATACGGCATTCCCACCGCCGGCTATGAAACCTTTGACGACCCCGCCAAGGTGATGGATTACATCCGCAGCAAGGGCAAGTACCCGGTTGTTATCAAGGCGGATGGCCTGGCGCTGGGCAAAGGCGTGCTGATCTGCCAGAATGAGCAGGAAGCCGCCGATGGCGTAAAGGAAATCATGCTGGACAAAAAGTTCGGCGCTTCCGGCAACCATGTTGTGGTGGAAGAATTTTTGACCGGGCCGGAAGTCAGCGTGCTGTCCTTCTGTGATGGCAAAACCGTCAAGCCGATGGTTTCCAGCATGGACCACAAGCGCGCTTTGGACCATGACGAGGGCCTGAACACCGGCGGCATGGGCACCGTTGCCCCCAACCCCTGCTACACCCCCGCCATTGCCGCCGAGTGCATGGAAAAGATTTTCCTGCCTACGGTTGCCGCCATGCAGGCAGAGGGTTGCCCCTTTAAGGGCTGCCTGTACTTTGGCCTGATGCTGACCCCGGACGGCCCCAAGGTGATTGAATACAACTGCCGCTTTGGCGACCCCGAAACCCAGGTAGTACTGCCCCTGCTGGAAAGCGACCTGCTGACCGTGATGCAGGCCTGCACCAACGGCACGCTGGACAAGACTGAGGTCAAGTTCAGCGATGGCGCTGCCGCCTGTGTGGTGCTGGCTTCCGGCGGATACCCCGTTGCCTATGAAAAGGGCAAGGAGATCACCGGCCTGGAGAATGGCCAGGTGCCCGGTGCTGCCGATGTGACCGTGTACCATGCCGGTACCGCCATCAAGGATGGCAAGCTGGTTACCAACGGCGGCCGCGTGCTGGGTGTAACGGCAACCGCCGCCACCCTGCCCGAAGCCCTGAAAAAGGCTTACGCCGCTGCTGACTGCATCCATTTTGACAAACTGCACCGCCGCAGTGATATTGGTGCCCGTGCCCTTGCGGCAATGAAAGCACAGGAGGGTTAAACAAGAATGGTTTACCGCATTTATGTAGAAAAAAAGCCCGGCTTTGACGGCGAAGCCCAGGGCCTGAAGCATGAACTGGTTGAGCTGGTTGGTATTAAGGGCCTGAAAGCTCTGCGCCTGTTGAACCGCTATGATGTGGAAGGCATTGACCGCGACCTGTTTGAGAAAGCCATCCCCACCGTGTTCAGCGAACCGCCAGTCGATGTGACCTATACCGAGCTGCCCACCGCCAAGACGGTGTTTGCTGTGGAGTATCTGCCCGGCCAGTTTGACCAGCGTGCAGATTCTGCTTCCGAGTGTATCCAGCTGCTGAGCCAGGGCGAGCGTCCGTCTGTGCGCAGTGCCCGCATCTACCTGCTGGACGGCGAGCTGAGCGCAGAGGATCTGGAAGCCATCAAGAAGTACGTCATCAACCCGGTGGAAGCCCGCGAGGCCAGTCTGGACACCCGCGATACCCTGAAAATGGAATTTGCCGTGCCCACCGCTGTGGAAACCCTGAACGGCTTCTGCGCTTTGGATGACGCTGCGTTGGAGAATTTCCGCAATGAAAAGGGCCTGGCCATGGACCACGCCGACATTGTGTTCTGCCAGAACTACTTCAAATCTGAACAGCGCGACCCGACCATTACCGAAATCCGCCTGATTGATACCTACTGGTCTGACCACTGCCGTCACACCACCTTCGGCACCATCCTGAACGATGTCAAGATTGACGACGAAGTTGTGCAGGCTGCATTTGACCGTTACATGGCCCTGCGTGCCGAGACCGGCCGCGATAAAAAGAACCGCACCCTGATGGACCTGGCCACCATCGGCGCCAAGGCCCTGAAACAGCGCGGCATCCTGCAGAACCTGGACGAGAGCGAAGAGATCAATGCCTGCACCGTCAAAATCAAGTGCGATGTGGACGGCGAATTGCAGGATTGGCTGTTCCTCTTCAAGAACGAGACCCACAACCACCCCACCGAGATTGAGCCGTTCGGCGGCGCTGCTACCTGCATCGGCGGTGCCATCCGTGACCCGCTGTCCGGCCGCAGCTATGTTTACCAGGCCATGCGCGTGACCGGCGCAGGCGACCCGCTCAAACCGGTTGCCGAAACCATGCCCGGCAAGCTGCCCCAGCGCAAGCTGGTTACCACTGCTGCTGCCGGTTATTCCAGCTATGGCAACCAGATCGGCCTTGCCACCGGCCAGGTTGCTGAACTGTACCACCCCGGCTATGTGGCAAAGCGTATGGAGATCGGCGCTGTTGTGGGTGCTACCCCGGCCAGCCATGTCCGCCGCGAAGAGCCCCAGCCCGGCGATGTGATCATCCTGCTGGGCGGCCGCACCGGCCGTGACGGCATTGGCGGCGCTACCGGCTCCAGCAAGGCCCACAAGCTGACCAGCCTGGAAACCTGCGGTGCCGAGGTGCAGAAGGGCAACGCCCCCATTGAGCGTAAGCTGCAGCGCCTGTTCCGCCGCGAGGACGCCTGCTGCATGATCAAGCGCTGCAACGACTTTGGCGCAGGCGGCGTTTCCGTTGCCATCGGCGAGCTGGCCGACGGCCTGAACATTGACCTGAACAAAGTTACCAAGAAGTACGAGGGCCTGGACGGCACCGAGCTGGCTATCAGCGAAAGCCAGGAGCGCATGGCTGTTGCCGTTGCCGCTGAGGATGCCGAAAAGTTCATTGCCCTTGCCAATGAGGAAAACCTGGAAGCCACCGTGGTTGCTACCGTTACCGAGGAAAAGCGGATGCGCGAGAACTGGAACGGCGTTGCCATCGTGGACCTTTCCCGCGAGTTCCTGAACTCCAACGGTGCCGAGCGCCATGCCGATGTGCATGTTCTGCCCGGCACGGTATGGCAGCCCCAGTGGGCCGGTTCCACCTTTGCCGAAAAGCTGGAAAACCTGGTTGGCGACCTGAACGTTTGCAGCCAGAAAGGCCTGGGCGAGCGGTTTGACTCCACCATCGGCGCTTCCACCGTGCTGATGCCTTACGGCGGTAAATACCAGCTGACCCCCACCATGGCCATGGCTGCCAAACTGCCGGTGGATGGCGAAACCACCACCTGCTCCGGCATGGCCTGGGGCTTTAACCCCTATCTGACTGAAGCGGACCCCTACCGCGGCGCTTACATGGCCGTTGTGGAAAGCGTGACCAAACTGGTTTGCGCCGGTTTCCGCCACAAGGATATGTACCTGACTTTCCAGGAATATTTTGAGCACCTGAACACTGCCCCCGAACGCTGGGGCAAGCCGCTGGCCGCCCTGCTTGGCGCGCTGGATGCCCAGATGGGCCTTGGCATTGCTTCCATCGGCGGCAAGGACAGTATGTCCGGCAGCTTTGAAGGCCTGGATGTTCCCCCCACGCTGGTCAGCTTTGCCACCGCCATTGGCAACACCGCCAACGTCATGAGCCCTGAGTTCAAGAAAGCCAACAGCTCTGTTGTCATCCTGAAGCCGCAGTACAAGGACGGCATGCCGGAGATCGGCAGCCTGCTTTCCATCTACAAGATCGTGGAGCAGATGATCGACGAAGGCAAGGTGCTGGCCGCAGCAACGCCGGGTTACGGCGGCGTTGCCGAAGCACTGTTCAAGATGTGCGTCGGCAACCACGTGGGCCTGTCCCTGAGCCGCGATATCAACCTGGACGACCTGTTCAAGCCCTGCTATGGCGCAGTTATTCTGGAGCTTCTGGATGCTTCTGCCGGTGAATTCCTCGGTTCCACCACCGTGGATTACGTCATCAACGTCAACGGCGAAAACATCGACCTGCAGCACCTGCAGGATGTATGGGAAGCAAAGCTGCAGCCTGTCTTCCCCTACCTCAAGGCTGGCGAGGAAGTTAAATCCCTGGAATACAAGGTCAACTGCTTCCAGCGCGTTGCCCCGGCTGTGCGCCTGGCCACCCCGCGCGTTATCATCCCTGTGTTCCCCGGCACCAACTGCGAATACGACACTGCACGCGCATTCCGCCGCGCCGGTGGCGACCCGCACATTCTGGTGTTGAAGAACCTGACCCCCGCCGACGTTGCCGCCAGCTGCGAAGCCCTGGTGAAAGAGATTGACCAGAGCCAGATTCTGATGCTGCCGGGCGGTTTTTCCGGCGGCGATGAGCCGGACGGCTCCGCCAAGTTCATTGCGGCGTTCTTCCGCAACCCCGCTGTGGCCGATGCCGTCAACCGTCTGCTGAACCAGCGTGACGGCCTGGCACTCGGCATCTGCAACGGCTTCCAGGCATTGATTAAGCTGGGCCTTGTGCCTTATGGCGAGATCCGCCCGATTACCGAGAACGACCCGACCCTAACCTTTAACACCATCCACCGCCACCAGAGCATGCTGGTGCGCACCCGCGTAGCTTCCAACAAGAGCCCCTGGCTGAGCGAATGCAATGTGGATGATGAACACCTGATCGCCATCAGCCACGGCGAAGGCCGCTTTGTCTGCAATGACGGCCTGCTGCAGCAGCTGATCAACAACGGTCAGGTTGCCACCCAGTATGTTGACCTGAACTGCGTGCCCACCATGGATATGCGCTACAACCCCAACGGGTCTGTGCTGGCCATTGAGGGCATTACCAGCCCGGACGGCCGCGTGTTCGGCAAGATGGGCCATTCTGAGCGCAGCGGCGACAGCCTGTACAAAAACGTTACCGGCGACAAGTACCAGCCGATTTTTGAAGGCGGCGTGAACTACTTTAAACTGTAAGACATGCTGTAAGAAAGGAAACCCGACCAATGGCACATGATCGTTATATTTCTCCGTTTTCCACCCGTTATGCTTCCGATGAGATGCAGTATACTTTCTCGGACGATAACAAGTTCCGCACCTGGCGCAGGCTGTGGATTGCGCTGGCCAAGGCTGAGCAGAAGCAGGGCCTGGACATTACCGATGAACAGATTGCCGAGCTGGAAGCCCACAAGGATGACATCAATTACGAGGAAGCCGTTGCCCGCGAAAAGCTGGTGCGCCACGATGTCATGAGCCATGTTTACGCTTACGGCCTGCAGTGCCCCAAGGCAAAGGGTATCATCCACCTGGGTGCTACCAGCTGCTATGTTGGCGATAACACCGATGTTATCATCATGCGCGAAGGCCTGCAGCTGGTGCGCAAAAAGCTGATCGGCGTGCTGGCCAACCTGGCCGATTTTGCCGAGCAGTACAAGGATATGCCCTGCCTGGCTTACACCCACTGCCAGCCCGCCCAGCTGACCACCGTTGGCAAGCGCGCTACCCTGTGGATGAACGAGTTCTACATGGACCTGCAGGAGATTGACCACCAGATCAGCCAGCTGGCCCTGCGCGGCGTTAAGGGTACCACCGGCACCCAGGCCAGCTTTATTGAGCTGTTCAACGGCGATTCTGCCAAGGTCAAGGCAGTGGAAGCCGATGTGTGCGCCCAGATGGGCTTTGACAAGGTTGTGTCCGTTTGCGGCCAGACTTACAGCCGCAAGGTGGACTACAATGTGCTTTCCGCCATTGCCGGTCTTGCCCAGAGCGCCATGAAGATGGCCACCGACATCCGCCTGCTGGCCAACTTTAAGGAGATGGAGGAGCCGTTTGAAAAGAACCAGATCGGTTCTTCCGCCATGCCGTACAAGCGCAACCCCATGCGTTGCGAACGCATCTGCGCGCTTTCCCGCTACCTGATGGTGGATGTGCTGAACCCCGCCATCACCGCCGGCACCCAGTGGTTTGAGCGCACGCTGGACGATTCCGCCAACAAGCGCATCGCCATGGCTGAGGGCTTTTTGGCCGCTGATGCCATCCTGAACATTCTGCTGAATGTTTCGGACGGGCTGGTGGTTTACCCCAAGGTTGTCCGCAGCCGCGTGATGGCTGAGCTGCCGTTCATGGCCAGCGAGAACATCATGATGAAAGCCGTCAAGAAAGGCGGCGACCGCCAGGAGCTGCACGAGCGCCTGCGCGAGCACGCCGTGGCCGCTGCCGCTGTGGTCAAGCAGGAGGGCAAGCCCAATGATATGATTGCCCGCGTGGAAGCTGACCCTGCATTCGGTCTGACCCGCGAGGAGATCGAGGCCGAGCTGAGCCCCGAAGATTTCACCGGCCGCGCCCCGCAGCAGGTGGAAGAGTTCCTGGCCGAAGTTATCCGTCCCGTGCTGGACGCCAACAAAGAGGATCTTGGCCAGCATGTGGAGCTGAATGTTTGATTTATTTGGGCTTGAGGAATTATAAGATTACGATAGCATCATGATTGGATGAATAAGCGAAAGGCTGCTTCTTCGGTTGAAGGAGCAGCCTTTTTGAGTTTTAGGGAAATTATATTCCATCATACATCACGGCGGGATGAGGGCATCCCGCCCTACCGCACCGTAAATGATGGCTTTATTATCATCCTTCAAATCTCCCCCGCCGCCACATCGCCGGATTCTATGCATTGGGCAAGAGCGGTCTCATAGGGGATATCCCGCTGGATCATGGTCACATTATAGGTGGCAAAATGGTAGCCGTTTGCTTCGCAGGCGGCTTTTATTTTTTGCAGGGCGGGCTGCAAATCTGCCTGCTGGGGCTGCGATGTGGTTTGAATCGTGACCGCCAGCTTGGCCGGTACATGCTGCAGAATCTCCTTTTCAAACGGGGCGTCCAATGGCAGCCACTGCTGGTATTCCATGCCCAGATCAAAGGCATTTTTCCCTGATTCATACGGCAGAATCACCATCACGCACTGCTCCGCTTCATCGTATGGAATGTCATATTCCGGCAGGGCATCGACCAGGGCCGGTGCCAGGTCAGCCCGCGCTTCCTCGTTCATGCGCCATGCAGTGTTGAGCCGGGCATCCACATACTGGGTGTGGTCAACGGTAGAGGTATCGCTGGTAAAGAGCCAGAAACTCGTTTCCACATAGAACCGGGTATCCCGGCTTTGCTGGGATTGTACGCTTACTGTATAGCAGAATCCCCGCATCGAACCCGCGCCTTCCGCCGTAAAGGTCTGGTCCGGGTAAAGTTTTTCCGCAAACTGTATGGCCCGGTGCATGGCCCAGCGCTCGCTGATGGGGTCGCCGTTGATGCAGTCAAATGCCAGCAGCACCAAAGCAATCAGCACCGCCGCCAGAATGCCTGCCATCTTCCGCTTACTTTTCACTTTCATGTTTTTTCTCTCCTTTCCCGATGGCATAGTTCAGCAGCCAGCCAATCAGGCAGCCAACGCCGCACAGCCCCAGCATAAAAACGCTGTACACAATTAGGGTGACCGGGTACTCCATCAGGGTGGCCCCATACTGCCAATAACGCACGAAGGTCCGCAGCAGCGCGCAAAGGGCAATGCTCTCCCCCACTGCCATCAGCAGCTTCCACATCTGGGGATCCTGATACACGGCCGCAGCACACACAAACGGGAAAATCAGGATGATCCAGTTGGAATGTTCGCCGTAACTTGTCAGCACCCCAAAGCCCATGCCCAGCGCGGCAAACATCAACAGGCCGGTATTGTATTTATGGCGGATCTTTTGCAGCAGGCGGGCATCATCGGGTGCAGGCAGGTTTTGGGGCAGGGCCTGCCCGCCGCCCGCCTGCCACAGGGTGCGGCATTCCGGGCAGGTTTGCAGGTGGGCTTTTACCAGCGCTTCACTTTCCGGGCTGGCAACGCCATCCTGCACCAGCGGGATCAAATCCCGGCAGACCGCGCAGGGAATTTTGGTTTCTGCTTTTCCCTGTTCTGCTTGCCGGTTTGTTTCTTTTTCTTGCGTCATTCGTCGTATCCCTCCTTTTGCAGAGTTGCTTTCAGCCAGGCGCGGGTACGGTGCTCCACCACCCGCGCGGATGCTTCGGTTATTTGCAGCTTTTGGGCAATTTCCTGGTACGAATACCCCTGCACCCGCAGGTATACCACGCTGCGGGTGCGCTCGTCCTTTTGCTGCAGCAAAGCCTGCACGCGGCGCAGCTTTTGGCGGGCGGCGGTGGTTTCGGTCAGGGCATCATCGGTTATGTAGCGTTCCATCAAATCGTCCAGGCTGACGGACTGGTGCCGCCTGCGCAGGCTTTCCAGCCAGATATTGCGTGCAATGCCAAACAGCCAGGTTTTTACCTCGCACTCTCCACGGAAAGTGGGCAGCCGCTTGATGACCCGCACAAAGGTTTCGCTCAACAGGTCTTCCGCCTGCACAGGGTCGTGGGTCAAAAAGCAGAGATAGCGGTACAGATCCATCCGGTAGCGCCGGTACAGTTCCTCCAGCTCCGGCAGTTTCATGCTTTGGCCCACCTCCTTTCGCTTTGTTCAGGCGCCTTACATGATATTGGTGGCCGCGGCTGCCGTTTTGTTACAGGCAGCGATAAAAAAAGTCCTGCCGCACCGCTTGGAAACGGCATCGGCAGGATCGGTTGTTCTTTTATTCCTGGCTTTGGGTGTCATCCTGGGGCGCATCGGCAGTCAGGTCTGCACCATCTGCCGCTGCATCGGCGGCAGCATCCGTGGTATCCTCTGCCGGGGGTTCCGGGGTCGGCTCCGGGGTGGCCACAGGGTTTTCCGCCGGCAAAAAGCGCGGCTGAATGGTGCCGTCCGTCTGCTGGTCCGAAACATCCAGCGTACCGCGGTCACTGCTTGCCAGGCCATCGCCACCGGTATCCAGAATGATATAGGCGGCAAACCGGATCTTGTAATCCAGATTGTTTGCCGTGCCCAGCTGGACCGACACACGGCCCTGATACAAAAAGCTCAGCTCGGTCATGTTCTGCATGGTCAGCACCGTGGTGCCATCCAGCAGGCCATACTGGTCCAGTTCGCCCAGCAGTTCGTTCAGCACCTCGTTGGGGGTCTCCTGTGGCGTATCGGCTTCGTCTGCATTTTCCGGCGTTGCGGTGCCGCTTGGCATGGCCGTTGCCAGGGCGGTCGGCTCGCTGGGGGCATCTAGTGTCAGGAAGCTGCCCGGCGTGGTGGCCGCGCCCTCTGGCAGCAGGGCATCCAGCTGCACCAGATTATCCGGCTCTGCCGGCTCCACACGCAGCACTTTCAGCTGTTCGCTCAGCACCAGCCAGCTGCCGGAATACTCCATCTTAAAGCGTTCCACCGCAGGCTGCACCCGGATGATCACGGTGCCGGGGGCCTGGCGGGTGACGACTGCCACATCCAGGTACGGCATCTGCGCCAACAGCTGGTCAGATTTTTCTTTGGTGGAAAAACCGTACAGGTTATCCCCCACCTGAATGCCGGTTGCATCGATCAGCTGTTGTTCGGTATAAATGCCGGTATTGGCGGGGGTGGTGCGGTCCGCATTTTCCACCCGGAAATCCGTCACCTTGAACAACAGGTTGATGGAAAGCACAATGCCGACCACCAGCACTGCCAAAACGCACAGCACCCCGATGATGGCCTTGCGGCGGCGGATTCGCAGCTGTTCCGCGCGGGTAACGCGGCGCTGCACCTGTGGCGCGCTGGAACGGTACCCCGGCTTTTGGGGGTTCTGTTGGGGGCGGGGGCGCTTTTGCTGCTGTTTGGGCGGCTGGCGTTCGGGCTGTTTTGCGGGACGCTGGCCGCTGCCCTTTGGCCGCTGCTGGCTGCCTGCCGGGCGGCTGCTGCGCTGCGGCGGGGCGCTTTTGGTGTTGCGATGACTGGGCTGACCCTTGCGGGGAGGTACACTTTTTTTCTGGTTTCGGCTGCGCTGATTGCGATCCATGGGGTGTACCTCCTTTCTGTGTTTCAGCTTTTATTTGCTGCCGGTTTGTTCCGGCAGGTTACTTTCCGTTCACCAGTTCCAGCAGCTTTGCGGTGATCAGTTCCAGGCTCTTGGGGTTGCCCAGGGTCTTGGCGGCGGTGCCCATGGCCGTCAGTTTGCCAGGCTCTGCCAACAGGGCATGCACGGTTTCGATCAGCTTGACACCGGTCAGGTCTTTTTCTTCAATCACAATGGCGGCACCGGCGTTTTGCAGCTCCAGTGCATTGTAATACTGGTGGTTTTCGGCCACATTGGGGCTGGGGATCAGGATGGACGCGCGGCCCATGGCTTCCAGCTCCGCCAGCGTCAGCGCACCGGAGCGGGAAATAACAAGGTCCGCCGCGGCCAGCAGATCCGGCATATTATCAATGTATTCTTTTACCACAAGGTTGGCACCGGGGGCAAAGTGGTTCTTGGCTTCCAGGTCCTCAAACAGCTTTACGCCGCGGCTGCCGGTGGCGTGCAGGTGCAGCACGGGCAGATCGTTTGCCTGCTCCCACGCGCACAGCTCTGCCACAACCTCGTTGATACGGCGGGCCCCCAAAGAGCCGCCGAAGCTCAAAATCACGGTGCGGTCCCCCGCGTGCACAGCAGCACGGGCGGCGGCGCGGTCACGGTTCAAAATTTCCGGGCGGACAGGGTTGCCAACCACAAGGGTCTTCTCCGGCGCGCCAAGCTTTTCCACCGCAGCGGCGGAAGCGGCAAACACCACGTCCACATCCTTGGCCAGCAGCTTGTTGGTCACACCGGGGAATGCGTTCTGCTCATGGATGGCGGTCTTGATGCCCTTTTTGGCGGCGGCGCGCACCACCGGGCCGCTGACATAACCGCCGCAGCCGATGACCAGATCGGGCCGGACCTCTTTCAGGATAGCCGCCGTGCGCGGGCCGGACAGGGCCAGGTGGTAGAGCGCTACCACGTTGCGGCCCACGTTCTTCAGGGTTGGCTTGCGCTGGAAACCGTTGATCTCAATATGGTGGAACGGGTACCCTGCCTTGGTTACAAGGCCGTACTCCATACCCTCTTTCCGCCCGGCAAAGTGGATCTCGGCCGCGGGGTCCGCCGCCTTTAAGGCTCCGGCAATGGCAAGCGCCGGGTTGATATGGCCGGCTGTGCCGCCGGCAGCAATCAAAACACGCATAATGGTTCCTCTTTTCTCCGTAAAATCGAACGTTTATGTTATGGCAATACCGCATAATTCTAAGTGCCGATACGGCGAGCGAGGTGCGGCAGCTGCTAAGCCAAAAGCGCAGATAATACTGGATGCTGCAAAGGTGAGCGCCGCCAGTGGCGGAAACAGCGAACCGAAGCAGGGGCAGCGGTCGCAGAGTGCGAGGGGCTTTTGCCCCCGAAGCACGATGCGGGTACCGCAACCCGACATTATCGAGTATTTTGGCAACGCAGATGCCGTGCCGCAGCCGCCGGAGCGGTGCTTAAGCCGGAAGGCGGGAATTGTGCGGTATTGCCTTATATCTGAAACCAAAGAGAACAATGCTTTCCGCAGGCATACGGGAATTCTCAGTTGCTGTGCAGGGCTTTGTGGGTGCGGCGCTGCGGGTTCATCCGGCGGGCAAGTTCTTCATGCGAGCGCTTGCTGCGCGCAGCGTTTTGCGCGTTGCCCGCCCGCGATATGCTTAGTATAATGCCCATCTCACACAATAGAATCAGCAAGCTGGTACCACCGGAGGAAAAAAACGGCAGGCTGATGCCGGTATTTGGGGCCACATTGGTGACCACCGCAATGTGGATCATGGCCTGCCAGGCAATTTGCGACATAATGCCAATACCCAGCATCGTACCAAAATAATCCGGCGAGTTCAGGGCGATGATAACGCCCTGAATGATCAGTGCGGCAAAAAGGCCCATACAGATCACCGCGCCGATAAAGCCCAGCTCTTCGCACAGAACGGAAAAGATAAAGTCGTTGCTGGCTTCCGGCAGCCAGAGGTGCTTTTGGCGGCTGTTGCCAATGCCCAGGCCGGTCAGCCCGCCGGACGCAATGGAATACAGGCTCTGCTGGGTCTGGTACAAAATATCGCCCTCGTCACCGTTCCATGCGCCGAGGCGCTGCTGAACATAGTTATTCTGTCCGGTCAGCATTTTGTAAATCACAAACGCAGCCGCGCCTGCCGCCGGGATGCACCAGAACCGGCCCACACCGCCACACAAAATCATACTGCCCGCAATCAGCAGGATCAGCATGATAGCAGAGTTATGGGGTTCTTTGTACAGCAGAACCACCACCGGCAGCAGCGGCAGCACGGGCAGCACAATGCCGTAAAGCAGTGTTCCCCGTTTTTCATAATACCGGTCCGCAAAGCAGGCAAGACCCAAAATAGCCGAAAACTTTGCCAGCTCCGAAGGCTGCAGGGTTGTGCCAAACATATACACCCAGCGGTAACAGCCGTTGTACGGCTCACTGAACAGGGCCCACACCAAAAGCAGCAGCGTTAAAATGTATAAGTACCAGTTCATGTGGCGCAGGCTGCGGTAGTTGATGTTGGAAATCAGATACATCAGCACCAGCCCCACCACCGCCAGAATTACCTGCGGGCGGATAAAGTGGTAAATATCCCCCTTGAAGCGGTAATACCCGGTGGAGTAACTGGCGGAGAACAGCATGATCAGCCCGTAAGTCAACACAAGGATCAGCGTGCCGACAAGGCCATAGGAAAGTTTGCCGCGTTCCTCTTTTTTGAACGCGATTTCCTTAAAAAACCTGCCAATGTTGCCAAAGGCCAAATCGAAAAGCTGGGCAAACGTCATTTGCGGCACAGCCCCCTTTCTGATATTTTATGCCATGTAAACGTACATCAGGCCCAGCACCACGCCGATAATGGCGATCAGGCTGAAGAAAAAGTCGATCTTGACTTCTTTCCAGCCGCGCATCTCGAATGCGTGGTGGATCGGTGTCATGCGGAAAATGCGCTTGCCGTGGGTCAGCTTGAAGTAAACGCGCTGGATCACAACGGTCATGGCGTCCCAGATATACACAATGCCAAAGAAGAACACCAGCTCCGGCCGGCCCATGATAAAGGCAAGGGCCGTTACCATACCGCCCAGGAACATGCTGCCGGTATCGCCCATGAACACTTTGGCCGGGTAGAAGTTCCACACCAGGAAGCCCGCTGCCGCAGCAGCCGTTGCCGCCGCCAGAACGGCCACATGATAAAAGCTGAGCATGCTGGCAGCCAGCAGGTAGCCCAGCATGGAAACAAAGGTCACACAGGAGCACAGGCCGTCCAGACCATCCGTCAGGTTGACGGCATTGACCAAAAAGATGATGCCGAAGAACGCAATGGGGTAATACGCCCAGCCCAGATCTACCGCACCGATAAAGGGCAGCATAATGATGGTGGTCAGCAGGCCCTGCATGTGCAACCCCACCAGGAAGCCGCCGGTAACAATGAACTGCATGATAAGCTTTTGCCAGGCAAGCAGGCCCAGGTTGCGGTGCTTGACAACCTTGATATAGTCATCCAGAAAACCGATAAAGCCGGAGCCAAACGCCAGGAACAGCGCCAGCAAGGCGGCGCGCACCTGCACAATGCCCAAAAGGTCCTGTGCATAGCGGTAGAACCCGGCATACACCAGGCCGCAGGCCACCAGAATGCCAAAGATGAAGCACAGGCCGCCCATGGTGGGTGTGCCCTGTTTTTTGTTATGCCAGGTCGGGCCGGATTCCCGGATGGTCTGGCCGAAGTGCAGCTTGTGCAGTGCCGGAATTACAAAACAGCCTGAAAGTGCCGTAACGGCAAACGCACCGATTGCCGCGGCAACCAGCATCCAAGAAACGATCATTCCCATGTGATATTCCCCCAAAATATGCAATTATGCGTTTGGCAGCGCCGCGTAAAGCTGCTTTAATACATCATCCAGCTTCATGGCGTGGCTGGCTTTTGCCAGCACAACATCGCCGGGGCGGACGTTCTGCCGTAGATATTCTACTACTTCCTCCGCCGCTTGGCAATGGATGGTTTGCAGCCCTTTCTGCCGGGCTGCTTCGGCCATGGCTGCGCTCAACGGGCCGTAAGCCACCAGCAGGTCGGCGGCATCGGCAGCCCATTTGCCGGTCTGGCGGTGGCCGGGTTCACTGGCAGCGCCAAGTTCCAGCATATCGCCCAGCACGGCAATGCGGCGGCCGCCGGGGCCGGGCTGGCGGTCATGCAGAATCTGCAAGGCTGCTTTCATGCTGTCCGGGCTGGCGTTATAGCAATCCTCAATAAAGGTCACACCGCCGTGCTGCACAATGTTCTGGCGCATACCGGTGGTCTGATAGCTGGCCAGCGCACGGGCGGCGCGGGCACGCTCCAGCCCCAAGCGGGTGGCTGCAGTGTAAGCAGCAAGGGCATCATACACGGTATGAACGCCTGCCGTGGGGATGGTTACACTGAACTCATAGGTTTCACCGTCCACGTTATCCACCAGGGTAAAGCCGGTACCCTCCCCTACGGTATGAATATTGATGGCGCGCACATCGGCGGAGCTGGAGCGGATGCCGAACCACACCGGGCGCAGGCGGCCGGGGATCTGTGCGGTGGGCAGCAGGTCATCGTCCGCGTTCAGCACCAGCGGGGCGCCGTCCGGCAGGCCCTGGCAGATTTCCATCTTTGCCTTCAATATATTCTCCCGTGTGCCCAGATTTTCCAGGTGGGAAACGCCGATCATCGTAATGATACCGGCAGACGGCCGCGCTGCGCGCACCAGGCGGGCAATCTCGCCCAGGTGGCTCATGCCCATTTCCACCACAGCATACTGGGTGGTATCTTCCAGGCGGAACAGCGTGTTGGGCAGGCCGATCTCATTGTTCTGGTTGCCCTCTGTTTTTAAGGTATTGCCAAAAGCCGAAAGAACGGCATAGCAGAACTCTTTGGTGGTGGTTTTGCCCACGCTGCCGGTCACACCGATCATCAGCGGGCTGAACAGCGTGCGGTAGTTGGATGCCATACGGATCATGGCAAGGTAGCTGGATTCACAGATGACAAGGTGATCCTCCGGCACGCCCTCCACGGGATGGTTGGCGATCACATACTCGGCCCCGGCCTGGTACGCTTTGGCGGCATAGTCGTGGCCGTCCACACGCTCGCCGGGGAAGCAGACAAAAATGCAGCCCGGCTGCACCTTGCGGGAGTCCGTTACAACGGCGGTGATGGGCACCGGGCGGGCCAGTGCCAGCCCTGCCAGAAGTTCGTTCGCGTTCATGGGTTTCATGGGAACACGCTCCTTTTGGTTGGTTTAGTTGCGGCATGTTTCAGTTTGCTATGGGGTCCCCCTGCCGTGGCCGGGGTTATTGCTGCTCGGCATCGCTGCCGGTATCATCCTGGGTCGTGCTATCCTGATCGTTTTCACCGGCGGCGTCCTGGGGCGTATCGTCCTGGGCGGCATCGTCCTGCGGGGTATCTGCATCCTGCTGGGCATCGCTGCTGCCGTCAGGTTCCGTGGTCAGGGTAACGACTGTGCCGTAGGGCACCACACTCCCAACATCAATATCCTGGCTGACAACACGGTCCGATGCACTGCCCGAAATTGCCACATTGACGCCGGAAGCCTTGAGCATCTGTGCGGCAAAGGTTCCGGTTTTGCCGGTGGCATCCGGCACGGTGGTGGTGGCGTCGGTGGTGGACTGGGTATACAGGTAAACCGTGGAGCCTGCGGGCACCACGGTGCCGCCTGCGGGGTACTGATACACAACATCGCCGTCGCTGGTATCCACAAACCGGTGGGAAAGCCCGGCGGCGTTCATCTTGACCTGGGCGGAAGTCCAGCGGGTACCAATGGCATTTGGCACTTCCACACTGCCGTTGCTATCATAAGAAGAATCCCGTTCAATGCCAAGATACGGCGCGATCTGGCTGATGATGTTGCCGGTAACAGGGGCCACAATCTGGGAAGCGTAGTCAAAGATCCAGCGCGGGTCATCCATCATGACCAGCACCAGAATTTCCGGGTCGTCCGCCGGAAGGATGGCGGCAAAGCTGATGGCCTTGCGATAGTCGCCGTCCGGGCGGTACTTGTAAGTGCCTTTCCAGTCCAGCTGTTCTCCCGTACCGGATTTGCCGCCGATGCGGTAGCCCGCCACGTAAGCGCTGGCACAACCGTGATAGTCCAGGTCATTGCTGGTACCGGTGTGACCCACGTTGTTTTCCATCATGGCGCGGATCTGCTCACTGACTTCCTCGCTGACGACCTGGCGCTTAATGTCGGTTTCAGCCTGCCATACCACGTTGCCGGTGTCGTCCGTCATATTATCCACCACATAGGGGGTCATCAGGTAGCCGCCGTTCACGGTGGAAGCCACGGCGGCTGCCATCTGGATCAGGGTCAGCTTTTGGGACTGGCCGAACGCGGTGGAGTACAGGTCCGTTTCCACCTGCTCCATCTCCTGCTGGGTTTTGGAGATGCCCTTTGCCTCATACGGCAGGTCAATGCCAGTGGTCTGGGTCAGGCCAAACGCCTGGTAGTAGTTATAAAAGAATTCGGCGCTCATTTTTTCCGCCACCTGGATAAAGTATAGGTTGCAGCTGTGGTTCAGCGCCCCGGCCATATCCAGCCAGCTGTGAGTGTTGCCCTCGGCGCAGCGGTAGCTGTGTTCCCACTCGGTATTGGGGAATACTGTCAGGTCGCCGCCGCAGTAAAACTGCTGGTCCGCCCCCATCAGGCCGGAATCCAGCGCCGCAGCGGCCGTCATGAGCTTAAAGACTGAGCCGGGGTAATACAATTCCGTCACGGCTTTGTTCTTCCACTCGGCCTCACGGATCATGCCCTGCAGCTGGCTTTTTTCGCTGGGAACGTCGATTTCGTTGCCTTCTTCGTCGATGCTTTTTGTTCCGTTGGGGTTCACAACGCCGTCCGCAATGATATCAGCTACGGCGTCCTGCCCCAAACGGCTTTGCAGGACGGAAATATCGTCCTCCGTCAGCGCCGTTCCGGCATTATCCAGGATAGCCTGCAATTTGGGTTCGGTGATATTATACGGATCGTTGGGGTCAAACTGCGGCGCCGTTGCCATACCCAGCACCGCGCCGGTGTTCACATTCATCACAATGGCGCTGGCACGGTTCTGCACATCATAGTCATCAATCGCGTTGGAAAGCTCGGTTTCCAGCACGGTCTGGATGGTATCGTCAATGGTCAGGTTCAGGTTATAGCCGTTGATAGCCGCATGGGTATCGCTTTCCTCGTTAGCTAGTTCATAGCCCCATGCGTTCTCGCTGCTGATGCTGCGCCCCGGTGTACCGACCAGTTTCTCATCATACGATTTTTCCAGGCCGTACATGCCGTTGCCGCTGTCATCACAAAAGCCCAAGACCGAGGAAAGGTACATTCCGTTAGGGTATTCCCGCGTGGAGGAGGATTCCTTGTACATGGAAAGCACCGTTTCGTACTTGGCATCCGGATCCCCCTCCGCCTTGCCGTTGGTAATGCGTTTGGTGTTGGCATAGTCAATAATGGATTGCGCCGTTACCATATCAATGCCCTTGGCAATCACGCGGTACTGGCTGTTCGTTTTGCTCAGCTGCTCCTGAATTTTTTCCGCGCTGACACTCCCGTTCAGCAATTCGCTGATTTTCTGGCTGGCTTCCGCCACATAATCCTGGTTGCACTTGGACGGGTTGGCAATAATGTTCCACACCACACTGCTTTTGGCCAGCAGTTTGCCGTTAGCGGAATAAATAGAGCCGCGCGTGGCGGGGATCTGGGTATCGGAAAGCTGCTGTTCCGCCGCCTGAACACGGTACTGCTCAGCATCCCGGATCTGCAGGGTATACAGCTTATAAATCAGAACGCCGCACCCCGCAGCGATAAAGCCGATCACCAGCAGCAAAACCATGATGCGTCCGTTCAGCGTAAGCGCATGATTCTGCCCCAGCTCCGGGCTGCGGCGGTTGTGATGACGCGTGGATTGATTCTTGTTGTCGGGTTGCTTTGGCATAGGTTCATTCCTTTACAGAAAAGACTGTTTGCACGAATACGCGCCCGCCCATGATGGCAAAAAAAGCGTGCTCCTGTTGGGATGCACGCTTTGGCGCAATGTAAGGGCAGCACCGCATGATTCCCACCTGACGGCTTGGGCACCCAAAGTTATGCGGTATTGCCTTGACCGGATCGGTTACGGGTCAAAACTGCCAAGCAGACTGAGCGCTGCGGTTTTGATACCGGCAAAAAACTTGTCTGCTGTGCCGGCTGCGCGTTCGATCACGCTTTCATCCTCCAGCCGGACATACGTCACCTGGCTGGGGTCCATTTTAACCAGCCCCAGCCGATCCTCCGCTTCCTGCTGGACGCTGGTGCTGTTGGTGATCTGATCCATGGTGGTGGACAGATAGTCGTTATAGCTCTGGGCATTGGTCAGCTCCGACTTGGCGTCATCAATTTCGCCGGAAAGCTGTGTGATGCGTGCCTGGCTGGCGACAATGCTGGCAAACAAACCAAAAAAGATGGCAATGACCAGCACCGTGCCCGCCGTGCGGGCAAACTGGCGTGCCTTGCTCAGGCCGTAGCGTCCGCCCTTGACAACGCGCACCCGCGGTGTGCGGGAGGAACCGGAATGATTGTTGGTTGAAATTTCTGCTGCTGTGGAAGCCATGGGCGCCGCCCCCTTTCTCGTATCGTAAAATTTCGGCTTTCCTTAAAGCTGTGCGGCATGGTCACAAGCGCCATGCCGCGCTGCCAATGTTTCCTTCTGGCACGCTTATAATTTTTCCAGTACGCGCAGCTTGGCGGAACGGCTGCGGCGGTTTTCTTCCAACTCACCAGCGTCCGCTTCAATCGGCTTGCGGGTAATCAGTTTCGCTTTGGGTATCCCGCCGCAGGTGCAAATAGGCTGCTCCGGCGGGCAGGTGCAGCGCTGGGCCCAGCGGCGGAACTTCTGTTTTACCAGCCGGTCCTCCAGGCTGTGGAACGTGATGATGCAGAACCGCCCGCCGGGGGCCAGGCGGCTGAAAATCGCCTCCATCCCCTCGTTCAGGGCATCCAGTTCCCCATTGACGGCAATCCGCACTGCCTGGAAGCTGCGGCGGGCGGGGTTCTTGTTCTTGCGGCGCTCGGCAGGCGGCATAGCGGATGCAATCAGGTCCGCAAACTGCAGGGTCGTCAAAATCGGGGCTTCCTCCCGTGCTTTCACAATTTTCCCCGCAATCTGCCAGGCATACGGTTCCTCACCATAATCGCGCAGGATGCGGGTCAGTTCCTCACGGTCCAGGGTGTTCACCAAGTCTGCCGCGGTGGGCCCCTGCTGGCTCATGCGCATATCCAGCGGGGCATCCGCGTGATAGGAGAAGCCACGCTCGGCATCGTCCAGCTGGTGGCTGGAAACGCCAAGGTCCAGCAGTGCGCCGTTGATGAAGGGGATCTCCAGTTCATCCAGCACGCGGGCGGTTTCGCGGAAGTTGGCCTGAACCACCTGGGCGGGTAAGCCCTTTAGCCTTGCGGCAGCGGTTGCCACCGCATCCGGGTCCTGATCCAGCGAGATCAGCCGCCCGGTGGTCAGGCGTTTTGCTATTTCCTTTGAGTGGCCTGCCCCGCCGGCCGTTCCGTCCAGATAAATCCCGGCAGGGTCAATGGCCAGCCCATCAAGGCATTGGCTGAGCAAAACGGGGATATGACTAAATTCCACGGTGTTCTCCTCTTTCCCCGTTTCACACGGTTTAACATGCAGGGGTACACCCCCGCTCAAAGTGTAGGCAACACCGCACAATTCCCGCCTTGCGGCTTAAGCACCGCTCCGGCAGCTGCGGCACGGCATCTGCGTTGCCAAAATGCTCGATAATGTCGGGTTGCGGTACCCGCATCGTGCTTCGGGGGCAAAAGCCCCTCGCACTCTGTGACCGCTGCCCCTGCTTCGGTTCGCTGTTTCCGCCACTGGCGGCGCTCACCTTTTCAGCATCCAGTATTATCTGCGCTTTTGGCTTGGCATCTGCCGCACCTCGCTCGCCGTATCGGCACTTAGAATTATGCGGTATTGCCTGTATCTTAAAAATCAAGGTCTTCCATTGCGGCGGTAAAATCTTCATCGCTTTCCGCCTGGCGGGCTTCCCAATCCTGGGTGTTCCAGATCTCCGCAAAGTTGCGGTTGCCGATCACGCTCACATCGTGGTCCAGGTTGGCGTATTCCCGCAGTTTTGCGGGCAGCTGAATGCGGCCCTGCTTATCCGGTGTTACTTCCACCGCAGAGGAATACAGCATACGGCTGACATTGCGGCCCTTTACCATACCTTTTTCGGCAATGCGCTGGGCCACTTTTTCAAACTCCTCCGGCGGGAACGCGGCAAGGCAATGGTCCAGCCAGCGGGTCACGATAAAGGTTTCGCCCATTCCATCCCGGAACTTCGCGGGGAAATTCAGACGGCCCTTTGCGTCCACTGCGTAGTCATACTGACCCATGAACATTGTCGAACCCGCCCCCTTCCCGGTTGGAACTGTCGTTTTTTTAGCGTTTCAGCGGAATTTCGCGGTTAACAACCCTGTGGAATGTGTGGATAACTCACCACTTCAACCCCAAACTGCCCACTTTTACCCACTGGAACACTTATATAGTACCAAATCGCGGGGCAAAAAGCAAGCCCACAGCGCCAAAAAGCGCTGCGGGCCATAAAGTTTTCACAAATGCTGTCTTACTTGTTGTTTGCAGGGCAGGAACCGTGCAGATCTCTTTCACAAAGCCCGCACAGGGGGCCGATTTTACAGATTCGGTTTCTGTGGGCCATGGGGGCCGCGGCTGGCCAGGTTGCGCAGGTTCATGCGGGTATTTTTGATATCCGCCACACTGCGGGCCAGAACTTCCTCCGAGTTTTTGAGGATATTCTCACAATAAGCCGCGGAGGCATTGTTGATCTTTTTCGCCTGTGCCTGTGCGGCGTTCACCAGCTCCACGGCCATCTTCTGTGCGCGCTTGGTGATCTCTTTGTCCGATACCAGTACCCGTGCGCGTTCCTCTGCCTGCTTGATGATGTTATCCGCATCGGTCTGGGCGTTCTTTAAAATCTGCTCGCGGTCTGCCACAATCTTTTTGCTGTCGCGCAGTTCATCGGGCAGGTTATTGCGCACCTCATCCACGATATCGCGGCAGCGGTCCACATCTACCACACGCTTGGCGGCGGCAAACGGCACAGCGGTACCCTCCTCCAGCGTTTCCTCCAGCATATCCAGCAATTCCTCAACATTCATAGCTGTTCCTCTTTCTCATAGCGGCTTACCAAAATCTTGCCGTACTTATATTGTTTTGCCAAAACAAGCCCCTCAACCTGTTCCGGCAGCTCGGCGTCCAGTTCTGTTTCACACAGCACCACACCGCCAGGGGCCATGTGCGCTGCCAGCTGCGGCAGTGCTTTGGCTACCGTGCCGTGGTGGTACGGCGGGTCCAGCAGGGCAAGATCAAACTCTTCCTGCGTAGTGGCCAAAAAGTGGAACGCATCATCCGGGATGACCCGGCTCTGCGCAAACACGCCCGCCGTTTTGCAGTTGGCCAGCACGATCTGGATCGCCTCGCGGGAAGCATCCAGGAAAACACAGCGCTTGGCCCCGCGGGATAATGCCTCAATGCCAAGCTGGCCGCTGCCTGCAAACAAGTCCAGCACGCGCGCGCCGGGCACAGAGAACTGTACGCTGGAGAACATTGCCTCCTTTACGCGGTTAATGGTGGGGCGGGTAACATCCTCCCCCGGTAGCGCAGCAAGGTTTTTGCCGCGGGCTGTACCTGCAATCACACGCATCATGTTAGGCCGCCTGCCTTTCATTTGTTATATGGCAGCCACCCATCCCGCTGGGAAGCTCAAGCCAGAGCACTCCTATTCGGGATAAACAGTTGCACTTATGGCAATACCGCATAATTCTAAGTGCCGATACGGCGAGCGAGGTGCGGCAGATGCTAAGCCAAAAGCGCAGATAATACTGGATGTCTTATCGAGCATTTTGGCAACGCAGATGCCGTGCCGCAGCCGCCGAAGCGGTGCTTAAGCCGTAAGGCGGGAATTGTGCGGTGTTGCCTTATACATTATGGATGGTTCAAATCCGCTTGTCAAGGGAGTTTACCGTCATTCATTCTTATTTTACAACCCAGCCTGCAATCCAGCCGGGTTTTCCCCTCCCCTGCCGTTGCCGGCGTTGAGTTCACTGGCGCAGAGCATTATAAATGTTCTCCGCCTTGGCGTGGCTGATGCCCTTGACCTCTTCCAGGTCCGAAATAGACGCCTGCTTGACTGCCGTTACGGTTTTGAAATGTGCCAGCAGTGCCGCGCTGGTCTTGGGGCCAACGCCGGGCAGCTCTGTCAGAGTTGCCGCATAGGACTTTTTGTGCATCATCCGCTTGCGGTAATCGTTGGCATAGCGGTGGGTTTCATCCTGGATATTGGTCACAAAGGTAAAGATATTGCGGTGCCGGTTGATGGCGATTTCCCCGCCCGCATCATCCACAATGGCGCGGGTACGGTGGTGGTCATCCTTGACCATACCAAAGGTGGGCACATGTTCCAGTGCCGTGCCGCGCAGTGCCTGTTTAACGGCGCTCACCTGCCCGCGGCCGCCATCGATCAGCAGCAGATCCGGCATGGTGGCAAACTGGTTGGTTTCATTATCCGGCTTTTCGCCGCGCCGGGCCGCCTCGTACTCCGCAGCCCGGCGGGAAAGCGTTTCCGCCATAGAGGCATAGTCGTCCGTGCCAGCAACGGTGCGCATCTTAAAGCGGCGGTAGCCGGCGCGGTAAGGCTTGCCATCCTTGAACACCACCATACCGCACACGCTGGAGCCATCGCCCCAGTTGGAAATATCATAGCTTTCAATCACCCTCGGCGGGGTTTTCAGGCCCAGCACCTGGGCGGCTTCTTCCAGCAGCTTTTCCTCGCGGGTATAGCGGCCGCTCTCGCGCCCCAGGCGCTCCACAGCGTTGGTGTAGGCCATTGTTACCAGCTTGGCCACATCGCCGCGCTGGGGCACATACAGCTCCACCTTGCTGCCGCGCGCTTCGTTCAGCGCCTGGTTCAGCGCTTCGGCGTCCGGCGGCAGGGTATCCACCGCAATGGTTTTGGGGATCGTCTCGCCATCCAGATAATACTGGGGCAGGAATTCCTCCCGCACGGCTTCGATATCGGTCGTATCATGAAAGACGAACTCCCGCTTATCGGTCAGGCGGCCATCCCGGTAGCGCAGCACCGCTGCGCATACCGCACGGGTGGTGCCCGCCAGCGCGATGACGTCCATCTCTGTCCCGGCATCCATAACCACCTTCTGGCCCGCCGCCACGCGGTCAATGGCCGCGATCTGATCCCGCAGCAGGGCGGCTGTTTCAAAATCCAGCCGGTCAGACGCCGCCTGCATCTTCTCTTTCAGCTGCTTGACGATATCTTTTTTGCCGTACCGGATCATGCGCAGGGCACCCTGCACCGCTTCGTTATAGGCTTCGCAGGTAATTTTGCCGCTGCACACGGCCATGCACTTGCCGATATGGGCATTCAGGCAGGGGCGGCCCTTGCCGATATCACGCGGGAACTCTTTATTGCAGCGGGGCAGCAAAAAACAGTTCTGGGCAGTTTCCACCATCTCCCGCACCGCAAAAGCCGAGGTGAACGGGCCGATATAATCGGCGTTCTCATCGTCCTTTTGCAGGGCAGCAGAAATACGCGGCCAGGGGCCGTGGGTGATCTTTACATAGCTGTAGCCCTTATCATCTTTGAGCAAGATATTATACTTTGGCGTATGGGCCTTAATCTGGCTGGCTTCCAGCACCAGGGCCTCAAATTCGCTTTGGCAGACGATGACATCGAACGCAAATGCGTGGTTGATCATTTGGGTGACCTTGGCATCATGGGGCACGCCCTCGCGGAAATACTGTGAAACACGGATGCGCAGGCGCTTGGCTTTGCCAATATAGATGATGGTATCCGTTTTATCGCGGATGATATACACCCCCGGCAGCAGCGGGAGCATACAGGCTTTTTTGTAGAGTTCTTGTTTTGTCATGGTTTTTGAATAAGGGTGGTGAGTGATTTTTTGTCTGTGCGGCATGGCCGCGCAGACAAAAAAAAGCGGGTGACCAGTCACCCGCCGCAAAAACAAAAGATCTGATTATTCAGAGAAGCCGGAGTTGACCAGCTTGACCAGACCATCCACAGCAGCCTGTTCATCGGTGCCGTCAGCAATGATACGGATGGTGGTGCCGCCAACGATGCCGAGGCTCAGAACACCCAGCAGGGACTTAGCGTTGACGCGGCGCTCTTCCTTTTCGACCCAAATGGAAGACTTATACTCGTTTGCCTTCTGGATGAAGAAGGTGGCCGGACGAGCGTGCAGACCTACCTGATTCTCAACGGTAACTTCTTTAACGTACATAATTATTCTCTCCTACTTATATGAAAAGATACGCCCAAGTTCTCTACCGCGGGCTCCTTTCAGGCGGTATTGCACAATCAGTGCCGCCTTGATTGTTTATATTTTATCCCATTTGTTCGACTTTGTACAGTGTAAATTTGCAATTTTGGCAGGATTCCGCATTTGGCACAAATCGCGCCGGGCCCGCTTGTGCAACTTTACTAGTTTATTTTCAACCGGATTGTAGATAGACTACAAAACCTGTACGAAAAACCGACAGAATACCGCAGGTTCAGCCTTGATCCTGGGGCTGATAGCGCATAACAAGCTCTTTGCAGGGCTTGCAGAATGCTACATCCACCCCCGGCTGGTACATGTTCCGCACGCCATCCGGCAGGTAGCCCATGCGCCGGTAAAGGCCGATGGCCGCCGTGTTTACATCCAGCACGGCCAGCCAGGGCTGGGCGTGCTCCGCAAGTTTTTTGCGCGCAAAATCCAGCAGCTTTGTGCCAATGCCGCTGCCGCGGGCGGACTGTGTGACAAACAGGTGGCCGATCTCCCCCGTTTTATGGCAGACACCCACCATGCCGTCCGGCGTATCCGAAGTGGTGTGCAGGTAGAATGCCCAGCCCGCCTTGCGCTCTTCTTCCAGGCGCTGGCGCATGACTTCCGGCGTATATTCTGCAAGGCCTGCTTCGGTGCACACATCCCGGCAGGCGGTGCGGCAGCCTTCGGCAAACAGTTTTGCGGCTGCATCCAGCTGGGCATCCGTCTTGATCAGCTGGGCACGCTCGGTACGCTTCCAGCGCGGGATCTGGGTGATCGGGTGGGTGGCGCACCACTGGGCATACAGGTCCGGGCGGCGCTGGCGGGTGCGTTCCCGGCTCTGGCGGCCGCGCCAGGCATCAATTTTGTTGTGGTCGCCGGTCAGCAGCACGGGCGGGATGGCCTGGCCCTCCCACACTTCCGGGCGGGTGAACTGGGGGTATTCCAGCAGGCCGTCCCAGTAGCTTTCGTCCTGATAGCCCTTTTCCTCGGCCAGAACGCCGGGCTGCAGGCGCAGCACACTATCTGCCACCACCAGGCTGGCCAGCTCGCCGCCGGTCAGCACATAATCGCCGATGGAAATTTCCTCATCGCCAAAGGTATCGATCACGCGCTGGTCAATGCCCTCATAGTGGCCGCACACCAGCGCAAGGCTTTCATAGCTGGAAAGCCGGCGGGCGGTCTCCTCGTTATAGGGCTGCCCGGCGGCGGTCAAAAACACCACATGGGGCTTGGCGCGGCCCTGCTGGGCGCACTGGTCCGCCACAGCGCGCAGGCAATCTGCAATGGGCTGAGCATACAGCACCATGCCGCAGCCGCCGCCATAGGGGTAATCGTCCGTCTGGCGCTGTTTGTTTTTGGTGTAATCCCGGATCTGGTGGCAGTGCGCTTCAAACAGGTTTTTGGCGCGGGCACGGCCCAGGATGCTGGTGCTCAAAAAGCCATCGCACAGTTCCGGGAACAGGGTGACAATATCAATGCGCATCAATTACTCCTCATCGCCGTTGACCGGCTCATCAAACATGCCCGCAATGGGGCGCATTTTTACTGTGCGGGCCGCAATATCCACATCCACCACAAACTCCGGCACGGCAGGGATCCAGTGCTCCTCCCCCGCTGCATCGCGCACAATATAGATATCCTGTACGCCGGGGTGGTCCACCTTTGCAACGATGCCAAGGGTGCGGCCATCGTCCGCATGCAGCACAGTGCAGCCGATCAGATCATCAATAAAATAGCGGCCCTCCGGCAGTTTGGCATCCGCCTTGGCAAAATAGTAGGTTTTGCCCACCTGGGCGCGGGCGGCATCCATGTCCTCCACCCCGGCCAGCTTGACCAGCAGCATATTGCCCTGGGCGCGCACCCCGCGCAGCGCAACCTCGCCGCTGCCGTTTGCGGCAGCGTACAGGCGCTTGAACTTGGCCAGGAACTGTGCGCCGTCGCACAGCGGCAGGGCTTTCATTTCGCCGCGGACACCGTGGGTGGAAACAATTTTGCAGGCGGGCAGATAGTTTCGCATAGGGGGAACCTCCTAGAATAAATCACACAAAAGCGGCGGCAAATAAAAAGCACCCTGCGCGCAAAGCGGCAGAGTGCTGGGTGGCAAAAATCAGCCGATTTCCACCACGACTTTTTCGTTCTGGCGGACGGCGGCGGCACGCATGACAACACGGATTGCCTTGGCAATGCGGCCCTGTTTGCCAATCACGCGGCCCATGTCGCCTTCTGCCACCGTGAGGTGGTACACAACCGTGCCGTCCTCACGCGCGGGGTCAACCGTTACCTGCACCGCGTCCTTATCTTCCACAAGGCCACGGGCAACGGCAATCAGCAGTTCCTGCATGTGGCGTTCCTCCGTTTAATTACAGGATGTTCTCTTTCTTCAGCAGAACACGAACAGTATCGGTAGCCTGAGCGCCGTTGGCCAGCCACTGCTTAGCCTTGTCGGCGTCGATCTTGACAACGCTGGGCTCCTTGGTCGGATCGTAGTAGCCGATCTCTTCGATGAAGCGGCCGTCACGAGCAAAGCGGCTGTCAGCAACAACAATGCGGTAGAAAGGAGCTTTCTTGGCGCCGATGCGGCGCAGACGAATCTTAACCATGGTAAATATCCTCCAAAATTTTGTTTTTACGGCCCCGTGGTTTTCCCTCGTGGGCTTGCAATTTATATATCACCCTGGGGCCAGAGAGGCTTACGGGTCATATCAAATTCATAACAGGCTGCTCAGCGCAGGCCTCTCATTCCGCCAAGGCCGCGCATAAAGCCCTTGGGGTTGCGCTTGACCTTTTTCATCATCTTCTGCATGGCTTCAAACTGGCGCAGCAGCTTGTTCACGTCCTCAACCGTCTGGCCGCTGCCCGCCGCAATGCGGCGCTTGCGCTTGGGGTTGATGATGGAAGGGTGCGCACGCTCTTCCGGCGTCATGGAGTAGATGATGGCTTCAATATGGGGCAGCGCCTTTTCATCGATCTGGTCCATCTGTTCGGAGCTGATCTGGTTGGCGCCGGGCATCATGGCCAGCAGCGCGGACGCACCGCCCATCTTGCGGATCTGGGCGAACTGGGTCAACATATCGTTCATATCGAACTTGTTGGCCATCATTCGCTTGGCGGCTTCTTCGGCTTCCTTGTCATTCTGCAAGGTCTGGGCCTTTTCGATCAGGCTCAGCACATCGCCCATGCCAAGGATCCGGCTGGACATGCGCGCCGGGTAAAACGGTTCCAGCGCATCCAGCTTCTCGCCGGTGCCCTGGAAGTAGATCGCCTTGCCGGTAACGGCCAGAACCGAAAGCGCCGCACCGCCGCGGGTGTCACCGTCCGTCTTGGTCAGGACCACGCCGCTGATGCCAACCTTTTCGTTAAAGGTCTTGGCAACGTTGACGGCTTCCTGACCGGACATGGCATCCACAACCAGCAGGGTCTCATCCACCTCAACAGCCTGCTTGATGCGCACCAGCTCGTCCATCAGCTGGTCGTCGATCTGCAAACGGCCTGCGGTATCAATGATAACGATATCATAGCCGTGGTCTTTGGCGTACTCAACTGCCTGCTTGGCAATCTTTTCCGGCTTTTCGGTGCCCATCTCATAGACGGGAACGCCTGCCTGCTCGCCTACAATGCGCAGCTGGTCAATTGCTGCGGGGCGGTAGATATCACAGGCTACCAGCAGTGGGCGGCGGCCCTGAGCCTTATAAAAGCGGCCCAGCTTTGCCGCATGGGTGGTTTTACCGTTACCCTGCAGGCCGCACATCATCATAACGGTCTGGCCCTTATTTTTGATGTGCAGGGTCTGGGGTTCCTCGCCGCCCATCAGCTTGGTCAGTTCCTCGTTAACGATCTTGACAACCTGCTGGGCGGGGGTCAGGCTTTCCATCACTTCCTGGCCCATGGCGCGCTCCGAAACCTGCGCGCAGAAATCCTTTGCGACTTTGTAGTTGACGTCCGCTTCAAGCAGCGCCATGCGGACTTCCCGCATCGCAGCCTTGATATCCGCTTCACTCAGCTTGCCTTTGCCGCGCAGTTTTTTGAAAACGCCGTTCAGACGCTCGCTTAAAGATTCAAATGCCATCGGGCAGTTCCTCCTGCGTATCAAGGCGGTGAATAATGGTCAGCATCTCCTCGGTAGCCCGCTGAACGCGGGTATCCGGTTCAAACAACCCAGTATTGCACACGCGCACCTCGCTGACAAGCTCTTCCAGCCGGGCAAGATCTGCCCGAATGGCTTCGGTCCGGCGGGCAGTGCCCAACTTTTCCTCCATCTCCATCAGGGTCGCTTCGCCATGCTTGATGGCATCCCGTACTCCCTGGCGGGTTATGCCATAATTTTCGGCAATTTCAGCCAGCGAAAGGTCATCGTTATAATATTCTGTCAGAATATTGCGCTGTTTTTCCGTCAGGACCATGCCGTAATAATCCAGCAGGATGGAAAACCCAAGGTCCTTACCTGCTTTGGCTGCCACGGCCGTGCCCCCTTTGTGTTGTCTGTTCCTCTGACTGCTGTAAAGTGTTTTTCTTTACAGCTTTTGAATTATAACACTCTAAAGTCATACTGTCAAGGCCCAAAGGTGCGGTATCCGGCTGTTTTTTGCGTTTTTTTCAGCTTTTTGTGCCCGCCCAGCATTTTTGCCGTAAAAACTGCGGCAAAATATGTTTTTTTCATGTACAAAGCCGCGCCGGATATGCTATAATATGTTGTATATTGGGTGAAATTTACAGAACGGGGCGGATTTTACGGACTGCGTGTTCTCCCCTGCCTGATTTTTGCAAGGAGGTCTGCCAGGCTATGGCAATATTGCAGAGCTATTATCAGGACGTGTACCGTTCCCCGGTGGTGCGGCTTTCGGGGTATTCCGGGCGGCACGAACTTGCTTCCAGCATATTGGCATATCTGGATTTTGGCGGCGCTACCGGCACTTGTAAGGACGGCGTGGCCGAAACTATGCTGGCTTTTGCCACCGAGCGCGGCACATTGCAGCCCGGCATGCCGGTGGTGGAAGCCAGTTCCGGCAGTTTTGGCGCTGCCCTTGCGGTAAGCTGCGCCACCACAGGCCACCCCTGCATTCTGGTGGTGCCCAGCAGCCTGCCGCTTTCCCGCAGGCAGCATCTGCAAAACCTGGGGGCACGCATTGTGGTATGCGGCAGCGGCGGCCGCCGTGCGCTGGAACAGGTTGCCAAGGATACCGCCGCCCGCTATAACGGTTACTTTACCAACTACTTTGCCAATGATGACAACCCCGAATACCACCGCCGCGTGACCGGCCCCCAGATTTTAAAAGCCGCCGGGGATGCGATCGATGCTGTGGTGATCGGCGTGGGCAGCGGCGGCACCATTACCGGCGTGGCGGAATACCTGAAAGCCTGGAACAGCATGATCCGCATTGTGGCCGTGGAGCCCAGCGAATGCGCCGCCATTTCCGGCGGGTTCATTGGCCACCACAGCATTGCGGGCATCGGGCCCGGTTTTGTGCCGGAAAACTATAACCCCTATGTAGTGGATACCGTGCTGACGGTCTCCACGGCCGATGCCGAGCGCGCCGCACGGGAGGTGCTGTTCTATGACGGCATCCCCGCCTGTTCCAGCGCCGGCGCAACCCTGTGTGCTGCCACCCAGCTGATGGGCACCGGCAAGTGTAACCGCCCTCTGTGCATTTTTGCCGGACGCCGCACCTACGAATGATTCAAATAGACCAGGCCGCACGGCTGCCGCCACCAAGGTGACGCAGGTTGTGCGGCCTTTTGCTTGTTCTATGTACGTTGTGAGAGGCTTTGTTGAAAGAGTGGGTACTGATAAACCAAAAGAGCGCTGAACCTTAACGATTCAGCGCTCTTTTGGTTGGTGCGGAAGATGGGACTTGAACCAAAATTGCTTCGATTTACCGTTGAAATCTCCTGCACGAAAGCTATAACTGCCGTGCTTTCGCTGTACTAAATCTCATGGATAAAATATAAAACTTGCCTATAAGAATCAAAAGTGTGTTCAAATATGTGTTCAGATTACGCCTGTTTCAGCACCCGCAAGAACACGCTGTTGACGGCCTGCGCGGTGTTCTCCGCATCCCCTGTCAAGGCATGACCGTACACGCCGAACGTGTCCATGTCGGCGCTATGGCCTACAAGCGGCTTGATCTCTCCTGCCGGTAAGGTCTTTACCACGCTTACAAAGGTGTGGCGCAGCTCGTATGGGCTGACTGCCTGTAATTCATTGACACGGCAGTAAATGCGCCAGCGGTAATAATAGAACTGCTCTGACTTGATGCAGAATACAGATTCTTCATCTCCTGTGAGATTGCGTTGATCGTCCAGCACGCGCCTTGCCACATCGGACATAACAAACGAGCGGACGGCGTTCTCGTTCTTGCCGTGCGTTTCTTCATCGTCTACATTGATGGAGCGGGCCAGAAAGACCGTGTTGCCGTGTATATCAGCCCAGCGCAGCCCTACAAGCTCACCGGGGCGCAAGCCTGTAAGAACCTGGAAGCGGTAAGCGTTTATGAACTGATCGCGGACAACAGCGCCTTTATAGGTCGTAGTATCTGTGTTAAACAGCTTTACCATGTCAGTAGGTTGCAGCACCTTTTTGCCCTTGAAGCGTGCGCCTGCCGGAATAGTCAAATCCTCCGGTGTATAGGTAGACAGCTTTGCCTTGCGGCAGTATTTGCAGAATGACCGCATATCAGCAGCTAACAACATAAGCGTCTTTTTGCTCTTGCCTGCCACATGGGCGTTGTTTATGACCGTCTGTAAATCCTGATCTGTAATAGCATTGATGCGTTTCTTGCCCAGCACAGGCAGCACCCAGCAGCGCCAACGGCTCTCTAAGGGACGATAGTTTGTACTGCTGGTAGTTATCTCGACATTATGCAGCCATGCTTTGCAGACATCCTCAACGCGCCCGGCGCGGGCAGCTATGCCATCATCTAACCATGCATCGGCCTTTGCGTTTGCCTCCCGCTGACCTGTGCGCCCCGGCTTGCTGCTGTAAAACTGCTTGCGCACACCGTCTTTCTGTACACTGACCCGCCAGCGCTGTGTTGATTCAACCCACTGCGCTGTGTTTGTTCTCTTGCCCATAATACACCACCTTCCCGCCGTCTGTGATAATGCAGACGGCTTTTATTATGCCTGTCAGCCCGCGAAAGAGGGGCTATAACGGGCTTGACGTTGCAGACGTATAATTTCATTAAAAGCGCGAAAAAGCGGCAAATAGCGGCTATTCTTCGTCTTTTTTTTGGTATTGCGGTGTGTCAACCAACTGCTGTAGATAGGCAATTGCTTCCGGGAGACTGTCTTTATCTAAATGCTCTGTAAAAAACTTTGCAGCTTCATATCTGCCAGATTCATTCAAGTTGGTATACAGAAACAACGCTTTTTCGTTTTCAGAGTTAAATTGAGCAATTTTTGAGAACGCACTTGGCGTTTTAACCCACTTTGCGTTAGTTTTCTTAGGATGATTTATTACATTACCATCCTTGTCGAGTATTGAAATGCCCGCTCGGTCTGAAATGTCATATATAATGCCTCTTGACTGTTCATGAGGATCATCAGAGTATAACTCAAACCATTGCACATTAAGAGCAACGGCTATTTTTTTTAGTGTTTCAGTTTTTGGATTACGTCGGTTATTTTCCCACGCTTGAATCATCTGATAGGAAACACCGACTTTTTCGGCAAGCTCTTTTTGTGTCATTTTTGAATTTTGTCTTGCCTGCTTGATAAGTTCACCTGTTGTCATGCGGTCTCCTCCTATTCTATTTATAAGAATAACACGTATGTAAGGAAAACACAAGCAAAAAAGATTGTGTTTTAGCCTTGACACAATCCGTTGCTTGTGCTATCATAATTGCACAAGCTAATGCTTGTGTGAAAGTGAGGTGAACAAAATATGCGTATTGACCGAGTGAAGCTGATTTCCGAAATGGCGCGGCAAGACGTGACCGTCAAGGCGCTGGCAGAAAAAGCCCTTGTTTCTCGCATGACGGTTTCAGCTATGAGGTGCGGAAAAAGTGTCAACGACAACAGCGCTCGGCACGTTGCCCGCGCTCTGGGCGTGGACGTGGCAGACCTGTTAGAAAGCAAAGGAGAGTAACCCATGCGACAAAGATTTTTCAATCTTCGGGTCAAGTTTATGGAACACGACCTGACACAAGAGGAAGCCGCCAAGATTGCGGGCATCAGCCCCAGCGCAATGGTCAACCGTATGAGCGGCAAGTATCCGTTCAACACCTGGGAAGTCGAGCGGCTTGCTAAGGCGCTTGACATTGCTCCGGTTGACTATGGGAAGTATTTCTTTGCGGGGGTGAGCGGTTGAGCGAAAAAGATTTCAATGGACGCTTCAAGAGCTACCAACGTGCCCAGCAAGCAGCCGAGCGGATTTTATGGACGGCCAACATGTGGACAGCAAACGGCCCGTTGCCAAGCTGCACAAAAGAGGATTTTTCCGATCTTCTTGATGCAGTGGGCCGGGCAATCCTCAACCCCGGCATGGACAACTTGCTCTATTATCTGGCTTGTGCTGCAAGCGGCGCCGAGCGGGAGCAGATGCTTGCCAAGCTGCTGCAAAGCCGCGTCAGGTATGAGCAGTTATCTGAACAAGACCTATTGCCATACCATGAGAAAGAGGCGGCAGTACCGCCCGGCACACGCAAGCAAGCCGCACTGGATGAACTGCGGAGACTGTGCCCGGATACAATCGAGGACGAAGAGCCAAGCGAGTTTGAAACGCTTCAACTGGGAAGTGTTCCGACAGCGGAAGTTGATTGGCTGATTCCTGGCTTGATTGCCCGCGGTGAAATGGCGCTGATCGGCGCGGATGGTGGCACCGGCAAAGGTATCTACTATTCACAGCTTATTGCAGCCGTCACAACTGGCAAAGGAAACGACTTTTTCCCGGAAGCACCAAAAGAGCCCGGAAGTGTGTTGATTCTATCCGGCGAGGATGACCCCAGCAAAGTGCTTCGCCCGCGATTACTGGCAGCTGGCGCAGACTTGTCAAAGGTAAACGTCATTACAGCAGATAGTTACTTTCGCCAAAGGGGCACACTGCTGACCATTGACAGCCAGGCATTACAGGCTAAAATCAGCCAGTTGAAACCTGACCTTGTAATTAACGACCCCATACAGGCATTTTTACCAGCCGGACTACAGATGAACAATCGCAGCGAGATGCGCGGCGTTGTCACCCCGTTCAAATCGTTTTGCGCAGCTGTAAACGCTGCTGGCGCTACAGTGTGCCACACCAATAAAAAATCGAATGTTGCAGGGCGGCAGCGTCTTTCAGACAGTTCAGACCTATGGGATCTCTCCCGCTGTGTTATCATGCTGGGCTACTCAAAAACAGATGAGGCAGTATATGCCAGCGTGGAGAAAGACAGCTATGCGAGAAAGCCCATGACCACGCTGTTCACCATCGAAGGAACAACGGTCGAGGGTGTGCGCACAGCCGTTGCAGTTTACAAAGGTCGGACAGATAGAAACGATGCGGACTTTGTTTTTCAGCGTACCGCAAAGCCTGCTACTACAAGAGACAGCGCAAAAGATGCTATCCTGTCTGTGCTGGAAGATTCCAAACTGGGCAGCCTGCCAAGCACACAGCTTCAGACTGCTGTGCTGAATGAGACGGGATGCAGCGTGGCTACATACCAAAAGGCTTACAAAGAGCTTGTTAATAGCAAGCAGATTGTCAAAAAGCCGATACAGAGGAAGACCACAAAAGGTGCTGCACAGTGGTTTACATTTTTGGCAGACTGCTATGTTGACCCCCTCCGAGAGGGGGATACCAAAATAATAAGTTAATGATTTATAACGATATATCGTATATTATCAACTTCTTATTGAATACGAAGTTGATCAACTACTAATGCTCGGCGACAATCAACTTCGTATCGCGTAAGAAATTGATAATTGACATACATACATCAAAAAATATCAACTTCTTATTTTACTTTCCCTCTCAAGTAAAAACTACAAGTAGAAAGGATTCTATTATGACGATTGTACCTAAAATTTGCCCCTTCATGCAGCGCAGCTATTGCCAGCGTGAGGGCTGCGCAGTCTGGAGCCACAACCGCTGCGGCCTTATCGTAGACGGCATCAACATTGCCCAATGTATTATGGGGCAGACTATCTCGCAAGAAATTCTCGGTGAGATTCCCGCCAAGCTCGACGATTTGACCGAAGCTATCAAGGGGAACAGCGCACAGTGAAGTTTTGGACGTGTCCCCGATGCGGCGCGAATCTCGACCCCGGCGAGCGTTGCGACTGTAAAACAGAAATGCCGCCCAGAGTGTTGCAGCACTCACAGGCGGCGGGCGGTAAACAGCTTTTGCACGGCAGTTATACCGCCTCTAGCTTATCAGATTCGGAGGAAAAGTACAATGGATTACACTAAAATTGTGAAGGTTCTTTCGTTAGCAGCAACAGGGAACAGCATTGATGCAGCTCTTGACGAAATGAGTAAAAAAGAACTTGAATATCTGCTTGAACTGTGCCAGGAAGAAAAAGCCCGTCGCCAAGCTGCAAAGAATGGGGGCGCTTGCAATGAATACTAAAGAATCAGAAAACATTGAAAAACTGGTGTCCATATTGCTGACCTTTACCCATGAGCAAATGGCCGCGTTTGTGGCAGGTGCGCAGGAAATCATCACCCAGTACAAGTAACAAACACGGCTGTGCTATCAGGCCATACGGGCTTATGAGGTGATGAAATGAAAGACTACGAACAGCGAGAACGTGACTTAGCTAACATGGGACACAAAGACCTAATCCGCTTTATGCGCCATGCCTACAACTGGTTACTTGATGACGGCATGAGCGAAAGCGAACTTGAAGCAAGTCTTGCGAAATTCGGACTTTGCAAAGAGGATATTTTCGGAAGGGGGTGAATCGACTTGAGGATTAAAATGACCTACACCGACCAGGAATGTGCCGCCTTTGAGCGCGTCCGTGCCGAGCTGCTACAAAATCTGCCCAATGTTCGGCAGCACAGCAGCACCGCACCGGGCGGCGTTCATGTATTCTACTTAACCACTTGCAAAAAGTAACGTTTTGTGGTATAATATTATAAACAAGAGTACCGCCGAAAGGTAAAGCTACACAGGCTCAGGGAAACGTTTACCGTTTCTTTGGGCCTGTTTTTTGTGCATGGGCGCAGCCTCCGGCGCATCTCCTTTGCAGGCTATTTCTGGCGGTAAACGTTTCCCTGTACCTATGTGGAAGCCCACAGCGGTACAAATACGCTTACGGCAGCGGTAAAGCCGGAAAGGAACCCCTATATGGAAAATACTAATATCAACGAAACGCAGACCACCAACGCCACCCAGACGGAATCCGGGGAAAAGCTCTTTACCCAAGAGCAGGTCAATCAGATCGTGAGCGAACGGCTCGCACGAGAGCGCAGCAAGGCCGCAACAGAGCAAGCTACCACCGACAGGGAAAAAGCCCTTGACGCACGGGAGCAGGCTCTGAAATGCCGTGAGCTTGTGGCAGGCGATAAGAGATACCCTGCCAAGCTGCTGGACGTGCTGGACACTGCCGATTTCGACAGCTTCAAAGCACAGGCGGACAAGCTGCTGGAAGCGTTCCCCCACATGGGCGACACTTTCACGGTCAAGGGTGCAAACACTGCGACCCCACCGTTCACTAAAAGCGAACCGGACGAAAACGAGCTGATCAGAAAAGCGTTTCTCAAAAAATAACCGAAAGGACGCTTTATAATGGCGATTACGCTTACCGAAAAATTTGCACCGTACACCGATGAACAGTTCAAGAACGAAAGCAAGCGCAGCCTTGTGACCAATCAGGATTTCGACTGGACGGGCGCACATACCATTAAGGTTTACAAGATTCAGACCTCCGAGATGCAGGACTATGGCCGCACTGGCCCGACAGGCGATAATTTCAGCCGCTACGGTTCTATTGCCGATCTGAACGCCAGCACCGAGGAGCTTGCCCTGAAGAAAGACCGCAGCTTTATTTTTAACGTGGATAAGCTGGACGCTGACGAGACCCAGCAGCAGGTTGAAGCCGCTACCGCACTGGCCCGCCAGAATCGTGAGGTCGTTATCCCGGAGGTTGACAGCTACACCTACGGCGTTATGTGTACTGGCGCAGGCACCAAGCCCGCCGCAAAGGCCCTTACCGCCGAAAGCATTTACAGCGATATTATGGCAGCGTCTGCCGCGCTGGATGATGCAGAGGTTCCGGAAACTGACCGCGTGCTAATCGTGACCCCTGCCACCTATCAGCTTATGAAGCAGAGCGAGAGCATCGTTCTCAACTGTGACGTGGGCGAGGAGATGCGCCAGAAAGGCGTTATTGCGAACATTGACGGCATGAACGTGCAGAAAGTGCCTGCAAACCGTCTGCCTGCCAAGTTTGGCTTTATGGTTGCCCATCCCTCTGCCACCGTTGCCCCGACCAAGCTGGAAGACTTCAACGTCCACAACGACACGATCTACAGCAGCGGTGCGGTTGTGACTGGCCGCATCTGCTATGATGCTTTTGTTCTGGACAACAAGAAAAAGGGCATCTATTATCAGGCAACGACCTAAAAGACTTCCACAGCGGCGCGGGCTACGGCTTGCGCCGTTCTTTTGTATGAGGTGATTATATGACCCCTAAAAAAGAAAAAGCCCTTGCAGCGCTTCTCACGTCCCCCACAGTAAAGGCGGCAGCACAAGAAACAGGCGTGGGAAGCCGCACAATGCGGCTCTATCTGAAAGACCCGGAATTTTTGGCAGAATACAAAAAACGCTGTTCTTCACTGCTGGAGGACGCCACGAACAAAGCAAAAGCAGCCCTGCCGCCTGCTATTGAGCGCCTTTCCTCTATTGTTATGGATGATGCGCAGCCGACACAGTATCAGATTGCGGCGTGCCGTGCATTGTGCGAATACAGCTTGAGGATGACCGAAGTTGTAGACTACGAACAGCGCTTGCAGGCGCTTGAAGATGAAATGAGGCGGTAATATGAAGGTATTGAACAAAGCAAGGCTGGATGCGCTGGAACGGGCATTAAAAAGCAAAGACGATGTCCTGGTGGTTGAACAGGTCGAGGGCGGTTATGAATTGCCCAGCGGGGAGATCGTGAAAGACCTTGCACCGCTGCATAAGCGCTATGCTGTCATTATTGTGGACGACGTGGAATACCGCCTTGCCCACCCAGAAGAATGGACGGACTTTGAGCGTTTTTGTCAGGAAGAAAACAGACGATTAAACCCGCAAATGTACCAATAAACAAAAAGACACGTCGCAGGACTTGCGCGGCGTGTCGAAATATGATATTGTAAATATGCCGCTTCGGCGGCAAGGCGCTGCACAACACGGCAGGCGGTTGGCCACACTTCCCGAAAGGGGGTGAGACCATGCGAATCACGATGCACATCGGCAGTTTTACTGTGACGATCATCATTAAGAAACGCAAAAACCGCCACTCTGCCAAGTGACGGTTTTTAGGGTAACCTAAATGCAATTACTTTGGATAGGGCTAACCGCTTGTCGCAGCGCCTTTTCTATGTTTATTATAGCAATCAGGCGCCGACCTGTCAAGCAGATATGGCGCGAGCATTTCTAAAGAGGGCTAAAGAATATGGTATTGACTACAATCATTGACATAAATGAGACCTTTATCGAGGAAATGCAGGCATTTTTAAAAAATACACCTATCGACCACAAATGGACAGACAAAGACATTGAAGCATTCGATGGCGATTGCCCTGTATCGCAAGAAATCGCAAGGGATTATTTCGATACCTTGAAAGCTCTCAACCGCCTCCCCGATGATGTATCATGGATTCAAGAGGAGCTGAAGCGTGAAAATACAGTTTGAAGACCACAGCGCTGAGGTGCTGGCGGTGCTTGACGCTGCTGCTGGCAGGGCGGTAGAGGGGTGTGGACTTGTGACGGATTGTCTGTTATTTTGGCACTTCATTCTTCATGTGTGTTCAAAAGTGTGTTCATACAAAGCAAAAGAGCGCAGGAATAAACGTTCCTACGCTCTTTCTTTTGGTGCGGAAGATGGGACTTGAACCCACACGTCATAGACACACGCACCTCAAACGTGCCTGTCTGCCGATTCCAGCACTTCCGCATAAGGCAATGCCTTGGCATTGCAAAAAGTATTTTAGCATACCCGCCGCAAAAAAGCAAGGGCTTTTTGGGCTTTTCTTCAAATTATTAACCACTGTGCCTTCTCGCGCGAAAATTGTTCGTTATACAGCATCTTTTACCCCACTTTCCCGCATTGCAGCAAAAAACTTCAATTTTTTTCAAAATAGGGCTTGCATTTTTGCGCAAGCTCTGATATACTAATCAAGCACTGTTAAGGCAGGCGCACAAATGAATATGGGAGCTTTCCCGAGTGGCCAATGGGGACAGACTGTAAATCTGCTGCTTAATGCTTCGGTGGTTCGAATCCACCAGCTCCCACCAAAAGAGATCCGCAACTGAGGTTGCGGGTCTTTTTTTTGTGCTGGAACTGGTAGGGTTCGAACAGGTCGGCCGCCCGAAGGCGGCAAACAACAGTCCTGCGGACTGTTGCTTAGACCGCGGCTTGGCGAATCCACCAGCTCCCGCCAAAGTGTTGAACGTTAAAACGTATGTTTTATCGTCTAGTTCTTTTTTTTATCTGACCGCACTTTTGACCGCATTTATTATAAAACCCATATCAAAGCGCCCCTCTGTTCCTATCACAGAGAGGCGCTTTTCTTCATTTCAATTTTATCAGGTTGCCTCCCGGCGGGCAAAGTAGGAGCCTACCGCGGTGATCTGCTTGGGCAGGTCAGGGCGGTAGAGGGGGGAATCCGGGTAAAAGCTGTTGATCACAACACCATTATCCCCTGCTCGCGCGGTGGAATGAATGTACTCTCCATTGCCAAGATAGAGCGCCACATGGCCGGGGAAATACACCAGATCTCCCACGCGCATATCCGAAACATGGGCCGGATGGATGGGGTAGCCCTCTTTCAGCTCGGAATCCCGCCAGATGGAAATACCGCACAGCAGGTATGCCATGCTGCACAGGCCGGAGCAATCAATGCCCGCCGGGGTTTTGCCGCCCCAGCGGTAGGGCGTGCCAAGGTAGCGCTTGGCTGCCTGGGCAATGGCTGCACGCAGCTTTTCCTGGTCCTGCTCGCAGGGCTGGGTGTACAGCGGGGCCAGCGCGTCCGCACGCAGGTAACCGGTGCGGCCATCCGGCAGCGTTACGGCCTGCCAGCCGTCTTCCGGCTCCCCCTGTACGGCCACGCGGGCGCCCAAGGGCAGGCCAGCAGCCACGCAGGCCCCCTGCACACGGGGTTCCGCCAGCACATCAGCCCAGCGGGCTATGACCACCATCTGCGGCTGAACCAGCCATTCTTCCGCCTTGGGGCCAGTCAGCAAAGCATCCTGTGCTACCCAGCCGGTATAGCCGTAAAAGGTGCGTACCGGTACCATGTGCTGTTCGGCTTCGCCGGTAATTTCCACCGGCATGCCCAGCAAAAGCTCATCCACCAGACGGGATTGCTGCGGGTTCTGCGCCCAAAGGGCCGGGTTTGTGGTAAGCGGCGCTATGGCCACGTTGATTACTGCCTGCATTGTTATTTCCTCACTGTGTTATCTCAGTCCCAGTTTTCGCCCGCGCGGTGGCAGGCAACCATACGGCCATCCCATTCCCGCAGCTCCGGAACCTCGGTGCGGCAGCGCTCCGTTGCGTAAGGGCAGCGGGTATGGAAGCAGCAGCCGGACGGCAGGTTGACCGGGCTGGGCACTTCGCCCATCAGCACACGGCGGTGCTGGTTGCGGCGGTGTGGATCCGCCTGCGGGATGGCATCCATCAAAAAGGCGGTATAGGGGTGCATGGGGCGGCTGTAGAGCTCTTCCTTGGTGGCAACCTCGCACACATGGCCCAGGAACATTACGCAGACGCGGTCCGCAATAAAGTTGATGACAGAAAGATCATGCCCGATGAAGAGATAAGTCAGGCCGTACTGCTTTTGCAGGTCCTTGAGCAGGTTCAACACCTGGCTCTGCACCGAAACATCCAATGCGGAGACCGGTTCATCGCAGACGATCAGGTCCGGCTGCAGCGCAATGGCGCGGGCAATGCCGATGCGCTGGCGCTGGCCGCCGCTGAACTGGTGCGGGTAACGGTTCAAAAACTCTGCCGGTACACCAACAGCCTGCATCAATTCCAGCACGCGGTGGGTGGTTTCGGCTTTGGTTTTGCATACATGATAGGTTTCCAGTGGTTCGGCAATGATATCCCGCACCTTCATGCGCGGGTCAAGGCTGGCATACGGGTCCTGGAAGACCATCTGCATCCGGCGGCGCAGGGGGGCAAATTCCTTATCCTTCATGGCGGTGATGTTCTGCCCCTCAAAGGTCACGCTGCCCCTGGTTGCGGGCAGCATGCGGATCAGGGTGCGTCCCAGGGTGCTTTTGCCGCAGCCGCTCTCCCCCACCAGGGCCAGCGTTTCGCCGCGGTACAGGGTCAGATCCACATTGGTCAAGGCATGGACGGCCTGGTCTTTTTTGCTGGTTTCAAAGTTTTTATAAATACCTTTTGCCTGCAAAAGAACTTCGTGTTTTACCTCGCTCATTGATGTTCCTCCTCACAGCGGAAGCAGCGCACCTGATGATCCGGTGCAACGGGATGCAGCTGCGCTTTTTCCGTGCGGCATTGGTCGGTGGCATATTCGCAGCGGTTGCTGAACGGGCAGCCCTGCGACAGGTGCAGCAGGTTGGGCACCACACCGGGGATGGTGTGCAGCCGCTCGGCGTTCTGGCCAATGCGCGGGATGGAATCCAGCAGACCCTTGGTATAGGGATGCATGGTATGGTCAAACAGCTCAAAGGTTTCGGCCTGTTCCATGATCTTGCCTGCGTACATGACATACACATAGTCACAGATTTCCGCCACAACGCCCATGTTATGGGTGATGATCAGCACGCTCATGCCGGTTTCGTCCCGCAGCTCCTTCATCAGGCGCAGGATCTGGGCTTCAATTGTCACATCCAGTGCGGTGGTGGGCTCATCGGCAATCAGCAGCTTGGGCTTGCACACCATGGCCATGGCAATCATCACGCGCTGGCGCAGGCCGCCGGAAAGCTCGTGCGGGTAGCAGTCATAGCGCTTTTCCGCTTCGGGGATGCCAACACGCTGGAACATTTCCACCACGCGCTGCTTGGCTTCCGCCTTGCTCATGGTCGGGTTATGCACCAGCAGCGTTTCGCGCACCTGGCGGCCCACCTTGAGCACCGGGTTCAGGCTGGTCATCGGCTCCTGAAAGATCATCGAAATATCATTGCCGCAGATCTTGCGCAGCTCTTTATCCGAAAGTCTGGTCAGGTCCTGATCTTCAAACCGGATGCTGCCGCCCGCCACGCGGCCGGGGTATTTCAGCAGGCCCATAATGGATTTGGCAGTCATGCTTTTGCCGCAGCCGCTCTCCCCCACCAGGCCGATGATCTTGCCCTTGGGAATATCCAGGTCCAGGCCATCCACCGCCGGGGCCACGCCTTTTTCGGTAAAAAAATAGGAGTTCAGGCCGCGGATTTCCAGAACATTATTGTTATTTTCCATCTTTTACTTCTCCCCCGCCGTTACTGGTTCTTCATGTAGGGGTCCAGCACATCGCGCAGACCGTCACCCAAAAAGTTGAACGCCAGCACCACGATCATAATGGCAATGCAGGGTGCCAGGGCCAGCCAGGGCTGGGTGAACAAAAACTGCTTGGACTGGTTTACCATCAGGCCCCAGGATGCTGCCGGGGGCTGTGCGCCGATGCCCAAAAAGCTCAGCGAGCTTTCAGACAGAATGGCAGAGGGAACATTCAGGGTAAACAGAACGATCAATGAGGGAATGCAGTTGGGCAGGATATGCTTGAGCATGATTTTGCCGTTGCTGACGCCGATCGAACGGGCAGCCTCAACATATTCGCTCTCCTTCAGGCTCAGGGTCTGGCTGCGCACCACGCGGGCCACACTGGCCCAGCTGGTTAGGGAAAGCGCGATAAACAGGTTGACGGTGGACTGGCCCAGGGTGTACATAACCACCATGGCCAGCAGCAGGGACGGGATGGACAGCATGATATCCGCCAGGCGCATGATGACATAATCCACCCAGCCGCCAAAGTAACCGGCCAGCAGGCCAAAGAAGATGCCCACCACCAGCGAGATGATGCTGGGCAGAATACCGATGGTAAGCGAGAGGCGCGAACCATACAGAATACGGGAGAACACATCGCGGCCCAGTTCATCCGTGCCAAACCAGTGGGCAGCGCTGGGGCCCTGCAAACGGCTGATCAGGTCCTGCTCAGCCTCACCATAGGGGGCCAGAACGGGAGCAAAAATAGCTATCAGGATGACAACCAGAATCAGCACAGCCGAAAAGGCGGCCAGCTTGTTCTGGCGGCACATGCGCAGCAGCTGTTCTTTCAGGCCGTCCTCTTCGCCGATCTGGCTTTCCAATTCCTGCGGCTGGGCATTTTTCAACATTTCGTCTGCCATGGCTTATGCCTCCTTTCTGATGCGCGGGTCCAGCACAGAATACAGCAGGTCCGCAATCAGGTTGCCTGCAATGACCAGCACGGTGGTAAACAGCACGGTTCCCTGCAGCACCGGCATATCACGGTTCTGGATTGCTGTGGTGGCAAGGCGGCCGATGCCGGGAATGGCAAAAATGCTCTCGGTGATAACTGCGCCGGACAGCATGCCGGAAAACTGCAATGCCATCATGGTAATGACCGGCAGCATGGAGTTTTTGAGCGCATGGCCCAGAATAACCGCCTGCTTGCGCAGGCCTTTGGCACGGGCGGTATCAATATAATCCGCCTGCATCACTTCCAGCAGGCTGGAGCGCGTCATACGGGCAATGCTGCCTGCGCTGTTCCAGCCCAGGGCAATGGCGGGCAGAATCATGGAAAGGAAGGTACCATCCAGCGTAAGCGGGAATGCCTTGATTTTGAAGGCAAACAGGTATTGCAGCAGCAGCGCCACCATGAAAATAGGCATGGAAACGCCAGCCAGCGAAACGCCCATGAACAGGTGGTCCACAAGGCTGTTCTGCCTGATGGCTGCTATAATACCGGTGCCAAGGCCCAGCACCCAGGCGAACAGCGCCGCCAGCAGGGCCAGTTCCAGCGTGTAGGGGAACGCCTCTATGATCATATCGGTAACAGCGCGGTTATATTTATAACTGATGCCCAGGTCCCCATGGATCGCCCCGGCCAGATAGTCAAAGAACTGCACGATCACCGGCTTATCCAGCCCCATCACTTCAGTCAGGCGGTCAATGGTGGCCTGGTCCACATGTTCACCCAGCAGCATAGCCGCCGCATTGCCGGGAACAATGCGCAGCATGATGAAGATGAGCAGTACCACGCCGATCAGCACCGGAATGGTGCCCAAAATGCGCTTTATCACGCTTTTCACACGGAGTCACTCCCCTTTTGTCCCTCACAGCCGCTGTTTCCAAACTGCCAATCGGTTAAAACCATGCTCTGTGCAGGTGAACATCATTTTCCCCGCAGGCGTTGCTTCGGCACAGCGCTTTTATAAAAAGCGCTAAGGCAATACCGCATAATTCTAAGTGCCGATACGGCGAGCGAGGTGCGGCAGATGCCAAGCCAAAAGCGCAGATAATACTGGATGTCTTATCGAGCATTTTGGCAACGCAGATGCCGTGCCGCAGCTGCCGGAGCGGTGCTTAAGCCGCAAGGCAGGAATTGTGCGGTGTTGCCCTAAGTTTTCAGGTTCGTGGGCGTACAATGTACGCCCCTACGGTTCCTGCCAGGCAGAATGCAGTTTTACCTTATGGACAGTCTGTTTGAGCGGCTGTATATTTTTACACTTTTATGCTGTAAAATATACAAGCATTAAAATTATAACATAAAAAATGCAGGCTGCAACCTGTGGTCGCAGCCTGCATTGCATTATTTGTAACTTTTTTTGTCCAAAAATTACTTCAAGGTAACGTTGATATACTGGGTATCGTTATAACCGGCCCAGTGCGGGGTGAAGGAGGCGACCCGGTCGCCCTTAACAAACAGGTGGGAACGGCTGAACATGGGTACCCATGCAGCGTCCTCTTCCACGATCTGCTTTTCCAGCGCGGCGTACTCGGTCAGGCGTTCGGTGTCGTCCACAATACCGCGGGCGGCAGCAACACGGCTCATAACGTCGGTGTTAAAGTAGTTCAGGCTGCGCACATTGCTCTTTTCAGGGGTACCGAAGAACGTGTAAATGAAGTTATCCGGGTCGTTATAGTCGGCCGTCCAGGAGCTGACAAAGCTGACCATATCGCCGCTCTTGCGCAGATCCAGCCAGCTGGCGGGGTCATAGCTCTTGATCTCGGCGTTAATCCCGATCTGCTGCAGGTACTGCTGCACGATCTGGATGACCAGCAGAGTGGAATCGCTGCTGGAGTTATCGGCAGCAATCTCCATGGTAAAGCCATCCGCGTAACCGGCTTCGGCCAGCAGGCTCTTGGCCTGTTCGGGGTCGTACTTCAGCCAACCCTCGTTGTCCTCGGTGTAGCCGATCAGGCCTTTGGGGTAAATGCCGTCCACCAGGCTGCCATCGCCATTATACACGGTATCCAGGATGGTCTGGCGGTCAATGGCCATCTGGATGGCCTTGCGGACCTTGACATCGTTCAGCGGCTCCACATTCTCGTTCAGAGCCATGTAGGTGGTGCCCAGACGGTTGGAGGTTACGATATCATCGGCATACTGGGTCTTGTAGGTAGAGTTGACAACGGCAGCGTCAATGTAATCGCAGTCCAGGATATCCAGCTCACCGTTCTGGAACATCATGCTCATGGTGGAAGAATCCGGCACGATGGAAATTTCCACATGCTGCACGCTGGGCTTTTCGCCCCAGTAGTTGGGGTTGGCATCCAGCACAATGCTGCTGTCGCGGGTCCAGCTGGTGACCACATACGGGCCAGAGCCGATGGTCTTGGAGCAGTCCATACCAAACTGGTCGCCTGCTTCCTCCACGTTCTTCTCGCTCATGATGGAGCAGGAAGCGGTTGCCAGCTCATACAGGAAACCGGCAAACGGATCCGACAGGGTAACGGTAAAGTGGGTGTCATCAATCACCTGAATGCCTTCCAGGTCGGTGGCGGTGCCATCCATCACAGCTTCCGCACCGGCAATGGCAGAGGCATAATCCGTCTGCACGCTGTCCGGCAGGGCCAGCATACGGGTAAAGGTATACTTGACATCGTTGGCGGTCAGCGGGGTGCCGTCAGAGAAAGTAACACCGCTGCGCAGGGTGAAATCATAGGTCAGGCCGTCGTCCGAAACGGTGTAGTCTTCCACCAGGCTCTTCTCCAGCTCAGTGGAGCCGTCCGCATTGGTTTTGATCTCAAACAGGCGGTCAAAGATATTCAGCGGCACCATGTAGTCGTTGTTGGTCTTGTGCACATCCATCGTCTGGATATCGGTGTTCATGGCAACGTGCAGCGAACCATCTGCTGCAGCCCCGGTGGAAGCGGCAGCTTCGGTGGAAGATGCCCCGGTATCGGAGGATGTATCAACGGAGGAAGCCGCTGGGGTGGTGGATGCGGAGCTGCCGCAGGCAGCCAGCATGCTGGCCAGCAGTGCAGTGCTCAGCGCAGCGCAGGCAATTTTTTTCATAATTCTTTCCCTCTCTTAATTGGCGCAGCCATTCTGCCGCGTCCCTGATTGTTTTGGGGCTGAGTCCCCGGCCCCAGGCGGTTAAAACGCACCATGTTACCGCCTGAACCCGCAAAAGTGCAAAAAAGGGCAGCTGTATTGGTAGCTGCCCCTTTGCATCTCATGTTGGTTATAATACCACAAATCCTATCAGATTGCAAGCGCAAATTCTGCTGGCCGTGGTGCCCCAACCCGGAACAGCTTAAACATTGTTCGGGTTGTTTTTCAGGATAACGTCATGGCTGCCGCCTTCCACAATGGAGGTGGAAGAAACGACCGTCAGGCGGGCTTTCTGCTGCAGTTCCGGGATGGACAGCGCACCACAGTTGCACATGGTGGAACGCACCTTGTACAGCGTGGTCTGCACGCCATCGGCCAGCGGGCCGGCATACGGAACGTAAGAATCAACGCCCTCCTCAAAGCTCAGCTTCTGGGCACCGCCAAGGTCATAGCGCTGCCAGTTGCGGGCACGGTTGGAACCTTCGCCCCAGTATTCCTTCACATAGTTGCCGCCAACGCGCAGCTTGTTCGTGGGGGATTCATCAAAGCGGGCAAAGTAACGGCCCAGCATAACAAAGTCAGCGCCCATTGCCAATGCCAGGGTGATGTGGTAGTCATGCACAATGCCGCCATCGGAGCAGATAGGGATATAGATGCCGGTCTGCTCATAGTATTCATCGCGGGCTTTGGCAACCTCGATAACGGCGGTTGCCTGGCCGCGGCCAATGCCCTTGGTTTCGCGGGTGATGCAGATGGAGCCGCCGCCAATGCCGATCTTGACAAAGTCTGCACCGGCTTTTGCCAGGAACAGGAAGCCCTCGCGGTCCACCACGTTGCCTGCACCGACCTTTACCTTGTCGCCGTAATGCTCACGGATCCAGGCGATGGTACGGGACTGCCATTCGCTGTAACCTTCGGAAGAGTCGATGCAGAGCACATCCACGCCGGCATCCACCAGGGCGGGCACGCGCTCGGCATAGTCGCGGGTATTGATGCCGGCGCCGACAACATAGCTCTTGTTGGCATCCAGCAGCTCATTGGCATGTTCCTTGTGGGAATCATAATCTTTGCGGAAAACCATATACTGCAGGTTGCCCTGCTCGTCTACCAGCGGCAGAGAGTTGATCTTGTTATCCCAGATGATATCGTTGCAGTCATGCAGGCTGGTGTTGGCCGGTGCGGTAACCAGCTTGTCCAGCGGGGTCATGAACTCAGTCACTTTCAGATCGGTGCTCATGCGGGACAGGCGGTAGTCACGGGATGCCACAATGCCCAGCAGCTTGCCGTGGGGGGTGCCGTCAGCCGTGATGGCAACGGTGGAATGGCCGGTACGGGTTTTCAGATCCAACACATCAGCCAGGGTAGCCTCCGGCGGCAGGTTGGAATCAGAGGTAACAAAGCCCTTTTTGTAAGCCTTGACACGGCGAACCATATCAGCCTCGGACTGAACGGACTGGGAGCCGTAAATGAAAGAAACGCCGCCCTGCTTGGCAAGGGCAATGGCGAGCTTTTCGCCGGAAACGGACTGCATGATAGCCGAAACCATGGGGATGTTCATGGTCAGGGGGCAGGCTTCTTCGCCCTTGCGGTACTTGACCAGCGGGGTTTTGAGGCTGACAGCCGTGGGGATGCACTCCGAAGAGGAATAGCCGGGGACGAGCAGATACTCGCCGAAGGTACGGGACGGTTCACTAAAATAATACGCCATTTCGCAATTCTCCTTTACCCTTTTCATTGCCTGATTTGCTTATTGGTTATTGTACCACATTCGCGTACAATATGCAAAATTTGTTGTATTAAATCTTTTTTTGGCCTTTGGGGCAAAAGTTGTATAAACTGCACCATGGCCAGGCACAAGAGTATGACTAATCAAAACATTTTGCACATCGGCACCCGTCCGCCGTTTGGAACGGGCTCCAAACGCCTTCCGGCATGCCGCACATGTGATGCTCTTTTCCCCGCTCATTCCTCAAAGTTCAGGGTAATATCCCCCAGCGCGGCATCCAGAATCACAGCGTTGGCTGCTTTGCTGTTGGCGCTGTAAGGGCTTGCCTGCTTGGCGCCGCTTACCGTAATGCTGCCCAGGCCGCATGCAGCCTGCACGCTGTAACCGTCTGCCTTTTCCCCCAGGGTCAGGGCAATATTGCCCAGCTGGTCGGTTACCTGCACCTGGCTGGCCCCCACCAGGCGGCTGATCGTCACATCGCCCTGGGCGTTTTCAATCGTCACGCGCTCTGCCTGCACGGTGCCAAGCTCTGCACTGCCCAGGGCAAGCGTTGCATCCAGCTGCCCGGTTTGCAGCTCATCCGCATACAGGCTGCCGAGGGCAAGGTCTGCCTGTATGCTTTTGGCTTTCAGTGTACCAAGGTCGGCGCTGCCCAGGTTCAGATTCAGCTCTATCTGTTCCAGTTCTATCTCCGGCAGGGCGATGCGTGTGGCGGCGGCTCTGCCGGTATTATTTTGTTCTATATATTATATATTATATAATATTATGTCAGTCAATACATTTTATCTGGTTCTTTCCCACTGCTTCAAAAATGGCAGCAAAAATGCCGCAGACACACAGCCTGCGGCATAAAAGTGATGCTTATTCTGTTTTAGGGCAATACCGCATAATTCTAAGTGCCGATACGGCGAGCGAGGTGCGGCAGATGCTAAGCCAAAAGCGCAGATAATACTGGATGTCTTATCGAGCATTTTGGCAACGCAGATGCCGTGCCGCAGCCGCCGGAGCGGTGCTTAAGCCGCAAGGCGGGAATTGTGCGGTGTTGCCTTAGCTTATCTGATGCTGCTCGATCCAATCCGCCACCGCGCGGGAAAGCTCGGTCAGGCTGCCCTTGGTAAAGGGGGCTTTCATTCCGGCGCTTTCGGCCAGCTCGGTATAGGTTGCCATACCGGCCAGGTTAGTCAGCTTCATATAGCGCTGCCAGGCGTCCTTGTGGTCCTTCAGGCTGGCCACAAAGAACTGCAGGGCAATGGCGGTTGCCAGGCAGTAATCAATATAGTAGAACGGGCATTCAAAGATATGCAGCTGGCGCTGCCAGCCTGCGCCGCGGCCATAGAACGGCAGGTCGCCGAACTTGTTCCAGGGGCGGTATTTCTTTTCCAGCTCCAGCCAGACGGCATTGCGTTCATCCGGCGTAAGATCTGGCTGCTGATACATAATGTGCTGGAATTCATCCACCATGCAGCCGTATGGCAGGAAGATAAAGCTGTCCTCGGCGTGCAGCAGCTCGTATTTATCCGTATCCTCCTTAAAGAAGAGGTGATGCCACGGGGCGGTCAGGAACTCCATGCTCATGGAGTGGATCTCGGCGCTCTCCATACCGGGGCACTGGATATCTTCGGGGATGTTCTTGGGGCTGCGGGCAGCCAGGTAGCCTTCCAGCGCATGCCCTGCTTCATGGGTCAGCACATCCACATCCCCCGCCGTGCCGTTCCAGTTGGCAAAGATGAAGGGGGTCTTGTAATCGGGCAGCATTTCCTCATAACCGCCGCTCATTTTGCCGGGGCGGCTGAGAACGTCGAACATCTCGTTATCCTGCATGAAGTCGATGAACTCTGCCGTTTCGGGGCTGAGCTCATGGTACATCTTGCGGGCACCGGCCATCAGCTCGTCATAGCTGCCGTGCGGCACGGGGTTGCCGTCCGCAAAGCTGATGGTGCTGTCCCAGAACATGGGGTTCTCAATGCCGGTGCGCTTGTTGCGCAGAGCCAGAGCCTTCTGGATCATGGGCACCACCTGCTCCACCACTTCCTGGCGAAACGTGGCAACCTCCGCCGGGCCGTAACCGATGCGGTTCATGCGGATATAGCTCAGCTCGCTGTAATCGTTGTAGCCCAGGATGCGTGCCTGCTCGTTGCGATTCTTGACCATCTTATCATAGATCTCGTCAAACTCGGCGCGGTGGGCGTCAAAGTAAACGGCTTCCGCCTCGTAAGCCTTACGGCGCATGGCGGGGTCAGTGCTCTGCTTATACAGCGTCAGCTGCGGGATGGTCAGCTGTTTGCCGTCCAGCTCCGCCATTGCACCGCCGTACAATTTCTGGTAAGCACTGGTCAGGGCATTTTCCTCTTTCTGCAGTTCGATCACCCGGTCGTCCATGCTCAGCACCAGGTTGCGCAGGCTGGGCAGAATGCGGGTACCGAACGCTTCTTCCAGCGCTTTGGCGTGCGGGTTGGAAAGAATCGCCTCCGCAACATTGCGTGCTGCATTGCTGACTGCCGGGCCGGTTGCATCAAACCATTCCTGTTCCCCGCTCCAATATTCATCGCGGGTATCCTGGGTATAATGGATGGATGCCAGGCAGGATGCCGTGTGGTAATGGGCCATCATGGCGTTTTCTTCGCGGTAAAGCTGTACCAGTTCTTCGCCGCTCTGGGCAGCGGCCATCTTTTTGGCATACTCTTCGCACTGGGCCAGAACCTTATCCAGGTTCGGGCGTTCGTACTTCATTTCTGAAAATTTCATAGCGATTCCTTTCTATTGTACATCCATTTTGGGGATACCGGAAATTCAAAAAGTCCGCCACGTTGCAAAAACAGGCCATTTTTTTGCTTTTTTGGCATTCCCAACGGATAAGTATTTTTCCGTGCAGGCACGGGCATTTGGCGCTAAACCTTGTTATGTTAATATCATAGCACACCAACAGGTATTTGGGTAGCCCCCTGTGCGGCGGGCAAAATGCACTTGCGGGTTTGCGGCAAATAGGCTACAATGGCAGTGAGCAAACACTGCGGCTTTTGCCGCCACAAAGGAGCAAACGACCATGACGTATAACGAAGTACTTACTGCAGCGCGTGGCCAGATGGGGCCCTGCAAAGCGTGCCCTGTGTGTGATGGGCGTGCCTGCCGCAACACGGTGCCGGGTCCCGGTGCCAAGGGCGTGGGTGATGTTGCCATCCGCAATTACAGCGCATGGCAGAACGTGCGGGTGAACATGGACACCATTTGCGAATCGGGTGAGCCGGACACCACGCTGGAAATGTTCGGCCACAGTTACCGCATCCCGGTTTTTGCCGGGCCGGTGGGTGCCATGCAGCTGCATTACGGCACCAAGTACACCGACCTGGAGTACAATGATATTCTGGTTCCCGCCTGCCACGATGCCGGGATCCTGGCTTTCACCGGTGACGGCACCAATCCCGCGGTTATGGTGGGTGCCTGCAAGGCGGTAAAAGCCAATGCCGGGTTTGGCATTCCAACCGTAAAGCCTTGGGATGCCGGGACGATTGCAGAAAAGATGGCCCTGGTGCGTGCCACCGGCGCGTTTGCCGTTGCCATGGACATTGACGCCGCCGGTCTGCCGTTTTTGAAGAACCTGAACCCGCCCGCCGGCAGCAAAACGGTGGAGGAGCTGCGCGGCATTATTGCGGATGCCAAGGTTCCGTTCATCATCAAGGGCGTCATGACGGCACGCGGCGCGCAGAAAGCGGTGGAAGCCGGTGCTTCGGCGATCGTGATTTCCAACCACGGCGGGCGCGTTCTGGACCAGGTGCCCGCCACAGCAGAAGTTCTGCCGGAAATTGCGGAGGCCGTCAATGGCCGCTGCAAGATTCTGGTGGATGGCGGCATCCGCACGGGTGTGGATGTATTTAAGGCGTTGGCCCTTGGCGCAGACGCCGTATTGATTGCCCGCCCCTTTGTGAACGCCATTTACGGTGCCGGTGCCGAGGGTGTTCAGGTGTATGTGGACAAGCTGGCCGGTGAGCTGGCCGACACCATGAGTATGTGCGGTGCACATTCCCTGGCCGAGATCACCCGCAACATGGTGAGAGTGTGATTTTTTACGAGGGTTTGTGTTTCTTCTACGAGGGTTTGTATTCCTTCTTTGAAAAGAAGGAACCGAAGAAACTTTAATCTCGTATTACATACAAAATAAGATCAAGGCCCGTTGCACAGGATTTTGGGATGCAGCGGGCCTTGGTTGTTTTAGATGATATTTTTTATTGCTTTGTAGGGAACGGTCTTGACCGTTCCCTACAAATTGGGCAGGGTTTCTGCCCTCTTTTCATACTATACAAATACAAAACCAAAATAACCGCCCGCCTGCCGGAATGTCTTATTCCAAACAGACGGGCGGTTATCTAAATTTGTCTTATCATTTCGGGTGCTTTTGTCTCGCTATCCCGCAGCCTTACTGCGCGTGGTTGATGGGTTCCATGATGGCGTGTACCACAAAGCGCTGGTTGTTGGAAGCATAGGCGGAGCGGCAGGTGGAAAGCGTCAGGATATGGCTGCCGCTGGGAACATCCACGCCGGTATCATACAGCGAAAGTTCTTTCAGATACCGCAAAAAGGCATCGTAATCTTCGCCCTCACTGTAATCCAGCGCATAGCACGGGTCGTCCGATTTGGCATCGTGTGCCGAGAAGATGCGGCACTGGTAGTCGCCATCCGGCGTGTACAGGGTAAACGTTGGGTTTGCGCTGTAAAAATCCTGCTTGCGGTAAGCATCCAGCTTGCCGAACATGGCGCCGTTATGGATGTTGTGGCCATGGATCACATGGCACAGACCGTCCGCCCAGCTGGTGGAATCCCACGAAGGGCGGATCAGACAGCCATCGTTGCTGCTTGCACCGGAAAAGCTGCGGCGCAGGTAATAGTTGGAATCTTCGTTCTGCACCACCGGCAGCGAAAGTTCCAGCCCCGGCACACTGAGCCATGCGGTAACGTCCGGGTTCTGCTCTTTCAACGCGGTAAAGTCCAGGCGGGAAGCCGGGGCGTTATCGCCGCCGGTGCTGGTATCCATCCAGACAAGCTGGGTGCGCAGGGTCTGGTATTCTTCATCACTTTTCTGGTAGCTTGTCCACTGCCAGAAGAACAACAGCAGGAACACCACCGCGGCAGCCAGCAGCGCCGGTACAATAAACTTGGAAAGCTGCGCTGCCGTTACGCCATCCGTACTGCGCCGACGGCGCGGCTTGGGGTCTTTCTCCGGCGGCTCACGGTACATGGTGTACTGCTTTCTGCTGGATTTGTGGTGGGTACTGCTGCCTGTGGAGTGGCGGGGCTGCCCGCTATAAGAGGGATTTTGTCTGTTCATGCTTACCCCCTGTCGGAATGCGAGGCATCATCGCCGTTTTCTTTCTTTTTGCGCACCACGGTCACACCAACAGCCGCGCCAATACATACAACTGCCAGCGCCAGGAAGATCCACATCACCGGGCTGTCACCGGTGGGCAGGCCGTACTGACCGTTTGCAAAAGCCGGAACATTCGGCGGGGCCGTGGGGCTAATCTTGGGGGTATCACCATCGCCATTGGGTATTGCGTTACCCGGCATATTCAGGTCGTCGCCGGGGTTACCCGGGGTCGGATCACCATCCGGGTTGGGCGTTTTGTCCGGGTTCTCCGAAGGATTGCTCGGTGTCGGCGTTGCGCTCGGCTGATCCACCATCTTGACCAGGTGGTAGCCACAGTTGGGGATGGTGCCGTCACCGTTAAAGTAGAACTCTACATCCGCAGCCTGAGCATAGCCCTCCGGGGCGCTTTCCTCGTGCATGATGTAAGTATGGCCTGCCACCAGCACCTCGCCGGTGTTGCCGGTCATCACCAGCTTTTCCGGTTCTGTACCGGAAACCCAGCTGTGAACCAGCTTGCCGGTGTTCTTATCCGTCAGCGTCATGGAAGCCCCTGCCAGAGAGTTGCCGTTGGGGTTCACCTTGGAAAGCTTGACTTCCAGTGGCTGGTCAATAACAGTCAATGTCTGGCCATCTAGCTTGCCGGATTTGGAAGTTACGGCAACGGTAAAATCCGAATTGATGGTAAAAGTAATATCGCTGGTCATGGCATAGCCTGCCGGAGCGTAAGTTTCGCGCAGCAGGTAGTTGCCGGGCGAAAGCTGCATCTCGTGCGAAGTGCTTTCGGTCTTCCAGCTGTCGATCTCGCTCTGGGTGCCATCGGAGCCTACGCTGTAAACCACCAGTTTTGCGCCGGGCAGTTCATCGCTGCCGGTGGCGGACTTTTTGCTCACGATCAGCTTTTGCCGCTTGGCGTTGGTAAAGGTAAAGGTTTTGCCGTCATCGCTGGTGGTCATGGTGGAAATATAGCCATCCAGGCCGGTCATATCCTCGCTGATGTTGCAGTTGGTCATGCCCTGGCGGATATCAAAGTAAGCGGTGCCATCCCCCGTGATGGTACGGGTGGCGCTGCGCTGCTGGCCATCCTGGGTATAGGTCAGCACAATTCTGGCCGGGCCGTGGTTGCTGTCATCGGTAATCCACTTTTTCTTGACCGTGATGCGGCCATAGCTGCTGATGTTGCCGGAGTAACTGTTTTCCACATGTTCCTTGACCATAACGTACACGATCCAGCTGGTACGAGAACCAAAAAAACAGTTGGGTACCGGGATGGTAATGCTGTCCATCGTGCGGGAAAGGGTTGTGGTAATGGTAAAGTAGCCGTTCTCAGCATAGGTATCATTGCCGATGCCGTGCGGGAAGTAAACATACAGATAGCGGTTGTTTTCGCCGCCCTGATAGAAGCTGACGTTGCCATCCGTATACTCGATATTATAGTTGCCGGGGCAGGCATCCAGCAGCCAGCCGATATCCATACGCAGGTAGCTGTTGCCCTTGGTGGTGTTTTCTTTCATCAGGCTGGAGTCATCCAGGATTGCCTGGCTGCCCGCTGCCACCGTTGTGCCATCCAGCATGGTTGTATCATGGGTATAGGTCACATAGGTCGAATTGGACTCATCCACCAGTGTGGCATCGTTCGGGTCATAAGCGCGGCCCTGCAAACCGAACAGCACGTTGAAGGAGATGGTATCGCCAACCTGCATGGTCAGTGGGGTTCCCTGCTGGCGCATCTGGTCCAGCTGGTTCAGGGTATAGTCCACACCATTGACCGTAACGGTAACACGCTTGACGTAATTCATCAAGTCCACACATCCATTGGCCGATGCATCATAATTGGGATAATAGTAATCATCCTGTGCCGCATGGGCACCTGTTGCAAAGGCAAGCACCAACAAAATCAGCAACAGGCAGTACCGCACGCCGTTCCGTAAGTATTCCATCTTCTGGTTCAACGTTTTCAACCTCAATCACCTGACATCCTTGTTTTTTTACAGACGCTGCAATGTATTTTATCATTTTATAGCGTCTGCTCGTTTTATCTTACCCCTTTAACTATGTAGTTTATTTTATCATATCCTTGTGCTGCTTTCAACCTGCAAAGCTTCCAAATTTACACTTTTTTGTCACAGATTCCTTGGGTGCATCTGCTATTTGTTTCCCGCGGCAGGCAACAAATGTCCGGCATTTTTGCTGTGTTCACGCCGGATTGCGTCAGCTTTTGTGAAGTATCCTCACATGCAACAAATAGCAAAGGCCGGCGGCTCCGTTTTTTGGGCAGCCACCGGCGTATTCAAAATCTACGATGCAGAAAACGGCCTAATTTTGAGCAGCGAGGTTGTTTCCACCAACGGGCAGGGCCATGGTGCGCTGGTAGGCTTCCTGGTTCAGCATCAGGTCAATGTGGTTTTATGCGGCGGGATTGGTGCCGGTGCCCAGGCCGCCCTTACGCAGGCTGGCATCCAGCTGTTTGGCGGTATTTCCGGCAGTGCGGATGCCGCTGCCGCAGATTATCTGGCTGGTCGGCTTGTTTTTGACCCCCAACGCCCACTGCAATCATCATGCCCACGAAGCAGAGCACGCCTGCGGCTCCCGTTCCTGCCACGAGGACAAAGGCGGCTGTGCCGGGAGCTGCCACTGACCAAAAGAGTTAAAAAGTGCCGCGTCCCGAGAGAAAAATCGAGATGCAGCACTCATTTGTATCTTCATTTTTGATTGTTGAAGAAAACCAAAAATCCGAACCCTCTCCCCTGTCGAGAAAAGGTTCGGATTTTTATTATTCAGTGCGGATAACAGGACTTGAACCTGCACGTCGTAGACACTGGACCCTAAAACCAGCGCGTCTGCCAATTCCGCCATATCCGCTCAAAATACCTTTGTATTTTAGCAGGTATCACGCTTTTTGTCAATGCAGGCAGACGGGTCTTATTAGGCTTCGTATCAGGTCAGGCTTTGCAGGTATGCCTGCGGGCCGGACTGGTACAGGTCGCCGCCATGGGCATCCAGCAGAACGGTAAGGGGCATATCCACCACTTCCAGGCGGCGGACAGCCTCGCACCCAAGGTCCGGCCAGGCGATGATCTCACAGCTTTTTACGCTGCCAGCCATCAGGGCACCTGCCCCGCCAATGGCTGCCAGGTACACAGCACCGTTGCGCACAACGGCGGCCTTTACGGCTTCATCCCGCTTGCCCTTGCCGATCATACAGGCAAGGCCCAGGTCCAGCAGGCGCGGGGTAAATTTATCCATGCGGCCGGATGTCGTGGGACCCGCCGCACCAATGGCACAGCCGGGGCGCTCCGGTGTGGGGCCGACATAATAGATGGCCGCGCCTTTGATATCGAACGGCAGCGGTTCCCCACGGTCCAGCGCTTCGTTCATACGGGCGTGGGCGGCATCGCGGGCGGTATATACGGTGCCGGTCAGCAGCACGGTATCCCCCGCGTGCAGCGGGGCAAGCTCCTGCCGTGTAAGCGGCGTTGTTAAACGTACCTGCATATAAAAATTACCCTTCCTGCTGCACGCGCGCGCGGCGGTGCTGCTCCCTGACTTCCTCATGGTGGCGGTTTACAATTTCCATTTCAGTTTGCAAAATCTGCCCCGGTGCCGGGTCCGGCTGCAGCTTGGGCGGCTGGTCGTCATCCAAGGAGATATCGATTTTACTGCCCGGTTTATGCTGAGCCGGTTCCCCCAGTGGGATATCAATTTGCGGTTTGTTTGCCAATTTGATCTCTTCCTTAAAAATTTGTGTCTTGGGCAACACCGCACAATTCCCGCCTGACGGCTTAAGCACCGCTCCGGCGGCTGCGGCACGGCATCTGCGTTGCCAAAATGCTCGATAATGTCGGGTTGCGGTACCCGCATCGTGCTTCGGGGGCAAAAGCCCCTCGCACTCTGCGACCGCTGCCCCTGCTTCGGTTCGCTGCATCCGCCACTGGCGGCGCTCACCTTTGCAGCATCCAGTATTATCTGCGCTTTTGGCTTGGCATCTGCCGCACCTCGCTCGCCGTATCGGCACTTAGAATTATGCGGTATTGCCCTTGCTTTGGGGCAGCATGTTATGATGCTGTTTCCCCTGTTTTGGGTTTTGGTGGCTTAGCTCACATCGCATTTCGCAGTTGATGTTGCCCATATTTCATTGTTTCGCAGTTCTTTTCCACCGTTTATTCCTATATTGCTCAAAGTTTCTGCTTCCTTCTTTTCAAAGAAGGGACAACAATGCCCGTAAAAAGTCCTTACACCTCAGCGCTGGCGCGGCGGGTAACGTGGCAGCTTACGTTGACTGCCACCGGCAGGCAGGCCACATGGGTGGGCAGCTGTTCAATGCAGACGCCCAGGCAGGTGGTTGCACCGCCAAAGCCCTGCGGGCCAAAGCCGGTTGCATTGATGGCATCCAACAGCTCTTTTTCCAGCGCGGCATAATAGGGGTCCGCGTTGGGCTGGTCCAGCGGGCGCAGCAGTGCCTTTTTGGCCAGAGCTGCGCATTTATCAAAGCTGCCGCCAATGCCAATGCCCAGCACAATGGGCGGGCAGGGGTTGGCCCCCGCCTGCTTGACGGTTTCCATCACAAAGTCTTTTACGCCCTGCACGCCATCGGCAGGTTTGAGCATGGTCAGGCGGCTCATATTCTCGCTGCCTGCGCCCTTGGGGGCTACGGTAATTTTGCAGACATCCCCCGGCACAAGATGTACCGTTAAAAACGCCGGGGTGTTATCCCCCGTGTTCACGCGCTGCAAGGGGTCCGCGGTGATGGACTTGCGCAGGTAGGCTTTCTCATACCCGCGGCGCACGCCCTCGTTCACAGCTTCGTCCAGATTGCCGTTGATATGCACATCCTGGCCCAGCTCGATGAACACACAGGCCATGCCGGTATCCTGGCAGATCGGCAGGTCTTTTTCTGCAGCAACGCAAAGGTTCTGCTGCAGCAGTTCCAGCGTCTGGCGAGCCAGCGGCCAGGGTTCGGCGGCATGGGCGTTATCCAGCGCCTGCTTCACATCCGGCGGCAGCTGGGTGTTGGCGCGGATGCACAGTTCTTCCACCGCATCGGTAATGGCGGTGGCGTTTACTTCCCGGATGCTCATACCCGCGCCACGCCGCTTTCCCGTGCAGCTTGCGCCACAGCGTCAGCCACAGCCGGTGCCACACGCGGGTCAAAGGCCTTGGGCAGAATGTTTTCCTCGTTCAGCTCGTCCTCCGGGATCAGGCCGGCGATGGCCTTCGCGGCGGCCATCTTCATCTGGGGGTTGATGTCCCGTGCGCGGACGGAAAGTGCGCCCTTGAAGATGCCGGGAAACGCCAGAACATTGTTGACCTGGTTGGGAAAATCGCTGCGGCCGGTGCCGATGACCCGCACACCGGCTGCCTTGGCGGCATCGGGCATGATCTCCGGGTTGGGGTTGGCCATGGCGAACACAATGGCATCCGGTGCCATGGTGGCGGCCATCTCGGTGGTCAGCGCACCGGCAACGGAGGTGCCGATAAAGACATCTGCACCGCGCACGGCATCGGCCAGGGTGCCGGTCAGGTGTTCGGGGTTGGTCACGGTTGCCAGCCATTCCTTATGGTCGGCAAGGCCCGCCGGGCGGCCGGGGTACAGGATACCGTGTTCATCCACGGCAACAATGTTTTTGGCACCGGCAACCTGCAGCATCTTGATGATGGCCGTACCGGCAGCGCCGGGGCCGTTCTGCACGATCTTGACATCTTCCAGCCGCTTGCCAACAACCTTGAGGGCGTTGAGCACGCCGGCCAGCACGATAATCGCGGTGCCGTGCTGGTCGTCATGGAATACAGGGATATCCAGGTCGCGCTCCAGCTCCGCTTCAATATCAAAGCACTCCGGGCTGCGGATATCCTCCAGGTTGATGCCGCCAAAAGTCGGAGCGATGGCCTTGACAGCGGCAATAACTTCCTCGCGGGTGGAAGCATTCAGGCAGATGGGGAACGCATCGACACCGCCGAACTCCTTAAACAGAACGCACTTGCCTTCCATAACCGGCAGACCAGCTTCGGGGCCGATGTTGCCCAGGCCCAGCACAGCAGTACCGTTTGTGACAACTGCCACGGTGCGGCCCTTGAAGGTGTATTTATACACATCGTCCGGGTTTGCCTTGATCTGGCGGCAGGGCTCCGCAACGCCGGGGGTGTATGCAGTGGACAGGGCGTCACGGTCCTTGACTTCAAACAGGCTGTTGACCGTCAGCTTGCCGGGGTATTTTGCATGCATTTCAAGTGCGGCGGCATTGTAATCCATGGTAGTTGCTCCTTTGTTCGTATTCCTGTATTGATTTTGTTTTTATTTCAGTTTTGCATAAATCGGTTCCAGCTGGATCACGCAGAAATGGTCCGGCCAGCGGTCCGATACCGCTTTGCGCAAAGCAGCCGGGATTTTGTTGGCGCGGTGGTCCTTGGCGGCCAGCCAGTCTGCGGGAACGGCACAATCAAAAATCACATTGGTATGGGTGGGGCCGGGCACAATGCGCAGGTCATGGATATCCGCTTCCGGCGCAATTTCAGCCAGCTGTTCTTTCAAGAATTTCCGCAGTTCGTTGATATGCGGGTCATCCGTCACAACAGGGTCAAAGTGGATCGTGACCAGCAGATGGTCATGCACCTGAAAATCCCGCTCGATAGAGTCGATCAGGTCATGGCTTTTCATCACATCACTGTCGGCGGAAAGCTCAATATGGAAGCTGACCAGCTTGCTGCCGGGCCCGTAATCATGCACCATCAAATCATGGATGCCCAGCACACCGGGGTAACTCAGGGCTTTTTTCTCAATGTAATCAATCAGTTCCGGGTCAGGGGCCGCGCCCAGCAGCGGGCTGATGGTATCCCGCACCAGGCCGACGCCGCTCCACAGGATAAACAGCGCCACGCCAACACCCATCAGGCCATCAATGCGGTCAATGCCAGTCAGGTGAGCCAGAATGGTAGCGGCCAGAACCGCGGCGGTGGTAACCACATCGTTGCGGGCATCCGCCGCAGTGGCCATGAGCGTTTCGGACTTGATGCGGCTGCCAACGCTGCGGTTGAAGCTGCTCATCCACAGTTTGACCAGGATGGACACCACCAGCACCGCTATGGTCAGCGCGCTAAGGGTGACCGGCGTGGGGTGCAGCACCTTGAGGAAGCTTTCTTTCAGCAGCTCAATGCCGATAACCAGTATCATGACCGAAACCGCCAGCCCCGCCAGGTATTCGTACCGTGCATGGCCGTAAGGGTGCTCATCATCGGCAGGTTTTGACCCCAGGCGGAAGCCCACCAGGCTGACAACGTTGGAGCTTGCATCGGACAGGTTGTTCAATGCGTCCGCCGCAATGGCCATACTGCCAAACAGGGTGCCCACCGTAAACTTGCCCGCAAACAGCAGCACATTGCACACAATCCCCACCATGCAGGCCAGGTTGCCGTAAGCAGTGCGCACGGTGCGGTCCTGGATATTGGCCGGATCACGGATAAAAAGTCTGATCAGAAGTTTTGTCAAGAATTGCTCTTCCCTTCCCCTACAGATATGGATATTCGGAATTGAAGTTTCCTGCTGGGGCGTTGTATCCGACAAAACCCACAGACAGATAATTTACAAAAATGGCGGACCGATGGGGGTCCGCCATTTATCATTTCAGGTTCAAGCAGCGTTCCTGCCGACCATCTTATGCAGATCAGTCACGAATGATGCAGGCATCGCGCTCCGGGCCAACGGAGATATACTTGATCTTGCAGCCAACGGCCTTTTCCAGATATTCCACATAGCCGCGGGCAGCTTCCGGCAGGTCCTCGTACTTGCGCACGGAGGTGATATCGCAGTGCCAGCCCGGCAGCTTGACGACAACCGGCTGTGCATCGTCCAAAGTCTTGCCGGTCGGGAAGCGGTCGGTCACAGTGCCGTCAGCCAGCTTGTACTGGGCAACAACGGGAACTTCTTCCATATAATCCAGAACGTCAAACAGGGTCAGGGCCAGCTCGTCACAGCCCTGGCACTGAACGCCGTAACGGGAAGCAACCACATCAAACGGGCCAACGCGGCGCGGGCGGCCGGTGGCAGCGCCGTATTCATGGCCGGCTTCACGCAGCAGGTGCTTTTCTTCCTCGGTCATAGCCAGCTCGGTGGTAAAGGGGCCGTCGCCCACGCAGGAAGAATAAGCCTTCATGATACCGATGGACTTGTTCAGCTTGCGGCCGGGGATGCCAGCGCCGATGGGTGCATAAGCGCCGATGGTGTTGGAGGAAGTGGTGTAGGGATAAATGCCGTAGTCGATATCACGCAGGGCTCCCAGCTGGGCCTCAAACATGATCTTCTTGCCGGCATCGTCAGCATCTGCCAGGTACTGGCCGACATCGCAGATGTAAGCGCTGAACACTTCCTGGAAGTGCTTGCACCAGTTCCACATATCGTCCACGCTGACAGGCTTCTGGTTATAAATGTTGACCATGGTCAGGTTCTTGGATTCCACCAGGGTTTCCAGGCGCTTGCGCACACTGGCATCCATGTGGACCAAATCGCCCATGCGCAGGGTTTTCTTCATGTACTTATCACCATAGGTGTAAGCAATGCCGCGCTTGGTGGAACCAAACTGTGCGCCCGTTTTGGCAAGGCGGGCCTCCTCCAGGCCATCCTGCTCCACATGGAACGGCATGGTGATGGTAGCACGGTCAGAAATTTTCAGGTTGTCCGGGGTAATCTTAACACCCTGTTCGCGCAGGGCGGCGATCTCTTTTTCGAGATGTTCCGGGTCAATGACCATACCGCCGCCCATAACACAGACAATGTTGGGGTGCAGGATGCCGGAGGGCACCAGGTTCAGTACGAACTTGCCGCACTCGTTTTTGACGGTGTGGCCGGCGTTGTCACCGCCCTGGTAACGGGCAACGATGTCATAATCGCGGCAGAGCAGGTCCACCATACGGCCCTTGCCCTCGTCGCCCCAGTTGATACCGGTAATTGCAGTAAGCATGAAAAATAACCTCGCTTTGGCAAAATGTACAGCCTTTTCCGTTCAGTCTGCCGGGTGGCTGACTGATTTCTTGTAGCCGGGATTCGCCGCCAGCTATATTATAGCAAACCTGCTTGCAAATTCCAATACCCCGGCACAATTTTGTGCAAACCACACAGCCCCGCGCCAGCCGGGCCGCCACTTTGAACAGGGGATCAGTGGCGCACCTGCAGCTTGCGGCGGGTGCCGTCCGGCTCAATCACCGTGGTGTGCTCCAGCTGGTCAATCATGGATGCGCGGATATCGGCCAGGTATTCCTGCCGCAGGGCGTCACGCTCCGCCAGTTCGGCTTCTGTCAGGCCAGAAGTTTTTGCTTTATGCGCCAGCGCATTGATGCGCGCGATTTTTTCTTTTTCCATAGGGTTCTGTTCCTTTCCTTATATAAGGATATCCGGGCAGCAGGTCTGCCGCCCATGGCAGAGCATTGGGTGCTCTGCCACGGGTATTATAACACACCCGCTTCCCTTTTGTGAATGCAGGGCTGTACTTTTTGCAAAAAAGCTGTATAATAAAAAAGTATCCGCTTTTGACGGGGGTATTTTTCCCTGCTGCGGTACGCGATGTATTTTTCAAAAAAGACAGGAGACAACCCATGAAAAACACCAACCTGACCCGCGCTGCTGCCAGCCTGCTGGCATGCGGCATGGTTTTTGGCCTGACTGCCTGCAGTTCCAGCGCATCCTCCAGCGAAGCAACCGCCGAGAGCGCAGCTTCCAGCGAAGCTGCCAGTGAAAGCACTGTTCCTGACGACGCTACCGCAGAAAGCGCCGCCGATGATTATTCTTATCTGGCTGATTTTTCTTTCAGTGATGCCTATGACGAGAACGGCTACCTGAAAGGCATCACCGCGCTGGATTACGTCACGCTGCCGGATACTGAGAGCTTTACCCTTTCGGACGATGCCACCACCGTGAGCGACAGCGATATTGACGATTACATTTCCAACAACATTCTTTCCAACTATAAGACCACCAACGAGATCACCAACCGCGCCGCCGAAAACGGCGACACTGTGAACATTGACTTTGCCGGTTCCATTGACGGCGTTGCCTTTGACGGCGGCACCGGCAGCGATTATGATCTGACCCTGGGCAGCGGCACCTTTATTGACGGCTTCGAGGATCAGATCGTTGGACACATGCCCGGCGAAACCTTTGATGTGAATGTCACCTTCCCGGATGACTACCAGGCCACCAACCTGGCCGGCAAGGACGCAGTGTTCGCCACCACGCTGAACTACATCAACGAGGATGTGACCCCCGACCTGACTGATGATTGGGTCAGCAGCAACCTGGCCGAGTCCATGGGCATGAACAATGTGGCTGAGCTGAAAACTTTTGTCAGCAACAGCCTGCTGTTCAGTCAGGAAGCCAATGAGCTGTACGGCCAGCTGTACGATGCTGCTGAAGTCAATACCGATACCCTGCCCGAAGATGTGCAGCAGTATTTCACCAATACCGTGCTGTACCAGCCGTACCTGTACGCCCAGATGCGCGGCGTTTCGTTGGAGACCATGCTGAGCCAGTCCGGTTACAGCAGTGTGGATGAATACCTGGAAAACAGCGAAAGCTCCAAGCAGAACATGATCAAGCAGATCCTGATCATGCAGGCTTTGGCGGAGAAGAACAACATTGTATGCGATACCGACATTCTGAACGCTGAGTTCTCCCGCTACTTTGGCTCCACCGATATGACCAGCTATGTGAACGCTTACGGCGAAAACTACGTGAAAACCAACATTCTGCATGACATTGTGATGCAGAACCAGATCGACAACGTTGCCTAAGCTGCCCAAGCTGTTTGGCTACCCCCTGACCATTAAGTTTTAACCGTACCACCCGCGCCCGCTTGACAAAGCCGTGTGCGGGTGGTATATTAGGGCCATAATATTTAGACGTTTATCTAAATATATAATTCTTGTTGTTTTCTGAAAGGGTATATGGTATGAGCACGATAATTTCTTTGCAGACCATTTTGTGGAGCGCCTTGGCCGCCGCAGCCGGTATCGGGCTGCCGGTTCTGGTTCTTTTGGTATGGAAGTTCAAATTCTGCCGGGGTGCAAAGCTGTTTCCTGCTGTTGTCGGCGCGGTGACCTTCGTTGTTTTCGCCCAGGTACTGGAAGGTGTGCCCAAGGCCATTTTCTTTGGCGGCGGCACCGGCGTTTCGCAGTATGTGCTGACCCATGCGTGGGCTTACACCCTGATCGGCTGCCTGCTGGCGGGCGTGTTTGAGGAAGTCGGGCGCTATCTTGCGTTTCGCTTTCTGCTCAAGCGCTATACCAACCGGCGGGACGCCGTAACCTATGGCATCGGCCACGGCGGGATCGAGGCAATCCTGGTTCTGGGGCTCACCGCCATCAATAATATTGCGATTGCGCAGCTTGTCAACAGCGGCAGCATTGAAACCATAACCAATGGGCTGACCGGCGTGCAGCTGGACCAGATACAGGCACAGATCGCCGCCGTTGCCAGCTTTGGGGCCGCCAACCTGCTGCTGGGGCTGGCTGAACGCGCGATTGCCATGACGCTGCACATTTCCCTCTCGGTGGTTGTATTCCGGGCTGTCCGGCAGCGCAAGGCCGGGTATCTGGGATTGGCGGTGGCGCTGCATGCGCTGTTCGATGTTCCCGCCGCTTTATTCCAGTGCGGCGTGCTGCACAGTACCTGGCTGGTGGAAGCACTGCTGCTGGTGCTCTGCCTGGGCTGCGCGGCTTACGCCAAAAAGCAGTATTGTGCATTGCAAAAAACGGAACAGCAGACGCTATCAGATAAGGAGGAACGCTGACCTATGGTAGGCGATGCGTTTAAGGCTTTGGGGGACCCCACCCGGCGGCGCATTTTGGAACTGTTGAGCGAAGGCGAGATGAGTGCCGGTGATATTGCTGCGCACTTTGATATGGCAAAGCCATCCGTAAGCCACCACCTGAACATTTTGAAAAATGCCGGGCTGGTAACGGATGAGCGCCGCGGCCAGAACATTGTGTACTGCCTGAACCTGACCGTGTTCCAGGAAGCTGTTAAGTGGTTTTTCGATTTTGGCTTTGTGAAAGGTGGACCTGATGATGAAACGAAATAAACTGTTTTGGGGGCTGCTGATTTTTTGCGCCATCAACTTTGCGGCGCACCTCTGCTTTTATGGCTCCCTGCCGGATGTTGTGCCCACCCACTGGGGCGCGGACGGCCAGGCCAACGGCTGGGGGCCAAAATCCACTGTGCTGATTATGGCAGCCCTGCCCGCCCTGATGCTGATTTTGATGGCAGCGCTGCCCCGCATTGACCCCAAGCACCAGAATTATGAAAAGTTCAAGGGCGTCTGGAACGCCTCCCTCACTGCCCTTACAATATTTATGGCAGCCATGAGCTGGTTTTCGGAGCTGAGCGTGTTCGGCTTGATTCCGGAGGGCAGCAGCCTGGTCGGTATTCTGGTCTGCGGCGGCTGCGGGGTGCTGTTCATCTTTTTGGGCAACTATATGCCGCGCATCAAGCAGAACTATATGTTCGGCTGCAAAACTCCCTGGGCGCTGAACAACGAACACAACTGGAACCGCACCCAGCGCATGGGCGGCATTGTGTTTGTTGTTATGGGTGCTGCTTTGATTGTAATTTCACTGCTGGCCACCATTTTGGGCGATACCGCCACCATGATCCTGCTGCTGGCCGCCGTCTTTGGCGGCTCCGCCTGGATCTACCTCTACTCCTACCTCGTCTACATCGGCAAAATGAAGTAAGTAAGCGCCCCCACCCGGAGCGCACTCTTTATCCTGCATCGCGCCTAATATCCAAAAAAGGCGCGCAGCGCCCACCACCATTCTTCTTTATTATTTATTCTTTATTCATTACAAAATGCTCCCCTCTCCATGCAGTTCTCTTATGCACAGGGCGGGGAGCGTTTTATTTTTATTTCTGGGTTTTCTTTCCAGCACGTTCCGTTTTCATACGGATGCGCTCGCGCTGGGATTTTTCCAGTTTTTTATAGCGGGCATAGCTTTCGGGGCGCACGGTCTCAATGCAGCGGGCAAAGTTCCAATGCAGGCCGTCGCGGCGGTTCAGCTTAAAGCGCAGGAACCACGGGCCGTGGTCCGGGCAGGTGGCTTCGGTATAATAACCGGTGTTGCCGCGCTTGAGCCAGATATCGTTCAGCACCAGCGGCTTGCCGCAGAACGGGCAGCCCACCTGATACAGCGCAGGGTCATTTTTGTAGGCATCGTGGTCCAGGCGGTCAAAGTAGGTCTGGATATCGTACGTTTCGGTATCGGTATTGTTCAGCAGGGCGGCTGTCAGCTGGGCGGCGGGGTCCGGGTATTCGGCAATGCCCTGGGCCAGCGGCAGGCGGCGGCAGATTTTTGTGGTGTACAGGGCATCGTCCAGCGCATTGTGGAAATCGCCGTCATGCTCAATGCCAAGGCGGTCCACCACGCTTTCCAGCGTCAGGCCCTCGCCTTCCCCGCGGGGGAAATTTTTCAAAAAGATCTGCTGCAGGTCATACCAGCGGGTGGGCCAGCTTTCGTCCATATTATAAAGGAACAGGTTCTGTTTCAGCACCGGCACATCGTCCAGGCCCCACTCGGCAAATTCGGCATCGGGGCCGGCCCATTCCTGGAACCGCCGCAGGCCTTCGGCAATGGGAACCCCGGCTTCCAGCTCGCCCTGGCTCAGGCCAGTCACCTCCGCAATGCGCCAATGCAGCTTGCGGAAAATGCGGGGGCGCAGGGTCATCTCAAAGGTATCCAGTACATCGCCATTCTCGTCCACCCGCACTGCACCGATCTGGATGATCTCACCCCGCAGGGTCAGCTCCGCCCCATGATAATTAAAGGTTTTGGGCGCATTGCCCATGTTCCATTCCAAGTCAAAAACGATCAGGTTCACTGCGGGTCCTCCAAGATGAATTTTTCAACGGCCAGCCCTACCCCGTCATGCTCATTATCTGCGGTGACGTATTTGGCTGCCTGTTTTACTTCCGGCACAGCATTGCCCATGGCAACGCCCATGCCCGCATAGCGGATCATGGGCAGGTCGTTCCAGCCATCGCCGCAGGCCATCAGGTTTTCGGGGCCAAGGCCCATGTTTTTCAGCAGCAGCGCCAGCGAGGCGGATTTTTCCACCCCCAGGGGCATCGTTTCAATAAAGAACGGCGCCGAGCGGTAGATGGAAAGCTTGCCCGCAAACTTTTGCTGCATCAGCTCCTCCACATGGGGCATATCCACGGGGTCGCCAACCAGCAGCAGCTTGTTGATGGGCCACTGGATCTCGGCGGGCAGGTTTTCCACCTGGCGGGCCGGGATTTTGTTGATGCGGGCTTCCTCGCCAACATAGGGGTTGGCGGCATCCTCGGTCACAATGCCTTTGGCATCATAGGTCAGCGGCATCACGTTCCAGTAGCGGGCAAAGGTGCACACCGGGTCGATCAGCTCCGGCGGGAACTCATGCTGCACCAGCGTTTCGCCGGTTTTGCAGTCAATGATCTTACCGCCGTTATAGCTCAGGATGCAGCCTCCGCGGCGGTCCAGCTCCAGCTCTTTGGCAAGCGGCTCAATGCCCACAGTGGGGCGGCCGCTGGCCAGCACAATGCGCACGCCGCGGTCCGCCGCTGCCTGCAGGGCAGCTTTGGTGCGTGGGGTAATGACTTTGGCATTGTTGGTCAGTGTGCCATCCAGATCCAGTGCCAGAACTTTGTATTGCATAATATCCCCTGTTTCTTTGGGCAATACCGCATAATTCTAAGTGCCGATACGGCGAGCGAGGTGCGGCAGATGCTAAGCCAAAAGCGCAGATAATACTGGATGCTGCAAAGGTGAGCGCCGCCAGTGGCGGAAACAGCGAACCGAAGCAGGGGCAGCGGTCGCAGAGTGCGAGGGGCTTTTGCCCCCGAAGCACGATGCGGGTACCGCAACCCGACATTATCGAGCATTTTGGCAACGCAGATGCCGTGCCGCAGCCGCCGAAGCGGTGCTTAAGCCGTAAGGCGGGAATTGTGCGGTGTTGCCTTTGTTTTTTCGTCTTTTTATTTTACCCTATCAGCCGCCATTGCGCAAGGGGGCGGTAAAGATTCCGGTTATTTCTGCCTGCATTGCTCTTTGGAGCGCAGCAGGGCTGATTTTGCGGTGCAGCACACCCATTTTTGTGGCAAAACCCGGAAAATGACCGGGATTTTAGCGGTTAGCAATAACTAACGCATTGACAACAAATTTTCCGCATGGTACACTATTCAGGCAATAAGGGAGTAGTCGGCGCGGCACTGGGCAAGAGCAGCCGTGCAGTTTTGCCAACACAATGAGCTAACAGCAAAGGCTCTGGCACTACTTGAAATGACGAGACTTATCCGCACAGGGTTCACCTGCATGCTGTGTGCAGGTGCTGGGCGGATAGGTCTTTTTTGTTTGCCCGGCTCTGCCCTTGGATTTGATTTGGAGGTATTGGGGTATGAGTTTGTTTGACTTGATCATGATCGGCATCAGCCTTTCGATGGATGCGTTTGCGGTTTCCATCTGCAAGGGGCTTTCGGTGCGCAAAGTACAGCTGTCCCACGCGCTGATCTGCGGTGCCTGGTTCGGCGCGTTCCAGGCCATTATGCCGTCCTTTGGCTACTTCCTCGGTTCCCGGTTCGAGCACCTGCTCAACAGCGTTGGCCCTTGGGTTGCCTTTATCCTGCTGGCTGTGATCGGCGTAAACATGGTGCGGGAAAGCTTTGGCGGCGATGAAACTGTGGACAACGATTTTTCCGCCAAAGCCATGCTGCCGCTGGCCGTTGCAACCTCCATTGACGCCTTTGCCGTTGGCGTTGGCTTTGCCGCAATGGAAGCCAACATTGTGGTTGCTGCCCTGCTGATCGGCTGCACCACTTTTACCCTGTCTGCCATCGGCGTTAAGGTTGGTGCCGTGTTTGGCGATAAGTACCGCGCCGTTTCGGAGCGCATTGGCGGCCTTGTGCTGATTTTGATCGGCCTGAAAACCTTGATCCAGAGCTTCCTGTAAAATTTGGCTTTCTCTTATTTCCGTTATTCTGATAAAACAGCTGCCCGCATCCTTTCCGGTTTTTGGCCGGAGTGATACGGGCAGTTTTCTTTGGGATTGATCCTGCACAAAAAAGTCCCGCCCGGCAGCGAGGGGTGCTGCGGGCGGGACTTATTTTTTATCAGGGGGTATTCTGACACTTTAAAATAAATTACTTTCTGCTGCGCTTTTTGCGGGAGTTTTTGCCCTTTACAGCAGGCTTAGCAGCTTCCACAACGGTCTTAACGGCTTCGTCAGCGGCCTTGGCGGCAGCCTTGACAGCAGGCTTCTCGGCAACTTCCTTCACGGCCTTGTCGGCAGCTTCCACAGCAGCCTTGACAGCGGGCTTTTCGGCAACTTCTTTTACAGCCTTCACAGCTTCATCGGCAGCGGCCTTAACGGCGGGCTTTTCAGCAACTTCCTTGACAGCGTCGGTGGCCACGGCAGCAACGGCAGTGGCAGCCTCGGCTGCCTTCTTTGCGGTGGTCACAGCAGCCTCGGCAGCCTTTTTGGTGCTGGTCTTGCAGGTGGCCTTCTTGGCGGTCTTAACAACCTCAGCGGCGGTTTCGGCAACCGGCTTATCGGCAGAAGCCTTCACGGCGTCAACAACCTCGGTAGCAACTTCGGCAGCAGCCTTGGCAGCGGCGTCAACGGTCTTGGCAGCGCTTTCAGCGGCAGCCTTCACTTCAGCCTTTGCTTTAGCGGCGGTAGCCTTGGCGCTGGTCTTGGGCTTGCGGGTCACTTCGTTGATGGTCCAGTACTGGTTATCGCCGTTCACATCGGCCCAGATCTGCAGGACTGCACCGTTTTCGGTGTTCATGTTGACCAGGTCCAGGCACTTGCCGGCCAGGTTGGACTTGATCTTTACGCGGCCATCATTGGCGGGCTCCACGATCCACAGCTGGCTGGAAGCGTTAGCGCCTTCCCACTGGTGAACATGGGTGCCATCGGTCACGCCGGAGCAATCCAGGTCCATCATCTTGCCGGTGAAACGGTTCTTGATGCGGTACACGCCCTCGCCGGCGCGCACAAAGCTCCACTGCTGCCATTCGGCGTTGGCATTATCCCACAGCTGGATCTGAGCGCCGTTCTCGGTGTTGTAATCCTTTACTTCAACAACCTTGCCGTTTGCAGCGGCGATGGTATAAAACTTATCCTCAGTAATAACTGTCTGAGCAATTTTCTTGGTAGCCATGTATAAGCTCTCCTCTCAGTTTATCGTGTTGGTTGGTCAGTTTTGTACGCCTGCGGCTGGCAGTGTTCTGCGCAGCCCCCCTCCAAAGCGTCATCTATATAAAAAGGAGTGCTGTGTTGGTTCAGCCTCCTTGTGTTCTCCTCTATTATAGCCAATTATTCCCACATCGTCAAGTTTTGTGCGGCGTGACGGCATTTTACACAAAAACGCCGGGAAGGGTGGAATCCTTCCCGGTATTTTTATGGGGATTTTCCGTTTTTATGCCGATTGCGCTTTTGTTGCGCACTTATCCGGCAGAAAGGCTATTTCAGGAGTTTTCCGCAAAATTGCCGGTGTACAGGCGGTAGTAACGACCCTTTTGGGCAATCAGCTCATCGTGGGTGCCGCGCTCAATAATGCGGCCCTGTTCCAGCACCATGATGCAGTCCGAGTTGCGCACGGTGGAAAGGCGGTGGGCGATAACAAAGGTGGTGCGGCCATACATCAGGCCGTCCATGCCCTGCTGCACCAGGCGCTCGGTGCGGGTATCAATGCTGGAGGTTGCTTCGTCCAGGATCAGTACCGGCGGGTCCGCAACAGCGGCACGGGCAATGGCAAGCAGCTGGCGCTGGCCCTGGCTCAGGTTGGTGCCATCGCCGGTCAGCGTGGTGTTATAGCCATCCGGCAGGTGGCGGATGAACTCATCGGCGTTGGCCAGCTTGGCGGCGGCGCGGCATTCCTCGTCCGTTGCATCCAGGCGGCCATAGCGGATGTTATCCATAACCGTACCGGTAAACAGGTGGGTATCCTGCAGAACAATGCCTAAGGATGCGCGCAGGTCGTCTTTATGAATATGAGTCACATCAATGCCGTCATACTCAATGGTGCCCTTCTGGATATCATAGAAGCGGTTGATGAGGTTGGTGATGGTGGTTTTGCCTGCGCCAGTGGAACCGACGAAGGCGATCTTCTGGCCCGGACGGCCATACAGGTTGATATCATGCAGGACGATCTTGCCCGGATCATAGCCAAAGTCTACATCCTTAAAGACGATATCTCCCTTCAGTTCACGGTAGTCTGCGCTGCCATCGGCGTTCACACGCTTCCAGGCCCACAGGTTGGTGCGCTCCTTGGTTTCGGTCACAGAATCATCCGGCAGGCGTTTGGCGTTGACCAGCATGACCTTGCCCTCGTCCACTTCCGGCTTTTCGTCCAGCAGGTCAAAGATACGCTGGCCGCCGGCCAGAGCCATGATGATGGCGTTGAACTGCATGGAGATCTGGCTGATGGGCATGTTCAGGGTGCGGTTGAAGGTCAAAAAGCTGGCCAGCTTGCCCAGGGTCAGGCCTGTCATGCCAGACAGAGCCAGCGCACCGCCGATCATGGCGCAGAACACATAGGAAAGGTTGCCCAGCTGGGTGTTAGCCGGACCGCCGAGGTTGGAGTAACGGTTGGCCTTATCCGCGCTTTCAAACAGCTGGTCATTGAGCTTATCAAACTGCTCAATGGCTTCTTTCTCGTGGCAGAACACCTTAACGACCTTCTGGCCGTTCATCATCTCTTCAATGTAGCCGTTCACCGCACCAATATCACGCTGCTGGGAAACAAAGTACTTGGAAGAGTTGGTGGTAAGATACTTGGTGACCAGCAGCATAATCCCGACCATGACCAGGGTGAGCACCGTCAGCGGCACACTGAGTACAACCATGGAAACCAGCACGCTGACAACGGTAATAGCGCTGTTCAGCAGCTGCGGCATGCTCTGGCTGATCATCTGGCGCAGGGTATCAATATCGTTGGTATACAGCGACATGATATCGCCGTGGGCGTTGCGGTCAAAGTATTTGATGGGCAGCGTCTGCATATGGGTAAACATTTCATCGCGCAGGCGCTTCAGGGTGCCTTGGGTAACGTAAGCCATCATACGAGCCTGGGCAAAGGCGGTAACAATGCCGATGCCGTAAAAGCCTGCCGTGCGGGCGATGGCATGGGCCAGGCCGGAAAAATCACTGCTCTGCTCTTTCAGCAGGGGCAGGATGTAGCCATCGATCAAGGTCTGCATGAACAAAGTGCCCTGCACGTTGGCAAACACGCTGACAAAAATGCAGATGACGACCGCAACGACCTGAATGCGGTAGCATTCCATCACATAGCGCAGGATGCGCATGAAGATCTTGCCGGGGTTCTGGACTTTGGGGCGCGGGCCGCGGGGACCACCGCGGCCAACCTTAACCACTTTTGCTTTTTGCTCAGCCATTGTTATCGCCTCCCTTTTCGTCAAAGTCGCCGGAGCCTTTGGTCTGGCTGTTATAAACTTCCTGATAGATGGGGTTGGTGGCCAGCATTTCGGCCGGGGTACCGTAACCACTGATCCTGCCGTTATCCAGCACGATCACATGGTCGGCGTTTTCCACGCTGGAAATACGCTGGGCAATGATGAACACCGTGGTGCCGGGAATCTTTTCGGCAAAGCTCTTGCGGATCTTGGCGTCGGTGCCGGTATCCACAGCGGAGGTAGAGTCGTCCAGAATCAGGATGCGGGGCTTTTTCAGCAGAGCACGGGCAATGCAAAGGCGCTGCTTCTGGCCGCCGGAAACGTTAGTGCCGCCCTGGTCAATGTGGGTGTTGTATTTATCGGGGAAGCGCTCAATAAATTCATCGGCGCAGGCCTGCTTGCATGCCTCCTCGATCTCGGCATCGGTGGCATCCTTATTGCCCCAGCGCAGGTTTTCGGCAATGGTGCCGCTGAACAGTTCGTTTTTCTGCAGCACCATGGCAACGCTGTTGCGCAGGATCTCCAGGTCGTAATCGCGTACATCCACGCCGCCAATGTACACATGACCGGCGGTGGTATCATACAGGCGGGGCAGCAGCTGCACCAGGCTGGTTTTTGCGCTGCCGGTGCCGCCGATGATGCCGATGGTCTCGCCGGAACGGATGTTCAGGTTAATATCAGACAGCACATCGCGGCCATCGGCCTTATAGCGGAAGCAGACATGATCAAAGCGGACAGCGCCGTTCTTGACTTTCATAACCGGTTTTTCGCCGTTGGACAGGGTGCTTTCTTCTTCCAGCACTTCAGCCACACGCTTGGCGGAAGCGGCGGACATGGAGATCATGACGAACACCATGGACAGCATCATCAGGCTGGTCAGGATGTTGGTGCAGTAGGTCAGCATGCTCATCAGCTCGCCGGTGGTAAAGCTGGTAGCACCGGACAGCACGATCATGCGGGCACCCAGCCAGGAAATCAGCAGGATGCAGGTGTAAACGGTGGCCATCATCAGCGGAGAGTTGAAGGAAAGAACTTTTTCAGCACGCAGCAGCAGATCCTGCACATTGCCGGATGCCTTTTTGAACTTTTCACTCTCGTAATCTTCGCGCACATACGCTTTGACCACGCGGATGGCGGAAACATTTTCCTGCACGCTCTCGTTCAGGTCATCGTACTTTTTGAATGCGGCGGAGAAGTAGTTGCTGGCGCGGGACATGATAAGCACCAGGCAGCCGCCCAGAATGATGACCGCCACCAGATAGATGGAAGCCAGCTTGGCGTTGATGGTGAACGCCATGATCATGGCAATGACCATGCTGGACGGCGCACGGATGGCCATACGCAAAATCATCTGGTAAGCGTTCTGGATGTTGGTCACGTCGGTGGTCATACGGGTGACCAGACCGGCGGTGGAATATTTATCGATATTGGCAAAGCTGAATGTTTGGATATTGCGGTACATGGAGCGGCGCAGATTGCGGGCGTAACCGGTGGAAGCACGCGCACCAAACACACCGCCCAGCACGCCGAACAGCAGGCCAAAGGCCGCTGCCACGACCATCCAGCCGCCAATGCGGTAAATGTGGGAAAGATTGCCGGCGGTAACGCCATCATCAATGATGGAGGACATCAGCTTGGGGATGATCATTTCCATCACCACTTCGCCGATCATGCACAAAGGGGTCAGGATGGAAACCAGCCGGAACCCCTCTGTTTCTTTGTAAAGTGACTTAAACATATGGTATCTCCTGTTTGGCTGCCTGGGGGCAGCGCCTGAACTTCTTAAGTCAAAGCATTGCGGAACACTTTGGGGTGTGTCTGAAAACAAAGAAAATAACGGATATTTCGCAAACACAAGCAGGATTTAAGGCAAGGAGCCGCAGGAATCCTTTGTATATTCCAAGGCTTTTTAACGCAAAATCCCGCTGCGTTTATAGAAATAGACCAAATTTTTGACTTTTCAGATACGCCTTAATTTTTGCCGCGGATGGCTTTTGCATTTTCAATCAGCTTGTGCAGGGTGCCCTGGATAGCTTCCAGTTCCTGCGCGCTGACCCCGTTTTGCAGGTCATGCTCAAAATCCGAAATGCACTGGTGGATGGCGGCGGCGCATTGGCGGCCTTTCTCGGTCGGAACCAGGCTTTTGAGCCGGGCGTCTTTGGCGACAACTTCCCGCGTGATAAAGCCGGACTGCTCCATGCCCTGCAGCATGGTGGTAATGCTGGAACGGTTGGTGTGGAACCGGGCTTCCAGATCACGCTGGTAGATTTGCTTGCCGCTTTCCGTTTCCTGCATCAAAAACCCCAGCACCATGCCGCGCATACCGGTCAGCTCCGGGCTGACCCTGGTGCTGATGTACGCATCCAACGCGCAGGAAATTTCCCGCGCGGCATAGTTTAAGGTGCGGCCCACATGCACAAAGCCGTGGTCATCCTGTTGGTTGCGGTTCTGCGTTTGGATCACCTCACTTTCCAATTCGTTCGATTGTTAATTGTTTGAATTGAAACAGTTTGATTTAAAACAGTACGATTATAAACAAATCCCGCCGGTTTGTCAACCAGCGGGATGTAATTATTTTCAAAGAAAATTGTGAAAAGTTTGTGACGGCTTATTTTTTATGGGAATGCCGCAAATCCGCACGCCTGGCGCATGGCTTCATCGCTGGCGAAACCGTAAATCTTTACGGTTTTATCCTCATAGATCAGCGCATCCTCCGGCATGGCATCGGCAAGGGCCTGGGTAGTGGGCTGGCGCTCGCCGTATGCTTCCCATTTGGAGATAACAAAGAAAATTTTACCCTGCGGAGGGGTTTGCAGATGGCTGGTGACCTGCAGCCAAGGGCGCAGCTCCGGCACACTGTTTGGGGTCAGGGTCCACACGTTCAGGGTGCCGTCCGTCAACTCGGTCATCACATTACCGTCCCAAAAAGAAGCGTACCCGTCCCGATAGCCGTTCTGCACCAGGAACTGTGCCGCCCCTTGGTTGGGGTTGGTTGCCACTGCCGCTGCGCGGTAGTCTGTTCCGGCGCGCAGCAGCAATATCGCCGCCATCAGGGCCGTCAGACCACGGGCATCCGGGCGGTGCCGGGGGGTGCAGTCCGCCAGCATGATTTCCAACAGCGGTACAAATAAAATTGCCAGCGGCAGCAGGTAGCGGTCCGAATGGCCGCTGTTGGTCAGGCCGTACAGCAGCGCAAAGCAGACGGCCCCGGCCAGGAAAAACGCTCCCACCAGCCGGTGCCCCAGCGGGTAGCGTGCTTTGCCGCGCACCAGCCAAACAGAAAACACAAAGCAGAAAAGGATCAGCGCCGCAGCCGCAAGGTTAAACAGCGCGGCCAGAGAAAACACTTTGCCCTCCTGCCAGCCAAAGGAAGCCAGCAGCGCGTTGGCAAACCATTGCAGGCGGTCCAGGTTCAGCCCAGTAAAGGCCACATACCCCTGGTCCTGGAAGTGATATTTTTCCGCCAGCACCTTTGCGTTGACCACATACCCCGCCAGCGCGGCAGCATCCGCCGCAAGGGTGGGCACCAGCAACGCCCCGCCGGGGGTGCGCCAGGCATTGGCCAGCTTTTGGCGCAGGGTATCCGCAGACGGAGCATCCAGCCAGCAGAGCAGCGCTGCCGCCACGGTAAGCGGAATGTTCAAGATGAACAGCTGCCGCGGCCCGCCCAGCGCTGCAGCAAAGCTGAACAGCACCATGCCCGCCGCCGGGGCCAGCCGCCGCCCGCCGCGCAGAATGCGCACCGCACACCCCAGCACCACAAAGCTGATGGCAATGTGCGGAATATAGTAAAGGCCCTCCAGCACATACTGGCGGTACAGCGCGCCATAGGGCAGCACCAGCAGCCCGGCCCCCAGCAGGCCGCTGTACTTGAGCTTTGCACTGTGCCCGAACCAGAACCACGCCGCGAGATACAAAAGGATCAGCACCACGCTGCCCACCACGCGCACAGTATGCCAGCTGGTGAACAGCCGGAACAGCGGTGCCATGACCAGCTGGGTGTTGAGCACCCGCAGCTCAGTGGAATAGTACCAGCTGGTGCTCATCACGCCGCCCTCCTGCGCCAGCAGGTTGGCAAGCAGTTGTTCGGACGCCATGTCGGCGTCCAGCCGGTTGGGTGCCCAGCAGCACCAGTCCACCACCAGCAGGGCAAAGCAGACCGCCGCCCAGAGCAGCAGTATCATATAGGTGGTTCGTTTTTGTTTTGCGCCGTTTGTTTGCAGCTTTGGCAAGCGGCTCCCCTCCCCTTTTTGGGATAAACTTTATATTATTGTATCGCAAATGGGGCGGGGGTGCAACCACTCGGCGTTATCCTTCGTCCGCTGCGGGGTCCAGCTGGCCGGTGGTGTCCAGCTGGATGGCGGAGCCGCGCCGCACGGTGGTGCCTGCCCGCGGGTACTGGCTGACGACCCGCTCCCCCTGCCCCAGCACATCCGCAGTCAGGGTATACTCGCTCAGCTTTTGGGCCGCGGCGGGGGCTTTCCAGCCAGTCACATCGGGCACGGTGGTAAAATATTTTGCCTGTTCTGCTTCGGTATAGCTGGGCTGGATGCCTAAGCGCGGCAGGCTTTTTTGCAGCACTTCCGCCGCCACGGGGCCGGAAAGTGCGCCGCCGCTGGTGGTCCAGCTGTGGGGTTCATCCAGGCAGATGAGGACTGCGATTTTTGGGTTTTCGATCGGTGCCACTGCCACAAAGCTGGCAATGCGGGCGCGCTCATTCTCGCTGTCCAGCTTTTGGCTGGTGCCGGTTTTGCCGCCCACACGGTAGCCCGCCACGGCACCGTTTTTGCCGGTGCCGGTGGTCACAACCCCCTCCATCAATTCGCGCATGACGGCGCTGGTTTCGGGCCGGATGACCTGCGCTTTTACGGTGGGCTCCACCTGCTGCACGGTATTGCGCTCGGCATCGTGGATGGACTGTACCACATGGGGCTGCATCAGCTTGCCGCCGTTGACCACCGCGCAGACGGCTGTGATCATTTGCAGGTAGCTCACCTTGCTGCTTTGCCCGAAGGAGCAGGAAGCCAGCTCCACCGGGCCCATGCGGTCGGCGGTATAGTATTCGCTGCGCTTGATCTCGCCGGGCAGGTCAATACCGGTTGCGGCGCGCAGGCCAAAGGCGGCAAAGTAATCGCAAAAGTTCTGTTTGCCCAGCCGCGCCCCCACCTGGATAAAGCAGGGGTTGCAGGATACCGCCAGCCCCTGGGCCAGGGTTTCACTGCCATGGATATGCCCGTTTGCGCAGCGGAAATTTGTGCCCGCCACATTGATCTTGCCCGCGCAGACAAAGCGGCTGTTCCGCGTGACTGCACCGGTATCCAGTGCCGCAGCGCAGGTGATGAGCTTGAACACACTGCCGGGTTCGTACAAATCGGAAATTGCCTTGTTGCGCCACTGGGCCTGCTGGGCGGTCTGCAAGGCTTTGCTGCGTTCTTCCCCGCTCAGGGCGTTCACCTGCTGGCGGATGGTTTCATCCACAATGGTGCGCGGATCGTTGGGGTCGTAATCCGGCTTGGTGGACATGGCAAGGATCGCGCCGGTATCGACCTCCATCACAATGCCCACCGCACGGGCCGCCACATGATGCTCCGCCACGGCGGCACTGAGCGCACTTTCCAGATAGTGCTGGATGTCCGCCCGGATGGTCAGGGTGATATCATTCCCTGGCACAGCATCCTGCAGGGTGCTGTAATGGGTGGGCATATCGTACCCCCAGGCATTTTTTGCAGTCAGGATGGTTCCGTTCCGGCCGGTCAACTGGGCGTCATATTGCAGTTCCAGCCCCCAAAGGCCCTGATTATCCACATCGGTAAAGCCCAGCAGGCAGCCCATAAAGTTGCCCTGCGGGTAAACGCGCTTGGTATCCTGCAAAATCTGGATGCCCTGCGCGTTGTTCTGCGTGCACCAGGCCCGCACGGCGTCCGCCAAATCGGCATCCACCCGGCGGCGGAGCAGGCAGTCATTGCTGGTGCGTTTGCTCAGCTTTTGCAGGGTAGCGTCATAATCAATATCTAAAATTTCGCTCAGCGCTTTGGCGGCGGGCTGCACCAGCTCATCCGCCAGTTCCCGCGGGGAGGCCCGGATGGTCCAGCAGGTTTTGCTGGCGGCCAGGGTAACGCCATCGGCGGAATAAATTTCGCCGCGGGCGGCGGGCAGCGTGGTATCCCGCAGCTGCTGGGCCGCGGCACGGTTGGCGTAACCGCTGTGGTCCAGTATTTGCAGGGTAAACAGCCGGGCCAGCAGCCCGCCAAAGCACAAAACCGCCACCAGCCCGGCCAGCACACGGGTGCGCCGCCGCATGTGGCGGTTCTGCGCAGGGTAAATGCTGCGCGGCGGGCGGTGGGTCTGTTTCATGGCGGTCTGCCTCCCCCTGTATTTTCTTCCACACACAAGCGTATGTGCTGGCGGGGCGGTTTATCCCGGTTTTGTGCACCAGTATTGCAAGATTGTTTCCTTGCCGCACTGAAATTGCCCGGTGTTTAACGCTGGATTTTGCCATTAGTCGATATTTGTTTTTATCTTTTTCCTTTTCTTTCAGAACAAATTTCGCTCAAGCGCTGTTTTCATCGTAGCTTTTCGTTTCAGATACCCGTGCAAAATCCATTCTTTTTTTGCTTTTCGAAAACGAAATTGCTCATTTGCAAGGACAATATCGTTTCGATTCGCACAGATATTGTTTTTCTGCTTTTCTCGTCTTATAATGATAAACATGTAAATTCTTCGTAAAGCGAATAAGGAGTATCGGGAACGAATGAGCAACACAAAAAGCGCTGAATCCACCCTGTCGGAGCCGATTTTTAACCGCCAGGCATTGGTTCGGCTGATTTTGCCGCTGCTGGCGGAGCAGTTTTTGTCGGTAACCATGGGCATGGCGGATACCCTTATGGTATCCGGCGTGGGCGAAGCCGCTGTGTCCAGCGTGAGCCTGGTGGACAGCCTGAATATTTTGATCATCCAGATCCTGTCCGCCCTGGCAACTGGCGGCGCGGTCATCAGCAGCCAGTACCTTGGCCGGCGCGATGGTGAAAAAGCCGCCAAAAGCGCCGCCCAGCTGTACACCGTTCTTGCGGTCAGCACCATCGCTGTCATGCTGGTCATTCTGGTGCTCAGCCGCCCCATCCTGCGCATTGTTTTCGGCCGCATTGATGACGATGTGATGAGCTTTTCACAGACCTACTTTTTGATCAGCGCCATCTCCTACCCCTTTATCGGGTTTTACAACGCCGGGGCCGCTTTGTTCCGTGCGCAGGGCAACAGCCGCATTTCCATGCTGGCCAGCCTGGTCATGAACATCATCAATATCTGCTTCAACGCCCTGTTCATTTATGGGCTGGGCATGGGGGTACTGGGCGCTGCACTGGCCACCCTGCTGGGGCGCGTGTTTGCCGCGGCGTGGGTGTTCTGGCAGCAGCAGCAAATTGAAAACCCGCTCTGCATCCGCCATATTGCGGATATGAAGCCGGACGGCGACCTGATTCGCCGCATCCTTGGCATTGGCATTCCCTCCGGTTTGGAGAACGGCATGTTCCAGATTGGCAAGCTGTGCGTCAGCAGCTTGACTTCCACCCTGGGCACCTCCGCCATTGCGGCCAACGCGGTGGCCAACACCATCAGCGGCATTGCCAACATTCCCGGCAGCACCATGGGCCTTGCCATGATCCCCGTCGTCAGCCGCTGCCTTGGCGCAGGAGACAAAAAACAGGCCAAGCATTACGCCAAGATGTTTATCCTGATGGCAATGCTCGGTTTGTTCTGCACCAACGCCTGCCTGTTTTTTACGATTCCCTACATTGCACGGCTGTTCAGCCTTTCGGATACTGCGCTCAACATGTGCGTTACCGTTATGCACTGGTTCTCTTTGTTCAGCGTTGTCTGCTGGGCTACCAGTTTTACGCTGCCCAACGCCCTGCGCAGCGGCGGCGATGCCCGCTACACCATGACGGTGAGCATTTTCAGCATGTGGCTGTTCCGCGTAATTTTGAGCTACATCTTTGTGCTCAAGCTCAACATGGGGCTGACCGGCGTGTGGTTCGGTATGTTCATTGACTGGATCTGCCGCAGCGTGTTCTTCATGATCCGCTTTGTCAGCAACAAGTGGATGGACCACAACGTAATCTGATACTATTTCTGCTTTAAGTTTCCTTAGGGCAATACCGCATAATTCTAAGTGCCGATACGGCGAGCGAGGTGCGGCAGATGCTAAGCCAAAAGCGCAGATAATACTGGATGTCTTATCGAGCATTTTGGCAACGCAGATGCCGTGCCGCAGCTGCCGGAGCGGTGCTTAAGCCGCAAGGCGGGAATTGTGCGGTGTTGCCTTAGCTGACATTCTAAATAACATCAAAAAGCGGCGCAGAGCCGGGCGTTATCTTCTCCGGTTCTGCGCCGTTTTTTTATTTTTATGTGATAATGAACGATTTACAGGATATCCCACTGCACGGGGGTCAGGAACAGCTTTTCCGCCTCGGCACGGTCGGTGGTCTGGCCCAGCACCCACATCAGTTTGACTGCGGTGGCTTCGGGGGTCATATCGTGCGCTTCCAGCACACCGGGCAGGGCTTTGGCCGCGCGGCCAACTTCATACACGGCAAGGTCGCTGCCCTCATGCGGTACCTGGGTGGTGAACACAGCCAGGTGCCCCGCGCCGCACCAGTCCCGCACGGCGGCAAACATGGCGCCATCATCCCCGCCGGGCAGGCCGCCCACGCCAAAGCTTTCCAGCACCAGAGCGCGGTAACGGCCCTCCAACATGGGGATGATATCCGCCCGCATGCCCGGCACCAGCCGCAGCACAAACACATTGGGGTCCAGCGCGGTACTGAACACCGCATGGGTATACTCCGCCGGGCGCTGCAGGAACTGGATCAGGCGGCGGTCCCGGAAGATGGCGGTTTCGGGATAATCAATGCTGGAAAACGCGTTAAAGCTTTTGGTACGGGTCTTGCGGGCGCGGGTGCCCAAAATCACCTGATTGTCAAACACGATCTGCACGCCCCAGGCATCCGGATGGCAGGCATAGGCCACGGCGCGCCACAGGTTGTTGCGGGCATCCGTATCGCGGTTATAAATCGATTTCTGGCTGCCGGTCAGCACCACCGGCTTGGGGCTTTTCTGGATCATGTAGCTGAGCGCTGCGGCGGTATAGCCCATCGTGTCCGTGCCATGGGTGATGACAAAACCATCATAGCGGTCATAGTTTTCCTGCACAGCGGCGGCAATGCCCTGCCACTGTTCGGGGCCCATGTTGGTGGAATCCAGGTTATACAGCTGGATGGTATCAATGCGGCAGAATTCCGCCAGTTCCGGCACGCAGGAAAGCAGCTCTTGCGAGGTGATAGCCGGGGCAAGCCCGCCCGCCGCCGTTGGGCGCGAAGCAATGGTGCCGCCGGTTGCAATCAGCAGGATCGTTCTCATAAATTAGAGTTCTCCTTTTATTTTTCACTGCACGGTGCCTTGGCGCAGGGGCGGGGCACCCTTGTGCATAATATTCATAAGTGCGCTTATTATACCATCTGTGTGCGCGCAAGGCAAACATTTTTTACAGGGGGTTGACAAGCTTGGTCTATTGTTATAGACTAGGTTTATAGCAATAGACCAAATGAGAGAAGGAGCACCCCGAAATGGAACAGGATTACCGCCTTGCGGAAGGCGAATACCGCTTTGCCTGCCTGGTGTGGGCTAACGAGCCGCTGGGCAGCGGCCAGCTGGTAGCGCTGGCAAATGAAGCCCTTGGCTGGAAGAAAAGCACCACCTATACCGTGCTGAAAAAGCTGTGTGAGCGCGGTATATTACACAATGCAAACGGCACCGTAACGGCACTGGTCAAACAGGCCCAGGTTCAACAGGAAGAAAGCGCCGCCGTCGTGCAAAAAAGCTTTGGCGGCAGTCTGCCCCGCTTTGTGGCCGCTTTTTTGAACACCAGCTCCATCAGCGAGGAAGAAGCTGCCGCCATCCGCGCCATGCTGGATGACGCCCGCCGCCAGGACAGCGATGCCTGAATGCTGCTTGCTTACTGCTTAACGGAAAGGAAAAACGCCATGATGTTCAGCATCCGTTCTTTTGTGCTGTATGCCGTTGGCACCAGTATGTGCGGCGGCCTGCTGGTACTGCTCTGTCTACCGTTGTGCGCGCTGCTGCGCAGGCTGCGGGCACCCAGCAAACTGTTGTGCCTGCTTTGGCTGGCGGTCGGGCTGCGGTTTCTGCTGCCGGGCGGCATCCCGGTATCCATCCGGCAGCCGGGCAGCGCGGCCCCCATTCAACAGGCTGGCGCCGTGGTTCAGGCGCTCACTGTGCCCGCGGAACTCCCGGCGCAGGCTTTGCCGGGCGCGGCAGGCAGTGCTCCCCTGCCCGGCAGCATGTTTAACATCTGGGTGGCACTGGCAGCGATCTGGGCTGCCGGGGTAGTGGTTTTACTGGTGCGTGCGGCGGCTGGCTATTGCCGCCTGCGCCGCATGGTGACCCTTGCCTGCAAAACGCCGGATGGCTGCTACACCTGCGCCGCGGTTGCCACGCCGTTCACACTTGGCGTGCTGCGCCCCCGCATTTATATGCCGCAAAGCCTGCATGGTTCCCCACGCCGTGCGGTACTGCTGCATGAACGCACCCACATCCGCCGGGGTGACCCCATTACCAAGCCGCTGTACTATCTGGCCGCCTGCCTGCACTGGTGGAACCCGCTGACGTGGCTGGCGTTCCGCCAATTTGAGCAATACATGGAACTTGCCTGTGACGAAGCCGCCATCGGCACCGCTCCCGCTGCCGAGCGCGCTGATTACTGCGAAAGCATTCTGCGCTTTGCCACGGTGCGCCAGATGCCCGGTGCCCTCGCTTTTGGGCAGGGCCAGGTGGCCAAGCGGGTGGCCCACTTGCTGAAATACCGCAAACCCGCCCCGCTGTTGTTAGCCCTTGGCTGTGTGCTGGTTGCGCTGGGCTGCGGTGTCTGCGCCCTGCGGCCCCAGGCGGAAACTACCGCGCCGCAGGCCGAACCCGTTTCCGCTGCGTCAGAGCCCACGCCGGAACCTGCCACTCCTGCTGATGATACGCTGACCAACAGCGCCGCGGAACCCACCGCACAGCCGGAGCAGCCCCAGGCCACGGCAGAGCCGCTGGTTTTTGGCTGGCCGGTGGCAGATTTCCATTACATTGCCCGCTTTGTATCAGACTGTCACCACGGAGCGGATTACAGCGCCACCAAAGGTACGCCGGTGCTGGCAGTGTATAACGGCACGGTGGCGGTTGCCAACAACCACTTCAGTTACGGCAATTATGTGGTGATCGACCACGGCACCCTGCCGGACGGCCACAGTTACCGCACGCTGTATGCCCACCTGGATACCCTGAGCGTGGCAGCTGGCGATACAGTGACCCAGGGCCAGCAGCTTGGCACGGTGGGTTCCACCGGCAAATCAACCGGCAACCACCTGCACCTGGAGCTGTTTGTGGATGGAGCCTTGACCGATACCCGCACAATGATTCCTTACGATAACACTACCTCCCCGGACCTGCATTTGACCACCACGCTGGATTTTATCTGCCCGTTGGAAAGCTACACGGCAATTTCTGCCCCCTTCCGCACCGATGATTCTGATACACCGCCCCACCTTGGCGTGGATTTTGCCGCTGCGGGCGGCACACCGGTACAGGCTGCGCAGAGCGGCGTTGTGACCCAGGCAGACTGGGATGATGACCACGGTTACTTTGTAACCATCTACCACGGTGCAAACGCCGCTGCCAACGATGACGGCACTTACCCTGCCAACTATGCCACCAGCTATGCTCACCTGCAAAGCAAGCCCGCTGTGCAGGTGGGGCAGCGGGTCGCGCAGGGGGATGTGATCGGCTATGTGGGCAGCACAGGCAGTTCCACCGGCAACCACCTGCACTTCCAGCTGCTGGTAAACGGCACCCCCGTTGACCCGCTGGCCATGCTGCCGCAATAAGTGAAACCAAATGAAACTAAAAACATTCTATGTACGGGCTGCTGCAGCTGCGGCGGCAGCCCTGCTTTTTTTGTACCCATTCCCCGCCCATGCAGCGGATTCCGCTGCCTTGCAGGGCCAGGTGAGCGCGGCGCAGCGCGAATATGAAAGCGCCGCCAGCACACTGGACAGCATGCAGCAGCAAGCCAGTGACACCCGCCAGCAGGTCAACGACTTGCAAAGCCAAACCGACGCACTGCGCGGCCAACTGGGCAGCATTGTGGCCCAGCTGGAGCAAAGCCGCACCGAGCTGGCCGAAGCCCAGAACCAAGCAACCGTTGCGGCCAAGGCGCTGGAAGAAAAGCAGGCTGCGTTCAGCGCCCGATATGACAGTTGCAAGCAGCAGCTGACCGCCATGCAGCTGCTGAACGAAGGCGGGGAAATCAGCCTGTTGATGCAGGCGGATGATTTGTACGAACTGCTGACCTTTTGGCAGGTGCTGAACGATTTGACCGAGCACAATAAACAGCTGCTGGACGAGTTGGATGCGGAAGCTCAGGCTCTGGACACCCAACGCCAGCAGGCCGAAGCCGCTGCAACGCAGGCCGAACAGGCCGCCCAAGCCCTGCAGACGCGCCAGGATGAACTGACCCAGACGCAGATCCAGCTGGAACAGGCCTTGCAGCAGGCCAGCACAGAACTGGACAGCCAGCAGGCAGCCGCCGAAGCCCAGGCCGCCGTGACCGAAGAAAAACGCAAGGCCTATGAACAGGCCACCGCCGCGCTGGATGCCTACTTAAAAGCGCAGAGCCAGAAATACCAGGATCCCGCCCGCCATTGCAGTTTGGATTTCACCTGTCCCCTGCCCAGCGTAGGGCGCATCAGCACCTACTTTGGGGAGCCGGATGCTGTATACAACAAGCCGCACACAGGGGCCGACATGCCCGCCGCCAGCGGCACCCTCATTTACGCCGTGGCGGATGGCGTGGTCAGCGCGGCATCCGCCCGGCCCAGTTATGGCAACTGTGTGCAGATCGACCACGGCACCGCGGATGACGGCAGCAGCTATGCCACCCTGTATGCGCACATGTCCAGCTTTTGCGTCAGCGCGGGGCAGACGGTGCATAAGGGCGATGTGATCGGCTATGTGGACAACACCGGGGATGTGCGCGGTGCCAACGGCGGCTACCACCTGCATTTGGAGCTGCGCATCAACGGCACCCGCACCGACCCGCTGCAATACATCCCGCACTGAACGGTGAATGTCGATTGACCGGCTAACGTACAAAACAAACACACTATGGCTGAACTGCAACACAAAACACCGCGCAAACCCCGCCGCACCAACCTGCGCCGGCTGCCCGGCTGGCACAGAACTGGCGAGATTTTTTATGCCGTCGGCTTTTTAACAGAATATTGGCTCATCTGCCTGGGCCGCAAGGCTGCCGCCGCGGCGCACGCTGCGCGGGATGCTGCGCTTTATCTTATCTGGCTGCTGCTTGCCCCGGTGTTGGAGCTGGGGCAGGCATTCTGCACCGCGCTGGCCGGGCCGCACCCGCTGCGGCAGCTGGTGCCATGGCTTGCCCCCTGCGCCGCCGGGGTGATTCTTTGGGCTGTGGTTGCCCATGGGCTGAACCTGCACTTTACCCTGCAGGTGGAAGTAAACGGCACCGTGGTTGGCAGCGTTGCCACCGAGCAGAACTTTGATACCGCCCGCGCAGACCTCCAGGCCCGCCTTGCCGCCGCACGGCAGCTGGCGGATTCCGATACCGCCGCCCTGCCGGTGCTGGAGCCAACCTATACCCTGCATATCGGCGGTACCCCCATGACGGAATTGCAGCTGACGGATGCTATTCTGCGCGCCAGCGGCAGCTCCATTGTGGAGGGCACCGCAGTGTATCTGGATGGCAGCCTTGCTTTTGTTACGGTAGAGGGCGACCACCTGCGCTGCTTTTTCAACCAGCTGCAGCGGCCCTGGCGCGCCCCTAGGCAAAGCAATGTGCGCACCGCATTTCTGCACGAGCTCCGGCTGGTGGATGGCATCTATCTGGCGGGTTCGGTGCAGCCTTATGGCGAGATCGTTCAGCAGCTGCAAAGCCGCGATCTGCTGCAGGTCAAAACTGTGTACACCCGCGTGTATCAGGAGCCGATCCCCTATGACCAGCAGACGGTGGAACGCAGCGACCTTGGCTTTGGCGTGGTGGAAACCATCCAGCAGGGTGTTGACGGCACCCAGCAGCTGACCGAGGAGATCACCTATGTGAACGGTGTGCAAACCGCTGCCGAGGTGGTACATATTGATATATTGACCCCTGCAGTGCCGGAGATCACTGCCCGCGGCACCCATCTTGCGCCGGGCATGACAGCGGAGCTGGACGGGCACACCTTCATCTGGCCGGTGCCGCAGTACAAGCATGTAAGCCGCTGGATGGGCGGCAGCGACAACCACAAGGGCGCGGATATTGCCGCGCCACGCGGCACCCCCATCATTGCCTCAGCAAGCGGCACGGTGGTAACGGCCACCTACCACAACAGCGTTTTCAGCTATGGCAACTATGTCATTCTGGACCACGGGGATGGCTACCGAACCTTGTATGCCCACATGAGCGCTTTTGCCGTCAAGCAGGGCGATGTGGTGCAGCAGGGCCAAATCATTGGCTATGTGGGGGATACCGGGTATGCTTTCGGCTGCCACTGCCACTTTGAAATGTTTGGTCCCGGCGGGCGGTTCAGCGCGCAGCTGCTGTTCCCCACTTTATAGTGCAGTAGCTTTCCATTTTTATAAGACAACACCGCACAATTCCCGCCTGACGGCTTAAGCACCGCTCCGACGGCTGCGGCACGGCATCTGCGTTGCCAAAATGCTCGATAATGTCGGGTTGCGGTACCCGCATCGTGTTTCGGGGGCAAAAGCCCCTCGCACTCTGCGACCGCTGCCCCTGCTTCGGTTCGCTGTTTCCGCCACTGGCGGCGCTCACCTTTGCAGCATCCAGTATTATCTGCGCTTTTGGCCTAGCAGCTGCCGCACCTCGCTCGCCGTATCGGCACTTAGAATTATGCGGTGTTGCCTTATAAAATTTTGCAATCCACTTTACCTTTTCCGTTTTTTGTGTTAGAATTTTAAGTAATTTATGGGGACAATGTCGTCCGCCCTTGTTGGCGGCTGCATTGTTCCCTTTTTTACTTATAATGGAGGTGGATGGTATGGACCGCATTGACCGCAAAATCATTGATATTCTGCAAACAAACGCACGCGCCCCGCTGAAAGAAATTGCCGACCGGGTGTTTTTGTCCTCCCCTGCGGTTTCGGCCCGCATTGCCAAACTGGAAAAAGACGGCGTACTGACCGGCTATCAGGCGCAGGTTGCCCCGCTCAAGCTGGGGCAGCTGGTCAAGGCGTTCATCAACCTGGATATGGACCCCAAGCTCAAGCCGGAGTTTTACCCCTACATCCAAAGCTGCGGCAATGTTGTGGAGTGCAACTGTGTGACCGGCGATTACAGCATGCTGATTGAAGTGCTGTTTGGCACCACGCAGGAGTTGGATACCTTTATCAACCATCTGCAGCAGTTTGGCCGTACCCGCACGCAGATCGTGTTTTCCACCCCGGTGGAGCACCGCGGCCTGCCGGTGAGCGAACCGGAGGAAGAACCGGCGGCGGAAATCTGACTGCCTGTTCCCGCCTTTTCCCATCCCTGTCCTGAATATGGGCGGGGATTTTTTTATTTTACCTGTTGACAGCTGTGTATATCGCGTATATACTGTATATATATCATATGAACAGTTCAGATTGCAAGGAGGAACACGGCATGGAGCTGTATATCTCCAATTCCGGCCAGGAACCCATTTACGCGCAGATCACCCGGCAGATCAAAGCCAAAATTTTGAACGGCGAATTGCAGCAGGGCGATGCACTGCCCAGCATCCGCCTGTTGGCGAAGGAGCTGCGCATCAGCGTGATCACCACCAAGCGCGCGTATGAGGACCTGGAGGCCGATGGTTTTATTACCACCATGCCGGGACGCGGCAGCTTTGTTGCGCCGCAAAACCCGGCCCTACACCGGGAGGAAAGCTTAAAACAGATGGAAGAGCACCTGCAGCACGCCATTGATGCCGCGCGGCGCGGCGGCATTACCAAAGACGAAGTGCGCGAAACCCTTGACCTTTTGTGGGAGGAATCATGATGGCTGAACCTTTGGCCGCCGCACTGCATGGTGTGGCAAAACATTACCACGGTTTTACCCTTGGCCCGCTGAACCTGGAAATTCCCGCCGGGAGCATTGTTGGCCTGATTGGTGAAAACGGCGCGGGCAAAACCACCCTGCTCAAACTGCTGACCGGTGTAAACCGCCCGGATGCCGGCACCGTGGAGCTGCTGAGCGCCACCCCAGATGATGCCGCCGTGCGCGCGAAAATCGGCGTTGTGTTTGAGGATGCCTATTTTTATGAATCGCTGACCCCCGCACAGGTTGGTGCCAGCCTGCGCGGCATATTTGGCCCAGCGTGGGATGCCGGTTATTTCGCCGTTCTGCTGGAGCAGTTCCACCTGCCGCCGAAAAAGAGCATCAAAGAACTCAGCCGCGGCATGCGGATGAAGCTGAACTTTGCCAGTGCTTTGGCCCACCGGCCGGGGCTGCTGGTGCTGGACGAAGCCACCTCCGGGCTGGACCCCGCCGCCCGCAGCGAGATTTTGGATATCCTGCTTGATTTTATCCAGGATGAGCGCCACAGCGTGCTGTTGAGCAGCCACATTACCACCGACCTGGAACAGATCGCCGATACCATTGCCTACCTGCACCACGGGCAGCTGCTGTTTGCCAAAAACAAGGATGACCTGATGGAAGAATACGGCATTCTGCGGTGCAGCCAGCAGGACCTTGACCGCCTGCCGCCGGAGTGGATCGCCGCCACCTGCCGCACCGCCGCCGGCTGCGAAAGCCTGGTACACCCGCGGGTCAGCGTCCTGCGCGCATTGCCCGGTGTGGTATGCGATGCCGCCAGCATTGATGACATCATGCGCCTGACCAGCAAGGAGGGATAACAATGAAAGGTCTTTTGTGCAAAGACTGGGCCATTTTGGTGAACAGCTACAAGAAAAATTTCCTTATTATGGTTGTGCTTTATCTTGGCATGGCGGTCTGCCTGCATATGGATTACCTGTACTATGCGCTGGTTGCCGTGTGCGGCGTTTACGCATCCAGCACCATGAATTTTGATGATTCCGCCCACTGGGATACCTATGCCCGCACCCTGCCGGTCACACCGGGGCAGGTTGTTGGCTGCAAGTACCTGCTGGGGCTGCTGTTCACCCTGTTTGGCAGCGTTTGCGCCGCGGTGGGGATTTTCCTTACCGGCCAATACACAGATGTGTTGGAAGCGGCATTCTCGATTCTGCTCATTGCCGCGTTTTCCCTGCTGCTGTTTGCCGTCAACATGCCGTTTTCCTACAAATTCGGCGCGGTGCGTGCCCGCACCTGGGTGTACCTGGTCGCATTCTTTGGTGTTTTCCTCATAATTTTTGCCATGGAGCATCTGCCCTATCTGCAGCGTTCTTCCGTCATTTCCCAGCTGGACGCTTTGGGCAATGCCCTCACCGCGCAGCCGGTGCTTTTGTTGCTGCCCTGCGCGGCCGTGCTGCTGCTCTACCTTGGCAGCTGGGCCTTGAGCGTACAAATTTATCAGCGCAAAGAGTTTTGAGGGAATTCCTGGTTCTTTCGCTCGGCGGTAAAAACGCTGAGTGAAAACACGCCGGATCAGGCCGGAACAGCTGAAAACCGGCAATCCGCTATTGACAAACCGGCACCCGTGCGGTAAAATAATCAAGTATTCAATGCGGGTGTCGTACAACGGCTAGTACATCAGCCTTCCAAGCTGGGGACGAGGGTTCGACTCCCTTCACCCGCTCCATATAAAAACAGCGCAGAAGCGAAAGATTCTGCGCTGTTTTTCTGTTCAAGTACCCACTTAAGTACCCACTTTCTTTTTTACCCAATACCAAAACAGGCAGTGTCCTTCTCCCCTTTCCGGGAGCGGCACTGCCTGTTTTTATTCTATTAAAGTTTCTTCGGTTCCCTTCTTTTCAAAGAAGGAACAAAACTCCCGTAACTTTACTGCTGCTGTTCCGCGCGCTTTTTGGCGATGGCGGCCAGGGCATCCTTGCGGGACAGGTTGATGCGCCCCTGCTGGTCGATGTCGGTTACCATAACGATGATGGGATCGCCCACGGCAACAACATCTTCCACATGCTCTACACGGTGGTCGTCCAGCTTAGAGATGTGAACCAGACCTTCCTTGCCCGGGGCAATCTCAACAAATGCGCCAAAGTTCATCAGGCGGGTCACGCGGCCCTTGTAGATAGCGCCCACTTCGGGATCTTCCACAATGGTCTTGATGGTGGAAATCGCGCGCTTGGCGTCGTCCTGATCCACAGCGGAGATAAAGACGTGGCCGTCCTCCTCAATGTCGATCTTGCAGTTGAAGTTGGCGCACATTTCCTGAATGACCTTGCCGCCCTTACCGATGACGTCCTTGATCTTGTCAACGGGGATTTGCATGCTGAACATCTTGGGTGCATACTTGGAAAGCTCTGCGCGCGGCTCGGCAATGCAGGGCTTGATGATCTCGTCCAGGATGAACAGGCGGCCCTTGCGGCACTTTTCCAGTGCTTCGGCCACAATATCATAGGTCAGGCCGTCCACCTTAATATCCATCTGGATAGCGGTAATACCGCGGCGGGTGCCGCCAACCTTAAAGTCCATATCGCCGTGGAAGTCCTCCACGCCCTGGATATCCAGCATGGTCATCCAGCGGCCGCCGTGCAGCGGGTCGCCATCGGTGATCAGGCCGCAGGAGATACCGGCAACCGGTGCCTTGATGGGCACACCAGCATCCATCAGGGCCAGGGTGGAAGCGCAAATAGAAGCCTGAGAGGTAGAGCCGTTGGAGCTCATGATTTCAGAAACGGTACGGATGGTGTACGGGAACTCTTCCATGCTGGGCAGCACGGGGATCAGGGCACGCTCCGCCAGGTTGCCGTGGCCGATCTCGCGGCGGCCGGGGCTGCGGGGTGCGCGGGCTTCGCCGGTGGAGTACGGCGGCATGTTATAGTGATGGATGTAGCGCTTGAGCGGGGTGTCGGACAGGTCGTCCATCATCTGGGCATCTTTGGTGGAGCCCAAGGTGCAGATGGTCAGGGCCTGGGTCTGGCCGCGGGTGAACAGGCCGGAGCCGTGCACACGGGGCAGCACACCGACTTCGGCGGCCAGCGGGCGGATCTCATTGATGCCGCGGCCGTCAACACGCTTGCCTTCTTCCAGCAGCCAGGTGCGCACAACCTTCTTCTGCAGCTTATAGCTGATCAGATCCAGGTCGGCGGCGTTCAGTTCGGGGTGTTCCTCGGCAATAGCATCCATGATGGGCACCATGGCGGCATCGCGGACGTTTTTGTCGTCGGTGTTCATGGCAGCCTTGACATCTTCCAGGTGCTTGGCGTACACATCCGCCAACAGAGCGTGATCCAGTTCCACCGGGGTAAAGCTCTTCTTCGGCTTGCCGATCTCTGCAACAATGCCGTTCATAAAGGTGAGCAGCTTTTTGATTTCCTCATGGCCAGCCTTGATGGCGTCCATCATGACCTCTTCGGTCACTTCGTTGGCGCCGGCTTCAATCATGACAATCTTTTCCATGCTGGCAGCCAGGGTCAGGGCCAGGTCAGAGCGCTCGCGCTGCTCCTTGGTGGGGTTCAGCACGATCTCGCCGTCCACATAGCCGACTGCCACGCCGCCGATGGGGCCATTCCAGGGGATATCCGACATGGCAATGGCGAGAGATGCGCCGTTCATACCGGCAATCTCAGGGGAGCAGTCCGGGTCAAGGCTCATCACAGTCATGGTCACGCAGACATCGTTGCGCATATCCTTGGGGAACAGCGGGCGGATGGGGCGGTCAACCACGCGGGAGGACAGGATGGCGTGTTCACCGGGGCGGCCTTCGCGGCGCATAAAGGAGCCGGGAATGCGGCCGGCGGCGTACAGCTTTTCTTCAAATTCCACGCTCAGGGGGAAGAAATCCACCCCTTCACGCGGCTTTTCGCTCATGGTAACATTGCACAGCACGCAGGTCTCGCCATAGCGGATCATTGCGCTGCCATTGGCAAGGCCGCAGAGCTTGCCGGTTTCCACCACAAACGGGCGGCCGGCAAAAGTTGTTTCAAACTTGCGGTAGTTGGGGAAAGTTGCCTTACGGGATGCAAATTCCAGTGCCATAGTAATTCTCCTTCTGATATAATTTTTGATACCTGGTGGGAATATGCGGTTCAGGCAGCCCCATGCTTTGAGCAATAAATCCAGCGGCGGAACGGTTGTTTTGCTCCGGCGTTCGATTTACTGCACAAACCATGCGGGCGGCCAAAAACATTAAGTTAGGAGGTGGGAGGGAGGAGTTAGGAGTTACAGCACTGACCAAAGGTACCGCACATTACATTGTAAAAGGCAGTGGGATATAATGGACTGGCAACGGTGGCCGGAGTGCCAAAGTACCGTTCTTCTCTCTCGGGGGCCCAAGGCAACACCGCACAATTCCCGCCTTGCGGCTTAAGCACCGCTCCGGCAGCTGCGGCACGGCATCTGCGTTGCCAAAATGCTCGATAATGTCGGGTTGCGGTACCCGCATCGTGCTTCGGGGGCAAAAGCCCCTCGCACTCTGCGACCGCTGCCCCTGCTTCGGTTCGCTGTTTCCGCCACTGGCGGCGCTCACCTTTGCAGCATCCAGTATTATCTGCACTTTTGGCTTGGCATCTGCCGCACCTCGCTCGCCGTATCGGCACTTAGAATTATGCGGTATTGCCCTAACTTTATTCAATATTATTACAGGCCAGCGGCAGAGCATAATAAAAATGAATGCCGGAACACCTGCTGAAATATAGAAAATGGGCAGGGCGCACATACAGCGCCCTGCCCGTTTTGCGAATTACTTGCGCAGACCCAGTTCAGCGATCAGAGCACGGTAACGGTTGATGTCCTTCTTCTGCAGATAGGCCAGCAGGTTACGGCGGCGGCCGACCATCTTGAACAGACCACGACGGCTGTGGTTGTCGTTCTTGTTGGTCTTCAGGTGCTCAGTCAGGTGGTTGATGCGTGCGGTCAGCAGCGCAACCTGAACTTCCGGAGAACCGGTGTCACCCTCATGGATGGCGGCTTTTGCAATGATGGGCTGTTTTTCGATAGCAGACTTCTGGCTCATAGTAGTAATACCTCGCTTTATAATATTTGCCTACGGCGCAGCAAAAGGCAATCAAGGCTCCCTGATGCAGGGCATACACCCAAAGCCGGGCCGCGGTAACATTTAGATTATAGCATATCCGGCATAGCGTGGCAAGCCGTAACAGCAAAAAAACTGCACAGATTTTGCCCTGCTTTTCCGGCAGGGGTCACAGGGTCACGTTTTTCAGATTGCGCAGATCCCCGCTTTCGCGGAAATCCTCATAATCCAGGCTCAGGTTCGGGTTGTAATAGGGGTCATGCAGGATATTCTGCTTACCGTGTACCTCATACAGGCGGGCCTGCTCCTTGGCAAAGCGGGCCTTTTTGGCGGGGTCTTCCTCGTCCGAACCGCGGGATTTGCTTTCGTGGTGGTACAGCTCCGCATAGGGGGTCCACACAATACGCCAGCCTTTTTCCCGCAGGCGCAGGCAGAAATCCACATCGTTGAATGCAACAGTAAAGGCTTCATCCAACCCGCCAACGGCATCATAAGCCGATGTGCGCACCAGCAGGCAGGCCGCAGTGCAGGCGGAATAATCCTGCACGGTGGCCAGGCGGAACATGTACCCGCTACCGCCGCGCTTGTGGTACTTGTGGCTGTGGCCCGCATACCCACCCAAACCGGTGATAATGCCCGCGTGCTGGATGGTATCGTCCGGGTAATACAGCATGGCGCCGCAGGCCGCCACGCCGGGCTGGCTGGCTTCGGCCACCATCTGGGGCAGCCA
>UMAL01083259.1_pt1 | contig 114944 bp, 139 predicted proteins | sample 1963691 | NCBI WGS metagenome assembly UMAL01 (sample SAMEA4835914, study PRJEB28245) | human gut metagenome | biome: gut microbiome; material: fecal sample | place: Denmark | collected 2008
GCAATTGTGTAGATGAAATTGTACTAAAAGAATGCATTTATGATGATTAAATTTAAGGAATAATGCCTAAATTTTTGAAAAGGATTTGGGCATTTCCTTCCATGTTTTAGTTATAAGTTATGTATCAGCAAGCAATGAATTTCTGTAGCTCGAAATTCAAAATGGGGAAATTCCCCAAGCCCCTTTTTATTTTTAGAAAGGAGAAAATTATGGCTACAACAAAAATATGGAAAGTAGAAAATAGATTAGATCATGTGATGGATTATACAACAAATGAAGAAAAAACAAAAAATGATTATTTAGAAAATGGAGTAGATGATTACGATAGCATAAGACAAGTAATGATGTATGCAACTAATGCAGATAAAACAGAAAAACAATTTTATACAACAGGTATAAATTGTGATGTTGATTCAGCAGTAGAAGAAATGAGAAATGCAAAAGACTTCTGGCACAAAACAGATGGCATATTAGCATTTCATGCAGAGCAATCTTTTAAAGAAAATGAAGTAACACCAGAAATTGCTCATGAAATTGGAGTAAGACTTGCAGAAGAAATGTGGGGAGATAGATTTCAAGTAGTAGTATCTACTCACTTAAATACTAAACATCTTCATAATCATTTTGTAATTAATTCAGTTTCATTTAAGGATGGATATAAGTATTATAGTAATTTCGAAAATACAGCTTTATTGCGAAAAACATCTGATGAACTTTGTGAGGAATATGGCTTAAGTGTATTAGAAGAAAAGAAATGCAAATCTGGAATTAACTTCGAGAACTTTTATAAAAAACATATACAAGAAAGTGATTATCATAAAGAAGTTAAAGAAGATTTAGATTATGCAATTAAGAATTCTTACACAACAAAAGATTTTCACAGAATATTAGAATCAATGGGATATCATTATTATTATAGAGCTGGAAAACTATCTGTAAGGAGAGAACCTTATAAAAGAAATATAAGAGTTGAAAGAGCTTTTGGAGAAGAATATTCTGCTGATAATATTACAAAAAGAATTCTTCAAAATGATTATGTTTGAATACCAGATATAGTTCCTTATCGAGTTACTAAAGCAAAATACTCAAGTGAATTTGGGATAAAGAAAAAATATAAGCCTAAAGGAATAATTGCATTATATTATTATTACAAGTTTTTATTAGGCTTTCATAAAAAGAATAATATAGAGTACAAGCTAACACCAGAAATGCAAAAAGCTATAAAGAAAATGGACTTCTATTCAGAACAAATTAGATTTATGTGTAAATATAAATTGGAAACAACAGATGCGGTAAATGAGCTAAAAACTAAGAAACTTGGAGAAAAACAAATAATTCTTAATAAAAGAAATAAGTTGTATTATCACAGAAATAAATGTAACAATGATGAAGATAGAGATGCTATTACTAAAGATATTATTCTTGTTACAGATATGCTTAAGAAAGTAAAGAAAGAAATAAAACTTTGTGATGTAATTTATAACAATGTTCCAGAAATGAAGCAGCAGATTAAAGAAGTAGAAAATAAGGAACAGAATAAAGAACAAAAGAAAAAGAAGGAGATAAGAAAATATGAGATTTTTTAATAAAACTCTATTGACAATAACTTAATTTATTGTTAATATTTTGATATCATAATATTATAATATTATGATATCAAAATACGGAGGAAATATGAAAGAAAAGGATATACCTACTAAGGAAAAAATAACTATCCCCTTGCGAATTAGTGACGAATTATATAAAAAAGTTAGAAAAAAAGTTAATAAGAAGAAAGACAAGAATCGTGGATACAGTATTAATAAATATATAGCTGAATTAATAGAGAATAGTGTCAAGGAGGGAAAATAAATGTCAGTAAACAAAGAATATGTAAGAAGTTTAATAAAACAATTAGGGTTTTCATTATTAAATGGTAGTGAAGAAATATGGCAAAAAAAATATAGTGGAGAATACGGAATAACAATAAACTTTGATCAAGAATTAATCGATTATGAAAATAATAATGGTTTTCCTAAAATATGCGTTTCAAGCAAAACTACATCTAATTTTTCACAACAAGAAAATTTTGTCGTTCTAGAATGTGTTAATAGATTACTTGAAAAAGGTTATAAGCCTGAATGTATAGAGTTAGAACATTCATGGCCTTCAGGACATGGAACTTCAGGAAGATTAGACATTATGGTAAAAAAAGATAATAAAGCATATTTAATGATAGAATGTAAAACATATGGGAAAGAATTTGAAAAAGAAAAAAGCAATATGCTAACATCAAATAAGGACGGAGAATCAAAGGGACAATTGTTTTCATATTGTTGGGAAGAAAAAAGTACAGAATATTTGTGTTTATATGCTTCATACTTAAAAGAAAATAAAATTATTTTTGAAAATGCGATTATACAAGTTGAAGAGGAATGGAAAAGTCTATCAAATAAAAAAGAATTGTTTGATTACTGGAATAAAATATTTAAGAAAAATGGAATATTTGAAGACTATATAACGCCATATAATATTGAAACAAAAAAAATCTTAAGGGGTGAATTAGAGGAATTAACAGATGAAACAAGTTCACGAATTTTTAACCAATTTCTAGAAATTTTGAGACATAATTCTGTTTCTGATAAACCAAATGCATTTAATAAGATATTAAATTTATTTATTTGTAAAATAATTGATGAAGACAGAAATGATGATGAAGAGGTTGAATTCCAATGGAATGAAGATTCTACATATGTAAGTATGCAATCAAAACTAGAGGATTTATATAGACAAGGCATGAGAAAATTTTTAAATATAGAAGTAACAGATTACTCAGACTCAGAAATAAATAAAAATATTGCAGTTTTAAATGAAAAAACAAAAGATATAATAAAGAAAATGTTCCAAGATTTAAGATTGCAAAAGAATTCAGAGTTTGCTTTTAAGGAAGTATATAATCAAGAATCTTTTGAAGATAATGCTAAAGTTGTTAAGGAAGTAGTAGAATTATTACAACCATATCAATTTAGATATGGACATAAACAACAGTTTCTAGGAAATTTTTTTGAATTGTTATTAAATACGAGTATTAAACAAGAATCAGGACAATTTTTCACACCTGTTCCAATTTCTAGATTTATGATTTCATCTTTACCATTAAAAAAAGTAATAGATGATAATGTTGAATTAAATAGAGATGAAATTTTACCAATTGCAATAGATTACGCATGTGGAACGGGGCATTTTTTGACCGAGTATATGGATATTATACAAAAAATTATAAATGAATATGATACTACTTATTTGAAAAGGTCTACTAAAAATTGTTTGGAAAAATGGAAACAAACAGATGATAAGGATTCAATGCAAGGTGTCTTTGAATGGGCAAAACAATATGTTTACGGAGTAGAAAAAGACTATAGACTTGTAAAAGCTGCCAAAATTAGTACTTTCTTAAATGGAGATGGAGATGCAAATATCATATTGGCTGATGGTTTAGATAAGTTTTCGTCTTCAAAATATATAGATAAGCTAAAAAATGACTCAAATTTAAATGAAAAATTTGATTTTGTTATAGCTAATCCACCATACTCTGTTACATCTTTTAGACAAACGCTTCCTTCTAATGATGAAGATTTTAATTTATATAGGTATTTAACAAAAAATAGTTCAGAAATTGAATGTATGTTTGTTGAAAGAGCATATCAATTATTAAAAATTGGTGGTTGTGCAGCTGTGATTTTGCCAGCTTCAATATTAACAAATACAGGAGCTTTATATGAAAAAACAAGAGAGCTCATATTAAAAAATTTCTACATTAAAGGTATTGCGAAAATGGGGTCTAATACTTTTATGGCTACAGGAACGAATACAATAATTCTTTTCTTAAAGAAAAGAAAAGAATTAGACTATTTAATATGTGAAGATCTAGTTGTAAATTTTTTAAAAACATTTAAGGATTTTGCGTATAATGAAATACCAAATGTTATTCAGAAATATGTAGAAGAGTATTTTGAAGATTTATCCGTAAGTGACTATATTAATTTGTTAAAGAATGATATTAATGATGTCATTAAAAACAACGATATATACATAAATATGTGTAACTCGTATAAAAAGACTTTTAAAGAAAGAAATAATAGTTTTGTAAATACTGAAAAATTTAGGGAATATATAAATGATTGTGAGAAGAAAAAAATAATATTGTACTTAATGACTTTTAACAATAAAACTATCTTGATAAATACAGGAGAGAAACAAAAAGAAAAAGAGTTTTTAGGATATGAATTCTCTAATCGTAGAGGATATGAAGGAATTCACTATTTTACTGACGAAGAAGGAAAAATGACTACTTGCTTATATGACGATGATATATTAAATGAAAATATATCTAAGGCAAATTATTATATAAGAAAATCGTTTTTAAATGAATATCCTAATATACCAGAGGAATTAATCGAACATATTAAGTGTTGTAATACAAATAAACTCCTTAATTTAGGTAATTTTTCTGGTAATTACGATATTTCTTTAATACCAGATTTTAGAATTAATATTGATAGTAAGTATAATAAAGAGTACTTAAAAAGCGTATCTATTTTACAAAAAGGAACTTCTATAACGGAAAAAGATACTAGGCCAGGTAAAATACCTGTAGTTGCAGGGGGAAAAACACTTGCTTATTATCATGATACATCTAATAGAAAACCGAATATTATAACAGTTAGCGCATCAGGAGCAAATGCAGGATATATCAACTATTGGAGTGAAGAAATATTTGCATCTGATTGTACCACAATAAAATCATATGATGAAAGTAAAGTTTTGACAGAATATTTATATGTATTATTAAAAACATATCAATCAGAAATTTATATGTTGCAAAAAGGGCAAGGACAGCCTCATGTATATCCAGATGATTTAGGAATGATAAAAGTACCAGTTCCACCAATAAATGTACAAACTAAAATTGTAAAAGAGTATTTTGATTGCAGTAATAATATATCAACTATAGAAAGTGAAGTAACAAATATAGATGTTCAAATAGAAAATTATGTTTCTCAACTATATACTAAAGGATATGAAGAGAGAGAATTAAGCAATTATGCAGATTTTAAAAGAGGACCGTTTGGAGGGTCTTTGAAGAAAGAAATATTTGTGTCATCAGGATATAAAATATATGAACAAAAACATGCTATAAATAATGATTTTTCTATTGGTAGATATTATATAACTAAAGAAAAATTTGAAGAAATGCAAGGATTTGAATTAAAACCTAAGGATATAATAATGAGTTGTTCTGGAACAATAGGAAAATTTGCTATTGCACCAGATAACATGGAAAAAGGCATAATTAATCAGGCTTTATTAAGATTTAGGGCTAAAGATAATATTATTCCAGAATATTTAAAAATATGTTTAGAACATATTGCAGATGAATTCAGAAAAAAAAGTCATGGCTTGGGACTTCAAAATGTTATGTCAGTGGATAATTTAAAGATAATAAAGATTCCTGTACCATCAGAATTAGACGAGCAGAAAAAGATCATAGAAACTATAAATGAATTTGAAGAGAAAAAATTAGATTTTTATGAAAAAATAGAAAATCAAAGAGAAATAATGTCAAAAATAATTCAAATTAACAACTAATTTAAGAACTAGGAATTTTAAACAAAGTTCCTAGTTTTTATAATAAATGAAAAAAATAAAAAATGTTTATTTTTGAATAAAAAAATGATAGAATAATAAAAAATAAAGGAGAAAAAATAAATGGAAGAATTAGATATAAAAAAAGTGTATACAGATACAAAGGACTATCCTTTAAGTATAATTAAAGAAATGTTTGATGACGGAGATATAATTCCACAACCAGATTATCAAAGAGATTATATTATGGATGAGAAAAAAGCTTCAAAATTAATAGAATCTGTTTTATTACAAATACCAATTCCTACAGTTTACCTTTGTGAAGAGAGTGATGGTACACTTTCTATAATAGATGGACAACAAAGACTAACTTCATTTGTGAAATTTTTAAAAAATGAATTTGCATTAAAAAACTTAGAAGAATATACTGACTTTAATGGAAAAAGATTTGCAGATTTAGATAAAGCAGTTCAAAGAACAATTAAAAATACAAGTATTCATTCAATAGTTATAAAAAAAGAATCACAAGAATTAAAATATGAAATATTTGCAAGGTTAAATCAAGGTTCTACAAGTTTAAAACCACAAGAATTAAGAAATTGTATATATAGAGGTAGTTTTAATAGTTTGCTAGAAGATATTTCAGGAAGCAATAAGACACTAGCATTTCTTATAGGAACTGAGAATAAGAGAAAAAACTATCAGGAAACAATATTAAGATATTTTGCATTAAAGAATTTTCAAGAATATAGTAGTTCAATATCTAAAACATTAAACTTGTATATGAAAAAACATCAAAACGATTCAAAAGAAGAAATTGAACAGTTTAAGAAAGAATACAATTCCAATATAGATATTATTAAACAAGTACTTGGAGAAGATGCTTTTTTTGGATATGACAGAGCAAAAGGAAAAATGATGAATAAATTTAGTGGCTCAACTTATGATTCAATTATTATTGGATTTTCTATGTTTAACAATCATGATATTATGGTGCATTCAGATGAAATAAGAAAAAAAATTAAAGAAATGAAAATGACTGATCCAGAATATCAAGATTATACTTATGCTGCAACAGGATCAAAGGTAAGAGTTATTGGAAGAATAATGAAAGTTTATGAATTACTTTCTAAAATTATTGGTAAAAAAGGTGATTATGGCGTAGAAAGAACATTTTCTAAAGAAACAAAAGAAGAATTATGGCATGAAGGATATGTTTGTTCATATTGTGGAAATGAAATACTAAGTATAGATGATGCTGAGGTTGATCATATTGAAGCATTTGTATTTGGAGGAGAAACAATTAAAGAAAATGCACAATTGCTACATAGACATTGTAATAGAGAAAAACATGATAATGATGTAGAATTTGAAAATGAAGACGAAGAACTAGATAATTAAACTAAAGAAAAGCAAAATATTAATGTATATTTGAACATTGTATTTTGCTTTTTTGTTGGAGGAAAGATGGACAAGATAAATGAAATTATAAAAATATATGATAAAATGTATATAAAACAAATAAAAAAGATACTAAAAGTTTTAGAAGAACAAGATAATATGGTTAATTCATGTAAAAATAATCTTTATGCATCAGGAGAATTACTTATTAGTATTATGAAAATGATAGAGACAAATCATGTCAATGTTGCATTACCATGTTTGAGAAATGTTTATGAAATGTTATTAAAGGCAATTATTTTAGAAGATAATCAGGATATGATGGAATCATATAATAAGATAATTAAAGATATAGAAAAAGATAGAATGAGTGAGGTTAGAAAATATGTTAGCAAAAACTTTAATAAATATTTCAGCATCATAGAAAAAGATGAAATATTTGAAAATACACTTGGGGAAGGCATTTTAACATATATTTATAAATGTTTATGCAGATATTCTCATGCCACTAAAGTAAGTGAGTTTGTATATTTAATAGAAAAAGAAGATGATTTAAAAGGATTATTTAATTTATATTTGAGTCTTTTTCTTGTTTATCAAATTGTATTGTTATATATAGATGCAGTTTGTACAAAATTAAACTTAGAAAAATTAAATAATGAAATATTTTTGGTTAGTGGCATCATTTTTTTAAATACAATAAATGTTTTGACCATATTAAAAAGTAAAATTGAAGATATAAAAGAGTACAGTAAAAAGATACTAGGAGAGCCAGACGATTTATTTAAAATTAGAATTGAAGAAGAAAAAGAATTAAGTACTTTTTTTATAGAAGGCATAAAAACAGAAATAGAAAGCATCAATGTACAAAAGGAAATAGTAGATAACTATTGTAAAATATTTTTTAAAAAATATTTTACTCAAAAACAATTAGAGAAAATAGATAAAATAATTAAAAGTATAAAAAAAGGAGAAAGAACATGAATTTAACAGAAGAACCAATTATTTTAAATGAGACTAATGACTTTTTAGGAAGCTTAGAGAAAGCTAATTCAATAGCAAAATTTATTAAAGCTGATAGTGAATTATTATCAAAAAATAATATGATTGCAATTTATGGAGAATGGGGAAATGGAAAATCTTCTCTAATGAAGACTATTGCTGAAAAACTAGAAAATGATAAATATGAAAAAATATGGATAGATATGTGGAAAGAAGAAAGTGATTATAGCAATTTAAGTATAAAAATATTAAATAAAATTCTTGAAAAAATAAAATTGGATGATACAACACGAAAAGGATTATTACAAGCATTTATTATATTAGGAAAAGGAATAAATGTAAATATTCCACTTGTATCATATGATATGGAAAAGGCTTTTGAACAATTAGAAAAAGAAATAGATCCAAGTAATAATATGGATAATTTTATTAAAACATTTCAAGAAAAAGTGAAAAAGTATATAGAAAAGAAAAATAAAAAAATTATAGTTTTTATAGATGATTTGGATAGATGCAATAGTGATAATATGCTTAATATAATTTATAATATTAAATTATTGCTTTCTGTACAAGATGTTATATTTATTTTTGGAATTGATAAAAATGCAGTTTCATTAGCTTTAATGAATAAATATAATAACGAAATAAATAAAGCTGAAAGTTTCTTAGATAAAATATTTCCAATATCGTTCAATATGCCTAATAAGGCACTTAATTTAAGCTTATTTTTAAAGACAATTTTTCAAGGATTAGATGAAAATAAAATTAATGAAATAGAAAAATTTTTAACAGAAATTAATTTTATAAATCCAAGAAAATTAAAAAAAGTATTTTTTAAATATTTATTAATTAGAAAGTATTTAATAGAGAAACAATTGTTAGATGAAGAAAAAGTATGGAGTATTATTTGGGTTTTATTTTTTATAATAGAAAGTGAATTTGAACAAAATAATTATTTATATATGATAAAAAATAAAAAGATGGATTTATTAGAAAGTAAATTGGAATTTGAAACATCGCATGTTTCAATTAGAAAAAAAATAGCACTTAATGATTATAAAATATCGTTGCGTAAAGCTAAAGGTGAGAAGACTAAATATATTCCAGTAGATTTATTTCAATTTATGCTAAATCCAGACGATTTAATTAAAGACAGAATAGATATATTTGGAATTGAAAATAAATTAGGAGTGGTTATTGAAACAAATCTATGGTTAGAATTATATAAGGATTCAATAAGTAAAAGATTTACTCTTTATTTTAATAATAATTATAGTAAATGTATAGAAGAAGTGGGAACTAAACTTGATAAATTTTTAGTGCAAAGAAAGGAAATATTAGAAGAAATAAATAAATGGCTATAAGAAAAAAGGCGAGAATTAATCTCGTCTTTTACTATTTTTCTGAGCATCCCATAACTAACTGAGAACCATCTACAAATCCGTTTCTATAATATTTCTCATTCCAGTAGCTAAGATAATCCATAAAATTTTTATCAAGCTGATCTAGTTGTTTTTGAACATATTTCTTATTTTGTTTTGGTACATTATTCATTATTTTTTCAGCCAATTCATCAAAATATATACAATATTTTTTATCTTGAGGAGTCATATTGCAGAATGCGGTTTCTTCCCTGAATTCTAACCATTCCTTGATAATATCATCAGTAACTTCTCTAAAATTATTCATAAATAAACCTCCAAATTATATAAAATTCAAATGTCCCCAATTTGCAAAAGTATATTTGAACATCTTGTGTGACAAGACTTTTAAAATCTTGGGGACAGAAAGGGGACAAAAACTCTCAAAACTGTCCAAAAATCACACAAGAGTTCAGTAAAAGAAAAGTGCTATAAACACTTATATTTCAATAAAAACTAAACATTTCAATAAACTTCAAAAATGGCTAATTGAATTCTCATAACCCGAAGGCATTAATCAATAATAAAAAGCAACACAAAAAGAAACAAAAGTGATATAATAAAACAAAAAGAATAAAAACGAATAGGAGAAAATAAATATGTGTACAGCGATAACATACAAAACAAAAGATTTCTATTTTGGAAGGACACTAGACTATGAAATTTCATATGGAGATGAAGTAACAATAACGCCAAGAAATTATGAATTTAACTTTAGACATAAGCAAAATATCAAAAATCACTACGCCATAATAGGAATGGCATATGTTACAGAAAATTATCCATTATATTATGAAGCAGTAAACGAAAAAGGTTTAGGAATAGCAGGACTAAATTTTGTAGGAAATGCACAATATAATAAAAAAATAAAAGGAAAAGATAATATTACGCAATTTGAATTTATTCCATGGATTTTAAGTCAGAGTACAACAGTAAAAGAGGCAAAAAAATTAATAGAAAAAATAAATTTTTTAGATGAACCATTTAGCACAAATTTACCATTAGCACAATTACATTGGATTATTTCAGATAGCATAGAATCTATAACAGTAGAAGCTGTAAAAGATGGAATAAAAATATATGAAAATCCAGTAGGAGTGTTAACCAATAATCCTACATTTGATAAGCAAATGTTCGAATTAAATAACTATATGAATTTATCAACTAAATCACCAAAAAACACATTTGCAAAATCGTTAAATTTAGAGAAATATAGTAGAGGTATGGGAGCGATAGGGCTTCCAGGAGATTTATCATCTCAATCTAGATTCATAAGAGCAGCTTTTGTAAAAATGAATTCAGTATCTAAAGAAGAAGAAAAAGAAAGTGTTAGCCAGTTTTTTCATATACTTAATTCTGTTGAACAACAAAGAGGATGTTGTGAATTAGATGATGGAATATTTGAAATAACAATTTATACATCTTGTTGTAATGCAAGTAAGGGAATTTATTATTATACAACATACGATAATCATCAAATTACTGCAATAGACATGCATAAAGAAAATCTGAATAGTGAAAATCTTATTAGATATCCATTAATAAAAGATGAACAAATAAAAATGCAAAATTAGTAAGCTATTTAACAAAATAATATTTAATACATATTATAGCTTAAGGGAGGGGATAAAATGTATCCTAATTATAATATGTATAATCCATATTATGGATTTAGAGAATATAATTACAGAAATAGTGAGATGAAAGAGCAAAGTGGAGAAATTATAACATTAAATCAAGCAATTGATTTGATAAGAAAGTCTGTTGATGATGAAAAAGAAGATGAAATGTTTTATGGTATATTAATAGAACAAGCACCAACTGATAAAGAAAAAGATATAATAAGAAGTATTAGAGATGATGAAAGAAAACATAATCAAATTTTAAGAGAATTATATTATGATTTTACAGGTCAAATTTTGCCAGCAGATAATTTAACAAATAGTAGCAATAATCAAATGAGTTATAAAGAAAATTTAGAAAAGGCATTATTTGGGGAACTTGATGCTATTAAGAAGTATAGAAAAATAATGGGAACTATGCCAAGTGGTAAAAGTTATACTTTACTTATGTCAATAATGACAGATGAAATAAGACATGCAAATAAATATAATTTTTTAATTCAAATGCAAAAATAAAAATGTTTATAAAAAACATATAGATCTTTCTTTATAAATATTTGGACTATAAAAAGTCTTTATATTGTAAGAAAGATTTTTATATTTGAAAATACTAAAATTCTTCTAACTTTTTACAATGTGATATATTAAATGATTTCAGTAGTTATTTAAAGCCTTTTTAAAAATTTTTGAAAAAGAGAATTACTATTTTCATTTGTGAATTTTAATTTTAGATAATTTAAAAATAGATAAGTCAACATGATAAACACAAAAAATAATAAAATAATTAAAAGTTGTTTTTTTAGTTCTTCTTTTGGTAAAGCTATTAAAAAAAATAAATAATTTGTAATCATAAAATATTCCACCTTTTAGTATATATATTAGTACTTTATGTGGAATATTTTATTTAAAGAAATACAAAAAGTCAATACGATATATTCAAAACAATATAAAACATACATAAAACATTAAGTGTTTTTTATGAAAGTGGCAATTTGTGTAATTATTTTAGTAGCATAAATAAATTCTTCTTCAGAATAATGTTGTAAACATTCTTTGGTTTTAGTTATAGTTGTATCATCAAAACCATATAAAATAAAGTCAGCTGAATGTCCACTTATATTTCTTAGTTTTTTTATACTTTTATAGACAAGGTTACCTTTTCCTTCTTCTACTAATCCTAGGAATTGTCCAGAAATGCCAATCTCTTTAGCAAGTTGAGTTTTATTCATATGTAGTTCATTTTCTCTAATAAATTTAATTCTTTTGCCTCTTTCTATTTGTTCTAATTTATCTAATTCTATTTCTTTACTGCTATGATTAATATTCATAAAAACCACTCCTTATACTTATTGTTCATTTTATATTAAAAAAACCGAAAATATATAGGAAAATATTCTACATTAATGTAGTATTCAATGAGGTTTTATGGTATATTATCCATAATAAGAATAAAAGGAGGAGTATAGTATGGAATCTAAAGCAATGAAGATACTAATTATAGAAGATGATATTGATGACTGTAATAGATTTGTTAATTGTATCAAAGAAAGAAAAGATATAGAATTAGTTGGAATAACAGATTCAGACATAGAAGGATTAAAATATGTAAAGTTGAAGCACCCAGAAGGTATAGTTTTAGATTTAGAGCTAAATAATAGCACATCAGGCAACACGGATTCTCTAGAATTTTTATTAAACTTAAAAAAATTAAATTTGAATTATGTACCAATTGTAATTGTAACTACACATGTTAACTCAAAAAGAACTTATGAAATACTACATAGGAATGGAGTTGATCTTATATTATATAAAGATCATCCTAATTATTCATGTAATCAAGTCTTAAATAAATTCATTAATTTAAGAAAAATAGAAATACAATCAGATATTAAAAACTTAGAAGAGGAATTACGAGAAAGTGAAAGTAAAATTTCAGAACATATTTATCATGAGTTGGATTTGATAGGAGTAACAGCAAAGTTAAAAGGAAGAAAATATATTCATGATGCTATATTATACTTAATACAAAACGAAAATAGTAATATAAATGTTATACAACATTTAACGAAAATATATAAAAAATCAGGAAATACTATAACTAATGGAATTCAAAATGCAATTATACATGCTTGGAGAGTTTCATCAATAGAAGATTTAACAACATATTATACAGCCAAAGTGAATTATGAGACAGGAATACCAACGCCTATGGAGTTTATTTATTATTATGTTGATAAAATAAAAAAGATGATCTAGTAGTAAATACTAGATTTTTTTATTTTTCGCCATTTTTCATCATTTTTTTCTATTATTAGATACCGTTTATTTGAAAGTAATAAATGGTATTTTTTTATTGACACCAAGAGAAAAAACGAAATGGAAAAGGTGGTGAATACAATGAGATATTGGTTTAATGCCTTTTGGAGATGGATTAGCCATTGGGCTGGTTAAAGTATAAAAATAAAGGGATAAAAATAAGGAGATATTAATATTTCATATTGAATATCCCTTTATTTTTATATATAATATGTATAATATTAAATGTTGTAAAAGGAAAAATAAAATATGGATTTTATAAATAATCTAGAGAATATAGGTATAGTTATTTATATATTAAAGATTTTAAGTATCAGTATTTTTACATATAATTTTGCTATAAGAATTATAAATAAGAAAGATAATAAAAAAATTATTTCATACATGATAATTATAGTTATTGCCATTATAGGAGGAGAAATTAAATTTTGTTCTAGTTCATTAAATAGTATGATTTTTTTAGCAACTTCTTTGGCTATAGGATTTTCTATAATTAATAAAGAAGATATAGTTTATTCGATTTTAATTATAATATTTTCTTTAAGTATAAATTATATTGTATTTTTGCTTTCAGTAGCAATAGCTTTTATACCCAATATAATCTTTAATATTAATAATGATTGGATTAGTCTAATAGTGATAATAATTTGTTATAGCATAATAATTAATAGAATTTTAAAAATAAAAAGATTCAAACAAGGTATTATATTTTTAAATAAAAGACTTAAAAACGAATATTTTAATATGTTAATTTTAAATATAAGTGTAATTATAATATTTTCTTTTATTGTTTTGACTAATTATAATGAATCTTTTACAAGTGCTTTGGGTTTTGGATTTATTATCTTTTCTATAATGATGTTCATCACAATTCAAAAATCATTACAACTTTACTATAAGCAAAGGTTGTTAGTACAAGATTTAGAAGAAACCAAAAAGGAACTAGAGGACAAGAAAAAAGAAATAAAACAATTAGAACAAGAAAATCTAAACTTTAGTAAAACAAGTCATTCAATAGCACACAAACAAAAAGCATTAGAATACAAACTAAATGAACTAGCATTAAAGAACGAAATAGCAGAAGAAATAGATGTAAAAAATAGGCTAAACAACATCACAAAGCAAATATCAGAAGAACCAGAAATAGAAATTCCAAAGACAAACATTTCAGAAATAGACGATATGTTAAATTATATGAAATCAGAATGCATAAAAAATAAAATTAAGTTTGAAGTACAATTAAATGGAAACATATATCAAATGATTAATAATCATATAACAAAAGAGGAATTAGAAATATTAATAGCAGACCATGTGAAAAATGCAATAATTGCAGTAAATTATTCTAATAATAGTAATAGAAGTATTTTAGTAAGAATAGGAAAAATAGACGGACAATACTCAATTTATATATATGATTCAGGAATTGAATTTGAAATAAATACATTGCATAAATTAGGAAAAATCCCAAGTACAACCCACAAAGAAAGTGGTGGAACAGGAATGGGATTTATGAACACTTTTGATACTCTTAAAAAACATAAAGCAAGTATTACTATTAATGAATATGGTAAACCAGCTAAAGATAATTATACAAAAGTGATTATGATAGTATTTAATAAAAAAGATGAATTCAATATTATATCTTATCGACAAAAGGAAATAGAAGTTAGAAAAGATGAAGTTAATGTATAAAATATTGAAAATAAGCATAAGAACAAGCCCTTTATTCATACAAATTAATTAAGTAAGAATGGAGGGATTTATAATATGAAAAAATCTAAAGAAATATTGCATAAAATAAAAACAAGTAAACTATTAAAAATAGAATTAATTGTAACAATATTAGAATTAATTTTAGGTACTTTATTGCATTTTATTTATGAATGGTCTGGAAATAATGCAATTATTGCTAGTTTTAGTGCTGTTAATGAGAGCGTATGGGAACATTTAAAATTAGTTTTTTATCCTATGCTAATATTAGGATTAATAGAGTATTATTTTGTAAAAAATATTGCTAATAATTACATAGAAGCAAAAGCTATAGGAATATTTACAGCAATTAGCTTTATTGTTATAAGCTTTTTTACTTATACAGGAATTATTGGGACTAACTTTTTTATAATAGATATTCTAATATTTATTATTAGTATTATTTTAGGAGAATGGACTTCTTATAAATTAATGAAAAGAAAGAATGAAAGCACAATTCAAACTAAAATTTTAGCAGGCGGGATTCTTATATTTTTATTGAGTTGTTTTATAATATTTACTTATGTTACACCACAAGTAAATCTATTTAGAGATTTTACAAATGGGACATATGGAATTACTGAACATAATTAAATGAAATTATTGGTTTGATTAAATTAATTATTTATTATTATGAAGTTTATATATTAATATTTTTATATTGAAATCATATGGAATATGCTGATTTGACTGGGATTTTGAATATTAATATATAAACTATTTATAAATTATGAGCCTAAATATTAATAAAAAAATAAAAAAATTCAAAAAAACTGTTGACAAATTATGGAAACGGTTTTATAATACAAAAGAATTAAATATTATTTCAATTTAAAAATTAATTTCAAATTAATTTAAATTCAATTAGAATCTAAAAAGTATTTTATCAAAAGATTCAAAAAAACCAGGTAAAATTTAATAATATATATTTGGATATCTGAGGTCATTATAAACCCCCATAATTTAATTATAAGTTTAAAAATCCCTATATAAAATTAAGTCGAAAAAGATAAATTAAAGTCTACGCTGTTCGGCACAATCCATTAAAATTGATAAAAAGCAATTTGCAAAACATCCTTCATTTAAATAAAAATTATAATGGCCTCAGATATCCAAATGTATAAGAAAGGAAAAGTATGTTATCAGTTGTAAAAAGTTTAGCTTTACAGGGACTAGATGGGCGTATTTTGTCAATTGAAGTTGATATTTCATGTGGATTGCCCTGCTTTGAAATTGTTGGACTGCCTGACACAAGTATAAAAGAAGCAAAAGAACGAGTAAAAACTGCAATAAGAAATACAGGAGTAGAATTTTTAAGTAGAAGAATAGTAGTAAACTTAGCACCTGCTGATATAAGGAAAGAAGGAGCAAGTTTAGATTTGCCAATTGCATTAGGAATACTGATTGCTAGTGGAGAAATAGAAAATAATTATTTAAATACTTTTTTAGAAGAAAGCATTTTTGTAGGAGAACTTTCTTTAGATGGAAGTGTTGAAAAAATAAATGGCGTATTACCGATATGTATTGAAGCAAAGAAATTAGGAATAAAAAGAATTATATTATCTAGAAAAAATTCTAAGGAAGCTGCAATAGTAGATGGATTAGAAATATTACCAGTTGATAATTTAAAACAATTAATGGAATACTTAAAAGGAGAGAAATATATTGAAAAAGAAAGGCATAAAGAGATAAATGACAAAAATTCAGAATTATATGAATTTGATTTTTCTGATGTAAAAGGACAAGAAAATGTAAAAAGGGCTTTAGAAATTTCAGCTGCAGGAGGTCATAATTGTATTTTAATTCGGAAGTCCAGGTGCTGGAAAAACAATGTTAGCAAAACGATTAGCAAGTATATTACCAGATATAAGTTTTGAAGAAGCTCTAGAGGTCACAAAAATCCATAGTATTACAGGTTTATTATCTGAAGAAAATCCATTAATTTTAAAAAGACCATTTAGAAGCCCACATCATACAATTACAGCAGCTGCATTAGTAGGCGGAGGTAAGAAACCAAAACCTCGGAGAGGTAAGCTTAGCACATTATGGGGTATTATTTTTAGATGAATTAACAGAGTTTAACAAAAATGTACTTGAATTGTTAAGAGGACCTTTAGAAGATAGAAAGGTAACAATAAGCAGAATAAATATTGCAATTACATATCCATGTAATTTTATTTTTATAGCAAGCATGAATCCATGCCCATGTGGATATTATGGGGCAAACAAGAGAAAATGTCATTGTAAGCCAGAACAAATAAAAAGATATATTAATAAAATTAGTGGACCATTATTAGATAGAATAGATTTACATATTGAAGTAGAAAGTGTTACATATGAAAAAATTGATAAAACAAAAAATATAGAGACCTCAGAGCAAATAAGAAAAAGAGTTAATCAAGCTAGAAATATACAGTTAGAAAGATACAAAGATTATAACATTTTGTGTAATGCAGAATTGACACCAAGATTGTTAGAAAAATATTGTAAATTAGATAAAGAATGTAAAGAGATATTAGAAAAATCATTTAACAAACTAGGTTTAAGTGCGAGAGCATATGCAAAAATTTTAAAAGTAGCTAGAACAATAGCCGATATTGATGGGAAAAAAGATATTGAAATTAGCCATTTAGCAGAAGCAATTCAGTATAGAAGTTTAGACAGAAAGTATTGGGGGAATTAACAATAGATTTAGAAATAGTAAAAATTAAAATTGGAGATGAAATTTATCCGGAACAATTAAGAAAAATAAAAAATCCACCTAAACAATTATATTTAAAAGGAAATATAGAGTTGCTAAAGCAAAATTGCATAGCTATAATAGGCTCAAGAAGTTGTACAAAAAATGGAGAAAATTTAGCAAAAAAATTTGCATCAGAATTATCAGGGCAAGGTCTTACTATTGTTAGTGGAATGGCTAAAGGAATTGATGCAATAGTTCATAGAAAAACAATAGATGAAAATGGAAAAACAATAGCTGTTTTAGGAAGTGGTTTAAATTATATTTTCCCAAAGGAAAATGAGGGATTATATTATGATATATTAAAAAGCGGAGGATTAATTATTAGTGAATATTCTCCAAATGTAGAACCAAATTCAAAAATGTTTTTAGAAAGAAATAGGATTGTAAGTGGAATTTCAATTGGAATATTAGTAATTGAAGCAATGGATAGAAGCGGAACAAGTGTTACAGCTAGATTAGCTACACAACAAGGTAGAAAGGTATTTGTATTACCTCATGAAATAGAAGATATACATGGAAAAGGAACAAATAAATTAATTAGAAAAGGAGCAACTTTAATAACATCAACCCAAGAAATTATTGAAGAATTTGAATTTTTAAGTTTTAAGGAAATAAATGATAATAAAACTAAAGCAATAAGAAGTAAGATAGTAAAAAAAGAATACCAAGAAATATATAATTTAATAAAAAATGGAGCTAGCAATATAAATGCAATATGTAAAGAATCTGAAAAGAGCATAAAAGATATAAATAATATTTTATTTATGCTAGAGATAGATGGATTTATAACTAAAAAACAAGGAGAATATAAATGTATATAAATCAGCAAATAGGTAAATTAGGAGAAGATCTAGCTTGTAAATACTTAAAAGAAAATAAATACACAATAATAGAAAGAAATTTTAATTGTAAGCAAGGAGAAGTAGATATAATAGCCTATGATACATATAGAAATGAATTAGTATTTTTAGAAGTAAAAACACGTTTTAATTTGGTATATGGAAGGCCAAGTGAAGCTGTTAGTAAAGTAAAACAAAGGCATATAATATCTGTTGCAAAATATTATATTTATAAAGTTAATATCAAAAATACTGCTATAAGATTTGATGTTATAGAAGTGTTTTTAGATAATAATGAATATAATATTAATCATATTAAACAAGCTTTTTATATATAACGAAAAAGAAAATTAATAATATAAAAAAGAATGTATAAGGTACATTCCTTCTTATAAATTTATATCTTAATTTTATTCCAATATTTTTCGTATTTTTCTTTTGCGGTATCAGGATTATATATACCTGTAAAATCTTTAATTGGTGCAAATTCTTCATTTTCATCAACACGAAGAAGTAACATATCATCAAAAAAAGCAAAACTATCAAAGATAAAATTTTCAAATTTAAAAGAGTTTGGTTTATCAGGAATTTGCTTCATTCCTTCTTCATTAACAAAAGCATTTTTCTTATAAGCTCTATGGTAAGGTAAATGAATATTTGAAACCTTTTTAATAGCTTCTAAATTCATTAAATGAGAAAGTATATTAGCTTCTCTGTATTGATACATACCATCTTTAGATTTAGAAACAGATAACTTTATATCAATATCATCATAATCTAAAATGGAAGGCTTTCCGGATTTTTTACAATAAACAGCAACTTTATCTAGTGGTTTTTGTTTAAAAATAGATTTTGAGGCAATTTGATAACCACTATCGACAGTTAAACCAATGAAAAGAGGGTCTATATTTTTCAATAATATATTATCAATTCCTCCAAAAGATACCCATTTTATATTGTTTTTCTCTAAGTCATCTATAATTTTATTATTTTTCATGGCTTTAAACACATTACCATTACCATTAGAACCATCTTTTATTAAGTAAGTTTCTTTTAAAATTAATTTACCATCAATATTAATAATAGGAAGTTTTTCTTGTTTGAAAAATTTTATTTTTTCTTTTGGATAGTCAAAAAAGTTATGTGATTTAAAATATTCTTTTGTAGCAAAATCATTATCTTCACTAGTCATAATATACCAAGGAAGAGTAATATCATACTGATTGTTTGCGTTCTTTATATTTTCACACATTATTTCAAATAAAGACTTCCTGCAATGCTCCTGTTCAAAGTCTAATTCATAAGTCCCTTTTGGACCTTTATAACCTAATCTTGTTCCTTGACCACCAGCCATTGTTACTATTGCTAGAAAGCCAGATTTAATTATGTTTTCTCCAATAGCTATGTAATGTTCTAAATCTTCTTTTGAAATTCTGTCTTTTTCTATATGAGGTAAAGGAGATACTGTGTTTAAATCTAATTTTGTAGATTTAAAAGAGTTTTTATATAAAGTTAAGATTTTATTAAAATCTATTCCTAAAATTTGGTTTAATAAAAGCTCTTTTTGTTCTTCAGAAAGTTCATCATAGAAATATAGTAAATGTTCTTGGTTATAATGATGTAAAATTTCTTTAGCTTTTGTTAATTTATTATCCATAATTGTCACTCCTAATTTAATTTAAATGGTGTGGGAAGTGCTCCTTTTAAGCTTTGAATAACAATGCTTTTGTTAGATAAATTTGAAGCTTCTAAATCATCTATTTCTTTTTGAATATTATAAGGTATTCTTACCAAATTGAAAGAAATAGAATCTAGTTCTTTAGAATTATAATTTCCCTCTATTATTATATAAGATGCAAGAGTCGAAAATTTGTTACTTTTGTCATCTACATCAGAATTCATCATTTCAACTGGAATACCTACACTTCCTGTATTAAATAAAGTTTTATTTTTATATCTAACTAAACAAGGTGTATGTATATGTCCATATCCAACAATATCTGGTTCAGGATCTTTAGAAGTTTTACCAATAAATTCGGTATTTTTAAATAAATCTTCTGGACCTTTTAATTCTGTACCAGCATATTGTGTTCCTTTATTTGAGAACATAGGATTATAGATGTTATCTAAGCCATATGGAGAAGCATGAAATAATCTTATTAGATGCCCACTCATATAAAATTCATGGAATACTGGTAAATTATAAATAAAATTAGCTCGTTCTTCACCGATTTTTTCTCTAGACCAAAATTTCTTGTCTTTAGCCTCAGGACGGCAAATTGCATAATCTGAATTACCAATTAGCATAACTTCGCAAACTTCTCTTAGTTTATCAATTACTAAATCAGGATGTGTACATTTTATAACATAATCTCCTAAACAAAATATTTTTTCTATATGGCGTTTTTTTATATCGGATAATACAGCATTTAAGGCAGTAATATTACCATGAACATCTGAAATAATTGCTATTTTTTCCATAAATCCACCTCCTAAAATCTAATTATTTCATTATATATTTCAATAGCGAAATTATCTGTCATACCAGAAATATAAGATATAATAGATTTATAAAAATCTTCTTTATTTTTGTAATCAAATATAATTTGATTTTTTAATTTTAAGTTTTTTCTGTTACCAAAATCAGAATAGTTTTGTAGAAATTCATAAAAACCATTACTTAATTTTGGGTAAAATTTATTTAATCTCTTAATGTTAGATAAAGTATTTTCTTGTTCAAAACAATTTTTTAATTTATCGTAAATTTGGTTAATAACTAAATTAAAAAATTTATTTGAAGGTATTATTCTATCACTAAAATAAATATTTTTATAATTAAAATCTTTTATTTTATTTAGTAAATTAAATGCATCATTTGAAAAACACAACCCTTTTTGAGGAGTAGAATTTTTGCATAAATCTATTACTAAATAATTAATGATATTACTATTATTTAATGTATAATCAGATGAATTATAATTTAATAAATCGTAAAGTTCTTGTAAATGATTATCTAAAATCCCTAAAGTTATAGCATCTTCAATGTCACGTCCTATATAAGATATTTTGTCAGAAATTTTTACTACGCAACCTTCCCAAGTATAAGGAGAATATTGGTTGGGAGAAAGATAGTTATTTAAATCAATAAATTCATCTCTTGGTTTTAGTGCATTTTCTGTAATTTCGCCACAATGAGAGATAATGCCATCTCTAATACCATAAGTTAAATTTAAATTATTTTTGTATCCATCGTGACCTTCTAGAAGTTCAATGGAATCCACAAAATGTAATCCATTTTTTTCATGCCAAAAAGGACTACCTAAGTCTCTTTTAGAAATTTCGGATAGAATTTTTTCTCCACTATGTCCAAATGGGCTATGACCTAAATCATGAGCAACTGCAATAGCTTTTGTTAATTCTGTATTTAGTCCTAAATAACTAGCAATTGTATAGCTGATTGATTCTACATGTGTAACATGTTCACCTCTTGTACAAATGTGATCATTTTCAGGTGAAAAGAATACCTGTGTTTTATGTTTTAGTCTTTTATAAGCATTAGAATGAATAATTCTTGTATAATCTCTATCAAATTCAGTTCTAATGTCAGAATTCCTATAAGATAAAGGTAAAATTCTAGAAATTGTATTTTCCCATTTTGAATTATTTGGGTTTATGGCTACTTCTTGAAATGAATTTTTCATATGTCCTCCTCTGTAAATATAATCATTATAATATAGTTTACAACAAATCAAAATAAAAGTCTAGAGGACAAGGTTAAGTTACATATTTAACAAAAATAAATATAAAAAATAAATTGAAAATAAAATGGAAAAGGAGTATAATAATTTTGAAATGAAAGGAGAGTAAAAGATGTTTAATTTAGTAAGAGATGACTTTGATGAAAATTCAGAAGATATATTGAACTCTATTAATAAAATGCTAGAGCAAAATAAAGAATTAAAAGAAGAAAAGAAGAATGAAAAACAACAATAAAAATTTGTGGAGGATTAGAAAATGGGAAAATTATTTGTAATAGATGGAACAGATGGAAGTGGAAAACAAACACAATTTAATAAATTGCAAGAAAAACTAAAAGAAGAGGGAATTGATTATAAAGTAGTAAGCTTTCCAAATTATGAAAGTCCAAGTTCATCTTTAGTAAAAATGTATTTATCAGGAGAATTTGGCAAAAATGCAAAAGAAATTAGTCCTTATATAGCGTCAACATTTTATGCAGCAGATAGATATGCAACTTTTCAAACAGGATATAAAGAATATTATGAAAAAGGAGGAATTATATTAGCAGATAGATATACAACAGCTAATATGGTTCATCAAGCAGGAAAAATAAAAGACAAAGAAGAAAGAAAAAAATTTTTAAATTGGTTGTGGGATTTTGAGTTTAATTTATATGGACTACCAATTCCTTCTGAAGTATTTTTCTTAAACATGCCAGTAGAAAAATCACTAGAGTTAATGGCAAATAGAGAAAATAAATTTACTCATGAAGCAAAAAAAGATATTCATGAAAGTGATAAAAATCATTTAATTGATGCATATTCAGCAGCTTGTGATGTTGCAAAGGAATATAACTGGTATGAAATAAAATGTGTAAAAGATAATAAAATAAGAACTATTGAAGATATTCATGAAGAAATTTATAATGAAATAAAAAAGCATATTTAAGGTAATATATTTTATAAAAGTTAAATATGAATATAGAAAAATAGAGAAAAAATGAGAAAAAAAGAGATAAAAAAAAAAATACAGAGATATAGATAATAGAAAGAATAAAAAAATAAAAAAAGAACCAATGTAAACTAATAATAAATTTGGAATAATTTTCTAAAAATGTTATAATATATATCGATGGTGCATTATTCTAGTCATACTAACTTTACGAGGGTGGGGCTAAAAATCCACTAAAGGGCACATCGTTGAAGTTTCTTGTTTGTGCGCGAAATGCCAGTTTTGTGTGTATTCAGGGAGTAAAGAGGTTAGGGAAGTATGTAATGGCATACATATGATCCCTGGTTTCGTGGAGGCTTAATAAATTTTAAGTAAAACCTATGTTGAGTGCCAAGACACGAAATACATAGAGTAGCCTGTCTCGAGTGAGTGTATTGGGATTAATTTTTTCATAAGTAAAGTTGATTTTGGCCAAATTGATTATACTTTTAATTATGAAATTGCATTTGCAAAAAAGACTAGTAAAGTAATAAAAGTATGTTAAGGAAAACTTCTAGAATGTTTGCTTAAATCAAAATAGCATAGAAGTCTAGGGATTAAGGTACAGATTTAAGTGGCGATCTGGTGTCTATGTTAAATTAGATATTCTTCTTAATCGGAAACGGCTATAGCAGTAATGCTAAGCGAGGAATAGAGAAATTCGACCAGACCTAAACTGTAAAATTTACTTAGACTTTTACCATCTAAACAATAAAAATAATTAATTAGGCAGATTTAATCTGCCTAAAATCATATTACAAAATAAATAATAATTTAACTAAAAAGGAGAAATAATGGATAAAGAGCAAATAAAATGGTTTATACAAGTATTTATTATGACATTTATATTATCAATGCTATTTTCTTATATATCAGCAAATGGTGTATCTAATTTAAGTTTAATACCAGCTATATTAATACTAATTTTAGTAATTGGAATAGGAATATTTTTTGATATTATTGGAGTTGCAGTAACTGTAGCTAATGAACATGAATTTCATGCTAAAGCAAGTAAAAAAATAGAAGGTTCAAAAGCTTCAATAAAATTAATAAGAAATGCTCCTAAAGTTGCAAATATTTGTGCAGATGTAATTGGAGATATATGTGGAGTTTTAAGTGGAGCAATTAGTGCTTTAATAGCAATGAAAATAACAGAACAATTTGGATTGTCTTTTAATATACAATTTATTCTAAGTGCAACAGTAGCAGCTTTAACAGTTGGAGGAAAAGCATTAGGAAAAGGTGTAGCTAATAACAATTCAACTAAGATAGTTCATGCTGTAGGAATAGTATTAAATAAATTTAGTAGGAAGTAAGAGGTTTCTCTTACTTTTTAATATGAAAAAATGGATAAAAAAAGAAAAAGAGTAAAAAATTAAAATGAGGTGAATTGCATATGAAAGCATTAATAACAGGAGCATCTTCTGGAATTGGGAGAGATATGGCAAGGAATTTAAGCAAAAGAGGTTATGATTTAATATTAGTAGCAAGAGATGAGAATCGATTACAAGAATTAAAAAAAGAATTGGAAATATATAAAGTTAATATAGAAATCATAGCCATGGATTTAGCAATAGAGGAAAATTGCAAAGAATTGCATAAAAAAGTAAAGGATATAGATTTCTTAATTAATAATGCAGGTTTTGGAGATTGCGGAGATTTTACAAAGACAGATTTAGATAAAGAAATAGCAATGATACACACTAATATAATTGCTTATCATATTTTAACTAAACTATATTTAATAGATATGAAAAAAGTAAATAGAGGAAAGATTTTAAATGTAGCATCTATAGCAGGATTTATGCCAGGCCCACTAATGTCTACTTATTATGCTACTAAGTCATATGTAGTTAGATTATCAGAAAGCATTAGAGAGGAATTGAGAAAAGAAAATTCGAAAGTACAAATTAGTATTTTATGTCCAGGACCAGTTGATACAAATTTTAATAAAGTTGCTAATGTGAAGTTTCACATGCGAGAAGCTAATAGCCAAAAAGTTGCAGACTATGCCATTAAACAGGTACAAAAAGGAAAATTTTATATTATACCAGGAATTGATGTAAAATTTGCTAAAATTGGAGCTAAAATAGCACCTGCATCAATAGTAAGTAAAATTACTTATAAAATACAAAAAAGAAAATTGCAAAGAAAATAAAATATTAAAAACATATATAAAAATAACTTGCCTATCCTAATAAATTAGTTTATAATAAAATAAACTAATATTAGGAGAATAAGTAATGTGGAAAAGAAAAGAATTAAAAAGTAGAGCCAGACAAGTTGTTAAAAAAAATTACTGGACTGCAATTGTTATATGTTTTTTAATAGCGTTATTAACAGGAGAGTTTGGCACATCAATTTTAGGAATATATCAGCAAGAAGATTCAATGAATCCTTATTATATTTTTATGCATAAAGATGAAATAGCAGATGAAAACACAAATAATAATAATGAACAACAACTACAACAAGAACAAGAGATAATAACAAAAATGGAAGAGAAGAAAGAAAGCTTAAGTGATATTGAACTGAAAATATGGAATGCAATTGAAGCAAATTTAGATAGTATAACAAAATCACAGAAATATGTATTTAAAATTTCTGATGCTATAAAATATTTTAACTTAAATGAAATGACCTCAGGTATAGTACTTTCAATTATGGCGATAATATCAATTGCGTTTACTATTATAATAGCAAATCCTCTTGTAGTAGCAGGAAAAAGATATTTTATAAAGGCAAGAGAAAAATCAAGTACCAAAATATCAGTCATTGGAGAAATTTTTAAAAATAAGAATTGGATAAACGTATCAGTAACAATTTTTTTGAAAGACATTTATAATTTTTTATGGTATTTTACAATTATAGGACGGATTTATAAAGAGTTATGAATATACAATGATACCATATATTTTGGCAGAAAATCCAAAGATACAAAGAAAAAAGGCATTTAAACTTTCAAAGGAAATGATGAAAGGAAACAAATGGAAAACATTTATTTTAGATCTTTCTTTTCTAGGATGGGAATTATTATCTATATTTACATTTGGATTGTTAAATATATTTTATATAAATCCTTATAAAGTTGCTACAACAGTAGAATTATATGAAGTATTAAAAAAACAGATAATATCTCAAAAGAGTGAATATTATGAAGAATTAAATAGTTTAGAATTAAAATAGATTTAAAGAAATAGTAGTAATATAAAAAATTACTACTATTTTTAATTATAATTTAAAGAAAAAATAAAATAAATTCATTTTATTGCACTATAACAATTGTATCATATTTTACAAAAAATACATATCGAAATTTGTAGAAAGAAATAAAAAATATTAAATTTAGTTTTTGTGAAAATAAAATGTATGAAAAAAAGGTAATATAATAAAATATTATGTAGATACTTATCAAAAAATGTAAAATAACAAGATAAAATGCGATGAAAAAAGCTTGAAAACCCAGCTATATAGTAGTATTATAAAAAAATGTGAAATACAAAAGAGGGGGTAAAAATGAAAACGTTTTTTGGGAGTATTTTTATTGAAAAAGAAAAATTACAGGAAGCAGGTGTAAAATATCCTATAAAGTTAGAGTATTATAAAATAATAAATGAAGATGAATTTATTAATAAAAATAATGCAAAATATGGAATAAAAGTAGTAAAGACTGAATATATAGAAAACAATACCAAAACAGAAGATAAAACGCTTAAATATTTATCTAGTAATGAACAAAAAGTAAATGAAATATTAAAAGTGTTAGAAAAAAATGAAGTGACACCAATTGGTTTGGAAGATGTTATTTGTGACTTTTCAAAAGAAATTCTTTTTTTATAATGAAAACAAATTTTTTTAAAAAGCTTGCATATTATGGAAAATTAGTCTAGAATAGCTTATAGAAAATATGAAACAAAGAAAGTTAATATAGATAATAAGCATAATATAAGGAGGAATATATGGCTGATAAGTTAATAATAGTAGAATCACCAGCAAAAGCCAATACTATAAAAAAATTTCTTGGAGGTAGTACAAAAGTAGTAGCATCAATGGGACATATAAGAGATCTACCAAAATCGAAATTAGGAGTTAACATAGAAAATGATTTTGAACCAGAATACATAAATATTAGAGGAAAAGGAGATTTAATAAAATCTTTAAAAAAAGATGCAAAACAAGCAAAAAAAGTATATCTTGCAACTGACCCTGACCGTGAGGGAGAAGCAATAGCTTGGCATCTTGCAACAATATTAAAAGACGAGAATAATAAAATAACCAGAGTTACATTTAATGAAATAACAAAAGGAGCTGTACAAAAAGCAATTAAAGAGCCACGAGACATAGATTTAAATTTAGTAGATGCACAACAAGCAAGGCGTGTTTTAGATAGAATTGTAGGATATAAAATAAGTCCATTATTATGGAAAAAGGTAAGAAGAGGCTTATCAGCAGGACGTGTACAATCTGTAGCAGTAAAATTGATTGTTGATAGAGAAGAAGAAATTGAAAAATTTATACCAGAAGAATATTGGAATATTTATGCTAACTTAGAAGAACCAAACACCAAAAAACATTTTGAAGCAAAATTTTACGGTAAAAATGGTAAAAAGCAAGAAATACATTCAGAAGATGATGTAAAAGAAATTATAAAAGCAATTGAAAAAGCAAAATATTTTGTAGATGATGTAAAAAAAGGAGAAAAGAAAAGAACTCCAGCGCCACCATTTACAACTAGTACAATGCAACAAGAGGCTTCGAGGAAATTAGGATTTACTTTAAAGAAAACAATGTCAATAGCTCAAGGGTTATATGAAGGAGTAAAAATACCAGAAAAAGGAACAATAGGATTAATTACATATATGAGAACAGATTCAACAAGAATATCAGAAGAAGCAAGAAAATCAGCAAAAACATATATAGTAAGTACATATGGCGAAAAATATTATGAAAATAGATATTATAAAACAAATAAAGATTCACAAGATGCACATGAGGGTATTAGACCAACTTATGCAGAATTGGAACCAGATAAAATTAAGGAAGCATTAACAAAAGATCAATATAAATTGTATAAATTAATTTATAATCGTTTTATGGCAAGCCAAATGGCACCAGCTATATATAATACAATTTCAGCAACAATAAATGCAAATAACTATAATTTCAAGGCAAATGGACAAAGCATAAAATTTAAAGGATTTATGACTTTATATGTAGAAGAAACCGATTCAAAAGAACAAGAAGAAAAGATGTTGCCAGAATTAAAAGAAAAACAAGAGGTTAAGTTAGATAAAGTAATTCCAAAACAAAGTTTTACAGAACCACCACCAAGATATACAGAAGCAAGTCTTGTAAAGGCATTAGAAGAAAAGGGGATAGGAAGACCAAGTACATATTCACCTACTATAACAACTATTCTAGAAAGAAGATATATTGAAAAAGAACAAAAACAATTAATTCCTACAGAATTAGGAAAGATAGTAAATAAATTACTAATAGAAAATTTTACAGATGTTATTAATGTAGAATTTACAGCAAAGATTGAAAGTGAATTTGATGAAATAGCTGAAGGAAAAGAAGAATGGAAAAAAATGCTAAGAGAATTTTATGGACCATTTGAAAAAGAATTAGAAAAAGTTGAAAAAGAATTAGAACATGTTGAATTGGTAGAAGAAGTGTCAGATGTGCCATGTGAAAAATGCGGAAGAATGATGGTATATAAATATGGAAGATATGGAAAATTTTTAGCATGTCCGGGATATCCAGAATGTAAAAATGCAAAACCAATTATAGAGACAATTGATGTACCTTGTCCAAAATGTGGTGCAACAGTACAAGTTAGAAAGACAAAGAGAAAAAGGAATTATTATATTTGTGAAAACAATCCGGAAAGCTGTGATTATATATCTTGGAATAAGCCTAAACCAGGTGAAAAATGGAATCCAGAAGAAGCAGAAGAAATAAAAGCAGAAACAAAAAAGAAAACAACGAGAAAAACTGCTAAAAAGAAAGCTAAAAAAGTATAAATATAAAAAAACGATAAAACGTTAGAATATCAACATTTTATCGTTTTTTTTGATGGAGGCGACACCCGGATTCGAACCGGGGATCAGAGTTTTGCAGACTCGTGCCTTACCACTTGGCTATATCGCCATTTTAATATATTATATGCTCTATATTTTTATATAGAACCTGGAGCGGGAAACGGGGCTCAAACCCGCGACCTCTGCCTTGGCAAGGCAGCGCTCTATCAACTGAGCTATTCCCGCATTTTTTAATTTAGTTTATTATATGCGTCAACATTTAAAATGATACCAAAAATACACAATATTGTCAAGTACTAGAAGTACTTTTATAAAAAGAATTTGATATTGTTGAGTGTATAGTGTATAGTTTCAAAAAAGATAGAGAGAATATTGAAAATATCAAATATTCTCTCTATTTAGAATTATTTAAGACTTCTTAAATAATAGAGATGTCTTACATTATGCTGCTTTTGAAAACCAATCTTCTTACATAAAGTAATTAACGATTTATTTTTATAATAAATATTGATAGTTATTATATGGTATTTCTCTAACAAAATTTTCAAAAGTTCTTTTAAAGCTTCTATGACAAAATCATTATTATAATGTAATCCTTTGAAAAAAGAAATATATATAGAACCAGAAAATTGACAATGTACGCAAAACGAAATATTTTTATTTTGCGAATCGGTGATAAACCATACAGATTCACCATCAGAATCTACAAGAGCTTCCTTTAAAATAAATGTTTTTGTTTCGACTAATATTGGTTGTTTCCGGGCATCCATAAAAAGCCACCTTTCTAATTATAATATATAAATTATAACATAATTCTTAATATATATAAAGGGATTTTTGAAATTTAAATAAAAATATATATAAATAGAAAAGAGAAGTAAATTAATTTACTTCTCTAAAAAATCTATATTCATTACCAGAAGTGCTTTTGCTTTTATATATATAGCCATTATAAATCCCGCCATTATTGTCATCTAAATTAACATCTAGTTTCATGTTATAAGCAAAAGTTTGGTTTAAATTATTTACAATATGAATTGTAAATCTTAGAGTATAGTTAATATCTTCTAAATTGATATTTGCTTCTTTTAATACTTTGCCATTAAAAGAAATAGATTTTGAATCATCTGTTACTGAATAGTTTGTTAAAATATCTTTATTTAAATAGCCTAAAGTAATAGGATTAGAACAATCAGTGTAAAAAGTTGGTTCATCATAGTTGTGATTTTCATTTTCCTGATTTGTATTTATAATTTTAAAATCTATTCTATTATTTTCAGGTTGTTTTATATCAGTATATTTACCAACATTAAAAGAGTTTTTATAATTTAATATTTTAGTTCCTTTATCAACGTTAGATGTCATAACAATATTGTCAATATATAGTTCTTTCACAGAATTTTCATCAGTTAATTCTGAACTAGATTGACTATTATCAATATAAATTGATAAATCTGTATATTGACAAATACTCATGTCTTTTAAAGATTGATCTTTAGAATTGCTAATAGCATTAGCACTGCTATATAATAATATTTTTTGCACATTGAAAATAGAATTTTCATTTTCATCAGCAATTTCTATCATTTGATTTGTAAAATTACTTTTAGCAAAAGAAGGTGAAAGTACAAAATGATAATATAGTAATAATACAATAAATGCTAAGATTATTAATAGCGTAAATGCAAGTCTAACGTTTTTTATTTTAAAATTTATTTTTTTCATGTAAACTCCCTTCTAAAAGAGTGGAATTAAAGTCTATTATATAATAATTCCATATAACTATATACTTTTTTATGCCAATCTTGATCTGTTGCATATCTTGTATTAACACCAGATAAAGTAGGGCCATTATAATACCAGCCAGCTGCAGTTTCTCCATCGTAAATTTTAGTTCCAGATGGATTTAGATAATATTTAACTAAAGATTTAGCAACTGTTTCAATACCTTCTGAATAATCAGTAAATTCAAATGATGATTCATAAGGAGTATTGTCATAAGAACCATATCCAAATAAATTTTTCTTATCATTTGCAATTTGTGAAGTTCCCCATCCACTTTCATGAATTGCCATAGAAGCTAGGAATAGACCATTAATGTTATATTTCTTTTCCATATTATAAAATACTTGATAATTATCTTGGAATATTTTATTAGTATCATTTGGCAAACCAGTAAATATTTTTTTATAATCATTTAAAGTTAAGCCACTTACCTTATTTAATTCCATATTAATATTGACTTTTAATAAAATTCTTTGAATTCTATTTTTTTCTACAATGTTTGGAGTGGTATAAGATGATGTTAGATTAGATGTTTTTATATATCCTTCTATTCCATCAAAGGAAACTTTACACCATTCTTCATTAGGAAGTTCTAGTAATTTAACATCAATGCTTTTCTTTATTTCTGCTACATCTTTAGAATTTGCATCAGCAGATTCCTTTAAGTTAGCATTATCAATAAAGTACATAATATCACCAATGTGAACATGATGTTTTGCTAAAAATTCAGAAGTTCCTAAATCTATAATTTTAGGTGTTGGATCTGTAATTTTTTCTTTAGATAAGATGATTTCTTCTACAAAATTTCCATTCTCATATGTTTTTACAGCTGTTATCTTATCTTTCCCAAGAATACCTTCTTGCTTAATAATTTCTTCTCCTTTTGGTAAAGTAGGAGCATCATTATAGGTTGTTTCAAATTCTACATCACGTTCTTCAACTACTTGCTCTTTTACTCTATCCATATCAGAATTTTCAGAAATAATGTTTTGTATATTTAGACTATGTCTATTAATTTCATATTCTGATATATTATCAGGAGTATCTACTTTGGCATAGCTAGTTTTAAAAGAAGTGTCTTTAGGAAAAAGTATCGCCATTCCCACAATTAAAATGCTGCAACCTGTTATAATATGAGACAATTTTAAATCATTTGTTTTATATGTAGATTTTTTATTCTTTGAATTAGATGCATAAATATTATTAGTATTACTTTGCGCTGTTTCAGTTTTATAAGGTTGTCCAGCATTTGGATTATGTTGCATTTCTTGCAATTCTTTAAAAACATCAGACAGATTCCTATTTTTATAATCATAAGAATTCTTATTGTTCAACATATTTTTACTCGCTTTCTTTATAAAATAATACAACATTATTATATAATAATAATGAGAAGATGTCCATAAATTTTGACAAAAAATATGGAGATAGAAAAAATTACTATAAATTAGCTAATTACTTGCAAAATTTGTAAAATAGTATATAATATAAACATAGCTTTAAGAAAAATAAGAGGTGTAAAAGTGGAATTTGAAAAAATAGAAAATAGCATAGGATATACCTTTAAAAATAAAGAATTATTAAAAAAGGCATTAACACATACGTCTTATGCTTATGAAAACAATATAGAAAGTAATGAAAAATTAGAGTTTCTAGGAGATAGCATTTTGGAATTTATATCAAGTAAATATATTTATCAAAAATATCCAAAGCTAAAAGAAGGAGAAATGACAAAAGTTAGAGCAACTGTAGTTTGTGAAAAAAGCTTATATAAGGTTGCAAAATCACATGATTTTAGTGAGTTTTTAAATTTAGGAAAATCTGAATTAAAAACAGGAGGAAATAAAAGACCAGCTATTTTAGCAGACAGCGTAGAAGCAGTAATAGCAGCTATTTATTTAGATGGTGGATTAGAATATGCTGATAAATTTATTATTGAAAATTTAAAAGAAGAAATAAATGAAGCAACAAAACATGTGGGAAATAAAGACTACAAAACTGTATTACAAGAAAAACTTCAAATTCATGGAGATGTGAAAATAGAATATGAAATAATAAAAGAAGTTGGACCAGATCATGATAAAACATTTGAAGCGCAAGTAAAGTGCGATGGAAAGATATTAGCACAAGGAGAGGGAAAAAGCAAAAAAGAAGCACAAATGCATGCAGCTAAAAAAGCTTTAGAAAATATAAAATAGAAAAGAGGTAAGTCTATGAAAAAACAATACATAATACCTATATTTGTGCCACATTTAGGGTGCCCAAATGATTGCGTTTTTTGTAATCAGAAATCAATTAGTGGACAAAAAAGTAATATGACAAAAGAAAAAGCAAAAAAAATAATAGATGATTACCTAAGAAGTATAAAAGATGAAGAAGCAGAAATTGAAATAGCATTTTTTGGAGGAAGTTTTACAGCAATAGAAAAGGAAAAGCAAGAAGAGTTATTAAAAGTAGCATATGAATACATTAAAAATGGAAAAGTAGAAAGCATTAGAGTTTCAACAAGACCAGATTGTATAGATAAAGAAACATTAAAAAGATTAAAAAAATATGGAGTTAAAACAATTGAATTAGGAGTTCAATCAGCTAATGATTATATTTTAAAAAAAGCTAATAGAGGTCATACTTTTGAAGATGTAAAAAAGGCTTCTAAAATGATAAGATGGAATGGATTTAAATTAGGACACCAGATGATGGTCGGATTGCCAGAAAGCACAAGAATAGATGAAATTAATACAGCAAAAGCGTTAGTAAAGTTAAAGCCTAAAATGGTAAGAATTTATCCAGTTTTAGTTATAAAAAATACTAAATTGGAAGAAGAATATAAAGAAGGAAAATATCAACCATTGTCAGTAGTACAAGCAGTAGAGATTTGTAAAGATATTGTTAGAATTTTTGCAGATAAAAATATTGATATAATAAGAATAGGTCTTCAAAATACAGAGGAGATATCTGATCCTAAGAACGAAGGTAGTGAAGTTGTTGCAGGCCCATATCATCCAGCTTTTAGACAATTGGTAGAATCCGCTATGTGGTATGATGCAATTGTTGGAAAAATAAAAAAATTAAATGCAAAAGTAAAAGAAGTAGAAGTTAGTGTCAATCCGATAGATAGCAATAATGTAATTGGACATAAAAAAGAAAATGTTATAAAATTAAAAAATACATATGATGTAGATTTGATTTTAAAACAGGATAAAACTATAAAACAAGGCAAGTCAAGAATTAATATAACAAAGACATATGATAATTAAAACATAAGAAAAAATTAAATTTACAAACAAGAATAGATACTATATTTAGTACTTTTAGTGCATAAATCACCCTTATTTTACCAATACTAAAATAAAGGTGATTTTTTTATGCATATAGAAGAAAAAAATAATATAAAAAATATAATATTTGATATTATAGGAACAATAATTGGAGCATTTATAATGGCAATAGGAGTTTCTCTATTCTTATTACCAAATCAACTATCTTCAGGAGGAATTGCAGGAATTGCAACAATTACGTATTACTTATTTAATATACCAATGGGAACAATGATACTTATTATTAATGTTCCATTATTTTTACTATCAATTTATAAAATAGGAAAAATGTTTTTTATAAAATCATTAATTGGAACAGTGTCACTGTCAGTCTTTATCGATATATTAGATAGAATAGAACCTCTTACACATGATAGATTTTTAGCTTGTGTTTATGGAGGGATTATTATAGGGTTAGGGACAGCTATAATATTAAAAGTAAACTCTTCAACAGGTGGAACTGATTTAATTAGTTATGTAGCAAAAGAATACAAACCAACTATGAGAAGTAGCAATGTTATTATGATATTAGATACTATAATAGTCATTTTAAATATAGTATTTTTCAGAGAAATAGAAATAGGGCTATATTCTGCAATTGCTATATATTTAATGGGAAAAATAATTGACATAGTATTTGAAGGAACATATTTTACTAAACTAATTTTAATTGTTTCAGAGCAAAATGAAGAGATAGCCAAAGAAATAGAAGAGAAAATTCAAAGAGGAGCAACAGGCTTATATGGAAAGGGAATGTATACTAATAAAGAAAAATTGGTGTTAATGTGTGCAGCTTCTAGGAGAGATGTTGCTAGAATTAAAATAATAGCAAGAAAACTTGACTCCTCTAGTTTTATTATTATAACAAATTCAAGAGAAGTAGTTGGTTTGGGATTTAAAAAAAGTTAAAGATGACTGATAATTTTATGTTGATTCATTGATAAATTTTAAAAAATGAAGTAAAATAATATTAGAAAAATAAAAGAGAAACTTGTGATTTAAGATATAATAGGAGAGAACTTATAATGAAAGAACAAAAATATAAATTGAAAAATGTAAAGTCTTTTGAATTAAGAGATATATTTGAATGTGGACAATGCTTTAGATGGAACAAACAAGAAGATGGAAGCTACACAGGAGTATTTAAAAATAATGTGCTAAACGTAAAAAAGAATAAAGACGAGATTATATTTGAGGGAATATGTGAAAATGAAATACAACAAACAGTAGAAAATTATTTTGATCTTAACCGTAATTATGAAAAAATAAAAGAACAACTATCAAAAATAGATCAAAATATGAAAATGAGTATTGAATACGGAAATGGAATTAGAATATTAAATCAAGATTTATGGGAAACTATTATTTCGTTTATAATATCTGCTAATAATAATATTCCAAGAATAAAAGGAATTATAGAAAGATTATCAGAAAAATATGGAGACGAAATAAAATATAAAGGAAACAAATATTATACTTTTCCAACCCCAGAGCAACTAAAAAATGTTACAGTTGAGGAATACAGGAAATTAGGGTTAGGATTTAGAGACATAAGATTATATGAAACCACAAAGATGATATTAAATAAACAAGTAGACATAGAAAATATGAAAAATAATCCAAATACAATAGAAGTAAGAGAAGAATTATTAAAATTATCGGGAGTGGGACCTAAAGTAGCAGATTGCATTTTATTATTTTCAGATTTAAAAAGATTTGAAGTATTTCCAATTGATGTATGGGTAAGAAGAGTTATGAATGACTTATATATAAAAAATGAAGATGAAACAAAAGTTAATAAAAAACAAATTGAAAAAATAGCAAATGAAAAATTTGGAGACTTAGCAGGATTGGCTCAACAATATTTGTTTTATTGGAGAAGAGAAGCATAAGATATAAAAATAGTGCAGAACATAAATATGGAGGATTTAATGGGATTAAGAATTATATATGGAAAGCCAGGAAGTGGTAAAAGTACATATTGTTTTCAAGAAATATCTAAATTAATAAACAAGGAAAAAAAGATTTTTATTATTACTCCAGAACAGTTTTCTTTTACAGCAGAAAGAAAGTTAATGGAGAATGTAAAATCAGGCGCTGTGATTAATGCAGAGGTAATTACTTTAAGTAGAATGGCATATAGAGTTTTAAAAGAAGTAGGAGGAAATGATAAAAGCAATCTTTCTAAATGTGGAAAAGCAATGCTTATTTATTCTATTTTAAGTACATATAAAAAAGAATTAAAATTTTTAGGAAAATCAGATGAAAATATAGATTTAACAATATCTGCAATTACAGAGTTTAAAAAACATGGAGTAACAGTAGATGATCTAAAAAATGAAATAAATAATACAAAAGATACATATTTAAAATCTAAATTGTTAGATATGAGTTTATTATATCAAAAGTTTGAAGAAAAAATAAAAGACAATTATATAGAAGAAACAGATTTATTAACAATGCTCGCAAATTGTTTAGAAAAAACAGATTTAGTAAAAGAGAGTATTATATATATCGATGAATTTGCAGGTTTTACTTATCAGGAATATCAAGTAATAAAAGAATTAATAAAGCAAGCAAAACAAGTTAATATTACTATGTGTATAGATAATTTGAAACAAGGAAATAATCCAGAAGCGGATATATACTATTCTAATAAGGTAACATTATCAAAAATGCTAAATTTGATTGAGGAAAATGGGTTTAAGTTAGAGCAACCAGTTGAATTAAAAAAACAATATAGATTTAAAACTGACGAATTAGAACATTTAAGTAATAATATTTATAATATAAAATCCACAAAATATGAAAAAAATGTGGAAAACATACATCTATTTTTAGCAAAAAATGAGTATTCAGAAATAGAAGAAGTAGCAAAAACGATTAGTGAATTAGTTAGGCAAGAAAAGCTAAGATATAAAGATATTTCTATTATTACAAAAAATATTAATGAATATGCATCTTTAGTAAGAGCTATTTTTGATAAGTATGAAATACCAGTGTTTATTGATGAAAAAAGAGATTTAAACCAAAATATTATTGTACAATACATATTGTCAATTCTAGAAATTTTAATAGGCAATTTTTCAAGTGAATCAGTTTTTAGTTATATAAAATTAGGATTTACAAATATTGATAAAGATGAAATTTTTGAATTAGAAAATTATTGTACAAAATGGGGAATTAAGCATAATAAATGGAAAAAAGATTTTATCTATGAATTAGAAAAAGAAGAAAAAGCAAAAGTAGAAAGACTAAATGAGCTAAGAAAGCAAATTATAGATCCTCTAGTTGCTATGCAACAAAAAATAAAAACTGATAAATCAGCAGAGAATATAACAAGAGAGTTATATCAATTCTTACAAGAGCAAAAATTAGAGGAAAAGATTGCAATAAAAATAAAGAAATTAGAAGATAAAAAATTACTAGATTTAGCAAATGAATACAAGACAAGTTACAAGACAATATTGGATATTTTAGATGAGATTATTATTATATTTAAAAATGAAAAAATGACGATAGATCAATACAGTAAAATATTAAAAATAGGTCTAAAAAATAGTGGATTAGGAAAAATACCTGGAACACAAGATCAAGTCATATTAGGAGATGTAGATAGATCAAGAAGTCATAAAGTAAATACAGTGTTTATTATAGGAGTAAATGATGGAAGCTTTCCAAGTGTAAATAAAGATGAGGGATTTTTTAATGATGCAGATAGAGAATATTTAAAACAGGAAGGAATAGAACTTGCTAAAAGTACATTAGACAAATTATATGAAGATAATTTTAATATATATAAAGCATTTACAACTGCAGAAAATCAGATTTATTTATCTTATGTGTCTTCAGATTGTGATGGTAAATCATTAAGACCGTCAATATTAATTGGAAAAATAAAAAAGATGTATCCAAAGTTACAAGAAAAAAGTGATGTAATCTATAAAGAATATAAAGTAGAAAATAAAATAAGTACATATGAACAACTAATAGAAAATATATCAAGGTTAAGAAATAAAGAAAAAATTGATGATATATGGTATTATATATATCAATATTATAAATCACAAAGTGATTGGAATAAAAAACTAGAAGCAGATTTAAAAGGTTTAGAATATACTAATTTACCAGAGAAGATAAAAAAAGAAAATTTGGAAAAATTATATGGAAATACATTAAATACAAGTATATCAAGACTTGAAAAATATAGAAGTTGCCCATTTTCATACTATTTACAATATGGTTTAAAGCTAAAAGAAAAAGAACAACTAAAAATACAAAGTTTTAATACAGGTTCTTTTATGCATGAAACAATAGATGAGTTCTTTGAATATGTACGACAAGAAGGATTGAGTTTAGCAGAATTAGAAGAGGAACAGATAACAAGAATTGTTTCCGAGATAATTGAAAATAACTTAAAAATGAGCAAAAATTATATTTTTACAGCTACTGCAAAATATAAAGTTTTAGTAAGAAGATTAAAAAAAATTGTTAGCAAAGCACTTAAGTATATTATAGAAACAATTATCTATAGTGATTTTAGTATAGAAGGAACAGAAGTAGAATTTGGAAAAAATGGTAGATATAAACCAATTGTATTAGAAATAGGAGAAGGAAAAAAAGTAGAAATAACAGGAAAAATAGATAGAATAGATACATCGAAAAATGAAGACGGAAAATATTTAAGAATTATTGATTATAAGTCATCTGCTAAAAACATAGATTTAAATGAGGTGTATGCAGGATTACAAATACAACTTTTAACATATACAGATGCTATTTGCAGAGAAGAAGATATTATGCCAGCTGGAGTCTTTTATTTTTCTTTGCTAGAACAAATGGTAAAAGCAGATAAAAAAATGACAGAAGATGAAATAGAAGAAACTATCAGAAAAAATTTCAAAATGAAGGGATTAATTATTGCAGATGTTAAAATAATTAAGATGAATGATAATACCTTAAAAACAGGAAACTCCAAACTAGTACCAGCAGCATTAACAACTTCAGGAACAATTAATGAAAAGTGGACAAATGGAGTAAAAGCAGAGGAATTTAGGACCCTGCAAGAGTATATTTATAAGACAATAAAAGATATTTCAAAAGAAATATTGGGTGGAAATATTGATTTAAAACCATATTATAAAAAAGGAAAAACCCCATGTCAATATTGCGAATATAAAGCAGTTTGTGGATTTAATTCGAGACAGGAAAACAATACATATAATTATATAGAACAAAAATCAAAAGATGAAATTTTACTAAAAATGAAAAAGAACTTGGAGGAATAAAATGGATTTATCAAACCGAAATGTTATACACATAAAAAAAGGAGACACAGAATTTCTACAATTTAGAAAATTGTTAGAATATAAAGATGTCATAAACCATGCATATTCTTTAGGAACAAAATTGAATTTTAGAACTTCAACTATAAATAAAGAAAAATTACCAGAACAAGAATATGAAGCAGCAATTAAAAGCTATAAAAAAATATGTAGTTCAATTAATTGTAATTACATTAATTTAGTAAAAACAAACCAGGAACATACAAATTGTGTTAAAATAGTAGAAAAGAAAATAAAAACGGCAGAACCTGATTTTAATTTAGAAAAATATTATAAGACAGATGGCTTAATAACAAACAAAAAAAATATCATTCTTTCTACTACAAATGCAGATTGTATTCTATTATTATTTTTTGATCCAGTAAAAAAAGTAATAGCAAATACACACTCTGGCTGGAAAGGAACAATACAAAGAATAGCAGTAAAAACTGTAGAAAAAATGATAAAAGAATTTGAATGTAATCCCAAAGATATTATTTGTTGCATTTGTCCAAGTATTAGAAAATGTCACTTTGAAGTAGAAAAAGATGTAAAAGATATGTTTGAAAATGAATTTAAAGATTTAGAAAATCTAAATAATATAATAGAAGAAAAAATACCAAATGCCAAATGGAATATTGATACTGTTTTAATAAATGAAATGATATTAGAAAAACAAGGACTAAAAAAAGAAAATATAATAGATAGCGGAATTTGTAGTGTATGTAATTCAGACCTAATTCATTCTTATAGAGTAGAAAAAAAGGGCTACGGTTTAAATACAGCACTAATTAGTTTGAATTGAGACAAGAGGGACAGGTCTTATTTGTCTCATGAATTAAGTAGAAAAATGTCGAAAAATGAGGCGGATAAAAAATGAGACAAATAAGACCTGTCCCTCTTGTCTCAAAGGAGGAATTAAGATGATAATACCAAGAAAATTAGAAATAGGAGATACTATAGGAGTAGTAGCACCTTCTGATCCTATTATTGGAAAAAATATTGGAGAAATAATGAGAGCTAGAGAAATATTAGAAAAAGATGGATTTAAAGTTAAGTTCTCAAAAAATCTATTTTCTAATACTTGTGGTTATAGTGCAACAGCAAAAGAAAAGGCAGAGGATATTAATGATATGTTTCAAGATAAAGATGTAAAAATGATATGGTGTGCAAAAGGAGGAAATAATTCTAATTCTGTTTTTGAATATTTAGATTATAATGTGATAAAAAATAATCCAAAGATAGTTTGCGGATATAGTGATATTACGTCATTAACTAATATGATTTTTTCAAAGACGGGTTTAGTTACTTTTAGTGGAACAAATTTTAAGACAATTGCCACAGATGAAACGGATTATAGCTACAAAGAAATCATAAAAAGATTTGTAGAAGGAAGTTTAGAAATAGGAAGAGAAAAAAGTGGATATAAAACAATTAAAGATGGAAGTTCAGAAGGAGAATTAATTGGTGGAAATTTAAGTCTTACAAAAGGATTAGTGGATGGAAAATATAAGATTGATTTTACAGATAAAATACTATTTTTGGAAGATTTGGGTTATGAAAGTGAACCAGCATTTATAAGCAATTATTTATATTATATGAGACAAAATAAAGTATTTGATAAAATAAAGGGAATCTGGCTTGGAAATTATGAACATGAAAGTGGAATAACATTGGAAAAAATAGTTTTAGATGTTATTGAAAATGACTATACTTTTCCGATTATAAAATCAAATAATTTTGGACATATAGAAACAAAAACTGTAATTCCAATAGGTACAAAAGCAAAAATTGATACAAACAAAACAGTAAAAATAGAATTAATAGAATCATGTGTAAAATAGTAAAAAAGAAATAAAGGGAGCAAAAATATGTATAATACATTTGAAGAATTAGAAGAGTCAATAAAAGGTTGTAATAAATGTAAATTATATAAAACAAGACAGAATATAGTTTTTGGTGTGGGAAAAAAAGATGCTAGACTTATGTTTATTGGAGAAGGACCTGGAGCAGATGAGGATAGATTACGGAGAACCATTTGTAGGTAAAGCGGGTAAGCTAATGAATATGGCGTTTCAGACTTTAGGTATAAAAAGAGAAGAAGTTTATATTGCAAATATTGTAAAATGTAGACCACCAGCAAACCGTAACCCAGAAGAAGATGAATGTATGGCTTGTATGAATTATTTAAGAAATCAGGTAATATTAGTAAGACCAGAAATTATAGTTCTTTTGCGGTAGTGTAGCCTTAAAACATATTTTAGGAAAAGAATATGGAATTACAGCATCTAGAGGAAAATGGGTAGAAAAAAAGGAAATAAAATATATGCCTACATGGCATCCAGCTGCATTATTAAGAGATGAAACAAAGAAAATAGATTTTATTAAAGATTTGCAGCTAGTTTTAGAAGAATTAAACAAGTAGTCAGTAAAATTGAATAATTTATAAATTTATTATAAAATATACACATAAAAATATAGGATTACTAAAGGAGAAGTAAAAATGCAGAAAATTCAAAAAATAAGAGATGAAGCAAATTACTGTTTGAATTGTAAGGTTAAACCATGTTCAAAAAAAGGCTGTCCATTAAGTAATAATATACCTGAATTTATTCAACAAATAAAAAAAGAAAATTACGAAAAGGCATATGAGATTTTAAGTGAGACAACAGTATTGCCAGGGGTTTGCGGAAAAATATGTCCACATTTCAAGCAATGTCAAGGATCATGTATAAGAGGGATAAAAGGTGAACCGGTTTCAATTGGAAAATTAGAATCATTTGTATTTGAACAAGCTATGGAAAAAGGAGTAACTTTAAAGAACTGTTGGGAAAAACAAATAAATCAAAATAAGAAAGAAAATGAACAGAAAAGAGTTGCTGTAATTGGAGGTGGACCATCAGGTTTAACAGCTAGTGCTTTTTTGGCCAAAAGCGGTATTAAAGTTACTATATATGAAAAATATAGTTATTTAGGTGGTCTTTTAATATATGGAATTCCAGAATTTAGATTACCAAAACAAGAAGTAAAAAAGACTATTAATAACATTTTAGAGTTAGGAATAGAGGTAAAATATAATCAAGAATTAGGAAAAAATTTAAATTTAGAAGATTTAAAAGAAGAATATGATGCTATACTTTTAGGATTTGGAGCCAATGTTTCTTGTAAAATGGGAGTGGAAGGAGAAAAATTGCAAGGAGTTTTTGGAGGAAACGAGCTATTAGAATATAATAGACATCCTAATTATAAAGGAATGGATGTTGCTGTAATCGGTGGAGGTAATGTTGCTATGGATTGTGCTAGAACGATAAAGAGACTAGGAGCAAAAGAAGTTACAGTAATATATAGAAGAGCTAGAGAACAAATGCCTGCTGAAAATAAAGAAATTAAAGATGCAATGGATGAAGGCATAAAATTTTTATTTCAAAATAATATTGTAAAAATAATAGGAAATGATAAAGTTAAGGAATTAGAACTTATAGAAACAAAGCTAATTCAAAAAGATAGTGAAACAAGGCTTGTACCAGTAAATATTGAAAATAGTAATTATAAAATTAGTATGGATTATATTGTAATGGCTTTAGGTTCTGAACCTGCAACATTTGTTCAAAAATTAGGGCTTAAATTGGATAAATGGGGAAATATTAAAATAGATGAGAATTACCAAACTTCAGATTCAAAAATATATGCATGTGGAGATTTAGCAGGTATTAGAAAAACTGTTGCATGGGCAGCATATTCAGGAAGAGAAGCTGCAAATAAGATTATAGAAAAAATAAAATAAATTAATGTTCACTTTAAAGTGAACATTAATTTATTTTTTCAGTAACATTTTTTTCACCAAAAATTAATTTTTTTAGAGCCTTAAAAAATGATATTATTTTACTTTCCTTTTTAGTAATAAGTTTAATTGCATTTTCAACATTGCCATTCTCTAAAGCATTATATTTATTTTCTAATTGTTCCATTTTATTTACATAGTAATCATTAAAAAATGTATATCCTTCAGTACAACCCAAATAATCTTTAAAAGTATATAATTTTCTTCTATAATTTTCGACTTCTTCCAAATTACTAATATTTTCAAATGCTTTATCAAAATAACTTGAAATAATTAGATTTTGAGTTCTCATAAAAGTTAACATTATCTCACTTTTTAATTCATCAATCTTTTTTAACATTCCATCAATTTTTTTATTTCTGTCAGATACACCGCGCAATTTTATTATTGAGTTTTATAATAGATTCTTCATCATTAAAAATATCATCAATAGCATTTTGTATTGTCATAAAAATTTTAGGAGATGTTAAATCAGCAAATTTCTTTTTGAAATTATCATTACTATTTATTGTACTCTCAAATAAAACATCTTCACCAGTAATATAAGCCATTTGATTTACAAGACAACATTCTAAAGGATAATAAGAAGGACTAATTGTTTCAAAACTAATTCCAAAATATTTAACGAAATCTCTAGGAATACCATTAATTTTTGAAGCCATAAGTTGTACAGAGGCTTCATTTAGTCCTAATCCGTATATTTTAAATTCTGTATAATCACAAAGTCCCATTCTAATTAAATAATTTTTTTTGTCTTTTACTTCTTGAATATAGTGAATACACTCATGAATAGCAAATTCTTCTAAATCTTCATCTTGGATGTGTTCATTAAAATAAATAGAAGAATTTTTATAAAAATAGTTAGCCTCAGCCATTCCATCTGGCATATTAGCTTTGTACATATTTAATCTAGACAGTTTAATAAAAAGTTCATTTTGGTTTAAGCAAAATTGAGGAAATGTATCACATATTTTTACAGCAACATTTCTTGCAATCGAATTTATTTTTAAAGTATCTAATTTATTTGTAATTATAATTCCATCTTTTTTTAAATCTGATTCTACGCTCATTTATTATTCTCCTTAATTATATAACAATATTATACTATAAATAACAAGTAAATGTATTTCAGAAATATTAAATATTAATTACAGTTTAGTTACAAAAAATAAAATAACAAGAAAAAATGGAAAAAATAAAAATTGAATTACGAAAAATAAGTAAAACAGTAGCTAAAATTGAAGTAGAACATGGAGAAAAACTACAAATTTTATTTGATGCATTTAAAGTGCATGACCAAAAGATAGACAGAATTGAGCAAAAATTAGATAATCACGAAAAAATAATAAATAGGCATAGTGACGAAATTTATTTATTATTTTACAACAATATTATAAATTTTATTTTTTACATATATTTCTTTAATAATATTTTTTCCATTAAGTTTTAAATCAACAACATTATGAACTTTTTCTTTAACCGAAGTTTCATCTTCATTAAGTAGAATTTGAACAGTTCCTTTTAATTTTCCATTGAATTGAATAGGCAATGTTATTTCATTAGCAATAGTCTTAGATTCGTCATATTCAGGCCAATCCATATAAGCAAAATCATTTGACTCATCAAGTACAGTATGTAGTAATTCCTCAGTCATATGTGGAGCAAAAGGATTTAATAATTGCAAAAATGTTTTAAATTCAGCTTTGTTAATTGATTTTTCTTTATAAAATTCATTAACCATTGTCATAAAGGTAGAAATACAAGTATTAAATTTCATATTTTCAATATCAGAAGAAACTTTTTTTATAGCTCTATGCATCATTTGTTCAAATTTAGCAGAATATTCATTTCCATCGATTAATATTGTTTGTAAATTCCAAACTCTATCTAAAAATTTTGCACAACCTCTAATACTTTCCATAGACCAAGGAGCTGTTTGATCAAAAGGATCCATGAACATCTCATAAAATAAGAAACAGACTCTTGAATAAAAAAATGAAAAATGATACAATGCGTTGAAAGAGGTGGAAACGTGATAGATTTAAAAAAAGCTAATGAGGAATTTGATAAGTATGTTAAAAATTATAACTCAGAGGATAAAAAGATTGCTTTAAAAATAGAACATATTAAAAGGGTTTCAGAAATATCAGGGATAATATCAGAAAATTTAAATTTAGATAAAGAAAACATAGAATTAGCAAAGTTAATAGGTTTGTTACATGATATAGGAAGATTTGAACAAATAAAGCAATACAATACTTTTTCAGATAAAGATAGCATTGATCATGGTAAACTTGGAGTAGAAATTTTATTCAAACAGGGAAAAATAAGAAATTTTATAGAATCTGCGAAATATGACGAAATTATAAAAAAAGCAATTTTAAATCATAATAGAAAAGAAATAGAAAAAGGACTAAATCCAAAAGAATTACTTCATTCAAAAATTATTAGAGATGCTGATAAAATAGATATACTTTATATTATGACTTTTGAAGAAAAAAGGACAGTCTTTAACAAAGATGATATATCAGATGAAAAAATAACAGATAAAATTTATGAAGAATTTATGCAAATGAAATTACTTGATTATAAAAAAATACAAACCAATGTAGACAGGGTAATCGCACATTTTGCATATATTTATGATTTTAATTTTAACTTTAGTTATGAATATGTTAATAATAAACAATATTTAGATAAAATCTATAAAAGACATACATTTACTGATAATGACACAATGAAAAGATATAATTTAATTTATGATACAGCAAAAAAATATATAAAAGAAAAAACAAAATAAAGGATGATAAAATTGGGCAAAAAATTATTAATAACCGAAAAACCATCAGTTGCAATGGAATTTGCAAAAGCGCTAAAAATAACAACTAATCGAAAAAATGGATATTTAGAATCAGAAAAATGGATAATTACATGGTGTGTAGGACATTTAGTAACTATGAGCTACCCAGAAAAATATGATGAAAAACTAAAATTTTGGAGATTAGACACATTACCATTTATCCCTTCAGATTGGAAATATGAAATTATACCTCAAGTAGAAAATCAATTTAATATAGTTAAAGGACTAATGCAAAGAGAAGATATAGAAGAAATTTATAATGCAGGAGATTCAGGAAGAGAGGGAGAATATATTCAAAGATTGGTATTTATGATGGCACACCCTAATCCAAATGCAAAAATGAAAAGAGTATGGATTGATTCACAAACAGAAGAAGAAATTTTAAGAGGTATTAGAGAAGCAAAAGATTTATCTGAATATGATAGTTTATCAGATAGTGCATATTTAAGAGCTAAAGAGGATTATTTAATAGGAATTAATTTTTCAAGATTATTGTCAATTATATATGGAAGAAATTTAGCAAGTAAAATAAATGAAGAAAGAGCTTCTATTTCAGTAGGACGTGTTATGACTTGTGTTCTAGGTATGATCGTTGCAAGAGAAAGAGAAATTAGAAACTTTGTAAAAACAAAGTATTATAAAATTATTCGGAGAATTTGGAGATGAACAATCATCTTTTCAAGCTGAGTGGAAATCAACAGAAAGATCAAAAATGTTTGAATCAAATAAATTGTACAATGAATCAGGATTTAAAAAAGAGGATGATGCAAAACAATTTATACAAAGTATTCAAGGCAAAATAGCGAAAATAGCAAATTTAAAAAAATCAAAACAAAAAGAAAATGCACCATTATTATTTAACTTAGCTGAAATACAAAATCAATGTACTAAAAGATTTAAGATAAAACCAGATGAGACGCTAGAAATAATACAAAATTTATATGAAAAAAAATTAGTAACTTATCCAAGAACAGATGCTAGAGTACTTTCTACAGCAGTAGCAAAAGAAATTACAAAGAACTTAAATGGAATAGCTAGAGGATATAAAGACGAAGAAGTGCAAGGATATATAAGAAAAATGGTAGATGAAAAATATTCTACTAACATAATAAAAACAAAATATGTAAATGATAGCAAAATAACAGACCATTATGCTATTATTCCAACTGGTCAAGGATATGAAAATTATAATAATTTACCAGAATTACACAAAAAAGTATATAAAGTAATAGTATCTAGATTTTTAGCTATTTTTTATCCACCAGCAGAATATAATAAAATTCAGGTAACAGTTGAGATAGAAGATGAAAAGACGATAGAAACCTTCAATTGTAGTGGAAAAGTTTGTATAAATAAAGGATTTTTAGAAATATTAAAACCGGAAGAAAAGAGAACAACAAAAAATGGAGAAAAAGTGGATAATTCAAATGAAGAAGAAAAACAAAATGATTTAGAAATCTTAAAAAATTTAAAAAAAGGACAGGAAGTAGAGATTAGAAACTTTGAATTAAAAGAAGCAGAAACATCTCCACCAACTAGATATAATTCAGGTTCTATTATATTGGCAATGGAAAATGCAGGAAAGCTAATAGAGGAAGAAGAATTAAGAGAGCAAATAAAAGGTGCAGGCATTGGAACAAGTGCTACAAGGGCAGAAATAATGAAAAAACTTGAAAAAATAAAATACATAGAAATTAATACAAAAACTCAGATTATTACACCTACTAAAAAAGGAGAATTAATTTATGATATTGTATATCAATCAATGCCAGATATGTTAAATCCTAAATTAACAGCCAGCTGGGAGAAAGGATTAGATATGGTAGCAAAGAAAGAAATAGAGCCTAAAGAATTTATGGGAAAATTAGAAAAGTATATTTATTCAAAATTTGATAGATTAGTAGTAAAAATATAGAAAAAATAATGTCAAATAATTGACAAAATATTAACAATTTGATATAAAATTTGTATACAAAAGAAAGGAGAATGAAAAATGAACGAGAAAAAATACAAGTCAGTTGTAGTAATTTGGGGAGTTATTTTACTTACATTACAAGCATTAGCACTTATCGATGTAGTAGGACTTAGACCAAATTTATATAATCAACTATCAAAGTTAGAAACATCATTTATTGCAGTAGGACTTCTTATATTAATTTTAGCATATATGCTTTTATCATTAAATAAGAAAAAATCAGGAGCAATTATAGGAGTATTAACAGGATTACTTTATATGCTAACATTTAATGTTGCAAATATGATAGCAGGAATATTTTTTATTGCTTATTGTGCATGGATTCTTTTTGAAATGGGCAAAGAGTCAAAAAAAGTAGTAGATAAGAAAAAAGAAGAAATAACAGAGCAAAAAAGTGCTTCATAATGAAGTACTTTATTTTTTATAAAAAGTGTAGTATAATATAAAACATCTAAAGTGTTATGCTAGGAGAAAAAAATGAATCAAATATTAGGAGAGCTTGGAAAAAGCCAAAAGTTTAAAGAATTACTAAATCAAATAGAAAATAAACAAAGTCCGATAGCAATATCGGGCTTAAATGACGTGGGAGCAGTGCAAATTGAAACAGCTATAAATCAATTTGGGAAAAAGCCAATTTGTATTATTACTTATAACGAAATACAAGCTAAGAAAATATATGAAAATGTCAAATATTTTACAGAGAATGTTGTATTATTTCCAAAAAAAGAAATAGTTACATATGATTATATTGCAGAAAGTAAAGATTTGCCATATAGAAGAATAGAGACATTAAATGAAATACAATCAAAAAGAAATTTAATTGTAGTAACAACCATAGAAGCAATAATGCAAAAATTACCAGCAAAAGATAAACTATATAAAAATAAACTAAAATTTAAGATAGGAGATAGTTTCAATTTAGACAAATTAAAACAAAAATTAGTAGAACTTGGATATACCAGATGTGAATTGATTGAAGGAAGAGGACAATTTAGTATAAGAGGCGGAATTGTTGATATTTCAATTAGTTATAAAACAGGAATAAGAATTGAGTTTTGGGGAGATGAGATAGACTCTATTCGTGACTTTAATATTTCTACACAAAGATCAATTAATACAAAAGAAAATGTAATTATATATCCTGCTCATGAATATGTGCTAGAAAAAGGGATAGAAGAAATCTGCGATAAAATAAAAAAAGATAATGCAAATAAAGAAATAATAGAAGAAGATATAGAACAAATAAAAGCTGGAAATTATATTAGTAAAATTGATAAATATTTTGACAGTTTCTATGAAAAGCAAGGAACGATATTAGATTATCTAAATAATAATTATTGTATATTTTTAGATGAAATAGGAAAAATTAATCAGAGAGCAAAAAACATACAAGAAGATAATAAAAATTTAAAGATAGCTTTAATTGAAAAAAAGAAAATAGTGCCAAATGCAATTTCGAATATGATAAAAATAGAAAATATAAATAAAATTTTAGAAAAAAGACAGTTGATATATATAGAAAAGCAAGATACTAATATAAAAGTACAAGCAGAAAAATATAAATTTAATTATCGAGAAATAAATTATTTTAAAAGTGAGATAGATAACTTATTTACAGATTTAGAAAAAGCAATTAATGAAAAAAAGAAGGTTTATATTTTATTAGAAACAAAAGAAAAAGCTAAAAAATTAAAACAAATACTAGAAAAAAGAGAAATAATCTGTAGAATAGAAGAAAAGCTAGATAAAACAATAATAGTTTCATCAATAGAAAGTATTATAACAATTTCTGTTGGAAAACTATCTTCTGGATTTGAAAATCATGAATTAAATCAAATTGTAATTATTGCAGATGAATTAATTAGTGAAGAAAAAACAAAAAGAAAATATATACCAACAGCTTATAAAGAAGGAGAAAAAGTTGTATTTGCAGATTTAAAAATAGGAGATTATGTTGTACATAAGAAGTATGGAATTGGAATTTATATAGGAGTAAATACAATAAAAGCAGATGGAACTATTAAAGATTACATTAAAATAAAATACCAAGATGATGATATTTTATATATACCAACAAACGATATGGATTCAATAAGAAAGTATGTTGGAGGAGATGCAATACAACCTAAAATTAATAAATTAGGAAGTAAAGACTGGGAAAAAACGAAATCTAAAGTAAAGAAAAATTTAAGAGAAGTCGCAAAAGATTTAATAGAATTATATGCTAAAAGAGAAAAAGCTTTAGGATATTGTTTTGGAAAAGATACTCCATGGCAGAATGAATTTGAGGGAAAATTTCCATATCAAGAAACAGAGGATCAATTAAGATGTATTGAAGAAGTAAAAAAAGATATGGAAAGTCAAAGACCAATGGATAGACTACTTTGCGGTGATGTTGGTTATGGCAAAACAGAAGTTGCAATTAGAGCAGCATTTAAAGCCACAATGGATGGAAAGCAAGTAGCATATTTAGCTCCAACAACTGTCTTAGCTCAACAACAATATCAAGAATTCAAAGAAAGAATGAAAGATTATCCAATAAAAGTTGACATATTGAATAGATTTAAAAGTAAAAAATATCAATCTGAAGTTGTTAAGAATTTAGCTTTAGGAGAAATTGATATTGTAGTAGGAACACATAGATTACTTAGCAAAGATGTAGAATTTAAGGATTTAGGATTATTAATAATAGATGAAGAGCATCGTTTTGGAGTAAAAGCAAAAGAAAAAATAAAACAATTAAAAACTAATGTAGACGTTTTAACAATGACAGCAACCCCTATTCCAAGAACTATGCATATGTCAATTGTAGGAATAAGAGACATGTCTGTTATATACGAACCTCCACGTAATAGGAGACCTGTTCAAACATATGTGTTAGAATATGATGAAGAAGTTATAAAAGAAGCAATTACTAAAGAATTAGAAAGGGAAGGTCAGGTATTTTATCTATTTAATAATGTGGAAGGTATAGAAAGAAAAGCAAGTCAAATTTCAAATTTAGTGCCAGAAGCAAATGTTGCTTATGCACATGGTCAAATGTCAGGGACAAAAATTGAAGAAATTATGCAAGATTTTATAGATAAAAAATCAAATGTGTTAGTATGTACTACTATTTTAGAATCAGGTATTGATATTCCAAATGCTAATACTATAATTGTAGAAAATGCCGATAGAATGGGATTAGCACAATTGTATCAAATCAGAGGTAGAGTAGGTAGAAGTGATAGGCAAGCATATGCATATATTACTTATAAAAGAGATAAATTACTTTCAGAAGTTGCAGATAAAAGATTAAAGGCAATCAAGGAATTTACTGAATTCGGATCTGGATTTAAAATAGCAATGAGAGATTTAGAAATTCGTGGAGCAGGAAGTTTACTAGGAGAAATACAGTCAGGACATTTAGAGCAAGTTGGTTATGATACGTATTGCAATTTACTAGATGAAGTAGTAAAAGAAATGAAGGGTATAGAAGTAAGGCCAGAAACAGAAATTCAAATTGATTTAAATGTAACAAGTTATATTCCAGACGAATATATAAGCGATTCAAATCAAAAAATAGAAGTATATCAAAATATTGCATTATGTAGAAATGAAGAAGATATTCAAAATGTCATTGATGAAATTATAGATAGATTTGGAAACATGCCAAAAGAATTAGAAAATTTAATTGATATAGCAAGAATAAAATATATATCAAAGAAATTAGATATAGAAAAAATTGCAAGTAGAAAAAATGCAGTAGTATTTACATTTAAAGCAAGTAGTAGTGAAGATAAATTTAAAATAGATATAGCACAATTGGTAAAGAAATATGGAACAAAGATAAAATTCTCAGCTGGAATAAAGCCAATGATAACATTAGATATAGGAACAAGTAGTGAAAGAAAAGTTTTAAATGATACTACAGAATTTGTTAAATATTTATTAGGTTAAATTTATGTTTTGGAGGAATAAAAATAATGCAAGTAATATCAAGTAAAGATAATGAATTAATAAAACACATAAGAAAGCTAAAAGAAAAAAAAGAAAGAGATGCAAGTAATGAATATTTGGTAGAAGGAATTAAAATAGTAAAAGAAGCAATCCAAGAGAATGCTAAAATAAAACAAATAATCTTATGTGATGATTGCGAAAAAACAGAAAGTATACCAAAAGACTTGATGTATGAAATTGCTAAACATAACTGTATATATGTAACAAGTAAACTTTTTAAATATATATCTGAAGTGCAAGAGCCTCAGGGAGTGCTTGCTGTTATAGAAAAAAACAATGGGGATAAAACAATTGATTATACACAAGATATTATTGTAGCATTAGATGATGTTCAAGATCCTGGAAATTTAGGAACAATCCTTAGAACTGTTGACAGTGTTGGAGTAAACCAAATATTGGTATCAAAAGGAACAGCAGATAGCTATAATCCAAAAGTAGTACGTTCAACAATGGGAGCAATTTTTAGAGTTAAAATAATAGAATGTGAGGACTTGAAAAAAACTTTAAAAGAAATAAAAAAACACAAATTTAAAATAGTAGTATCATCACTTCAAACAGAAAATACAATATATGATATAAATTACTATAAAAAAGTAATAATTATAGGAAATGAAGCAAATGGAGTGGAACAACAAATACAAGAAATAGCAGACGAGAAAATAAAAATACCAATGATTCGGAAAAACAGAAAGCTTAAATGCATCAGTAGCAACAGGAATTATTTTGTATGAATATGTGAGACAGAAGGGACAGGTCTAAAATGTCCCATGAATTTTGTCGAATCATATAAAAATATAAATAATATAAAAAAAGACATAAATTGACATGAAAATGGGACATTTTAGACCTGTCCCTTCTGTCTCTTCTGTCTTAAAGGAGAATAAAATATGAAGTTAAATATAGTAATGGTAGAACCAGAGATACCACAAAATACAGGAAATATAGCGAGAACTTGTGCAGCAATTGGAGCAAAGTTACATTTAGTGCATCCACTAGGATTTGATATATCTGAGAAGGCTGTTAAAAGAGCAGGATTAGATTATTGGGATAAAGTTGAGATAGAAGAACATGAAAGTTTTGAAGAGTTTTTAAAGAAATATAAACCTGAAGAAAATAATATGTTCTTTGCTACAACTAAAGGAAAACATGTATATTCAGATCCAGATTATAGAGATATGAATGAAGTGTTTATATTGTTTGGGAAAGAGACAAAAGGATTGCCAGAAGATATTTTACAAAAGTATATTAATCAGACAATTAGAATACCAATGAGACATACATTGCGTTCATTAAATTTATCAAATTCAGTAGCAATTGTAGCATTTGAAGTTTTAAGGCAAAAAGATTTTGAACAGTTGGAAGAAATAAGCAGTTATTTTGATTAAAATATAAGTACGAATGTAATACATATAGAACATAATTGTCGAATTTTGCGATGAAAAATTAGTGAAAAAACAGGAAAAAGCTTGGATTTTTCCTGTTTTTGTGGTTTAATATATTTAAGGTGATTTCAAAATAATTTAAATCATAATTTATTTTTTTAGAAATTTTAATTCTATTTTTAAATTCGAAAATTCAATCTAATTACCAAGAAATAAAAAATAAGGAGGTGGTATACAGGCTATATAAGAAAAACACACTTTACTAATTAATAAATATTGACATTCACATCAAAAAACAATATAATAGGGAGGAAAGATTTGAAAGTATTTACATACAAAAACTACATTAAATGTATACATACTTTAAGACTAAATGCGATTTTTCAATTAGCAGAGGAAAATGCTAATTATAACATAAATCGAAACAAAATTAATAACAGACATGACAAATTAATAAAAAATATCCTAAAAGATGAAAAAGAAATGAGAAAATTTATAAATAATTTTCTTGAACCTAATGAAAAAATACAAAGTCAAGACCTTATAAAATATACTAATAGTTATATTACAAAAAAGTATAAATCAAAAGAAGCGGACATAGTTTATAAGCTAAAAAGCAAAGAAGTATTTTTTTTAGTAGAACATCAATCAAAAATTGATAACAATATGCCATATAGAATTCTAAATTATTGTATAGATATTATCCAAGAATGGAAAAAGTCAAAGAAAATAAATCAAAATACAAGATATCCAATTATTGTTCCAATTATTATTTATACAGGAAATGAAAAATGGAAAATACCAAAAAGTTTTAAAGAAAAGCAAATATCTGATTATGTATTCGAAAATTACAAAATAGATTTAGAATATAATTTGGTTGAAATAAACAAATTATCTAAATCATTTTTATTGCAAAAACAAAGCTTATTTGGTTATGGAATGATAATAGAAAAATCAAAGAATAAACAAGAACTAAAAGAAAATTTAGAGCTGATTGTAAAACATGCAAAAAATAAAAAACAGTTGTATGAGATAAGCGATATAATATATTATTTGCTAAATGATACATTAGAAGAAGTAACCAAAAATGAATTACTAGAAAAATTAGAAATTAAAATAAAGAAAGGAGATATTATGAGTGATTTATATGAAAGACTAGTAAATGAAAATCGAGAAATGATAAGGAAGGGAAAAAAAGAAGGCAAAAAAGAAGGAAAAATAGAGGGAAAATTAGAAGTGGCAAAAAGATTAATAAAAAAAGGAATAGATGAAAAAATAATAATAGAAAGTACTGAAATTAATAAAGAAGAATTGCTAAAGCTAAAGAAAGAAGTATTATAAATAAAATTACACTTTTAAATTTATTTAAATTAAAAACAAGATATTAAACAAGAATGTTTTCTGTATCATACAGGAGACATTATTTTTATACTATTAGATTAATTTAGCAAAAAAAGAACTCCTTATATATATTTTACATAAAATATATTAGAAGAATATGAGGAGGAATGAAATGGAAAATATTTTAGAAGTAAAGAATATAGGCAAGAAATATCAAAATAAAGAAGGAGAAATATTAGCCCTTAAAAATGTAAATTTTAGAGTAAAAAAGGGCGAATTTGTAAGTATTATAGGACCAAGTGGATGTGGAAAATCCACACTATTATCAATTATTGCAGGACTAGAAGAAAAAACAACAGGAGAAATATACATAGAAGGAGAAAAAGTAAATGGAATTTCTAGCAAAATAGGATATATGTTACAAAGGGATTGTTTACTAGAATGGAGAAATATTTTAAGCAATACAATGTTTGGGCTAGAGGTAAAAGGAAAAAAGGATAATGTAAATAAAGAATATGTATTAGAATTACTAAAAAAATATAATTTATACGAATTTAAAGATAAATATCCATCAGAATTATCAGGAGGAATGAGACAAAGGGTAGCACTTATTAGAACACTTGCAGTAAAACCTAAAATCTTATTATTAGATGAAGCATTTTCAGCTTTAGATTACCAGACTAGAATAATGGTTACAAATGATATTTATTATATTTTAAGAAAAGAAAAAATCACAGCAATTATTGTAACACATGATATTTCAGAAGCAATTAGTATGTCAGATAGAGTGTTAGTATTAAGCAAGAGACCAGGGACAATAAAGGATATTCATAAAATTAATTTTGGTATAGAAAATAGAACACCAATAAATTGTAGAGAAAGCCCAAAATTTAGTCAATACTTTAATACTCTATGGAAGGAGTTGGGAGTAGATGAATAAAACAATAATTTCAAAAGATAGAAAAGAATATTTAAGAAAAATAAAAAAAAGAAAATATTTAATTTTATTAACACAAATATTAATACTTGTATCTTTTTTAGGAATATGGGAAATTTTAGCTGATAATGGTATAATAGACAGTTTTATAACAAGCCAGCCAAGTAAAATATTTGCAACCTTTATGAATTTGACTTCAAATGATTTATTAAAACATATAGGAGTTACAGTATATGAAACAGTAGTAGGATTTTTAGTAGGAACAACTTTAGGAATAGCAATAGCAATTATTTTATGGTGGTCTAATTTTTTGTCAAAAGTTGCAGAACCATATTTAGTTGTATTAAATAGTTTACCTAAAGTAGCACTTCGGACCAATAATTATTATTTGGGTTGGAGCAGGAACACCAGCAATTATTGTTATGGCAGTAGCAATTTCTTTGATTGTAACAATATTAGAAAACCTAAATGGCTTTTTAAGAACTGATAAAGAAATAATTAAAATGGCAAAAACGTTTAAGGCAAGTAAATTTCAAATACTAACAAAAATTATTATTCCAGCCAATATATCAACATTTATAAATTCACTAAAAGTTAATATTGGACTTTCTTTGGTTGGAGTTATATCTGGAGAATTTTTAGTATCAAAAGCAGGATTAGGATATTTAATTGTGTATGGAGGGCAAGTATTCAAATTAGACTTAGTTATGACAAGTGTTATTATATTAGGAATTGTAGCTGGAATAATGTATTTAGCAGTGTTGTTACTTGAAAAATTTATAGTAAAATCAAGAAATGCTTAATAAAATTCACACCTTTTTATTATAAACATAAAATATATAAAATAAAAAGGAGGTGTAATTTTAAAATGAAAAAAAGAACTATAACTTACATCATAGTAATACTTATCATGCTAGTAATAGCAATAGGAGTATTTATAACAAAAAAACATAATGAAAATGCTGAAGAACTAAAAACTATAAAAGTCAACGAAGTAACACGATCAGTATTTTATGCACCGCAATATATAGCAATAAACAATGGATATTTCAAAGAAAAGGGATTAAATATAGAATTAACAACAGGTCAAGGTGCAGACGCTGTTATGACAGCAGTTTTAAGTAATCAATCTGACATAGGATTTGCAGGACCAGAAGCATCAATATATGTATACAATCAAGGAAAGGAAGATTATACACAAGTATTTGCACAAATGACCAAAAAAGATGGATCATTTTTAGTTTCAAGAACGAATACAGATAATTTTGATTGGAAAGATTTAAAGGGGAAAACGATAATACCAGGAAGAAAAGGTGGAGTACCTTATATGACATTAGAATATGTTCTAAAAAATAATGGAATTGACCCTAAAAAAGATGTAACTTTAGATGATAGTATTAAATTTGACTTAATGGCTGGAGCCTTTGCAAGTGGTAATGCAGATTATGTTACATTATTTGAACCAACTGCATCTATGACAGAAAGTCAGAAAAAAGGATATGTAGTAGCTTCTGTTGGAGAAGCAGCAGGTGAAATACCATATACAGCATATTTCGCTAAAAAAAGTTATATAGCAAATAATGAAGATACTATACAAAAATTTACAGATGCAATTTATCAAGGAGAAAAATGGACAAAAGAACATACAAGCAAAGAAATAGCAGAAGTTATTACAAATTTCTTCCCAGGAACAGATATAGAAATGTTAACAGCGGCAATTCAAAGCTATAAAGATATAGATGCATGGAATGATACACCATATTTAAAAGAAGAAGCATTTAATAGATTACAAGAAGTAATGAAAAGTGCAGGAGAATTAAGTCAAAATGCTCCATATGACAAAATTGTTAACAATAAATATGCTGAAAATATAAAAAAATAAACTGAAAAATAGCATAATTCAATTTAGAAAAAAAGTGAATTATGCTATTTTTATATTATAGGAAAGTTCTCCGAACTTCCTATAATATAAATACTTTAAAATTTTTCAAAAACATAGAATAATCAAAAAACAACGAGATAAATCGAGAATTAATAAATAAACATTTACATATACTACAAAACGAGATTTTGACAACTAGAACTTATAATGATAAATTTACAAATGAGAAAGGACGTGAAAGAATGAAAATAATAGAAGCAAATATTGACTATAAATTAATAGGTGAAAGAATAAAGGAAGCGAGAAGGAAAGCAGGATTATCACAAGAAAAATTAGCAGAAATGATTGATGTTACAACAGTATATGTTAGCAAAATAGAAAGAGGAGGACAAATAAATTTAAAAAGATTATCTCAAATGTCAATAGCGTTAAATGTTCCAATAGAAAAAATACTAAATGGAACAACAATGGAAAATGAAAATTATTTAAATAAAGAATTTCAGGAATTATTAGATAAATGCTCAAAAGATAAACAAAGATTAATATATAATATTGCAAAAATTGTATCTGGTATAAAATTTGCGTAGAAAGCATTTATAAGCTTTACAAAAACATAAAAATAGTATAAACTATTTCTATGAAAAGTACTATTAAAATCAGGTATGGTATGCCGTTTTATAAACTATACCTGTTTTTTAAATGGACTAAGAAAGGTGATAATAAATGTATTTAAAAAGATTAGAATTGCAAGGATTTAAATCTTTCGCTGATAAAACTATATTAGAATTCATGCCAGGAATTACAAGTGTAATTGGACCAAATGGATCAGGAAAAAGTAACATATCAGACAGCATAAGATGGGTGCTTCGGAGAGCAAAGCATGAAATCATTAAGAGGAACAAAGTCATTAGACATTATTTTTGCAGGAACCCAAAATAGAAAATCATTAGGATTTGCAGAAGCCTCACTAGTATTTGATAATTCAGATGGAGCGTTACCAATTGAATATACTGAAGTAACAGTAACAAGAAAGATTTATAGAAGTGGAGAAACAGGATATTATATAAATAAAGTACCTTGTAGGCTAAAAGATGTATTAGAATTATTTATGGATACAGGAATTGGAAAAGATGGATATTCAATTATAGGACAAGGAAAAATTGATGAAATATTAAGTAATAAATCAGAAGATAGAAGAAATATATTTGAAGAAGCAGCAGGAATAGTAAAATATAGAACAAGAAAGCAAGAATCAGAGAAAAAACTAGAACGTACAAAGCTAAACTTACTTAGAATTAATGACATTTTAACAGAAATAGAAACAAATATAGAACCATTAAAAAATCAGGCAGAAAAAGCTAAAAGATATCTAGATTTAAGAGAAGAACTAAAAAGTATTGAAATAGGCTTATTTATATATAACATAGAAAAATATAAATCAACTTTAGAAGAAATTATAAAAGATGAAGAAATTTATACAAATCAATGTAATGACGAAGAAGGCAGATTAGAAAGAATCAAACAATTAAAAGAAGAATTACAAAATGATATAGATGATATTACAGTCAAAATAGAAGAAATGTCAAATATAGGATTTGAAAGTCAAAAAGAAATTGAAATGTTAAATTCTGATATAAATGTAGCTGATACAAGAATTTTAAACAACAATGAAAATAAAAGTAGATTTGAAAAAGAAATAGAAGAAGCACAAAATAGACTAGAAGAATTAAAAAAGGAAATTGAACAAAAACAAGAAAAACAACAAAATCTAAAACAAAACAAAGAGAAGTTTGAAAAAGAATTAAAAGAAAAAGAAGAAGAGCTAGCTAATCTTACAAAAAAACTTTCAAGTAAAGAATTAGAAATAGAAAATTATAAATTACAAGTAGAAGCTAATATAGACAAAAAATATGAATTACAATCAGAAATAAATAGTAAAGAGATAAATTTTGATAATTATGAAAAAAGGCAAGCACAAATAAAAAGTGAAGTAGCATCTCATATTTCAGAATTAGATAGTACAAGATTACAGAAAGAAGACATAGCAAAAGAATTTTATGAAATTGATTCAAAAAGAAATAAAATTGTATCAAGTTTAGAAGAGATTAATAAGAAAAGAGAAGAAGCTGACAAAAAAATCAAAGCTTATGAAGATGAGATAAATAGATATCAAAGTGAAATAAGAATAAAAGAATCAAGATTAAAATTCTTAATTGAAACAGAAAAAGAAAAAGAAGGATATATAAAAAGTGTAAAATCATTATTAAAAGATTGTGAAAATATTAAAGAACTAGGAAAAGGAATGCATGGAGTTTTAGCTAATATAATAGAAGTCCCAGAAGAATACCAAACAGCAATAGAAATGTGTTTAGGAGCAAGTCTACAAAATATAGTAACAGAAACAGAAGAAGATGCAAAAAAATTAGTACAACATTTAAGAAAAAACAATTTAGGAAGAGCATCATTCTTACCAATTACATCTGTAAGAGGTAGAAAGCTAGATAAAATAAAAGGACATGAAAAAGGTGTAGTAGGTATTGCATCAGACATAGTTAAATTTAATAAAAAATATGAACAAATTGTATTAAACTTATTAGGAAGAACTGTTATAGTAGACAACATGGAAACAGCAATTAAAGTGGCTAAACAAAATGGATATACATTTAGAATTATAACAATTGAAGGAGATGTAATTAATCCATCAGGAGCAATTACAGGAGGATCTGTAGCAAAGAAAACTGTTAATATTTTGGGAAGAGGAAGAGAAATTGAAAAATTAGAAAAAGAAACTAAAAAGTTAAGAGAAAAAGTTGTAGAATTAGAAAAAGAAAAACAGGAATATGAAAGATCAATGGAGGATACTTTTGAAGGAGCAACAAGTTTAGAAAAAGAATTACAAGAAATTGATATTACATATGCAACAGAAAAACAAAAATTAGTTTCAATTGAAGAAAATATTGCTAAAATAGAACAAAGAGTAAACAAACTAAAAGAAGAACAAGCAAATATAGAAAAAGAAAAAGAACAAACAATTTTAAGAAAGCAAGAAACACAAAAAGAAATAGAAAATTTAACAGAAGAAACAGATAAATTAAATAAAGTAATAAGCGAATTTGCAGATTTAAATAAAGATAATCAAAAATATGCAGATGATTTAAATTTTGATATTACAAACTTAAAAATATCAGTATCATCTTTTGACGAAAGTGAAGCTTCAATCCAGGAAATACAAGAAAGAATAAATGTAGAAATAGAAAATACAAATAAAAGTATAGAGAATAAACAAAGACAAATAGAGCAAATAAAACAAGATAACTTTAACTTAGAAAAATCAAAAGAAGAAATAAAAGAGAAAATTAATGACATAAAAAAAGAAGTAGAAAATAGCGGAGTAAAAATAGAACAATTAAAAACACAAAGAGTAGAAAAAAATGAAAAATTAAAGAAACAAGAAAATGAAATTACAGAAAAATTTAAAACAATTGAAGATTTAAAAGCTCAAATTGTTAAAATTGATGTAAAGAAAACTAAGATTGAAGAAGATATAAATACTATAATTAACAAAATGTGGGAAGAATATGAATTAACTCCAAATGCAGTAAAACATTATAAAAAACCAGAAAATGTAGCATTAACACAGAAAAATGTAAATAATTTGAGAAAAGATTTACGAGAATTAGGAAGTGTAAATATAGACTCAATAGAAGAATATAAAACAATGAAGGAAAGATATGACTTTATGTGTGAACAAAGAGTTGATTTAGAAGATACAATGTCAAAACTAAGAAAGATTATTAATGATATGACAGCAACAATGAAAGAACAATTTAAAACTCAATTTGAAATTATTAATAAGAATTTTGCAGAAGTATTTAAGGAATTATTTGGTGGAGGAAATGCATCGTTAAAATTAGAAGATGAAGAAAATATACTAGAATGTGGAATTGAAATAACAGTTCAACCACCAGGAAAAAAACTTCAAAATATGATGCTATTATCAGGAGGAGAAAAAGCATTTACAGCTATTGCATTATTATTTGCTATATTGAAAATAAATCCAGCGCCATTCTGTGTATTAGATGAAATAGAAGCAGCATTAGACGATGTAAATGTTTATCGTTTTGCAGAGTATTTAAAGAAGTTCTCAAAAAACACACAATTTTTAGTAATAACACATAGAAAGGGAACAATGGAAGCAGCAGATACAGTATATGGAGTTACTATGGAGGAAAATGGTATTTCAAAATTATTATCTATGAAATTAAAATAATGAAATTTAATATTAAACAACAAATCTTACTACTCCTATTAAAACAAGCAAAATACCAGAAATAACAGACCAAATATTATCAGGCAAATTACTTAAGCGATGTAACTTTTTCCCTAACATATTTCCAATACTTAAAAAAACAAGTTGAAAAATGGATATAAATACAGGAAAAAGAAAAGAGCTAACACCAATAATACTTCCAAAAGCTCCTATGCAAAAGCAATCCAAAGAAAGAGCAAATCCTAAAAATAAAGCTTCCTTACTATCTATAGAATGAGAAGAATCTAAATCTGATGAAGTAGGATTTTTAATAATTTTAATAGTAATACCTAAAAATTCAATAAAAAAACTATAAATCTTTTCATTATTTTTGCAAATAGGCTCAGAAGATGCTAAATTCTGAGTCGTATTTTTTTTATCTTTATGTATAGCTTGAAAACACACAAAGAGACCCATAGCAATTAAAATGAAATTTCCAATTAATTTTGTAGCAAAATCAGAAAAAATATTTTTTAAAATATCACCAAAACATACAGATAAGAATGAAATAAAAAATGAAATTACAAATAAGACAATTTTAGCCATATAAGAAATTCTTGTATTTTTAATACCATATGTAATTCCAATCCCAAGAGAATCTATACTACTAGAAAGTGCTAAAATTAATGAGTTAATAAACATAATAATACCTCCTTAAAGTATAATATGTCGAAAAAAGAATATTGATATTATTAATATAAAATTATTAAGTAAAATTTATAAATTGTCATAAACAAAGTACAAGCCACATAGAATGAAAGTATAAAAAAATACAAAGGAGAGAAAAATATGTGGGAAACTTTAAGAAAAGAAGAAATTTTTAAATTATTAAAAACAGATAGAAGAAGTGGTATAACAAAAGAGCAAGTAATAGAAAGAAGACAAAAATATGGTGGAAATAAGTTAGAAGACAAGCCAAAAGAAACAATGTTTATAAAATTTATAAAGCAATTCAATGATTTTATGATTATTATATTAATATTAGCATCCATTGTATCTGCAGGAATTTCATATATACAAGGCGAAAATGATTACATAGATTCAATTATTATAATAGCTATTGTAATATTAAATGCTATAATGGGAGTAGTACAAGAATCAAAAGCAGAAAAATCAATAGAGGCATTAAAAGAAATGACACCTCCAAAAGCAAAAGTAATAAGAAACAATATAACAATAGAAATAAATGCAGAAGAATTAGTACCAGGAGACCTAATTATATTAGAAGCAGGAAATTACGTACCAGCAGACTGTAGATTAATAGAAAGTCATAACTTAAAAATAGAAGAATCTAGTTTAACAGGAGAAACTGAAGCAATTTTAAAAGACTCAGATATGATATGCAAAAAAGATATTCCATTAGGTGACATGTTAAATATGGCTTTTATGAGTAGCATTGTAGTAAATGGACATGCAAAAGCAATTGTTACAGAAACAGGAATGAATACCAGAGTAGGAAAAATAGCAAATATGATTATACAAGATGAAGCACCAGAAACACCTATTCAAAAGAAATTGAGTCAAGTAGGAAAAATATTAGGAATAATATGTTTAGCAATATGTTTAATTATATTTGTAATAGGATTAATAAAAAATATAGATCCTATGGAAATGTTTATGACATCAGTAGGGCTAGCAGTAGCAGCTATTCCAGAAGGATTACCAGCGATTGTAACAATAATGTTATCACTAGGTGTTACAAAAATGGCAAAGAATAATAGCATTATTCGAAGATTGCCAGCAGTAGAGACATTAGGAAGTAGTAAAGTTATTTGTTCAGATAAAACAGGAACATTAACAAAAAATGAAATGACGGTAGTGGAAGTAAAATCAAATAATCCAGAGTTTGCAATAGAACTTTCTACGATGTGTACAGATTGTGATATTTTATATAAAAATGGCAAAATAGAAGTAAGTGGAGAGCCTACTGAAGTGGCATTAGTACAAAATGGATTAAAAAATAACAAAAATAAAACAGAATTATATCATAATATGCCAAGAATAAATGAAATTCCTTTTGATTCTAACAGAAAGATGATGACAACAATCCATAAAATTGGAAATAAATATAGAATCATAACAAAAGGTGCGCCAGATATTTTATTAAACAAATGTCAAAATTCAATAGGAGAAAAACAGAAAATTCAGAGAGAAAATTTACAAATGGCAGAAAGGGCATTAAGAGTAATAGCAGTAGCATATAAAGATTTAGACCATATGCCAAGTAAAATAGATTCAGACAATATAGAAAACAACTTAAATTTTGTAGGATTAGTAGGAATGATAGACCCTCCAAGAGATGGAGTAAAAGAAGCGGTAAAAACTTGCAGACGAGCTGGAATAAAAACTGTTATGATAACAGGAGATCATATAGCAACAGCCAAAGCAATTGCAAAAGAACTAAATATATTAGGTTCTCAAGATAAAGCAATTACAGGTCAGGAATTAGATAAAATACCACAAAATAAATTAGAAAAGGAAATAGCAAATTATTCTGTATTTGCAAGGGTAACGCCTGAGCATAAAGTAAGAATTGTAAAAGCTTGGCAAAGTACAGGAGCAGTTGTAGCAATGACAGGAGATGGAGTAAATGATAGTCCAGCATTAAAAAATGCTGATATAGGAATTGCAATGGGAAAGAACGGAACAGATGTAGCAAAAAATGCTGCAGACATGGTTTTAACAGATGATAATTTTGTAACAATTGTAAAAGCAGTAAAACAAGGAAGAAATATTTATGATAATATAAAAAAAGCAATTCATTTCTTAATTGCAACAAACATTGGAGAGATAGTTACCATATTTATGGGATTAGTATTAGGATTTAAATCACCTTTATTAGCAATACAATTATTATGGGTAAATTTAGTAACAGATTCATTACCAGCTATTGCAATAGGTTTAGAACCACCAGAAAAAGATATAATGAATCGAAAGCCAGTTGATAGTAAAAAAGGACTTTTTGCAGATGGATTATGGAACAAAATTATAGTAGAAGGAATTATGTTAGGAATGCTTACTTTAATAGCATTTAGCATAGGAAACAAATATTACGGAATTGAAGTAGGAAGAACAATGGCTTTTATAGCAATTGGAGTCTTAGAACTTGTCCACAGTTTTAATATAAAAAGTGAACAATCTATTTTTAAAGTAGGAATTTTGGAAAATAAATTTTTAATAGGAAGTTTTATTTTGGGAGTACTAGTTCAAACAATTGTTGTAATTATACCTACATTAGCTAATATATTTAAACTAGTTCCATTAAATCAAACACAATGGATAATAACAATTTTAATATCAATTCTTCCAATTCCGATTATGGAAATACAGAAGAAAGTAAATGAAATAAAATTTGGAAAGATAATTTATACAGAAAAACAAAAAATATAATGACTAAGAGAAATCTCTTAGTTATTTTTTAATTGATATTGTGTTATCGTTATTAGCTTAGCCTTCTGTGTAATATTTATATGCAGAATTAAAATAACACAGGAACCAGAAAAAAATCAACAAACCACTTGCCAAATACTAGAAAATATGGTAAAATAGCTATGTTTTGAAAAAAACATGGCTGTTTTGTTATGTTTAATTCAAATCTCTACTTACAGAAAATGTAGGTTACAAATCCAAAGGGAGGTGAAAATAATGAACAAATACGAAAGTATTATCATTGTTAACCCAAATGTTGATGAAGCAGGACTAAAAGCTTTAGAAGAAAAATTCACAGGGTTAATTAATGAAAATGGAAAAGTTGAATCAGTAGAAAACATGGGAAAGAAAAAATTAGCTTATGAAATCAAAAAATTCAGTGAAGCTACATACATGTTATTCAATTTTGAATCAAATCCAAATTCAATAGCAGAACTTGAAAGAGTTTATAGAATTACAGATGATATTATAAAATTTATCGTTGTAAAAAAATAAAAAAATTAAATAAAGTAAGGGGCCTTTATTTAAAGTAAGAAAGGTGATAGAAAATGAACAAAGTAATATTAATGGGAAGACTAACAAGAGACCCAGAAGTAAGATATACTCAAACAAACAATACATTAGTAGCATCTTTTAGCTTAGCAGTTAACAGAAGATTTGTAAGACAAGGCGAAGAAAGACAAGCAGATTTCATAAACATAGTTGCATGGAGTAAGCTTGGAGAGTTTTGTAGCAAATACTTTAAGAAAGGTCAACAAGTAGGAATTATTGGAAGAATACAAACAAGAACTTGGGATGATGACCAAGGAACAAAGCATTATGTAACAGAAGTTGTTGCAGAAGAAGCTTATTTTGCAGATAGTAGAAGAGATGGAGAAGCAGGAAGTACTTCTTTCGAAAATACATTTGGAAATACAGCTCCAGGAAATATGGGAGCAGATTTTGAAGTATCTTCAAGTGATGACCTACCATTCTAATTAAGCAAGGGGGGAAAAATAAAATGGCAGATAAAAAACAAAATAGAAGAAATAATAAAAATTATGATGAGGATTATAATCCAAGATTCAGAAAACAAAGAAAAAAAGTATGTGTATTATGCAGTGATAAAAACTTTGAATTAGATTACAAAAATCCAGAACAATTAAGAAAATTTATCAATGATAAAGGAAAAATATTACCAAGAAGAACAACTGGAGCATGTGCAAAACATCAAAGAGATATTACAATAGCAGTAAAAAGAGCAAGACATATTGCTATGCTTCCATACTCACAAAATTAATTTGTTTATAATAAATGAAGAAACCGTTGAAATATCAACGGTTTTTATTTTTGACTATATTATATTTAATGCAATTTTAATGCAACTGAATTATTTTAACATGATTTTTATATTTGCAGTGCTTTTTAGTACTTCATCTTCTTTATATTTATTAAAGATAGTGGTATAAGTGTTTATTGTAGTTTGTATATTTTTATGTCCTAAAAGTTTTTGTAAGATTTCAGCAGGCATACCAGATTCAATACTTCTAGTGGCATAAGTATGCCTTAACATATGTGTTGCAACTTGTCCATCCTTCAATTTATATTTTTTTGCTAATCTATGTAAATAACAATTTACGTTAGAAACGCTGTTTATTGTGCACTTATTTGTTGTAAAAATCAAATTTAAAGGATTTATTTGCATATTAGACATAGCATGTTGGATATTGCTTTTAAAGAGTTCTGTGATAGGAATATCTCGTGTAGACGAGTCTGTTTTTGTTGTATTATTGATTATTAGTTCATGCTCTTTATTGTGAGATATAGTTTTATTAACATGAATGACATTGTGTTTTAAATCTATATCATTTGGAGTTAATGCTAATATTTCTCCACAACGCATACCAGAGAACATTTCAATCATATACACATCTTCATATTTGTGATCTTTCATGATTTCAATTAAAGTTTTCTGTTCTTCAATAGAAAGTGCTTCAACAGTTTTATTTTTATTTTTTGATATTGGTTTAGTTATACTTGCCATAGGATTTTGGTAAATATAATTTCTTTTTATAGCTTCTTTAAAAATTTGGTTTAGCATTATTATAATTTTTTGTATATATGAGTTTGATAGGTCTGTAAGAGTGTTTAGAAAATTTTGGATTAAGGTATAGTTTATTTTTTGTATATTGATATTTGCTATATCACTATTTTTAATTTTATTAAGTGAGTTTAATATTGTAACATAAGAAGTTTCTTGAATAGTATTCGTAGCCAGCTTAGTATCTAAAATTCTTTTGCCAAGTTCATACACTGTAATATCACACTTATCTAATGCAATATTTTTCTGAACTTCATTTAGTTTTATGATTAACTTGTTTTTTACTTCTTTTCTTGTTTTTCCATATAATGATTTTCTTTTGTTTCCAAGAGTATACTGCCCTACCCATCTATTCAATTTTTCACTATAATAGATAGAGCCTTCTCCATTTCCTCTTTTTCCCATAAAAATACCTCCAATTTCTTTAATAAAATTTAAATTTACTATTGAAAGTGAAGGCTTTTATAGTGTATACTATAAAAGTAATCACTTCAATAGTGTTTATATGTGAGAATTATGTACCGTGTCGCAAACTTTGGAACATAATTCTCTTTTATTGTTTCTTTTTTTTCGGTCTGTATATATAACCGTTTTTTCTTTTTTAATAAAGTATCATTATAAGCATCATCAATTATGTTTTTATATTTTAAGTAAATATCTGTTTTCTTTAAATTTTCATAATATAGAACAGCATCATTAACATTTTTCTTTATCAAAACATCGCCTTTTCTGGTATAGTCTGCTATATTTTCATCTTTGTCTATATATATTAATTTGTCAAGACAATTAAGTGCATTATCAAAAAGATATTCCTTCTCATACAATGTAGCTAAAGAAGAATATATAATCCAATCTGAAAAATATTGTTGAGATGTTGGTTGTGACAAGTATTTTTCAAAATATGTTATTGCATTTTTTCTGTAATTAGCACCTTCTCCTAGATACGAAAAAGCAACTGCTAAAAAATCATTAGGTTTATTTGAATTAAAATATCTTTCTATAATTTTTTGATTAAAGACATGTTTTTCTTCTCCAAAATAAGAATATGCATCGAATACTTGAGTAAGGGCATCAATATTATCTTTTGCTTTAAGTTTTTTACTTTTATTTCTTATTAACTCCAAAAATCCCATAATTAAAACTCCCTTTTTAACTGCTTAACAATTCCAACAATAGTAACAGGTATTGTTTTCATTTCATCATAAGTGAATATAAGTGGCTCGTAGTTAGTATTTAATGGTTGCAATAAAATACTATTATCGCTTTTTTTCCCTTTTTTTATTGTGGCTTCATCGCCATTTATTATAGCGACTACGAGATCTCCATTTTCAAAGTCGTCTTGTTTCTTAATAATAACTATGTCGTCTTCAATAAGTACAGGGTACATGCTATCTCCATGAACTTTCAATGCAAATATTTCTCCACTTTCTGCTAGTTTTTTGTCTATATCTATTGTTCCCTCCCAGTTTTCTTGTGCCATGTAGTCATATCCAGCTTTTACTGTACCAAGAAGAGGGATTTCTATAACAGGGTTACCTAATTTATCGGTTTTTATATTTAATTCAAATTCTTGATTTTTATCTAGTAACTTTAGTAATTCTTCAATCGACATATTCATTGCATGGGCTAATTCGCTAGCGACTTCAGTAGTAACAGAGTAGGGTTTACCGAGTTTTTGGATTGTATATTTTTTCTAGTGTATTTATATAAGAAGGACTTAAAGAAGTTTTGCTAGCAAAAGTTCTTTGAGACATTTTAGGACTGAAAGAATTTCTATAATTTAAAATAATTTCTCCAATGAACATAATTTTCAACACCTTTCAATAATCATATTGTACAATAGATTGTGCAAAAAATCAATAGTTTTGAAAAAAAATAAAAAAAATGCACAAAATAGTTGACAAACAAAAATAATAGTGTATAATGTATTTGCAAAGCACAAAATATTGTGCAAAAGAAAAGAGGTGTGGATATGCAAAATAGGGTAAAAGAGTATAGAGAAAAAGAAGGATTAACGCAAGAAGAATTATCTAAAAAGTCTGAAGTATCAAGAAATACAATATCAGCAATAGAAACAGGAACTAATACAAATGTAACATATGAGGTTATGGAAAAGATTGCAAAAGCATTAAATAAAAAAGTAGCAACTATTTTTTTTAATCAATAAGCACAAAATATTGTGCAAAAAAACGAATTGCGACACGGTACAAAAAAGGAAAGGAAGTGATTACATTGCAAGATGAAATAATAAATCTTCTAAAAAACATTAATAAAAATTTAGAAGATTTAAAGAAAAAAGAAAATCTACCAAAATTAATTTATGCAAAAGATATAGCTGAGAACTATCAAGTCAATAGAAACAAGGCAACAGATTTTTGCAAAAAATATGGAACAAATTTTGGAGGCTATTGTATAGAAGCGGAAAGATTTAAAGAAATTTTGCAAAAAGAAGGAATTGAAATTTTTAATTAAGAGAGGAGGAAAACAAATGAAAAGAAAACTAGATACAAATAAAATATACAACTTTATTGGACGAGCAGTAGTATATACATCTATATGGGCAATAACAGTAATTGGAACAGCATGGGCATTTACTCAAAATACAATATATTAGGAGGAGAAAAATGGAAGAAAATAAAAAGCCTAATGGACTTCAATGGTTTGCATTAGGATTTTCAGTAGCAAGTTTAATAGTAGCGTTATTTAAATAAAGCAATTATAGAAATTATTATAGCAATTATTGCTAAAGCATTGTTGGATATCCATTTTATAAATAATGTTTTCAAAAAGGATTTTCCTTTACTAGAAGATTTGTAACAAATATCACCAATATAAGTTATATAGCCATTATCTTTAAGAAAATTTATAACTGTTCGACATTCATTAGGTGTTAAATTGAAATGTTTTTGAATGTCATTTTTAGTAAATTTTTTTAAGGTATTACAATATAACAATATTCTCATAGAAGATAAATCCATAATAATAACCTCGCTTTCGAGAATATTATACAGTATTATACAAAATTTAACAAGGAAAGGAGTGAAGAGAGATGTTAACTAAAAAAGATAGAAAGATATTAAATCAAAAATCAATGATACATAACAGAGATATCTTAATAAAAGATATGGAAGGACAAGCAAAGGTATTACATGAAGAAAATAAAGATTTAAGATTCGAAAATGAAGAGCAAAGGGACTTGATAAGCAGAATTGAAAGACTAGTAAATTCAAATAAATACAACAATGAAAAAGCAGTTTTAAGCAAAATAAAAGAACTAGTTAGCGACTACCAATCAATAAACTAGTTCAAATATAAATACATAAATAAATTCATATTTACTTATATTTTAGCACGAAAAAGTAAATATGTCAAAGGAGAATTATGGAAGATTACATAGAAAACGATGAAGAAGGAAATATATTCGAATTAATAGCAGAAGAATGCTATTACGATGATTTAAGGGAGGAAAGATAATGCAAGAATTAATTAAAAAGCCACAATTTGAAGGCGAGATAAAAGCACAAATTAAAAGTGTTGGAGAAATAGAATCTAATATGAAAGAAGTAAAAGGATATGTTGAAAATCTTAATAATTACTATAAAAATATATCTTTTACAGAAGAAACAATGAAAGAGGCTAAAGATGAAAAATCTAAAGTAAATAAATTTAAAAAACAAGTTTCTGATTATAGGAAAAATATTATTGCAGAATACAACAAACCAATAAAGGCATTTGAAGATACAGCAAAAGAAACAGAAAAACTTTTAACAGAAACATACAACACTATAAATCAACAAGTTGCTAATTATGAAAACAAACAAAAAGAAATAAAAGAACAAGAAATAAAAGATTACTTTGAAGAATATAGAAAAGCCAATAACATTGATTTTATTACATATGAACAAACAAAAATAAATGTAACATTGTCAGCGAGTATGAAAAGTTTGAAAGAACAAGCTAAAAGTTTTATAGACAAAATAACAGATGATTTAAAACTAATTGAAACACAAGAGCATAAAGCAGAGATATTAGTTGAATACAAACAAACATTAAATGTAAGTAATGCAATAACAACAGTATCAAATAGATTTAAAGCTATTGAAGAAGAAAAGAAAAAACAAGAAGAGCTAAAAAAACAAGAATTAGAAAATTTATCAAAACCAACAGAGATAAAAAAAGAAGAAAAACAAAATGATGAATTTGTTGTCGTTCCAGTAAAAAAAGAAATAACAATAAAGTTCAATATATATGATAAACAATTAGAACAATTAATAAAATTCTTAAAGTTATCAGAAATCGAATATGAAAGCGAGGATTTATAAATGAACATTTTTGAAAGTATAACAAAGATAATGGAAGAAGTTCCTGCTATAGGCAAAGAGAAAGTAAATAAACAACAGGGGTTTAAGTTTAGAGGAATAGATGATGTTATGAATGCGTTACAACCATTATTGGCAAAAAATAAAGTCTTTATTGTTCCAGAGATATTAGAACAAAAAAGAGAAGAAAGAACCACATCAAAAGGAGGGAATCTAATTTATTCAATATGTAAAATTAAATATAAATTTTATGCTGAAGATGGAACAAATATAGAAGCAATAACAATAGGAGAAGGAATGGATAGCGGAGATAAGGCAACAAACAAAGCAATGGCTATTGCAATGAAATATGCTTTGTTTCAAGTGTTCTGTATTCCAACAGAAGAAATGAAAGACCCTGATGGAGAAACTCCTGAAGGAAGTGTGAAAAAAGGAGAAAATATATCAGAAGAAAATATAGATGAATTAGTAACAGAGCAACAAGCAAAAACAGTATATGCAATTATGAGACAAAAGGGATTAGATGTAGAAAAGCAATTATCAATAAATTACAACATAACAAATACAAAAGATCTAACTAAAAGGCAATATGCAAGTATTTTAAATGCAATAAAAGTTATGCCAAACGTAAAGTAGGTGGTTAAATGCAAACTACAGGAACATTAGAAGAAATAAACATAGACTATAAGACAGGAAAACCAAAAATAAGCTTTTTAATAAATGAGAGGGACAAGTTATCAGATATCGAACAATTAAAAGGCTTAAAACTAAAAATAGAAGCAAAGAGATACATAAAGAAAAGAACGACTAATGCAAATAATTATTTCTGGAAACTTTTACAAGAATTATGCGATTTAGCAGAAATAGATACAATAGAAGAATACAAAAGAAGAGTAAAAGAATTAGGAATATTTAGAAGATTTAAGATAGAAACAGAAAATATTAAGACATTTGAAAAAATGTGGACAGCACAAGGAATAGCTTGGTTTTGTGAAATAGCAGATACAACATACATAGAAAATACAGAATTTAAAATTATTAATGCTTATTATGGATCAAGTTCGTTTAATAGTAAGCAAATGGCAAGACTTATAGACGGAGTAGTGCAAGATTGTAAACCTTATGGAATAGAAACAAAACCACAAGCAGAAATAGATAGTTTATTGAAAGAATGGGATAAGAAATGATAGTAACAGATTTAAGTAATAGTTTTAATCCTTGCCCAAAAAATACACAGAAAAACTCAAAGAAAAATGTAAAAAAGAGTGAAGAAGAATTTTGTATTATGCCCAAAAGCAAATTATATAGCACGGTAAGAACAGAAATATATTGTGAAAGACACGAGGTTTATTTTTCAAAGGCTTACAGACAAAAGAGTATAAATGATGGCTTGATAGTATTTTTAACCAAAGAAAGCCATCGTGGTACAAATGGAGTACATGGCAAAAATGGAGACAAGCTTAACAGACAATTAAAGAAATTAGCACAAAAAGCTTGGTGCAAATATTACAACAAAACAAAAGAAGAATTTATTAAAGAATATGGAAAAGCAAACAACTAAGGGGTAAGACATAAGTTTTACTCCTTATATTTTACAAAAGGAGGAGCAAATGGCAAGAGATAGTTTTATATTTTACAGAAGTTTTTATGAAGCTATAAGCGAGTTACCAAAAGAAAATCAAGCAGATTCATATAATGCAATAATGAGATATGCACTAGACCAAGAAGAAATAGAGTTGACAGGAATATCTAAAGCAATATTTTCTCTTGTTAAACCTCAATTAGATGCAAATTATAAAAAATATGAAAATGGAAAGCAAAAGAAAAGCAAAACAGAAGCAAAACAGAAGCAAACAAAAAGCAAAAAGGTAACTAATGTAAATGAAAATGTAAATGATAATGTAAATGTAAATGATAATGTAAATGTAAATGATAATGACAAAGTAAGCGACAGTTGTGTTGACGGCTTGCAAAAAATTATTGATTTTTACAATGAAAATATAGGACTTATTACTCCTTATGGGGTAGAAGTTTTAGAAGATTATTCTAAAGATATGCCAACAGACTTAATAATTTATGCAATGCAAATTAGTGTAGAAGCTAATAAAAGAACAATTAAGTACATAAAAGCTATATTAAATAATTGGCAAAAAGCAGGAATAAGAACATTAGTACAAGCAAAGGATGAAAACCACAAAAAGAAAAATGAAAGTAAAGAAATAGAGGAGTGGTTAAATGAATAAACAAGAGTTTTACAAAAATATACAAAAAATAGAAACAGCATACAATAAAAAGTTCAGTAAAGAAGAATTGATGTTGTGGTTTAAAGAATTTATGACAACAGAGACTAGCGAGTTTGAAAAAGCAGTTAATAAAACAATAAAAAAAATAAAATTCACACCAAAAATAGCAGATGTAAGAGCAAGAATAACAGTAAATCCAAATGATTATTATACAAATGATCCATATGCTTATTTATACAAGAATTTAGAGTGGTGCGAATTAGTAAAGGAGTGATAAACAAATGAAGACAACTCAAAAGGACAGAATTATAAATTATATACGACAGTTTGGAAGTATAACAAGTTGGGAAGCATATCAAGATTTAGGAGTAATGCAGTTAGGAGCAAGAATTGATCAACTAAAAAAAGATGGATATGAATTTACAACAGAATGGGTACAAAAAAAGAATAGATTTGGAGAAGATGTAAGTTTTAAAAAATATTATTTATTGGATATGGTAGCAGAAAATATGAGCCATATTCCAAGAATAGATTAGGAGGCAATTATGGATAAAATAAATGTTAATTTATATGGAGGAAAAAGTATATTTGGTGGAAGAGAAACACCATTAGAAGCTGAAATGACATATTGCGATAAATATAAAAATTGTAGTTTCTATAAACAAGGAAAATGTTTTAGTGCAGGAAGGTGGCAACAGAACTGTAAATTTGGAAAAAAAGTTAGACAAAAAGGATATACAAGTAGAGCTCTAAAATACAACGATTTTAGAGATAAATACAGAAAAGATGAATGTTACAACAAGCTAGATGAACCAAATAATACAATTGGAAAAATAGAAGATACATTCGTAATAAATGTTAGGTACTTACATGAAAAAGAAGGTGGAGGATATAAAATTGAAACAAATATATTTTCACACCCATTAATTTATATAAATGAAAATGACTTTAAAAATGAATTAATATCATTAATTTGCGATGGAAAACCAAGGACATTTATGGATAATGCAGTTATAAAAGACTATCAGGAAAAAACTGTGCCTAGATTCTTATATGAATTAAAAACAGAGTTTACAGATATTTATAACAGATTTATAACGCAGTATCCTGAATATAGAGAAAAGCAATTAAATTTTATTGGAAGAACAGCTTATATATACTCTTTAAGAGATGGTATTGAATTAAAAAGCAATTATTCAGACGGAGCAAAGTTTGTTAAAGAAGGAGAATACTTAAAAAGTACAACTAACTATAATGGTTCATTTATGCCATTTAATGCGAAAGAGGCGGATATAAGGCTTAAAATAGATAAAAAGATGAGTGTAAAAATAACAGACAACAGTATGGTAGATGAAAATACAATCTTTAAAGATTAAGGAGAGAGCTTGTGAAATATAATTATCCACCGTTAGAACGGTAAATGTGTAAAATGTAGAGGCTGTAATAGGCTTGAATTAGAAAACTTCAAACGGAGTTTGGAGATGTGAAAATTACATAGAAAAGGAGCTAAAGAAAAGTGAACAAATACAGAAATAAAAAAGTAATAGTAGACGGAGAAGAATTTGACAGCAAGAAAGAAGGAAATAGATATAAAGAATTAAGACTGTTAGAAAGAGCAGGAGAAATAAGTAACTTAGAATTACAACCAAGATTTTTGCTACAAGATAAATTTAAGAAAAACGGTAAAACTTACAGAAAGATAGAATATGTAGCGGACTTTAAGTACATAGAAAACGGTAAAAAAATAGTAGAAGACGTAAAAGGAATACAGACAGATGTATTCAAATTAAAACATAAAATATTTGAAAAAGTTTATCCAGATTTGGAATTAAGAATAATAAAATGAAAGGAACATAAGAGATGAATAAAAAATGTAAGATAGAATTATATAATGACCACTTTGAAAATGCAAAGAGATATGGAATACCACACGCACAATTAATTATAGCAGATATACCATATAACCTTGGAAATAAGGCATATGCAAGTAATCCAAGTTGGTACATAGATGGAGATAATAAAAATGGAGAAAGTAAATTTGCTGGGAAAAGTTTTTTTGATACAGATAATGATTTTAAAATAAATAATTTCTTTGATTTCTGCACTAGATATTTAAAGAAAGAACCAAAAGAAAAAGGACAAGCACCAGCAATGATAGTATTCTGTGCTTTTGAACAAATGCAAATGGTAATAGATGAAGCAAAAAAACATGGACTAATGAAAAGTTATCCACTAGTATTTGTAAAAAATTATTCAGCATCAGTATTAAAAGCTAATATGCGAATTGTAGGAGCGACAGAATATGCAGTAGTGCTTTATAGAGATAAGTTACCCAAATTTAATAATGGTAGAACGGAAGAACAAAAAGGGAAAATGATATTCAACTGGTTTGAGTGGAAAAGAGACAGTTCTAAACTATACCCTAAAATACATCCAACTCAAAAGCCAATCAGCTTGTTAAAACGATTAATAGAAATATTTACAGATGAGGGGGATGTTGTAATAGATCCAGTAGCAGGAAGTGCAAGCACATTAAGAGCTTGTGCAGAAACAGGAAGAAATGGGTATGGCTTTGAAATAAAAAAAGATTTTTATAATCAAGCAAAAGAAAAAATGATAAGTGAAGATATTTTAAATGGAATAATGGAAGATGGACAAGTTACATTTAAAGCACTTATTGCTATAAAGTAGGAGGAGAATAGATATGTTAAAAACATTAATAGGAAGAAGAGTAGCAACATATGATGGACATATTGGAGTAGTGATAAAACATTTTAAACCAACAGGAAGAGATATGACAGTACATATAAAACAAGATGATGGGCGAATATGGTATTGCCCTGAAAATAATATTGTAGAAGTAAAGGAGTAAATAAGATATGAAAATATTTAAAAATATAGATGAAAAATTTGAAGATATAGGATTTAAAAAGGTAAAAGATGACCAATATGCAGCCACATATGAAAGATATAATGGAAAGTATAAATACATGCAAGTATTAGATATTCGTCATAAAAAAGATGGAAGACATATTATACAAAGTTATGATAAAGATTTGTTTGACAAAAAAGGAATAGGTAATACTGGTGTTGGCTTAACGTATTATGAAACAAAATTGGCATTAAAAAAGATGAAACAGAAAAAATGGCATAAAAGATATTAATTTATTTGAGAGGAGTAATACATAATGAAAGAAAAAATAAATAAAAGAACAACTAAAGATAGTATTGAATATTTGGAACTACAATGTATTGTTAATAATAGAATACATGATTATGTTTCAAAGTATCATAATTATCCTAAATACATCAAATTGCCTTTATGGATATTTGAATGTTTAAAACAAACAATGTGTGAAGTAGATTTAAAGATAGATTATAAAACAGAAGAATTTACATTCTTTAATTTAAAAGTTTGTGAAACAGTTAGTATAGAAAAAGTAGAAGAAATCGAGGTGTTTTAAGTGAAAGAAAATAGTAATGGTACCGACATAAATGTCGGTACCATAGAGGAAGATATAAAAATATTAAAAAAATTAATAAGTGCAATGAAATCGGATAGAGAATTGTTTACCGAAAAAACAGATAAAGAAATATACACATTTTTATAAATGCACTAGAACATATTTTATCAGATTATAAAAGAGTATTAAAAGAATTAGAAGAAAAGACAACAATATTATTAGCAGGAGCAGAAAAAGTAAAGCAATTAGAAAAAGAGAATGAAGAATTAAATTTAAAGTATCATATGTTATATACTGAAAAAATTGATAAGCAAAAAGCACAAGAAGTTAAAATAAAAAGTCAAGTTATACCAATTCAAAAAGTAAAAGACAAGATAAGTGAAAGACAATTTGAATTGCAACAAGAATATAAAGATTTTGAAGATGACTCAATATTAATAGCTTTACAAGAACTACTAGAAGGGAGAAAATGAAATGAAATATAACAGTAAAACAACTAAATAAAGAAGTAAAAGAGTTAGAAAATAGAAAGTAGAGGAATTAGAATGGATGGATTAGGAGAATTTCTTGTTGGTTTTATTGTAGCAACTATAATTACACCACTTACTATTGCGTGGAATATGGCAGCATCTGGAAGAATTATAATGAAACCAATTAAAGATGAACACAAAAATGAAATTTTATATTATGTTGATATTTACACAAACAAAGAATATAAAATGAAAAATGATATTTTATATTATTATGAGGAGGACTAACATATGACAAAAGAACAAGCAATAGAAAGACTAAAAAAATTAGATTATTTACTTGATGATGTATATAGTACAGGCTTAGTTGAAGATGAAGAAAGAAACATATATCAAGATGCAATAGAAACGGTTTTGCCTATGCTAGAAGAAAAAGATAAAATAATTGATTTAATGGCAGAAAGAGTATTGTTAACAGAAGAAGAGTGAGAAGAGATAAAAGAAAAGATTATATATAATGTTATAAAGAAAGACACTCATAAACTAATAAAACAATATTTTGAAAATAAAGCAAAAGAATTATTAAATAAATAAAAGAGCATACTACAATAAGGTGGTAGCATGAAAGAGAATGAGATAATAACAAAATGGAAACAAGGTTTAAGTAAAAATCAATTAGCAACAATGTATAAAAGGCAATACAATCAAGAAATAAAAATAATAAGATCAAGTGTAAGACACAGACATGATGGAAGATACATAAGCAATTATGAAGCATTAGCTTATGTAGAAAGAGTAATATATAGATATTTGAAAGAAAGGAAAAACAAATGACAATAAACCATGTATACAACAAAGTAATAGACACAATGAAAGAATTAGAAAACATAAACTTATTAGACATATCAAAAAGAAAAGAAAGTCAAGCACAAATAAATAAAGCATATAAAATCTTAGACAATTTTAAAGATGAACTTATAAGAGAAGATATAAAAAGAAAACAAGGAGGTACAAATGAGTAAATATATAAAAGAAGACGTTGAAACAATGTTGATACATCATAAAGAGAACGAATCAAAATTAACAGAAATTGAAATAAAAGAAGAAGAATACAAAGAAAGGTTAGAATATTCAGGAACTGTTTATGAAGACGATGAAAGAGAAGTAATAGAGAATATGCAAATAGCGGGGCAAGTATTTGATAGTATACATAGCAATACAAATAAAATATCAGACAAGGTGTCAAGTACAGTTCTAAATTATGAAAAAGAATTAAATCATATAAACAAAGAAGATAGAGAGTATCTAAAAAGACAAATTGCAAAATTAAATATAGACAAAGGAAAATTAAATAAAATAGTTGTTAGAGTTAAAAATATGATTGAACCATTAACACAAGAAGAAAAATTTGTAATAGAAACGTATTATATGAGAAAATCAAAATGGGATTATGTAGAAAAAGCATATTTTAAGGAATTTGAAAAATATAAATGTGTAAAACAATTACAGACATATAGAGACAATGCTATGGAAAAGATGTTAAATATAATAAATGCGGGTTTGGACTAAAACTTCGCAAAAATTACGCAAAAACTTCCTTTTAATTTCTTTTTGAAAGTACTATAATTATAATAGAAAAAATGTAAGTAGAGAAAAGAGTAAATGCAAGCCCTTAGTATTTACTCTTTTTATTATGTTATGGAAGGAAGAATAAAAATTATGAAATTAATGATAAGCCAACCTATGAGAGGTAAAACAAATGAACAAATAAGAGAAGAAAGAGCAGAATTAGTAAGTAGATTACAAGAAGAAGGAAACGAAGTTATAGATACAGTATTTGAAAATGCACCAGAAGATGAAGATATTGCAATTTACATGTTATCTCAATCAATTAGATATATAGGAAAAGTTGATGGAATTGTATTTATGAAAGGTTGGGAAAAAGCAAGAGGATGCAAAATAGAACATGAAGTAGCAGTAGAATACGGAAAGCAAGTGTTTTACAATAATTAATTAGTTATTACCAGTATGCTAGGTAACTGATAATATAAAAAAGGTAGTTGTATTTAGTTGAGTATAATTGACCTCCTTTCAGTATTAAATTTGCCAAAGAACTTTCCTAGCGAGTTCTAATTAATATTTATAAATTGTATGCAGTGATATATAAAACTTAATAATGGGAGCATAAGGTTGAAACACTAATTCCGTCACAGGGAAGAAAAGTGTGTAGTCTTCCAAGAGATTCAGCTCGTAAGCTAAAGGTTGAGCTGTGATATAGACCAGAATCCAAAGTGTAAGATAGCTACTTATACAAACCGATATATCATTGCATAGAGTTTATAAAAAGAAAAGAGGAAAAGATATGTCAAAAGAAGAAATAGAACAATTCAAAAAAGAAAACTGTAGCACATGCAAAAAGAATATAGATTGTAAAATAACAAGAAGAATAGACGGAAAATTAACATGTACAGAAGAGGAATAGAGTATGATTCAATGTTTGATAGATAATAAAGTATGTCCAGCTACAAACAAAAGATGTAAAAATTGTAGTTTGGAAGATTGTAAGAGGACAATAGAGATGATAGAAACACAAGAAAAAAGAGAAGACAAATGGAAAAGAAAGTTAATAAATGTACAATTACCGGAACAGTGCCAAGAATGTTCTTTTTTAGAGGTTATAAATCTAGATAAGCAGATAGTAAGATGTCCTTATCTAGTTAAAAATAAATGTTTAATAAAATAGGAGGAATGAAATGTTAGAAGGAAAAGTCATAAAAGATTTTAACGATAAGCAAAATAACTTAAAGAAGTATACAGTAGGGAAAAAATTCAAAGCAGAAGATAAAAGATATAAAGAATTAGAAGCAAAAGGATTCGTAGGAGAAGGTAAAGAGGTAACAGTTAAAAGTAACAAGTAGGTGGGGAGATGGCAAAATATGATTGGAAGCAATTAGAAAAAGAATATATATTAAGTGACTATAAATCAGTAAAAGAATTTCTAAGAAACAAAAATATTAAATCCACTGGAAATACTAATAAACAGACAAAAGGCTGGTCAGAGAAAAAGGCAATAAAAGAGCAACGAAAGAGCAACAAAACAGTAGAAAAGGTAATAGAAAAACAATCAGAAAAAGAAGCTCAACAAATTGCAGATATAAAATCTATAGCAAACGAATTAGCTCTTAATGTATTAAAAGCAAATACAGAACTTAATAAGCATATAGCAAAATCAAAAACAAAAACAAAAACGGTGACATATGATCCTAAAGCATTGAAACCATCTAAAGAGGTAACGAAAGAACAAGAAGAAGTAAACGAATATATAAGCATAATAGACAGACAAGGATTGAAAATGTTAGCTTCTGCATTGAAAGATTTAAACGAAATATTAGCTAACAAAAAAGAAAATGATACAAATAACATAAATCAGAATATACAGAATATAGCATACCTAATAAATAATCCTAAAAAAGTAAGGACAGAGGATGATTTAAATGAATGAATACAGCCCATTTGATGAAAAACAAACAGAATATATAAGAAAATGTCAGACGTCATGGCTAAATGTAGCTGAAGGTGGAAAAAGAGGAGCGAAAAATGTTGTAAATACATTAGCTTTTTGTATAGCGTTAGAAAACCATCCGGACAAGTTATTTCTTATAGGAGGAGTATCTATATCAAGTGCAAAATTAAACATTATAGATTGCGATGGATACGGATTAAGCAATTATTTTGAGGGTAGATGTCATGAAGGAAAGTACAAGAATAAGGATTGCATATATATAAATACACTAACAGGACAAAAAATCGTATTAATTAGTGGTGGAGCTAAAGACGGAGATGAAAAATATATAAAGGGCAATACTTACGGGATGGCTTATATAACAGAAGCAAATGAATGTCACAAAAAGTTTTTAAATGAAGTTATGGATAGAACGCTATCAAGCAGTGATAGAAAAATATTTCATGATTTAAATCCAAAGCCACCAGCTCATTGGTATTATACAGATTTTTTAAAATTCCATGAAAATCAACAAAGTAAGATTAAAGATTATGGATACAACTATGGACATTTTAACATCTTTAATAATTTATCAATTAGTAATGAGAAATTAGAAAAAATTTTAATGACTTATAACAAAAATAGTATTTGGTATAAAAGGGATATAAAAGGAGATAGAATTGCAAGTGCTGGGGTTTTGTTTGGAGACATAGCAAACAATAAGGCAAGGTATATGACAGATACTGCAAGAGGAGGATTTATAACAACGGGAGTTGACTTTGGGAAAAATGGTTCAGCACATGCTTTTTGCTCGCAAAGAATATCTAGGCAATTTGACTATGTTGATGTTTTAAGAAGCGATGAAGTCGACTGTTCTGAAAACGGAGAAAAGGTTACTGATGAATTAGGAATAGGAGAAACCTTAGCAAGACTTGAGAGAGGTTTTATAAAGCATATCAAATATGTAGTAAAAACATGGGGAAGTATTCAGGCAATTTTTTGTGATAGTGCAGAACCAGAATTGATGGAATTTTTAAGAAAAGCATTAATGAAAAATGGATTTTATATTCCTGTAATGGGAAGCCAAAAGATAGAGATATCTAGTCGCATTCATTTATGGGGAGTTCTTCTTATGCAAGATAGAATTAGATTTGTGAAAAATGAAACAGAAGAAATAGTAAAAGGATTACAGGAAGCAACACAAGACGAGGAAGCAGAAGATGACAGATATTTAGATGACGGAACATCGGATATAGATATATTAGATGCAAATAATTATGGAATAGAAAAATGGTACAAGCAATTATTAAGAATTGGAGGATAAAATGGAAGTTATATTTAAGTTTTTACAAGAAAGAGGATACAATAATATTTCACAAAGTTATTATTCACATATAAACAAATGGATTGATATATGGCAAGGGAAAGCAGAATGGTTAAATATACAAACCGTTGATAATAAAGAATATCCAATGTACTCATTAGGAATGGCTAAAAGAGTTTGTGAAGATTTAGCAAGCACGATAACAAGTGAACCTTTTACAATAACTGCAAAAAAGAATAATGATATTCTACAAGAAGATTTAAAAAGAGCCAAAGTATTGAAAAAATTACCTGCAGCTATTGAAATTATGGGATATAGTGGAACAGTAGGGACTGTTGTAAGAATAAAAAATGCTGAAATCACACAAAAAAATGGGGTGCTTACTTTAGCTAAAACAGACAAAACGAAAATACAAACAATAGACGTTAAAGCAAATCAGATAATACCGCTTACTATAGAAGATGGCGAAATTATAGATTGTGCAATTGTTAGTAAACAAAAAAGAGTTATAAACGACAAAATAAAAGACGTATATTATTTGGAATTGCACGAATTGAGAGAAAAGGGATATCAAATAACAAATAAATTTTTCATAAAAGAAGATGGAACAGAGATAAGAGTAGATGGAGTAATAGATACTTATAATACTTTATCAAATGTTCCATTATTTAGTTTAGGAAAAATAGGTCGAGTGAATCCTATATCAGACAATAATGGATTAGGTATATCTTTGTTTGGAGATAGCATAGATCAATTAACAATATTAGATTTAGTTTATAATAATTTTGGAATGGATTTTAAACTAGGTCAGAAGCTAATGCTAATAAACAAAAAATTAACCAGAATAGAAACAGAAGAATATACAGATAAAAATGGTAATTTAAGAACTAGAGAGCATATAGTTTATCCATCCGACATTAGAAAACAACAATTCGTGGAAATAGGAAATGAATTAATGGATGATGCAAATGAAAAGCCTTACATATTTGAGTACAATCCAGATTTAAGAGTTGGGGATAATAAAGAGGGAGTACAATTTGCATTAGACAATTTATCTTTTAAAGTTGGATATGGTACACATTATTATTCATTCGAAACTGGAAACATTGTAACAGCAACAGAAGCGGTTATAGCAAACAAAGATTTTGTAAATAATGGAAGAAAAAATAGAGAAGCAGTCAATGAATATTTAATTGGTATATGTAGAGCGTTGCTATTATGTGAAAAAATGCTAGGAAATGCATCAATAGAAGAGAAGCAAGAAATAGAAATAGCAGAAGTAGATGGCTTTTTAGAAGATGATAGTACGGTAAGACAAAGAGCAAAAGAAGAAGTTGCAATGGGGTTGATGAGTAAAAAAAGGTATTTAATGAAAGTATACGGCATGAATGAAGAAGAGGCTATAAAAGAATTGCAAAATATAAATAAAGAAGATGAAATATCAAACATAAAAATTGAAGAAAGAGAATAAAACAAATGCTAACACCTGAATATTTAAATAATATAGAATTTAATGATGTTGTAGAACTATATAATAAGTTAAATATAGAAATTATAGCGGATATAATAAGCAGAATAAGCATAATGGATGATATTACAGCAGTAAGTAAAGAACAAATGAAAATATTATTACAAACAAATGGAACAGAAATATTTAATAAAGCATTAGAAAAAACATCATTATTAACAAGAGAAACAAAGAATGCATTAAAGTTACTATTCAAAAATATGGCAAAAGAGGATATACAAGGATACGAAGAATTATACAAATATAGAGAAAAGCCTTTTAAACTGAGTGAGACTCAATATAACATACTTAATCAAGGATTAAAACAAACTAATAAAACACTAAAGAACATGACAAATACTATAGCTTTTCAAAGTCAACAAGCATATGTTAACGCAGTAGATGAAGCATATATGAAAGTTATAAGTGGTGCATTTGATTATACGTCTGCTATTAATACAGCTGTACAACAATTAGCAGACAAAGGAATAACATTAAAAGATAAACTTGGGAGAAATATACAATTAGAAACAGCAGTAAGAAGAAATGTGTTAAGTGGTATTCATACAACAGCAAACAATATAAATAGAAATATAGAAACAGAGTTAGGGTGTGATGGATATGAGGTTACAGCACATTTAGGGGCAAGACCAAGTCACGCAGAAGAACAAGGAAAACAATTTGCAATAAATAAAAAAGATGCTAGCAAATATGGTTTAGAGTTATGGTCAGATGTTGCAGAATTATGGGAAGAGTACAATTGTAGACATAGCTATTTTGGAATAATCTTAGGAGTTTCAGAACCAGTATATACAAATAATGAATTAGAAAAGCTTAAGAATGCAACAGTTACATTAAATGGAAAACAAGTACCATATTATAAAGCCACTCAAAGACAAAGACAATTTGAAAGTGATATAAGAAATACAAAACGAAGTATACAAACATTAGATAAAGCAGGTATAGACTCATCAAATCAAAGAAGTAAATTAAGACAATTGCAAATGAAACAAACAGCATTTTGCAAAGAGACAGGACTTGAAAAAGATTATTCAAGAATGAAAATTGCAAAGAAAATGCATATAAAAGAAAATGATTGAAGGCCAACTGCGAACCAAATATATGGGGTTCTCAACTGACCTTCAATAATAATATTATTAACTTAATTATACAATAAATTAGGCTAATAATCAATAGTTTATGCAAAAAAATACAATTTATACATTAAATTAGTTATTAACGTTTTAATATATACAAGAAGCTGACGAGCTTCTTTTTTTATCGTCTTTTACTTGTTAGACGTTAAAGAAATAAAGGTGTGGGAATTACTTTATTACCCAAATAAAAAATGGAGGTTTTATCATGGAAGAAAAAAAAATCAATCAAAATTTAGAAACTGTTGAAGATGAAAGAGACAATATCGAAGAAACAGAAAAAGTTGGAACTCAAGCCAACGCAAATAAAGATGAGGGAAAGGTTGAAAAAACATTTACTCAAGAGGAAGTAAATGCAATACTAACAAAAGAAAAGAAAAAAATGCCTACTAGCGAAGAGCTTAAAGCATTTAGAGAATGGAAAGAAAATCAAAAAACAGCAGAAGAAAAACAGGCAGAAAAAGAAACAGAATATAAAAACACATTATCTAAAAATGAAAGCTTAGAAAAAGAAAATCAGACTTTAAAAGCGGGGGTAACCATAGAAGATTTAGATTATGTAGTATTTAAAGTTTCAAAAATGGAAGGCAACTTTGAAGAAAACTTATTAAGTTTTTTGGAAGACAATCCAAAATATTTGTCTTCTAACAAAGAAGAAGTAACAAAAACAATTGACTTAGGAGGGGAACACAAAGAAACTAATACCCCAGATTTATCAAAAATGAGCTATGAAGAATATAAAGCTTACAGAAAAAATAAAAAATAAAGGAGAGATTAAGATATGGGAAACACAATATTAACACCAGATATAATTGCAAAAGAAGCATTAATGCAATTAGAAAGTAATTTAGTTATGGCAGGATTAGTTCATAGGGACTATTCAAAAGAATTTGTAAATGTAGGTGATACAATCACAATTAAAAAACCTGCAAAATTTGTGGCAAAGAATTTTTTAGGACAAACAGAAGATCAAGAATTATCAGAAGGAAAAACAACTGTAAAAATGGATAGATATAGAGATATAACAGTTCCAATCACTTCAAAAGAAATGACATTAGATATAAGTGACTTTTCCGAACAAGTGGTAAAACCAGCTATGTCTGCAATAGCAGAAGCAGTTGATGGCGATATCTTAGCTGTAGGTATTCAAAATGCCGGCAATAAAGTAGATATTTCAACTAAACCAGAAATAAAAGATTTAGCTAATATAGGAAAAGCTTTAGACAAAAAGAAAGCACCTAGAGATAATTTAAGAAACCTAGTTTTAGGTGTAGAATCTTTATATAAGTACAACACTTTAACAGAATTTACAGATTTATCAGCAAGCGGTTCAAGTGAAGCTTTAAGAGATGCAACAATTGGAAAAGCGTATACAATGAATACATATATGAGTCAAAATGTTCCATCAAGTTCGGCAGAAGCAGCTGGAACAGTCACAGCATTAAAAGTAACAGGAACAAAAGGAGAAAAACAATTTACAGCTTCTAGCGTAACACCTACAACAGGAAAATTTGCAGTAGGAGACAAAATAATAGTAAATGGTTATATTTATACAGTGGCAGAAGCTATAACTGCATCTAGTGGTTCTGCTACCGTAAAAGTAGACGAAAAAATAGTAGAAACAATTTCTACAGCCATTGATGCTATGCCAATCATTAAAGAACATTCATTAGGATTCCACAGAAATGGACTAGCATTAGTTACTAGAGAATTGGAATTACCAGCAGGTGCTGCTAAAGCTGCAATAGCTAGTGCAAATGGTTTAGCAGTAAGAGTTGTTTACGGATATGACCAAGATACAAAAACTGATAAAATATCATTCGATATAATTTATGGAATAAAAGACTTAAATGACGATTTATTAGTTGACTTTGCATAAATAGGAGCTGATAAAGATGAAATATGCAGATTATAGCTATTATTTACTTGAGTATAAAGGAAAATTACAAGAAATCTTTTTTGATTCACTAATAATAAAAGCAAGCAGAGAAATTGATAAGAATGTCAATACAAGACTAACAGAAACAAAAATAAATAATTTGCCAAAAGAAGCACAAGAACAGTTGAAATATACTGCTTGTGCTTTAGTTGATTTAATAAGTAAAAAGGAAGAAAGTACAAACAGAAAAATTACTTCATATTCGATAGATGGAGTAAGTAAAAACTTTAAAGTGCTTTCTGATGAAGAATATAAAGTGGCTAAAAAGGAAATAATCAATTGTTTGCCTGATGAATTAACATGCTTTTTATAGGGAGGTTAGTATGGAAGATTTTCCAATGCAAGATATAACAATATACCATAAAAGTAATAACAAATGGGATAGATATGTTGTAGAGGCTAGTTATAGAAATACTTCAATAACAAATCATAACAGAAATGGGTCAGATTCAACTGACAATGCCCTAATTAGGATTTTTGACATCAATGGATATAATTTAAAGTGGTTTGTAGAAAATGACGATATTATTGTAAATAAAAAGGTAGAAGATGTAATGGAAAGAGTACCATTAACAGAACTAAGTAAAAAATATGGCACTCAAAATGTTCACAAAGTAACTTCTGTTGATAAATTTATATTTGATGATGAGGATTTACCAAATCATATCAAGATAGGTGCAATATGAGTTATATTATTAAAACAAAACCACTACAAACTATTTATAGAGAATTAGGTCTAGAAGAGCGAGGGAAAGTACAGCAATTTTTAGGGAAAACGGTTGCTGACAATCTCAAAAAATATGTTTCTTTAAAAAGTGGAACACAAAAAGACTCTGTAAATCCTATTAATGGGGGAAAACAAGTAATAATAAACGTTCCTCATGCAAGATTCCAAGCAGAAGGAAAAGTTATGGTAGGAGTAAAAAGTAGAAGTGCTTATGCTAGACGTGGAGAAAGAAAAGTAGTTATAAACAAAAATTTAAAATATCACAGCAGTAAATTAAGAGGTGCACACCCATTTGAAAGAATGAAGGCAGACAAAAGAGACAAAATATTAATGCAAACAGCAAATTATGCAAGGAGGTTAGACAATGGATAAAGCAATAAACGAATGGTTGTTAAAATATGAACCAATAAAAGAAATAGCAGAAATGATACATACAGAGGAACTACCAGAAGAAACAGATACTTTAGCCTTGCAAAGAAGTGGAGTAGAAAATTTGCCACTAAAATATATAACAGATACAGGCTGGTATAGACAATATCAATATGCATTACTTTTAAAAGCAAATAGTGAAGATGACATACAAAGATTAGAGAATTTAGACTGGTTAGATGATTTAAGCGATTGGATAGATAAACAAAATTGTCTAAGAAACTATCCAGTATTAAAAAATAAACAAATAAAACAAATTAGCTGTGCTAATGCGATAACCTATGAGACTGATGAAAAAGGTTTTATAAGTACGTATTATATACAGCTTTATTTTAATGTAAGAGGAGGAATTTAAAATGGCAGTTGAAGAATTAACAGATATCATGGAATATGACGAAGCACATTACTTTGGAATAAATGATGAAATAGTATTAGGTGGAGTAATTACAGAAATGACAGAAAGTTCAAACCCAACAGAGTCTGAAAAGCAATACATACACCAAAAATCAAAAACAAAAAAGATTACAGGATTTTCGAATGAATTTCCTATTACTATGGATATGGTTAAAGGCGATAAGGTGTTTGACTATATGTATAATTTATTCTATGAAAGAAAAACAGGTTCAGACTTAAATATAGATCATTACATAGTAAATTTATGGCAACCAGTTGCAGATCAAGAAAGTACATATAAAGCAAGAAAAATAACACAGACTTGCAAAATAACAGAAAGTAATGGTGCTGCAGGGGAACAAAAACAAATTACAGGTTCTCTTGAAGGTGGAGAATTTGTTTATGGTACATTTAATGTAAAAACAAAAACATTTACAGAGAATGCGTAAAAATAATAGGTGGATATTAAAGATAATTATGTTAGGAAGGATAAAAAATGAAAAGTAAAAGAGTAAGTTTTGGTTATGAAGATACAGACCAAAAGATTGAAGTTGATATATACGGATTGGTCTTTGAAATTAATAAGAAAAATATTGCAGATAAAGATTTAAATGATATAAGCGAAGAAGAAGATAGCATAGAAAGAGAAATAAGAGAAGTTATAGGAGAAGATTCAATAGAAAAGATAAATAATAAAAGATTAAAAGATGGATACGATGAAATGACCTTAGATGTAGAGATAGCTGTGTTAACTTGTATATATAAAGCATATATAACAGCTACCTCAGGGAATATGATAGATGAAGTAATGAATACAAACAAAGAATTAGAAAATAAAGCAAGAAATTTAGATAGCGAAATGAACAGAGAACAAAGACGAAATTATAATAGAAGCTACAATAGAAATCAATATAGAGGAAATAGACGAAATTATAGGAGATATTAATATGATTATGTTTAATAAGCTACCTTATTTTGTAATTTTACAAGGAAAAAAATATAAAATAGATGTAGACTTTAGAAATATGATATCTTTTGAAAACAAAGTGCAGGATAAAAGTGTCGACAAATCTAAAAAGATTGAGTATGGATTAAGGCGTTTTTATCCTGCTTTTTTTTATGCAGAAAACTATAATAAATTGCTACACAATCCACAATTATATAAAGAAGCTTGTGAAAAGCTAATATGGTTTTACAAATGTGGCAGAGATAATTATCATAAAACAAAAGAAAATAGCAAAGGAAGCAATAAACAAATATACTCTTATGAGTATGATGATGAGTATATATACGGTGCTTTTTATGAGCAATATAGTATAGATTTAGCTTATGATAAAGTACACTGGTGGAAATTCAAAGCATTATTAAAATCAATAAAAGATGACACTGAATTTGTGAAGATAAAAGGTTATCGAGCTTATACTGGTAAAGATAAAAATATGCTAGAATTAAGAGATTATTGGGAATTGCCAAAACCAGTTGAAGAACAAGAAAGAATAAATAAAATATACGAAGCATTGAAATAATTTGATTTTTCGACTTTTTTCGACACAAAATCACAAGAAAAAATGATATAATAGTTCCAAATAATGAAAGGAGAAATATTATGAAATGTAAAAAGTGTAAAAAAGAGTGTCTAGAAAGTGAATTAAGAGATGAAGTATGTTTTGATTGTGCGAACAAAATTAATAAAAATAACATGATAATTACTATTATAATATCTGTTTTTATTTCTGTTTTGATTAGTCTTTTGGTAGTCGGTTGGGCAAATAGTGGAGTTGGCTTAAAGGATTTTAAGATAGAATCATTTAGTATAGATTCTGAAAAGGATTCTTATTCTACGACCTACGACGGAAAAGGAATAATTTCTTGTACTGATAAAAATAATGATTATATTGTTTTAGTAGAAAGAAACAACAAAACAGATAGTGAGGTTAGTTACGTTCCTATTATAGTGCATAAAGGAAAAGGTGAATTAACAACTTATGATTCTAGTTATTCAGGAACAACTGAAAAACCAGAATACGAATTTAATATCATAGGATACAGAAGTTTCAAGAATAATAATTAAAAAATAAAAAAAAGATATAAAAACACTTAGAAAAATCTGAGTGTTTTTATTATGCTTTATTAAGTCTACATTAGAAAGGATAAAATAATGGCAATTGCAGGTTCATTGATTTATGATACAGAAATAGACAAGTCAGGATTTAAAAAAGGATTAAGTTCATTGACAAATTCCGTTAAAAGTGGTGGAACCAAAATAAAGAATATAGTATCGGCATTAGGAATAACAAAGCTAATAAGTACAGCATTTAACACAATAAATAATAGTATAGATGGTGCAGTATCGAGATTAGATACAATGAATAATTTTCCGAAAGTAATGAGCAATCTTGGAATAGGTGTAGAAGAGAGCAAAGAGGCAATAAATGATTTAAGTGAAAGATTAAAAGGAATACCAACAACATTAGATGCAGCCGCTTTATCTGTTGAGAGATTTACAAGTAAAAATGGAGATGTAAAAAAATCAGTTGAAATATTTACAGCAATAAATAATGCCTTATTAGCAGGTGGAGCAAGTAGTGAAATACAAGCAAGTGCACTAGAGCAATTATCACAAGCTTACGCTAAAGGTAAACCAGACATGGTTGAATGGAGAAGTATTCAAACAGCAATGCCAGCACAATTAAAGCAAGTAGCACAGGTAATGGGAATGACGACAGATGAATTAGGAGAAGGACTAAGAAAAGGCGGAGTTGAAATGGACGACTTTATTGAGACTATGATTAGACTTAATAAAGAGGGAACAGGACAATTCCAAAGTTTTGAAAAGCAAGCCAAAAACGCAACAGGGGGAATTAAAACATCAATTACTAATGCAAAAACAGCGATAGTAAGAGGAGTCGGCAATATAGTAACAGCCATTGATACAGTGTTAAAGAAAACTGAGTTAAAAGGATTAAGTAATGTAATCAGTAAAATTGGTTCAACCTCAGAGAATGTGTTAAAAAAAGTCTCAGAAGGCATTTCTAAGATAAACTTAAATAAAATATTAAATACAGTAAAACAATTATCTAATGTGTATGTACCAAAAATAAAATCTATTTTCTCAACAATACTTAATATATTAAAAAATATGTGGACATGGGCAACTAAAAATAAGGGTGTAATAGTGTCAGTAGTAGGAGTTGTATTTTCGCTGATTGCATCAATGAAAGTATATAAAGGAGTTATGTCGGCGATTCAAGGAATAAATATAGCGAAAAACATTATTTCTGCATTAAGCCCTACGACAGCATTGATATCTTTAACATTAGGATTAGGTATAGCAGCGGCAACAGTAGCAACAGCAATGGCAAAACAAAAAACATCTCTTGACGGAGTAAAAGATGCGGCAGAATTACAACAAAAATCATGGAAGTCTTTAAAAGAAGCAAGAGAGCAGAGTTTATCAAAAAGTGAAAGTGAAATAGTAACAATACAAAGATTAGCAGATGAATTAAGAAAAATGACAGATGAAAATGGAAAAGTGAAAGAAGGTTATGAAAATAGAGCAAAATACATACTTGGAGAATTGAATAATGCATTGGGCACAGAGTATCAAATGAATGGAAATATCATTAGTCAATATGGCGAATTAAAAGATAATATCGACCAGCTAATCTCAAAGAAAAAAGCAGAAGCGACATTAGATGCATATAAAGAAGAATACCAAACATCACTAAAAAACCAAGCTGAAGCAACAAAAACATTAACTGATTTAAGGCAAAAATATAATGACGAATTAAATAAAACAACTAATGGATATCAAGAAGAACAAGAAAAAATGAGAAATCTTAATTATATAGGCAGTCAGATAAAAAATCAGTCTGAATTAATTGGAGAATATGGATATACAGTAGAAAAATATGAAAAATTAACAAGTGCAAGTGTTTCAAACAGTAAAGATGAAATAGAAAAAGCTTTATCTGAAATGGGAGTTTCATATGACCAAGCAAAAGCTAAAACCAATAATTCGTTAACAGAACAAATACAATCACAAAGTAATTATGTGTCATTATTAAAACAAAGCTGGCAAGAGGCTAAAGATAATAATGATACTTTCCAAGCAAAAATATTACAAAAACAATTAGATACAGAACAGCAATCGTTAATAAATTTAGCTAACTCATTAGCACAACAAACATCAACAGTGAGCAATCTAACAGAAGAACAAAAAATAGCTTGGAAAAATTTAGCTGAAACAAGTTATAGTGCATATGAGCAAGGATTATCTCAAGTACCAGAAGAAACAAGAAAGAAAATAGAAGAAGCAACAGGTGTGATATTATTAGATACAGGCTTAGAAAATGCTTCAAGTAAAGAGGCAGGATCCGCAACAACGTTATTCAGTCAGAATTTAAAAATTTCAGAAAAAACTAAGGAAAACATAGAGCAAGCATCGAAAAATTTATATTCTGACACAATGGTAGAAAATGGAGCTAAAGTTTTAGCAGATGATGCAAATTCGGGATTTAATAATAATGTAGATGGTAACAAATGGGGGACAGATTTAAGTAGCAATATTTCAAGTGGTATGACATCTCAAAAATCACAAAGTGGAATCATGGGAGCTGCTACATCAATAGCAGGATGGATTAAATCAATTATAGGGCACTCAGTACCAAAAACAGGACCACTAAAAGATGAATTGACGTATATGCCGGACATGATTGATAACTTAGTAAAAGGAATTGATAAAAATAGATATAAGATATCAAAAGCGACGAATCAGATGGCTAAAGATATTAAAGATGGTTTTGATTTAGAAGGGCTAAATAATGATATAATGCGAGAGATGAATAAAGCAGTAGCATTCGAAACTGGTTCGATAAATGCTAATGCAAGTGTAAAATCTAACAATTCTATGTTAAATGTAATACGAGCTTCATTTAATATAGATGGAAGTGTTGATATAGACGGAAAGAAAGCAGGAAGAATATTAGCACCAAGCGTAGTAAAAACGATAAAGACAGGAGGATTAGCATAATGGTATATTTAAAATATAATAGCGTGAAATTGCCGGTATTGGATAACTATAACATAGCAAAGTCAAGTCAAGAAATAACTTTTAGTGACTTAAAATGCGATTTTACAGGGCACCAAAAAGCTGATTTACCAGAAAAATATCAAGAAGTGAGGGTCGTAGAAGAATCAAAAACAAATCAAGAGACATTGTTATATACAGGGTATATCGATGATTATGTATTTGATGAAATGAGAGAGTTGGACATAGATACATCTATAAACTTTACATTGATGACTCCTAAAAAAATTACTACGCTAAGGACTTGTATTGCAGTAGGAACATATCAACTAAAAGATTTAATAGAAAATATAATACTAGCTCCATTAATTGATGATGGATTTATTTTAAAAACATTAGAAATAACAGATAGGAAAATAACTGTTAATTATCTGTGTAAAACAATAGAATATTGCCTTAATAATTTAAGCAACAAGTTTAATTTTTGGTGGTATATAGATGAAAATAAAAATATCTATTTCAAAGATATTGAATTATTGTATAGCGAAGATAATATAGAACATGTATATGATGATGAAAACAAGATATTAGGATTAGAATATATAAAACCAACAGTAAATTCAGAAAATTATGCAAATGTAGTAAACTTTACAAATGTTAGAATATATGAGCAATCACATATGAGTTTTAATGGTAAAGATATAGTAGAAAGTTATAACCCTATATTAGAGCAACAAATATCAACGTTAAAACAAAATGAGCAAATAGATTTCTTGTTTCCTCTAGATATTAAAAAAGAAAATATAATAAAATCAGCAGAGAGCACGTCTTTATATAATAATTTATTTTATGGGGTATATATTTCAGGGAAATATTCTGATAATACAACTTTTACAGTATATTACGGATATAATAAATCTATTAAAAGTGAAATAAAAACTAACAATGTTGGATATGAAGGAAATAATGCAGATAATGAAAAGGAATTTCTATTAATAAGAGATTCTTTTTTTAATAATCTAATAACTGGATTTAGGTATAATGGAACTAAAGTTATAAAAGAAATTATGGAAATAAAATCTGATAGTGCTTTAATTTGGAATATTTATAAATTTTATAATGATAAAGGAATTGAAGAAAAAAAGGACAAGATAAGTAAAACAGGGATTGTAGAAACAACAATAAACATGAATGAAAGTTGGAAAACTATTCAAGAACTCGAAGATATTGGAGCATCATATATAGATAAAAACAGTTTGAAATTTGATGGACAAATTGAGTTAAAAGCAGACCAAAATGTATTTAATGTAGGAGAAAGAGTAAGAATAAACAAACATATGGGGGATTTACTAATAGACGGAACATATATAATAACAGAAGTTCAAGAATTGTTTTCAAACAATGAATTTGAATATATTGCAATATGTAAAAATTCAAACATGTTGTCTAATTTTATAGATACATTTAGAGGGGAAGATACTCAAGAAAGTTCAGAAAAGACATATAAATTATATGTAACACATTATAATGAGAAACAAATCTTAGAAAGTCATGAGGTGGTGCAATAATGAAATTTAAAAATGAATATGTAAAAATAAAGACAAATAAAGAAGTAATTATGCACAACTATATATATGATAGTTATTTAGAATTGTTTAGTAAAAGCCAATATGAGACAGATGAACAAAAAATATCGGAAATGAATAATCAGAAACAGTTTTATAGTTGTTTTATAAAAATCGAGGAAAAGATAAAAGATGTAAAAAATGCAACCAAAAGTGAATTTGACCTGGCTATCTATGATCCAATAATTAATGTGAATGGAAATAGCAACAGCGTTACTACAATTTATAATTACATGACTACAGATAACAAAATATATAATTTGAAAGAACAAAAAACAGAAGATTTAAATGTTTATAAAGATAAAAAGATAACAGCTATAGGATTTGGTCTAAATGAAGTAATGGCCTGTATAGATACATTTGATTATGGTGTTTATATAGTAGAAGGAGAAAAATTAACAATTGCAAGAAAAGATAAAATGACAACAGACGGAGAGTGTATAGGAATAGATTATCCATTACATATAGCATCAGTTAGCAATAAAACACAAATACTAGAAAGTGAAGCAATATATGTTCCAATATGGGCTAGATTATATTCAATAGGATTTGGAACAACAAAAGGAATAATAGACGATGAATATATAATAGGAAAAGATATTGAAGTAATAAAAGAAAATAATACGGAATTTGGATTCAATTTATTAAAAGGCTTTGAAGAAAGTATATATCCAAATGAGACATTGTATGCGGGAGCTGATTTATATCCTATGCCATTATATAAAAAAGAAGAAAAGTATCCAAGTACTGATTTGTATGCAACGGACAGCATGTATCCAATGCAAGCTAATTACAAATATATAATATATAAATATAGATTATTTTTTTACGATACAATGCAAGATAAATTAATTAATTTGGACGAGTATTACACACTAAATTACTTTGAGAACCAAGCTAAAGGATTATTTGAAATAAAAACAAAAATAAGTAGAAAGGAATGATAAAAAATGAGTGTTAAACTAAAAAGAATAGGATGGGAAAATGGAATTTTAGTAAGCAAAGCTAAGGTAAATATAGATGGAACTATTCATGAAGTAGAACCGGCTCAATATAGTGGAAAAGCTCCGATGTCTGCTGAAAATTTAAAAAAAATGGAGGACAATGCAGAAAGTGCAATTAATGAAGCAACAGAAAAGAATATAATTACAGGTGAAGAATTTGAAACAAATAAAACTATAGATGGAAAAAGAATATATGGAAAAAGAATAAATTGTGGACAATTGCCAGATCCGGGGCAAGGTAGTAGGACATCAACAGGACTTACTAACGTAACATATATAGGATTAGAAGGAGGATTCAATCCTGATGGCAGTCAATTTGTTCCTTGTAATATATATTTTAATAGTAACTTAAACATTGGAGCGTTTATACAAGATAATACGATAAGAATTGGTAACAATGACTCTGGAAACAGAACAGGAATTGTATATGTTACAGTTTATTACACTAAAAATTAAAAATAAAAAGGAAAATGATAATATAAATGAAATTAGCAAAACCGTTGTGGTTCTAAAGGAGATATAGAATATTTGGGTGCAGATTTAACAGTTAAAGTAGTGGAAAGTTAAAGAGATAGAGGAGGTGGGATAGTGGATAGCACAATAATAGTAGCAATAATAACAGTACTACGGAGTTATTATTAATACATTAATATCAAATCAAACTAATAAAAAAATTGAGACATTAGAAAGTATAAAGGCAGAATTTAAAAAAGAGTTAGAAGCAGTAAAAAAAGAAATGAAGGAAAATCAAAAAGAACATGACAAAACATATTTGACAGATTTTCTATCTGACATAGAAAACAAACAACCAAAGTCAGATATTCAAATTAAAAGAGCTTATGAAATATATGAAGAATATACAAACCTTAAAGGAAATTCATATGTACATAGTAAATGGGAAGAATTAGAAAAGAAAGGGGCATTGAAATGAAAAAACAAGATAGAAATATAACCATAGCAGTTATAGTGGCCATGGTTATAATATTTTTTAGTGCAATATTTTTTATAGATGATAAGGAGCTAAAAAAAGATGTAGTAGAAAAAGTTACAGACACTGTAACAGATATAGCAACAAGAGAAATGAGTAAAGAAGAAATAGAATCTTTACCATCTACAGAAATAATAGAACAAACAGAAGAACAAGAGAATGCTGTATCAAATGAGCAAGAAGGAGAAGAAACAGAAGGATTTCAACTTCAAGGAGAAATAGCTTATGAAGGAGCAAAAGCAGAAACTTGGAATGTAGAATTAGGAGACTATGTTGGATTAACATATTATTCACAATTAGATAGTAGATGGGCAAGCAAGATGTATTCTAGTGTAGGCAATTCAAACCAAACAATAGGTTCTAGTGCTTGTGGTCCTACATGTGCTTCAATGGTAGTAACAGCTACAAAAGGAGCAATAACACCTGATACTATGTGTGATTTGTTTGTACAACATGGATATAGAAGTGCAAATAATGGTACATATTTTAGTGCTTTTAGAGCTGTAGCAGACGAATTTGATATTGGATATGAAGAAACATATTATTTAGACAAAGCTGTAGAATTATTAAGAAATAATCATTATGTAATAGTATCATGTGGAAACGGATTGTTTACAACGGGTGGACACTTTATCGTTCTAGTTGGAATAGATGGAGATACATTAAAGATATATGATCCATATTTATATAGTGGCAAATTCTCAACAAGTACAAGAAGAGGCAAAGTAACTGTAGATGGAAATACAGTATATTGTAGTATAGACAATTTTAGAAACTATGCTAATTATAGTAAATTCTTTGCATTTGCTCATGATGGAAATGTACAAGTAAACAACACACGTCCAGTTACAACACAAGCATATACTAGATATGTAAATGCTAAAAAAGGATTAAATGTAAGAAATAAGCCTAATGGATATATTGTAGGCGGATTATCTAATGGCACAGCAGTAACAGTATATGAAACAGCTGGCAATTGGAGTAGAATAGGAACAAATAAATGGGTTTCTAGTAATTATCTAACAAGTTATATGGCTGTGGCTTCAAATCCTGTTAAAACTATTTCTGGTGTGAAATATACAACAGGAAAATACAAAGTAAATGCTAGTGTCTTAAATGTTAGAACAGGTCCTAGTACAAAGTATAAAATAAAAGGATATAAACAATTAACGTCTAATGCAAGATATCAAAATAAAAGATTAGGAAATCAATATACTAATGGATTAAAACGTGGAGTAGTAACAACAGTTATTAAAGTTCGAAATGGATTTGGATTAACTCCAAGTGGATGGATTGCATTGAATTATTGTACAAAGATGTAAAATAAATGGATTATAAAGTGAGGCTACTTTTTTAGTAGCCTCCTGTAAAGTCCTTATTTTTATTCTCTATTTTTAATTGCTTGAATATTACTTTGAAGATAGTTTTGCATAGTATTAATTAAAGTAGGAAATCCTTCAATTGTCGAATCCATTTCATTTAATCTTGATAAATAATCATTTGTATTATTTTCTAAGAGTTTACCAATTATAGGTTTTAGTTGAATAAGTTCTTTAAAAATATCTTCTTCAACTTCTTTTTCTTTTGCATTTCTAGCTGTTGAGAAATCCTTCTTTTTATAAAATTCTAATAAACTTTCATATTCTTTAAGATTTTCTTTTTTTATAATATGCACATGTCGCATATAAATCACTCCTTTTTTCCACACTATATCACATAAAAAATAAAAATGTTGTCGAATTTTGGCATAAAGTGAAAAATATAAAAAACGACTAAAAATCAAGGTATATAATTATATTAGATTAAAAATAAAACGGCTTAAAATCGATCGTGGAGGGTCGATTTTTGGCTAAAAATAAGCATTTTTTTACTTGAAATTACATAAAATTTATGATATAATGTTGACAGATAGAAAAAGAAATGTTACAATCCTGTAACGGAAATATTAATTTTTGAATACAAATATTGACAATATTTGTATTAATAATTATAATAATATTACATATAATATAGTTATAAAGCTATTTAATAGTTTTTATATATATAGCAGTCGGCAGTGGGTTTATCTATATTGAGCTCCTTTAAATCGCCGATTGCTCTTTTTTTATATCCAAAAATTATTAATATTATCTATTAAATCAAAATTTTTACAGTTTTTAATTAATGGTTCTAATTTTTTAAACATTCTTAAACAATGTAAATTTTTATTAGTATTATTCAAACTACCAAACCAATTAATTGTGTAATATTTATTTATATAAAAATTACATAAATCAGCAAGTTGTATAAAATTATTTTTTTTAGATTCAAGGAAAAGTACATTTTCAATGATATTATTTGTATCACCTTCAAAATTATCACCTATTAATTTAGAATATACTTTTTCAAGAGAATCCATTATATTGTTGTTTTCATCTACTAAAATCATGCCATTAGAGTTGTTTTGAATAAGAAAATTATTATATTCTATAGATAGAAAAGAGAAAGCATATAAATAAGGATCTATTTTTATAGATGGCCCATGTACCTTTGTTATGAATTTTTTAAATTTCTGTTTATCAATAACAACACTAAAAATAGGTAGATTTAGATTGACAACCAAATCAACAAGTTTTTCTAACATATCTAGGTTATATTCAAGTGTGTTTTTTCTAAAGTCATATCCTTTACCGATGTTTCTTGAAGATTGAAAAATATCATTGGTGTGGATTTCGTAATTAATTAAATCTGGGCTAATTTTTTCTTTTTCTTTTTGTATTTTATAATTTAAATCGTACCAGTCCTTATCATTTAAAGCTAATCCTGCTAGTGTAAAAATTTTTTGAGTAGGATTATCATAATCAGTTCCAGTATTACCACTTTCATCTAAATATAATATAAACATAATATTTCCCCCATTATTTTTTTAATATTATACTATTGATTAGATAAATTTGCAATAAAAAGTCGAAAAATCTGTGGATAACTTTTTGAAAAGTGTGGAAAACTATGTAAAAAAATGTTAATTATTCGACGAATTTCAACACAACAATTCAACATAAAATGTTATAATATCATAAAGGAGATGATAGTTATGGAAAAAGCATGTAAAGAATCTCTACAAATGATAAAAGTATTAAATATAAAAAATGAGAAAGAGTATAATAAGTTGCTAAAATTCTATTTAATATTATCATCAGAAAGTTTAAAAGGAAGATTAAGAACAAGAAGATTCAAAAAAATAATAAAACTAGCGAAAGAAGTCTAAAGGGCTTCTTTTTTTGCATACTTTCTAGATATTAGTACATACTAAAGTTGGTGGTAATATGAAAAGCTATTATTTTCATATAAGAAAATGGCACTTTTCCACCATAGTGGACAAAATGTAAATTTAATAAAGTTGCCCAAATGCAACAAAATACATGATATACATGAAAATGAGCATACTAAAGATGGGTGATTTTATGAAGGTAAAGATATTATTAAGAGAAGTCCGACTTAAAAAGAATATTACACTAGAAACATTAGCCAGATTATCTGGAATAAGTAAAGGACATTTAAGTAAAATAGAAAGACAAGAAAGAGAACCTAAGATATCTACGCTAATACAAATAGCGATAGCTTTAAATGTAGATGTCAAAGAATTATATAAAGTTATATTATGACACAATAAAACGTGTCATTTTTTGTTTTCATAAAAGAAAATGCCTCTTTCATAAAATGTTGCCCAAATGCAACAAGATTAAATATATCTTTCGGTTATGAACGTTCTAAATAAATGTAGGAGGATATGTAATGGAAGATGTAGTAGAAAATGAAATAATAAAAGAGCTAAATTGGAAAGAGAGGATTGTAGTAAAAATATTCAGAAAAACTTTTTCAAAATCATGCAATATTATAAGGATAAATGTCATAAACAAATTAATGCAATTTTAATGCAACAACTCAAATAAAACTAAATAAAGTGGAATAAATGATGATAAGAAAGGGTTAAAATTAGGTAGTTAAATAATGAAAAATACTAGTAAATATCTTAGAATAGCCAATTGTGTACCATACTCACAAAATTAATTTAAAATATAAATAAAAAAAGGAAACATTTGTTAAAAAATTGTTTCTTTTTTTATTGTTTCAAAACATTTACTTTTATAAAGGCATATGTTATAATTCAATATGAATAAAACTAATGAGGTGAAAAACTTTGAATCAAATATTAAGTGTAGAAAGTCCAAAAAAAGAAAAAAAGAATAAAACTAGAAGAACTGGACCAATTGAAATTGAAAAAATAATAAAATTTTTCTCAATAGCAATTTTGCTTTTTGGTGTATTTATGATTGGAAGTGGATCTTATTCTATGTATCAAGATTCTAAGTCAGAAGGAGAATCAAACAAACCAACTATAGAAATAAAAGAAGATGCTGCGACAGAAATTACATTACAAATATCAAGTAATAAAGAATTAACAAAAGTAACATATCATTGGAATAATGAGGACGAAATAGAAATTGATACTAAAGGAAAGAAAAAAGTAGAACAAAAAATAGAAATACCAACAGGAAAAAATACGTTAAATATATATGCAGTAGATGTAAATGGAAAAGAATCAACATGTCAAAGACAATATACAATACAAGGAGACATTAATGTAGAATTAAAAGTAGAAGGAAATAACATTAAAATCACTGCAAATGGAAAAGAACAACTTTCATACATGACTTATAGATGGGATGACGATGAAGAAACAAAAGTTGATATTAATAGTATGCAAACAGAGCAAACAATAGAAACTCCAAAAGGAACACATACATTAACAGTTGTTATGGTAGATATTAATAATAAAACAGAGACAAAGACCCAAGAAGTAAAAGGAGTTACAAAGCCAAAAGTTGAAATAACAACAGATGGTTCAGCTAATTTTATTATAAATGCATCAGATGAAGAAGGAATAAAGAAGGTAGAATTTGTTATTAATAAAGAAGAACAATATGTGTTAAATTTAGATCAGGTATTACCATTAGAGCAAAGAAAAGAATTTCAATATTCATATCCATTAAAAGATGGAGAAAATAACTTAAAAGTAATAGTGTATAACGAGAGTAATATAAGTGAAACATATGAAGTAGTAGTAAGAAAATAGAAATACCTCCTACAAAACATTGTAGGAGGATATTTATTGAAAGAGGGGAAACTTCCATGGGAGCAAAAATATTTGAAATATTAACATATTTTATTATATATTCCTTTTTGGGATGGATTATGGAATCTATTGTAAGATCTGTATCAGAGAAAAAAATAATAAATACGGGCTTTTTGAAGGGACCAGTTTGTCCGATTTATGGAATAGGAGCTATTATTATGTTACTATTTCTAGAAAGGTATCAGAACAAGCCTATCTTATTATTTTTTATAGCCATTATTGTACTAACTACATGGGAGTACTTAGTGGGAGTTTTATTAGAAAAAATATTTCATACAAAATATTGGGATTATTCTGAGCAAAAATTTAATTTTCAAGGAAGAATTTGCTTAGTAAATTCAATTTGTTGGGGAATATTAGGAGTTATATTTGTAAAATATATTCATCCATTTGTAAAAGATTTAACCTTTAAAGTTGATATAAAATTATTACATTATATAATTTCAATTATAGCAATAGTATTATTAGCAGATTTAATTGTTACAATCATTAAAGTAAAAAATATAAAAATGACATTAAAGAAAGTAGAAGAAATAAATAAAGAAATAAAAGCAAAACTAAATGAAATCAGAAAATTAACAAAGGAAAACAATAAAAGTGAAGAAAAAACTATAAAGACTGAAAATGTTCGAAAATTAGTAAGAAAATTAAAAAGAAAGAGAGATAGAATGACTTTAAGTTTGTACAAAAATGTATATAGACTAAAAAAAGCATTTCCGGCTATTAATACAAAAGAGATAACAGAAATATTAAATAAAAAAATACAGATTAGAAAAAATAAAAAAAATACTTGAAAGTTAATAAATATTTTGTATATAATAAATCAAAAAAAGTAGAAAGATTAAACAAAGGAGTAAGAATATGGTACAAGAAATATACATTATTGATGATGATGACTCATCAATTGTAATATTTAGAGAGCTATTTAGAAATGATCCAGAATATAAATTTATAAGTGTAAAAACGGAACAAATTGATATTGCATTAAAAAATATACCATCACTTATTGTAATTAACGAAGATGCTATAGATAGAGATGTAGTAGAATTATGTAGAAAGATTAGAAAAGATGAGGATAACACTATAACACCAGTTATTGTGGTGTCATCAAAAAGTGGAAAAGAACATAGAGTAAGAATACTACAAGAGTCAATAGAATACTTTATAAAAAAACCAGTAGATGAGCAATACTTATATTATACAGTAAAGAATTTAAACAGATTGTTGTCTAGCAACAGAAGAGTAAGTCCTCTAACAGGGTTACCAGGAAATGTACAGATACATGCAGAGCTAAAGAAGAGAATATTAAGGCAAGAACCATTCTGTGTATTATATGTTGACTTAGATAATTTTAAAGCGTACAATGATGTGTATGGATTCTTAAAAGGTGATGAGATTATAGAATTTACAGCTGAAACAATTATAAAAATGGTTCATAGTGACGAATTAGAAAATACTTTTGTTGGTCATATAGGAGGAGACGATTTTGTAGCAATTGTACCAGGAACTAATTGCGAAAAACTTTGTCAAAATATAATAAGTTATTTTGATAAAAATGTAGAAAGATATTTTACAGAAGCAGATATAGAAAAAGGATATATAGAAGTTGCTAATAGAAAAGGAATTATTGAACAGTTCCCATTAACTTCAGTATCTATTGGTGTAGTAGTGTCTGATGTAGGAAGATTCCATAATATTCTAGAAATAGGAGAAATAGGAGCACAAGTAAAACATGCGGCTAAATCTGTTATGGGAAGTAGTTATGCAGTAGATAGAAGAAATTTATAAAATTATATAATAAGCCAAAAAGCTTTTATCAAATTAGAAGATAAAAGCTTTTTTTTGTTCTAAAGAAGTGATGTCCAGCATAAACTAATAGAGAAAAAATAGGAGGCGAGATATGGACAAGCTTCAATTATTAAAAAAAGTTAAATCATTAACATTATATACAGGAACTTATGGAAGAAAAAAATGTACATGTTCTTGTATTGGATGTACACAAGAAAGTTATGGAAGAAAGCATAAAGAATATCAAGGAAATTTAGAACAAATACAAAAAATTATAGAGAAATTACCTAATTTAGAAGAAGCATATATATTAGGTAATCCAGATGTTTCAGTAGATACAGAATTTTGCAATTTGGCAGCAAAAGAATTTATAAAACGCGGAAAAAAGGTAATGTTTTCTACTTCAGGCTATAATGGTGTAAAAGTAATAAAAAAATTAATACAAGAAATAGATCCAAACAATATTAAATATATAAGTTATAGTATAGACAGTTTAGATAACGAAAAACTACAATTTTTAAAAGGAACAAATAAAATTGATATAAAAGAAATTGATAAAGCAATTTACTATTGTAAAGAAAATCGGAATAGCTGTAAAAATTCAACCAACATTATGGGAAATAAACCAAGAAGATTATAGAGCAATAATAGAACATTATTTAAAATTAGGAATAAACTGGTACACTTTTCACGCAGGAAGTTTTGAATCTTTATGGGACAAGAATATAGTATTAAATCATATACAGCCAGAAAAATGGAGAAATATAATACACGAAATAGAGAATTTAGCAAATGAAAGAAATTTAAAAATAAGAATTCCAAAAATATTTTTAAATGATAGCGAAAATATAAAATATCAAGCTGAGAATGAAACATATTGCCAAAACGGAGGAGAAGGAATTCAAATATGGCTACAAGAAGATGGAATAAAAGCAACATTTTGTCCACTTCTTGCAGAAGTATATCCACAATATATTTTTGATTTGGAAAAAGATGAAACAAGATTAATAAAAGGTAAGAAAAATAATTGTATGATTTGTGGAAAATGTTTAGATAAAAAAGTAATAAATAAATCAATTAATAAAGACGGAAGAGAGTTTATATTAGACAATAAAGTATTACACAATGTATGCAGATATTATTCAGAAAAAATAAAATATGGATAAGGATGATAAAAATGAGTGAAAAATGTGTAATTACTATAGAAGATGTGTTATATCAAGCTAAAAGAAAAAATAGAAATATTGATACATATAAAATAAAAAAGGCATATTCATATGCTGAAAATAAACATAAAAATCAATATAGAAAATCTGGAGAGCCATATATTATTCATCCATTGCATGTAGCTTATACATTAGCAAAATTAGGGTTAGATACGCAAACAATATGTGCTGCTTTGTTGCATGATGTTGTAGAAGATACAAATGCCTGTTATGGAGATATTGAAAAAGAATTCGGAACAGAAATTGCTCAGATAGTAGAAGGAGTAACAAAAATTACTGAATTGTTTAAAAGTGTAGAAGAAAAACAAGCAGAAAATTATAACAAAATGTTTGGAGCAATGGAAAAGGATATAAGAATTATTATATTAAAGTTAGCAGATAGGTTGCACAACATTAATACATTAGAACATTTGAAAAGAGATAGACAAATAGCAATTAGTAAAGAAACAATAGAACTATATGCTCCAATAGCGTATAAATTAGGAATGTATGAGTTAAAGACACAATTAGAAGATGGAGCATTTAAATATTTATATCCAGATGATTATAAAAATATAATAATAGAATTAGAAGAAAAGAAAAAACAAAAGCAAGAACTTCTAGAGAAAACTAAAGAAAAAATAAAACAAGAATTAAAAAGGCAAAGAATAACTGCAATTGTAAAAATAGAAACAAAACATTTATATAATATATATAAAAAAATAAATGAAAAGAAAATTGGAATGGATGAAATAAAGGATTTATTTGCAATAAAAATAATAACAAAACAAAAACAAGAATGTTATATGATATTAGGAATTATAAATACTTTATATAATTTAATTCCAGGAACATTTAAAGACTATATAGCTACTCCCAGAAACAATATGTATGAAGCAATACATGAGATTGTTTTAGGGGAAAAAGGAGTAGAGTTAGAAGTTCAAATTTGTAGTTATACAATGAATAAAATTGCTAAATATGGTATAATAAATTATCTTCCATATATAAAAAAAGAAGAAATGAATTTTAAAAAGAATTTATCAGGGATACATTATAGTTTAGAATTAAAAAAAATTTTAGAAGATCCTAAAGAATTTTTAGCAACTTTAAAAAGTGAACTTTTAGAAGATGAAATATATATATTTACTCCAAAAGGAGATATTAAAGTATTACCAAAAGGAGCAACGGCAATTGACTTTGCATATTCTATTCATGACGAAGTTGGAAATCATATGATAGGGTGTAAAATAAATAGCATAGACATGCCACTTGTTACTAAATTGAAAAATGGAAATATTGTAGAAATTATAACAAGTGAATTAAAAACTGTTCCAGAAGAAGAATGGATTGAAGTTATAAAAACAGCTAAAGCTAAAAATCAAATACTAAAATTATTACAAACCAAGAAAGAGGAAGAGAAAAAAAGTATAAAAATAGAGATATTAGCATTTGATAGGAAAAATTTAGCATTAGAAATTACAAATGTTTTTATGAAGAGTGGTATAAATATAAAAGAATTACAAACAGAAGTTACAAATAATAAAGCAAAGATTAATATTGTTGCAGAAATTAGAAGAATGGAGCAAGTAGATAAATTATCAGAAGAGCTAATGGAAATACCAAATATGATAAGAGTAATAAAATAACTAATCTTATACAGCAAAAGTAAAGTGCTTAGGCACTTTATTTTTTTGAATTTAAAAGAAATAAATATATGGGAATAAGTATAAGTTCGTTAACAAATCTACTTTCAAACAGTAGATATATTATAGTAAATAAAAATTTAATAAAAAACTTTGAGTGGAATGTGCAATTATAATAGGAGAATTATGTAATAAATATTCATATTGATAAAAACAAAATAAATAGAAGATATTTTTTTATTCCATTCTATAATAAAACTAATAAATTAATTGCTTATATAATAAGTATTGAAATTACTGGAAAGATATGGTAAAACGATTATGTAAAAATAAAGGAGAGAAGTATGATAGATCTTCATATTCACACTAATTATTCTGGAGGACAAAGTAATTTAAAAGAGGTATTACAGATTGCACAAAGAAGGAAAGTTTCTATAATAGCAATAACGGATAATAATACTTGTGAAGCATATAAGGAATTAAATAATATATTAATAGCTAAATATTACGAAGGAAAGATAATACCAGGATGTGAATTCTCTACAATAGTAAACAATGTTCCAATAGAGTTAATAGGATATAATATTGATACAGATTTGGCACAAGAAGAAATATCGAAATTATATTTATCAAAGCTAGACTATAATATATATGAAACTAATCTAATAATTCAGAAATGCTTAGAAATGGGATTGAAAATAGATGTGTCAAGGATACAATATGATGTAAATAAAGAAAAAGGAAAAAGAGCGGTATTTAAAGAAATCACTAGACATATAGAAAATAAAAAATATATTTCAGATGATGCATGGAATAATTGTAGAACGTTCTTGCTAACATATACTGCAAATCCAAATAGCGATTTTTTTGTGGATTTTTCAAGCCTTATACCATCTTATAAACAAGTTGTTGAATTAATAAGAAAATGTGGTGGGAAAGTTTTTATGCCACATATATTTAAGTATAATGAAAATTCTAAAGGTGTTTTGGAGACTTTAGTAAATGAAGGATTATTGGATGGAATAGAAGGGTATTATCCATACTATTCACAGGAACAACAAAAATTTGCACTTGAATTTGCGAAAGAACATAATTTATATATTTCAGGAGGAAGCGATTCACATGGTACTCCTGATTCAGAAATAGGAATAGGTAGGGGAAATTTAAATATACCAGAAAAAATTATATCTCCTTGGATTGATAAAACAAGAATGATAACTCAAGGAGGTTTAGATTATGAAGAACGATATTAAAATTAATATTTTAAATCACGGAAAAGTAGAAATAATAGATGATGAAGAATTTATTCAAAAATTAAGAAATAGTAAAAAATTAGAAGAGTATGTAACTTTGGAATTAATGCGAGCAGATGAATTACAGGAAATTATACAAAATGAAAAAATATATAAGTATAATGAAAATAAATTTGATTATATAAAATCTATGAAAGCTATTAATGAAAAAGGTCAGATTGAAAATTATCATATTATTCATGGTCAAATATTTACAATAAATTATGAAGATAATACTTTAAATATTATAGATAAAAAAATATATGAGGGACATTTTGAAAGAATAAACGAATATAAGTATTGCTTAAAAAATGTAGGAATAGTTGATAATAAAATAAAAGTGATTTTAAATTATATTAATAGAATAAGACAAAAAAATGATTGTGAATTTTTACTTTATATATTAGCAAATAGAAAGGATATAATAAAGGAAGAAGAAAAAAATACTAAAGTAGAAGACGAAATAGATAATTTATTTAAGTTATGGAATATTACAGAAAAATATTATTCATACAAACAATATAAAGTCTACTTAAATTTATACGAAGAATTATATATGGATTACCTAAAAAATAATTCAGATATAAATTTATTAAAATATGAAAATATAAAAATGCAAATGAAAAAAATAAGAAAAGAAATTTTGAAAGGAGATTAAAAATGGAAGCGGAGGAAACAGAGAAACAAATTAAAAACATTGGTTGGACATTAGGAAATGATTGCCCTTGTAAATGTAAACACTGTTATTCAATGAGTGTTAGAGAAAAAGGGAAAAATCTCACAAAAGAAATTGTTGATAAAGTAATTAAACAAGTAAAAAAAATAGGAGTAGAGACTATTAACTTAGGTGGTAATGAACCAATTTTTACCAATGGTTTAAAAGTTCAAGATAGTTTATTACCATATATATTGAAAGAGTTAACAAAAAGAAACATAAAAGTAGGGATAACAACATCAGGAATAAGTTTAATTGCTCTAAAAAATGTTTATCCAGAATGTTTAAAATTATTAAACGATGTAGATATTAGCCTTGATTCTCCTTATGAAAAAGAGCATAATGAAAACAGAGGTGGAGATGTATATAAATATGCCATTGAAGCTCTAGAAATATGTAAAAAGAATGATATTAAATCAGGTATTATAATGTGTGCAATGAATTGGAATTTTACAAAAGATCGTATAGATGCTTTGCTAGAGTTAGCAAAAAAATATGATTCAAACATAAGATTTAACTTATTAAAGCCAATTCAGCCAAAGCATTTTCAACTTATACCTAGTAAAGAGCAAGTCCTTGAAAATTACAAATATTTATTTAAAAAATGCGATACAGTAGAATTAAGTGAACCTACTTTATCTGGTTTAGTTGATAATAATAAAATTAGGGGATGTGCATGTGGTATATATTTTATGAGAATTAATTCAATAACACCAGATGGGAAAATTCCCGTATCTCCATGTGTATATATGCATGATTATAGAGTAGGAGATTTGCTAACTGATGATATATTCGATATAGTTAATTCAGAACAATTTAATAGCTTTAAAATTAGAAAGGAAAATTATGAAAAAATAGAGGGGTGCAAGGATTGCGATAAGGCGGAAATCTGTAGAGGTGGATGTTTTGCAATGGCATATACATATAAAAAATGTGAAACAGGTAAAAAGGATTTGTATGCAAGAGATCCATTCTGCTTTAAAGAAATTAATTTTAATGATAATATTGAATATAAAAAGGGAGAAAAGCAATTAGTACATGAAAACTATTTATGTACTTGGATTGGAAAACCTAAAAAATAGGAGATAATAATGTTAGATTTATTAATAATAAATGGATTAGTTGTAACCCAAAATCAAAAAAGAGAAATAAAACAAGTCAATATAGGAATAAAAGATGGGATAATTACATATTTGGGAAATGAAATAATTCCAAGTAATCAACTGATAAACGCAGAAGAATATATACTTTTACCTGCATTTTTAAATGCACATATTCATTTTGGAGAATATTTTTTAAGAGGATATAAGGAAAATCTATCAACAGAGGAATATATTTTATTAGGAGAAAAATTTCATGATAAATTTAAAGAAATTAATGATGAAATTAGAAATAGTTCAATAAATAATGTTGTTTTGGAATCTATACAAAATGGAACATTAACTGTATTTGGAGTTAGAGGATGGCCTAATGTGTTTAAATTTCCTGTTAATGCTTTTTTAGGCTATCCTATGATGAATTCTAAAAAATTAAAAGATTATAAAATAGATTTTGAAGAAAAATTTAATTCTTTACAAAAAATAGGTAATGTAGAATATTTTGTAGGGCTACACTCTGTAAAATGGATAGATGAAGGAACTTTAATTGAGATTTCTAATTTTTTGAATCGAAATAAAGAAACTAAATTAAGTTTGCATATTTGCGAAACTATTGAAGAAGTTGATTACATTAAGAAAAAATATGGAATGACACCAATAGAACTGCTGAATAAATATAAATTACTCAATGAAAATACTTTATTAGTACACTGCAATTATTTGGATGATGATGATGTAAAGCTATTGAAAGATAACAAAGTATCAGTTGTGGCATGTCACAGTAGTAATTTGAAGCTAAAAAATAAACCTTGCAATGTAAAAAAATTATTAGACAATAAAATTAATGTAATGATTGCAACAGATGGACCTGCAACAAATGATTCACTATCACTATTAGATAGTTTAAGAGTAACAGCGTTATTAACCAACTTGAATAGCTGTGAATTATTAGATATGATTACTGTCAATCCTGCTAGATATATGAAGATAAATTCGGGAAGTATTGATGAAGGAAATAAGGCTGATATATTATTTTATAATAGAAATAGTCTGAATTTAACATACAATAGATCTATTATAGAAAATCTAATATATACATCTGGAAATAAGCCCGAAATTGTTATAAAAGATGGAAAAGTAATAATTAAAAATTATTGTTTTGAAAGTAAAATTGAATATGATATAATTCAAGAAAAGAACAGAATAATAAAATTGCTAGAAAATGATAATGTTTTTTAAATTAAGTAAGGAGGGTTTTAAAATGAAAAAATTAAGAATGAAATGTCATTCAGCAGAAATTATTTTTGCTACTAATTCAGAAAAAATTTATAATTATTTTTTAACAGATGAAGAACAAGTTCCAGAGACAATACCAGGAATAGAAATTATACCAGATCAGAATGTAGGATTGGATGGTAATTATTTGATTTATTTAGATAAAAGTCCTAATTTAGTACAAATAAATCCAGACTTAAATCAAGCATTAATATGTGTACCAGAAAGTGAATTGTATTTACCTGACTTAATATATTTAGCATTATCAATGTTTGCAAAAGAATTAAATAAAGAAGATAAATATTTTATTCATTGTGCAATAGTTGAGAAAGATGGTAAGGCAACATTAATTTCAGGAGAACCAGGTTCAGGAAAAACTACATTAGCGATGTATCTTTGCATGGAAAAAGGATATAATTTTGTTTGCAATGATAGAGCAATTATAGGTATTGAAAATGGAATACCATATATTTATTGTGGTACACTTCAAACTCATATTAGAGTTGGAGTAATACATGAATATTTTCCAAGTTTGGTAAATAAAATCGATAAAGAAAAAATGGAAAAGCCATGGGAAAACAAAATATATATAAATCCAGAATTTGATGAGTTAGGAATAAAAGTAAATAAGACATCTAAACTTTCAAATATATTATTTACTTCTACATATCCAGTGAAAGATGAAGAGACAAATTTAACAGAACAGAGAGAGGATGTTGCAACATTAGCTACTATGAAAGTAGTGTCAGAATATATTAGAGCTGATAGAAATATTGTTTTGAGTACAGATTATCCATTTCCTAATTTTGATAATCAAGAATTAGCAATGAAAAGAATGAATTTTGTGAAGAAGCTTGTTGAGGAAACAAAAATATATACTGCTAGAGGAAATATAAAAAAATTATCAGATATGATAGATGAAAAATTATATTAGAAAGGATATATAGTATGGAAAAAGCAAATTATAAAGACTTTTTGGGTAAAAAGGTTCATATTGTTATGGATAGACCTATGGGAGTAAAACATCCAAAATGGAATTTTATATATCCATTAAATTACGGTTATGTTCCTAATACGATCAGTGGTGATGGAGCTGAATTAGATGCCTATATAATAGGCGTATTTGAACCGTTGGAAGAATATGAAGGAAAATGTATAGCAGCAATACATAGACTAGATGATGATGATGATAAATTAATAATTGCACCAGAGGGAAAGATATATACCAGAGAACAAATAGAGGCTTTAGTAGAATTTCAGGAAAGATTTTTTAAACATATAATTATAGAGGAAACGCAGAATATAAAAGATGAAGGAGAAAGATAGTTATGGAGTGTAAATACATATTTTTTGATTGGGGGTATACTTTAATTAGTAAATTTGAAAATGTTGATGATAAAATAAATAAAATATTAGAAAAATACAATTTGCAATGGGATGATATATTTAGAAAATGGAAAAGTTATCAAATTTTAAATTCACTAGGAAAGATTACAGAAAAAGAGATATATGAAGATTTATCATTAATCTTAAATATATCTAAAGAGGATTTAGAAGAAATTGATATGTTATTATTAGAATCTCATATTTTAGATGAAGAAACAAGAAATACAATTATTAAATTGTATGAGAAAGGATATTATCTAGGTATTATAAGTAATAATTCAATTAGAAATGTAGAATACATTTTAGAAAGAGAAGATATAAAAAAATATTTTAAAAAAATAATCATTTCAGAAGCTGTTAAAGAAAGAAAACCTAATTTAAAAGTATATATGAAAGCTTTTGAAGATATTCCAAAACAAGAATATAATAAGATAGCTTTTGTTAGTGATGAATTATTAGAAGATTTATTAGGAGTGAAAATTTTAGGAGTAAAAACTATCTGGTATGAACAAGAAATAAATAATAAGTGGAAGAAAAAAGAAGAAATCTTAATGGAACCAGATTATAAAATAAAATCAATGAAGGAAATATTGAATATAGTATAAGAGATGAGATATGACATATAAAATAATATTGAAAAGAAAGTAGAAAGCTACTTTCTTTTTTTGCTTCAAAAAGAAAAAATTTTTACCTTTTGGGAAAATAGCACATTTCATTTCGCCTATTTATATAGAGACATAAAAAATCTCTAAAAATTTATAATTGAATAGCAATAAATATAAGACTTTATCTAATATAGATTATATTAGTAATAATTTTAAAAACACACTAATATTTTTTAATGGGAGTGAATTAAATGGGGAGAAAAAGAAATTTATACCATAGATGGTAAAGATTATACGGTCATAACTCGGGACAAAAGAAAATGCCAATAGTGAAGAAATATATAATATTTTGGTTAGATATGCGTTAGAAAAAATTGATGAATATTTAAAATAATAACTATTATTTTGATTCACCTTTTATGAAATTTTCTTGTATAATCAATATAGCTGTTTAAGATTAGTTGTTATTCGGAAAGGAAATATTAAAGTATAACCAAAAGGAGCAACAGCAATTGATTTTGCCTATTCTATTCATGACGAAGTTGGAAATCATATGGTAGGGTGTAAAATAAATAGCATAGAAATGCCACTTGTTACTAAATTGCAAGATGGAAATATTGTAGAAATTATAACAAGTGAATTAGAAATGTTGCAGAAATTAGAAGAATGGAGCAAGTAGATAAATTAT